>ERZ772786.1108-NODE-1108-length-10328-cov-7.786236_pt1 | contig 10328 bp, 15 predicted proteins | sample MGYA00511473_ERZ772786 | MGnify/ENA primary metagenome ERZ772786 (study PRJEB29015, sample SAMEA2738025) | human oral metagenome | biome: human oral; feature: human-associated habitat; material: saliva | place: China | collected 2252 ...
CACCACGACGGCGACGAGCACCCCAAGGACACCGACGACAAGCACTCAGCCAAGAACGACGATGCCGACACCAAGTCCACCAAGGACGAGGCCGACACGCACAAGTCCGACAAGGACGACGACAGCGAGGGTTCCGGAAGCCACGACGGAAACGAAAGCTCCGACGATGAACCAGCCTTTGCCGATGGGATCACAGCAGGCGGCCATCCTGGCCCTTACAAAGAGGCAAACGACGGTTTTATCGCCGATTTTGCGGAAAAGAATGGCCGCACACTCGATACGGATCACGGGCCGATCGGCGCAGACCTCGTCGACCATCGGGAACCAATCAGCGCGGACCCCGACACTGGCGAGCAGATTTCTGCAGAACTGTACAAGGAACGTACGACCGGACCTGATGGCGAAACTGACTGGCCAGATACGGAAAATAACCATCCTGAGCTAGCCGACGTTATGAAAGATGGCGTTTACCTTCACGGAGATCCAGAAAAAGGAATTCCTCCGTTCCAAGATATGGCAGTCGACGAATTTATCAAGGAGTACCCCGGAAATCTTGATCGAATTGGAGAAGACCGTGGCAAATATTTCGCATTAGTAGGCAAGGACGGGCCGGACTCTTTCCAGAAGCGATCAATCCACGCAGATTCACTCTACTCTCCATACAGCCAATTCGAGTTCCACCCGGACAGGCTACCTCCAGGAACGCGCGTAGAAACGGGAATTGTCTACCCGTGGTTCGATTCACCCGGAGGATCTCGACAGGTCAGACTGTACACCGTTGACGCTTCCGGAAAACACATTTACTTGAGCGCCAAAGAACTCCTTGAAGGCCCGAACCCCGTTCTAGTTAGAAAGACAATCAAATGAATGAAGAACTCGCCGCATACATCACGCGCCTGTGCGAACTCTCCGGGCACACGACCCGGGTCAAGAAAGACTTAATCCTGGTCGAGCCGGGTGAAGACTTTATCTACGACGCTTTCACCATGGTCGAGGAGTACTACGCCTACGGCGAGGTCGATAAGTACTCATTCGGCGGGGCACGCTTCAGCTCGGTCTCCTTGGAGATCTTCAAGAAGTTCGCGATCATGCACTTCGCCGCAGACATTCGTGCAGCTCACCAGCTCCCACCTCTCGCTATCCCAGCAGTGACCGACGTTCACCCCAGTTTTTCCATCGAATTCGTAGAGCCGATTAGCTACTTCCTGACAAGCAAAGCCTCCCCCATTCCCAAAACATACACAAACGTCTCGTCAACTGCGCTGCTATCGTTGTCATATCTGATGGGCACGTCAAGCGATGACCTGCTCTCCCTGGTCCTCGAACCGTCGGGGATCGGATACGCCGCGCTCTTTCAGTGTTGACCCACATGTTATTTCACCGTGTCCAACCGCTTATGCCCGAAGGATGGAGCGCCCGATGCTAGAACAGTTGCATTCCCTGACCCAGAGGATCTCGCACGCAGACTTGAGCGTACAAAACATCGGAAATTGTGATTACGTACTTGACGCGCCTTACACGCGGTACTACCGATTCCGATTCGCTGATGGATTCTACGAAGTAGGTTCATATGAGCGACACGCTCCCGATAGCTTCAGTTTTCGGACGCGCAACGAAGCTATTGCCCTCTATCAATTCACACGAATCATTGGAGGATTGTACCGAAGCGCCCAGACTTACAAACAGCTGGCCACACCGCCCGGCTGGGCAGCCCTTCAGCACGGCTGGACTGTTGAGCGGCCAGAAAAATCATAGAGGTCTTTCGACGTTACAGAAGATAATGATCCGTCAATGCACTTTTCTACCTCCGAACCAGAATCCCACATTATTTTGACGTATTTCATGTCTTTTCCTCTCGATTCACTGATCGAGGTTTTCCTCGATCCATCTGGCGGTAAGGTGGGAGCCGATCATAGGCATATCCACGCTCTCTCGTTCTAGTGGCCACTTATCACAGACGAGTATCAGCTCAACCATCAGCAAACTGACTCCAACGACCACACGACGAAAGGACAAAGCATGGATCCCGCAGCGATTATTACAACGCTAACGAATTCTGCAGCACTCCGTGCTGACATTGCTTCAGAGACCTACCACATCACCTGCAAGACCGACACAACTACATCCATTCATATTGATCTGCACTCACAGAGCATCACGAATACTTACGACGATAAACAAACCACCGTGAGCACACCAAATGTCACTGTCTTTTGTTTCGCTCTCATCTTCCGCTTAGCACCCCTGTGGCGCCAGGCAGAAGGACTGAAGACAATCCGCGGAATGCACACCTTCAGCAATCTTGAAACTGACTGGACATTGCGCCGAGAAACACTGGCAGACCCCCGCTTCCTCTTCCGGAACGCCAACGATCCATCGCTCGTTTTCTCGACGGCAAACCCAAACATGGACGCCGTCATCACGAAAGCAAGCTCACTAGATCTCAGCGTTCTCCTCACCGCCTACACGCAGCCCGAACCATCACACGTCTACGCACTGATGTGAGCACACGGTCGAAGCACATAGACTTCTCAACGAAGCACCACACGACGCCCCGGAATGCTCGCCACCATGCTCGAACAGCACAACGAACTCATCGAACGCCTCCTGCGTGGCTCATCGACCAGGACTCGGGAGTTCAACCAGGCGCTGTCTTTCACAAATGACGGCACCCTCTATTTCACTGTCTGGGATAAGGACGGAACCACATTCTTCTCATGGTCAGAAAGACAACCATCGACGAGTCCCGGCCTTAAGACTGATTGTGATTCTGTCGCTGCCTACGTCTTAACGACGCAGCTGGGAGCGAAGCGCGCCATGGCGCTACATTTCGACGTGCCGAGATTCCCCAGAAAGATCGATCAACTCCCACCATCATGGACAGCCGAGAAGACTCAGTGGCCACCCGCCTTGTTCTACCAACGCATTGAGGATCCCAGTGTCTGCTTTTATTCAAGCAGCCCATTCGATGCCGTGCCCATTACTTACGCGATGGAATACGACCTCGAAGACCTCCTCAAGAAATACATGGCCTAGGCCGATTTCCGGAGTACTCACGCCCAGGCCTCGTCCCGACAAATTGCGAGGTGGTGGGAGCTTCATGCTCCCGCCGCCTCGCTGCAGGCACGACTCGCGGCCCCTGTACTGACTCAGCCACTTAACACGGAACCAACGACGCGACGAGGAAGTCAGTAGCGGTGTCTACCGTGACCCTGCGTTCTTCTCAACTACCACGAAGCCTAAAGTGGCAGAGATGTTCATGCAGAGGCTCAAGCCCGAACCTGGGGAAACACGAGTCCTGTTTGAGATTGAAAACGCATCTGGTTCGAACATCCGCCCGATGTCTATGTATGCCACGCAAGATGAAATCCTTTTCAAGTCCGGAGTTGAGTTCGACGTCGTAAAGAGAACAGAACATCCTGATGGAAGTTACACCATTAAACTCAGGCAGAGAGAGTAGGATGCAGCTATGCCCGTCGCTGTGAATGGAAACGTTAACGGAGCACAGTTGTGGATTGCCGACCATCATTGGTGGGATTGCCCAATGGTCTGGAAGCTCCCTAAGCGCCCTGAGGACGGCCAGCTCGACTGGGAGCGTCTCTTCCCCCACCAACGCGACGTCATCCGTCGTTTTTCAGCCACGCTCCGCACATTATCGGGCCTGCCCGAGGCGCTGCCGCGAGTGCCCTACCAGCCTTTCGGGACCCCGAGCCCACAGGGCTGGGTGATGCCCATCAAGTCCGGTACGCGCAGTGAGCTTCGGCACGGCATACGCAACTCTGGAGGCTCTATTGTCTCCCATCACCCCATTGTCGGGACTGACACGTTCGCTCTCCTCGTGGATCTAGGCTGGGGCAATCCCTGGTTTGTCGTCCGCGCAGACGGACACCCCTGGCACGCCAATCCTTGGGCAAACAATACGCGAGTTGGGTCCATCTGGGTGCGAGTTCTTGCCTGGCAACATATATCAGATCGCATTCTGCCATTTGCCGAGATAGCAATACCGCCCGAGACAGTACCCGCACAGCTACGTAGCATCTACATCGAGCGCTACCCCGACGATCCTGACCTGTACGGCTCACTCACACAGCTACCAACCCCGGCGGAAGAACGCATCAAGGTTCAAGATGTCCCCGTGTGGTGGAAAGAACCAGAATACCTTCGGTGGAAGCATTTTCTTCAGCCCGAACCGGGCAACCCAGACTATTTTTGGGATGGGCCTAACTCTCTCGACGAGCGCAACGCTTATACGTGCATCGTCCAATACGCACATCTGCTCCGCAATTGGACATCACCCTACGTCCCCTCCCCCAGATTTATACAACATTTCGGCTCTCCACAGGAGGAATCATGAACGAAGACAGCATCAAAAGTCTCCTGACTCTTCTCGAGTCACTACCCCCGACCCCGTCGGTGACCTTCCGAGGATATGTCGACATTTCCATCACGGAGCCGCGTGCGATTGCTTCTCCCGTGCTCACGGCAACATCGCATAACATTTCGATTGCGACAAACAACCTGGCGGTTCCGCAGGTCGCTATTTTTATCGGCCAGAACGGACGAGACCTCAGCAGACTCATGATGGGTGCCCCCTCTTTCAATCTCGAAGAGGTCACCTACATGCCCGGCTCCTACTTCTACGTGCATGCACCTCAGGAGCTCCTCGGAGTGACCATCCAGCTGTACGAGGAAATGCGTCTAACGGAAGGCGGAAAGAGCCTCACCCCCACCCGCGTTCTCGACTCATGGACGCCCATTCTCATTGAGTTTGAGCCGGCACTACACGCTGCTCGCACCCAGCGCGTCGACCTGCCCGAAGGCGCATCAGAACGTTTCCTCGTTCCCGTGGGCTAACGCTTCAACACGAAGGATACCGGCGCTGACAAACCGCAAGCTGGTGGGGCAACAATGCCATCATCGACGTCACCACCCGGCGATTGACCACACGGAACGTCAGCCAACACGGCTGCCCTGCTGGCCGCCAAGGCAGACAGTCAGAGCACACACAGCTCGTAACAGCTGCGTGACTCGCTCCGTCGTGTCACATGGCGAGCACTCGCTGCACGCAACGGACACCGCGCATTCCCAACAGCACGGGCCTGAACATATCGGGTGTCCAACGCGAGAGGCATTCGAGGATAGGATGACGCGCTTATACTCGAGGTACAGGAGTGTCACCCACAGGAGGCGTCATCATGGATATACTCGAGCAGCTGATCGAACGGGCAAAGAGCGTCGGCGTCTCTGCCGACCTCATCGGAGACAACGACTGCGTCTTCGGATACGAGGCTTTGATGAGCCAGCACTTTTGGGTTAAAGACGGGCACTATCACTTTGGGGCCGACGAGCGAGCGACCACCTACTCCTCGTACATGTGGACATCTTCTCCTGTTATCGCGTCGTTGGCCTTGATCGATCTCGTTGGGTCCCTCTACCGAATGGCCGCGAGCTACCGACAGATCAACATGGAATACGGGTGGCGCTCCTTCCCCACAGGCTGGACAATCCAACGGGTGACAGGAAACGACTACATGCGCGTCACTTCCGATAGCCAGCCCGAGTGGAGCTATGAGACTCACACAATCGAGCGATACTTGCATATTCCCTCGCTCACCGGCTATTCGGTCAAGACAGTGCTCGACATGTTCCTCGACCCCGAAGCACCCCCTCTCGGCACGCTCGATCACGTTCACAATTGCTACGCCCGTTTCTAATCGGAGAGGTCTGGTATCAACATGTCGATAGAGATGCTGACTCCGCTGTTTACCCCAACGACTCGGGTATCGGCAGACGATTCACAACACGAAGTGCGATTGACGGTATCGGACGACGTGCAAGCAATTCTCCATTCCGATCAACACCTCCTTGTCATCGACGTAACGTATCGTCATGGCGTCGTTTCGTACATGCTGCGCTGCGAGAATCAGAAGATTTTGCTGGCACGCCTCGCCCTTGTCCTCGGCGAGGCCAACCCCGAGCTAAAGGGTCTGCCACCCACTGCCGTGAAAACGCTCAGCTGCCTCCAGTCCGATTGGACAGTGAGGCGCTCGCCCCTCGGTTCGCCGTGGTTTGATATCACGTGCAATCACAATGAGAACCTCACGTACTCCACGACGTATCCCCCGCACGATGCCGTCTTGTCTCGGCTCTTCAATATCGACACCCCAACGCTGATCGACGCCCTCATCAACGAAGGAAGGAACGGGCCACTATTGGCTGCTTTGAGGAACACCGACGACCTGTAGGACACCCGACGCATCATCCAACAAAAAGCTCTGATCGACAGAAGAGAGTAGAGAGCGTCTCATATGGATACAACGATCAGCGACGATGAGTTCATTGAGACAGTCGTTTCTTCCGCAAAAAGAGAAGTACATGAACTGGCCGAAGAACACATTATTTTCAACGGACCAGATCCTCAAATCCTTATACACATCTGGCACGAGAACGGCTTTTATTTCAGCGGAATAAGCGAACGATCATATAATCCACGAGGAGCAGTTCGCGCCAACGATTTGACCACAGTTAAGCAGTGGCTCGTGATGGAACTGTTTGACTTCCTTCGACTGAGCTGGCACCTGGAGGACATTGGAATCGCATTCAGATGGCTCTCTCCTGCCCCACACTGGTCACAAGATCTCGAGACAGGGGAACTCCTCTACGAGGGGTCGCCCACGGGCATCATCGCGAACATATCTACACGTGCTGCCCTAAATTTGCCCTGGTTCCTCACCCACTCGCCCAAACGGCTCCTCGAGATCGCCCACATCGAAAGCACCAAGGAAGCCTGCCAGGCCCTGTTCGGCATGCCACGCGTCCCCTTTGCTAAGCCCACGGACAGACGGAAGTAACACATGCTGTGGGAACAGTTTCGAAGCCTGGCGCTGCCGATCATCAGGGAGTTCTTTCCCCCGAATCTCATCGAAGACAACGGTGACAGCATCGTTTTAACCAGCAGGCGTGACTACAGCAGCTACGTTCTCACCGAGGCTGAGAGGGGAATCGTCATTGCCTACGAGGGTGAGCGAAACACCGTGGTCCCGTTCTGCGCAACCCAATCCCTCGAACTCGCCGCCACGTGTCTCACTCTGCTCGCACGCGACGGGATAGCCACGCTCACGGACATGTCGTACACGCCTCGGCATCTCTTGGGCCCCGTCCCGCACACGGCATTCACCATTTCGAAGAATTCCCCACCGTTCTTCGAACTCACCTCGACTATCGATCCCACGGTATCCGCGAAATGTCGATCATTCGCATGCGCTCGAGCTATCGCCGAGGCCTCGACCCCCTCCCTGGAATCACTACGGCCGTAGAATCGAGACAGTCGATAGCGCACGCTGAGGAGGAGTAACTCTCGCATGAACGAAGAACTCGCCGCATACATCACGCGTCTGTGTGAACTCTCCGGGCACACGACCCGGATCGATGATGATTTGATCCTGGTTGAGCCGGATCATGGCTTTATCTACGATGCATTCACCCGGCGGAAGGACTACTACGCCTACGGCCAGGTCGATAAATACTCATTCGGCGGGGCAGACTTCAGCTCCGTATCCTTCGAGATCTTCAAGAAGTTCGCGGTCATGCACTTCGCCGCCGACATTCGCACAGCGCACCAGCTCCCGCCCCTCAACGTCCCACCAGTAACCGACGTTCACCCCAGCTTTTCGATCGAGTTCCGCGAACCGATTAGCTATCTACTGACAAGCAAAGCCTCGCCCATTCCCAAAACATACACAAACCTCTCGCCAGCTGCGCTGCTCCCGCTGTCATATCTGATGAGCACACCAAGCGAGGACCTGCTCAACCTCGTCCTCGAACCGTCCGGCGCGGGATACGCCGCGCTGTACCAGCACGACTAAGGCTTCCCAGCTCCCGGCGCTAGCTCACGGAGCATAGGACGAGAGCGTCGGTCGCACCTCCTCCCCTCGTACGACGGGAGGAGGTGTGCCATTTCGCGCTCGCCCGTCAGTTACGATGTCCGCAGACGCAATGACCCGAAGGAGTGAGTGCCCATGCTGAAAGAATTCGACGATCTCATATCCGGCTCTTCGCATTTGAGGGTGTAGGTGTTGTGGGCGGGGTTGGGCGCGTCGTGGCCGGGTAGGGGTCGAGGTCTTCCGATGATGGAGATTCCTACACCGTCCATCCGAAAGACCTCGACATGCCTCATACTACCTTTGATCTCCCAGACCTGAGCGCGTTCACGCGCCTGGATGACCCGGGGTTGGAGGTGACGGGTCAGCACATTGAGCCCGACCACGCAGTGTTGGCGTGCCATATTACTGGTGAGGACCGGTGGTGTCGACGCGCCGGGCACCAGGAGTGCGCTCACAGGTGGCAGCAACACCCAGTCGCCCACACTCAACTCGGAAGAGCCACGAACCGCAGCTACAAGTAGGAAGGCCTCGACAAATGAACATCTTTCTCACGGCGAATATGAAGACATTCGATGAGTTTGCCGCCCTCTACTCTGAGGGGGACGAGGCGCGCGCGAACCGGGGGCGCTCCCTGTTCAGTTACGCTCTCGGGAACTGCGAAGCGGAGGAGCGATACAAGATCGTCGACTTCCTACTTGAGCGCAATCCGTCGTTCGCCCACAAGTCCGGTGATGGCGCGTCGCTCCTGCACATCCTGCTAGGAAGCCTCAACCACGACCCCGCGCGCGACGCCGCCATCGCACAGGTCCTGGTCGACCACGGGGAGACCTTCAACTGCCTCGACGATCGCAGGCGCCTACCCCTCCAGTACCTGCTCCCCACCCATCGCTACTCCGACGAGGACCTGGCACCCATCTACGACGTCGTCTTCGCATCCCCGGACCCGGGTTTTACGACCGTCGTTGACGGGGGAAAGCCCTTCCATGAGCTCGTCCGCGCATTCGAGGACCGGCAAGTCCTCGCAGACCGTATCGACGCCTACCTGCGCGCGCAGGGTGACACTCACTGAGAGGAGCAATAATGCGCCCCACTTACATTCAAGGCGCCGGTGCCGCCATCGTCTCTCGCAAGATTGTTGAGCGCACAGGCAACATCAAGTGGCTGACCCGCGAGGAACCCTTCGCCCCTCAGGACTCCGGCTGGCGCGTGCTATCCGACCGCGACACCGCCGAGTACCTGGATGATCCAAAAAACATGACCGTCGTTGACTTCAACGAGCTGTGCAACCTTGAGCCCGCCTGCATCGACATCTACGACCTGCCGATCGGCTCCGACATTCAACTCGTCGTCGAACCTGACGGCCGCCGACGCTGGTTCGATAACAAGAACGAAAAAGAGATTTCCTTCCGCTAACCCACGCAACGGTCACGTACTCACAGGTGAGTGAGCCACACGAGCGTCGCGTAAGGGATGGTGACCTGCTCCCCCGGCGCATACCCGAGGTGGTCGTAGAGGTACCAGCGCAAGTTCGCCTGCATGCGCGCCCTCCCCGCCTCCGACGAACGGATATACGAGGAGCGGGTCGTCCCCAGGGTGAGGATCTCCTCGGGGGTCATACGGTCCTCCCACGCGACCTGAGTGAGGGTCATCGGGGCGAAGCCACCGCCCGGCGTGGGCGGCTTGTCGGGGCGGTGCACGTCGCCCGAGCGCATGATGCGCGTCAGGCGGTGCACCCACGGGATCGACACGGCCATCTGGTTCCACACGATCGCGAGCGCGCCGCCGGGCGCGAGGATCCGGGCGGCCTCGACGCCCGCGCGCGCCTCGTCCACCCAATGCCAGGACTGGGCAAACACAACAATGTCGTACGCCCCGTTCGGCAACCCCGTGTCTTCCGCGAGGCCATCATGCCACGTCACGCCGTCGACGCACGAGGCCTGGGCGTGCATCGCCTCGGAGGGTTCAACCGCATCCACGAGGAGACCACCGCGAGCAAGGAGCTCACTCATCTTGCCGGTGCCCGCGCCGATGTCGGCGGCGCGCAGCGGGCCGCCCTGCCCCGTTGCGTGGGCACCCCTCGCGCGCCGCGCGGCGTCGATCAACGTGGCCACGGCCTCGTCCGGGTAGGCCGGGCGCACGGAGTTGTAGGCACCGCCCTCCCCGACGAAAGGATTCACGTCGACGGAATCGGACGCGCTGTTCGACATCGTGTCGCGATCCCAGTCCTGAGGCCACGAAGGAGTGGCGGCTGCGCGCCCAGCCACGGCCTCGTTGTCGGAAGCACTCACAGGAGTGAGCTCCCCAGTCGGCACACGTTGTCGATGTAGTGGACGTACCACGGCTGGCCGCACCACTCCTCGTACGTGAGCTCGCGAGACTTCTCGCGCGTGCGGTCGTCGTTGCCGTGCAGCATCTCGACCAGGCGCGAGCTGTCGGCGACGAGCA
>ERZ772786.1113-NODE-1113-length-10318-cov-3.582676_pt1 | contig 10318 bp, 8 predicted proteins | sample MGYA00511473_ERZ772786 | MGnify/ENA primary metagenome ERZ772786 (study PRJEB29015, sample SAMEA2738025) | human oral metagenome | biome: human oral; feature: human-associated habitat; material: saliva | place: China | collected 2252 ...
TCCACCTTGCGTGCCTGTCCGGCCTTGATCGCATCGAAAGCCACCGCGGCCGGATCGCCGCCCTCGTTGGCAATCACGTGCACCTGGTTGCGCTCGCCCCAGCGGGCCAGCTGCTCGCGCGCCGCCGCCCGGAACGTATCACCGGCCGCCAGCAGCACCGACTGCTCGATCTGGTGCAGGTGCCGTGCCAGCTTGCCGATGGAGGTGGTCTTGCCGGCGCCATTGACGCCGGCAATCATCATGACCAGCGGACTGGCCCGGTCCACGTCGATGGGCTTTTCCAGCGGGGCCAGCAGATCGGTGAGGATGTCGATCAGCGCCGTCTTCAGCGCGGCGGCATCCTGGATGCGGTCGCGTTTGACCCGCTCGCGCAACTGGCCGAGCAGCCATTCGGTCGTGCCATAGCCCGTGTCACTGGCCAGCAGCGCCGTCTCCAGCTCCTCGTACAGCGTCTCGTCAATCCGGTTGCGGCTGAAGATGCTGCCCAGCTGCGAGCGCGTGCGCGCCAGACCCCCGCGCAGCCGCGCGAACCAGCCAGCCCGCGCCGGCCGCACCGCCTCCGGCATCGCCTGCGTGGGCGGCACGATCTCGCTCTCGCCATAGGTCATGGGCTCGCCGGTAGCTGGGGCACCTGCATCCTCGGACGCCGCCGGAGCGGACGGTTCTTCCGGTGCGGACGCCACCGCCTCCGGTGCAGACACCGCTGCTCCCGGTGTGGGTGCCTTCATGGCCGGTGCGGACACCACGGCTTCTGACGCAGATGCTTCCGCCACCGGCTCGGCTTGCACCTGGGGCACCACGGCCTCGACCAAGGCAGCGGCGTCCTTCGCGGCAACCGTTTCCTTCAGAGCAGGGGCTGCCTCGACCGGCGTGCTCTGCGGCCGTGGTGCTTCGGAGACCTCGACCGATGGCACATGTGGCACACCCGCCACCGGCGCCTCGGCCCTCGGCGTCGGCATGGCATTCGGACCTGCTTGCGGCAAGGCCGAAGAAACCTCGGTGGGTGCCGCCGCTGGCTCCGCAACGGTGAGATCCCCGGCAGTACCAACGCCAGATGTTTCCGCCGCTACAGCCTGTCCGGCCTCGGGCTGCGGCTGGGCAACGCCCTGCGGCTGCAGCACTTCGGGTGCCTGTGTGCTGCCCGCCGGCTCACCGCCTTCGGCTGACGCCCCGGCCGGCTCTGCAGCAGCCTCTTCAGTGGCCGCAAACTCGGCCGCAGCGGCCTGGGCTGCGGCTGCATCTTCCTTCTCTTTCTTCTTGCGACGGAAAAAACCGAACATGTCGTGCGTCCTGTATGAGTCTGCTGCAGTGTGGGTTGCTGCAATTCTAGAGCCTGTCCGCCTCCGCCAGCCTGCCGGATATCGGCACCCAGGGACAAAGCGGGCCCAGGGGGCAGAGCCGGTAAACTAACGGCTTCCTTCCGAGTACCCCTCCATGTCCTCCCGCATTCGCATCATCGGCGGCCAATGGAAGCGCCGCCTGCTGCCCGTGCCCGACTCGCCGGGCCTGCGGCCCACCCCCGACCGGGTGCGCGAGACCCTGTTCAACTGGCTGGGCCAGGACCTTTCCGGCTGGCATTGCCTGGACCTCTTCGCCGGCTCCGGTGCCCTGGGCTTCGAGGCCGCCTCGCGCGGGGCCGCCCGCGTGCTGATGGTCGAACAGAACCCCGCCATCGCCCGTGGCCTGAACGCCAGCGTCCAGCAGCTTGGGGCAGGGGGCTGCATCGAAGTCATCCGCGCCGACGCCGCCCGCTGGCTTGACCAGCGGCCGCCCATGCTGCAGGATTTGATCCTGCTGGACCCCCCCTTCCGGGCCGGCTGGCTGCCGCGCATCCTGCCGGCCGTCCTGCCCTGGCTGGCGCCCCACGGCCTCGTCTACGTCGAAGCCGATCACGCCATCACCGACGACTGGCTGGCCCAGCAGGGCTGCAACAGCCTGGCCGTCATCCGCGCCGGCAAGGCCGGACAGGTCCATTATCAGCTGCTTACTTCCGAACCATGTCCCTCGTCGTCTACCCCGGAACCTTCGACCCGCTGACCCTGGGCCACCAGGACGTCGTGAACCGCGTCGCCGCCCATCACGAATCCGTCGTCGTCGCCATCTCCGACAGCCGCTCCAACACCCTGTTCACCATGGCCGAGCGCGTCGACATGGCCAAGGCCATCCTGGTGGGGCTGCCCAACGTGCGCGTCATGCCCTTTTCCGGGCTTGTCACCGACTTCGCCCGCGACATCGGCGCCAGCCTGATCGTGCGCGGCCTGCGTGACGCCAGCGACTTCGACTACGAACGTCGCATGGCCAGCCTCAACCGCACACTGCTGCCGGCCATCGATACCCACTTCGTCATTCCGGACGACCGCTACCAGTCCATCACCGGCACGCTGGTGCGCGAAATTGCCCTGCTGGGCGGTGATGTCAGCCCCTTCGTCAGCCCCGTCGTGCTGGCCGCCCTGCAGCAGAAATACCGCGAGCGCCGCTCACCCGCAGCGCCTGCCCCCTGACACCCGACCGGAGACACCGAGTCCATAACACGATTTGAATCCCGGGCCGAATCCGGAAAACAGCGTCGCACCGAAACCAGCGCCATGCTGAACCCCGCGACGCATGCAGTACCCAGTACGACACCGGACCCCGTGCCCCATCCGGCACCCAACGCAAGCCAGAATCCAGCACCGAATCATCCAGCATCCCAAGGAGCGCCACTCCATGGCCCTGATCATCACCGACGAATGCATCAACTGCGACTGCTGTGAACCCGAGTGCCCCAACGAGGCCATCTCGCAGGGGCCCGAGTACTACATCATCGACCCCAACCGCTGCACCGAATGCGTCGGCCACTTCGATGAACCCCAGTGCGCCCAGATCTGCCCCGTCGAGTGCATCCCCATCAACTTCGACCTCAACGAAAGCCGCGAACAGCTCCACGCCAAATACCTGCGCCTGCAGGAAGAAAAGGAGGCGCTCAAAGGCACCGTCCTGACCGGCGCCGATGGCCAGCCCGGACGGATGCCTGCCGACAACCCCGTCAGCGGTTGATCAGCGTGCTCTTGCCAAACAGGCTCTCCACCAGGTCCACCACCAGCTCGGCCGTCTGGTTGCGGATGTCCAGCGCCGGATTCACCTCCACCACATCCAGCGAGGCCATCCGGCCCGTGTCGGCAATCATCTCCATGCACAGCTGCGCCTCGCGGTACGTCGGCCCGCCGCGCACCGCCGTCCCCGTCCCCGGCGCAATTTCCGGATCCAGAAAATCCACATCGAAGCTCACGTGCAGATGCGTGTCCGCATCCACATCCGCCAGCGCCCGGTGCATCACCTCGCGCATGCCCAGCTCATCGATCGCACGCATGTCGAACGCCCGCAGCCCCAGCTGACGGATCATCCGCTTCTCGTGCTCATCCACCGACCGCAGCCCCACCTGACAGAAATGCTCCGCTGACAGCGCCGGCGTCTGCCCCGAAAGCCCGATCAGCGGCTGCGGCCCCAGACCCAGCAGATTGGCCACCGGAATCCCGTGAATATTGCCACTGGGAGAAATATCCGGCGTATTGCAGTCCGAATGCGCATCCAGCCACAGCACCCGCAGCTTGCGTCCCGACGCGCGGCAATGACGCGCCACCACACTGAGCGAACCTGCCGCCAGATGATGATCACCCCCCAGCATGATCGGCGTGCGCCCTTCCTGCAACTGCGCCAGCACCGCATCGTGCACCGCCTGCGTCCAGAAAACCGCCTCCGGCAGATTGCGCAGCCCCGCCGCCTTCGGATCACGCCCGCCGCGCGGATTCACCGGCCCCGCCAGATTGCCCGTATCCACCACATCCACCCCCAGCGCCCGCAGCGCCGCCGGCAGCTGCGCCACCCGCAACGCATCCGGCCCCATCGCCGCCCCCAGACGGCTGGCTCCCACGTCCGTGGGGGCACCGATGAGCGCGACCCGGTGGGTGGTTTGAGGGGTGAGGGAGGAATCCGTGGTGGGGGGGAGGGGCGTGAACATGGTGCTTTCTGCGGAGGGAGGAACAAAGGCCAGAAACCGTTTCGGCGCCTGCCGCCGGGCTCTGGATCCATCCTGGCGGCCGAATGGGCCGGGGTGACTGGGAACATAGCACGGAAGGGGGCTGGTGGCAGACCGGGGCGTGGGGAGGGCGCCTGAGAAGCGTAAAAAGCAACGGGCAGCGGGGGCTGACGGTGGGGTGTGGGCCTGCCGGGCCAGCCTGTCTTGTCCGGGTATCGTGAGGGTGAGGCTCGGGGTGGGGGCATTGCATGCCTGTCTGAGGCCTATGCAATTAAAGTTCTCATAAGATCTACATGTGTCTATAAGCATCCCGATTGGAGTGCTAAAAGCAGTAACCCGCGTGAGGTGCTCATGTCGGGCGTCAGTCTTGCCGGTTATTGAACTTAACGTCCTGAATGGATATATTGATCACTATAAGCATCTCCAACAGGCTGCTAATTCATGTCAGACTTCATGCCCCTCCCGGTCGAGCGCGCCATTCGCAAGCTGGGTCACGACCTGTCGCTGGCCCGCCGCCGCCGCCGCATCTCGCAGGACTCCATGGCACAGCGCATGGGGGCATCCGTCTCCACCGTGCGCCGCATCGAAAAAGGCGACCCTCGTATCCCCATCCACTTCATTGCCCGGGCGATGATGATCCTGGGTGACCTGAAGGCCCTGGAAAACCTCATGGACACCGCCAACGACGACATTGGCCTGTTGCTGATGGATGAGCAGCTGCCCAAGCGGGTACGGATGCCCAGGAACGTGTCGGGAGGGTTGTAATGGCTGCACCATCAAACACCCTTCGCCAGCACGTGCAGGTGTGCGTGGGGAAGAAAGGCACCCTCATCGGATCGCTCATCTACACCCGCCAGGGAAGACGCGAAAGCACGGCCTTTGCCTACGACGCCAGCTGGCTGGCCAGCCCGGATGGCTTCAATGTTTCAGCCGACCTGCAGTGGACATCCGGCCACCAGCCTCACAAGGCCGCCACTGCGCATGACTCGCCCTTTCATGGCGCACTGGCCGACACGGCACCGGATGCCTGGGGAAGAAGAGTCATCGCGCGGGACCATGCCAAGCGCCGCCAGAAAGACCCGACCCTGGGCGCACTGACCGAACTGGACTACCTGCTGGCCGTGGACGACAGCGCCCGCGTTGGTGCGCTGAGGCTGAAAGGTGCAGATGGCCAGTGGCACCGTTCCGTTGAGCCCGGCCGCCGGACCACGCCGCCCCTCATCGCCCTGGAGCGCGCCTTCCGGGCCAGCCATGCCATCGAGCGCGGAGACGAGACCGACGAAGACCTGCGCTACCTGCAGGGCAGGGGCACCTCCCTGGGCGGCATGCGCCCCAAATGCACCCTGGTGGACGAGAACGGTCGCCTGGCCATCGGCAAGTTTCCCAGCATCGGTGACACCCGAAGCGTCACACGTGGCGAAGTGCTGGCCTTGAAACTCGCCCAACGTGCAGGCATCCAGGTCGCCGAATCGAGAGTCGTGCAGCTGGCAGACATTCCCGTCGCCCTCATCTACCGCTTCGACAGACAGCCGGATGGCGGGCGCATTCCCTACCAGTCGGCCGCCACCATGCTGCAGGCCTCGCGGGATGATGAAAGAAGCTATCTGGAAATTGCCGAAGTCATTCGCCGCCATGCGCTCGACCCCACCGCCGACCTGCAGCAACTGTGGCGACGCCTCATCTTCAACCTGCTCATCACCAACGTGGATGACCACCTGCAGAACCACGGCTTCCTGCATGCCACGAACGGCCATTGGCGTCTCTCACCAGCATTCGACATCAACCCCTTTCCGGACAAGGACAGAGAATCCAAGGTGTGGCTTTCGGAAGAGGACGGCCCCATCACCAACACCCGCATGCTGCTGGCTCGCTGCCGGGAATTCGCGCTGACGCCGGAAGCTGCGCAGAAGGTACTGGATGAGGTGAGAACAGCAGTAGCCGGATGGCGTGAGGTGGCGCTGTCACCAGAGGTGGGATTGACGCAGAAGGAGCTGCGGGGGTTTGAGGGGGCGTTCTTGCTCGTAGCGTAGTCGGTCCTGCAAAATCCAATCCCGTCCGTTTCCAACCTAACTTACGGCCAGTTTCGGCCCATGGGACCGGCTTATGCCAGCAGACAGCCATAGCCCAAGCACCCGAGTCAGGACCGCAGAAAGGCCCCTCAGGCCCAGACGCCGTACCGCACGCATCAGCCAGCGCAGGTTGTAGCCCGCTGCGCACAGCACCGTATGCAGCGCATCACCTTCAGCGCCTTTGAGCCAGCACCTGTCCAATCGATGATCCGCCTTCAGATGACCAATCGTCGGCTCGATCGCCTGTCGGCGCCTGAGGCGTTCTTTCTCGGACTTCGTCATCGACCTGCTCTTGCCTCGGTGCAGGATTCTGACCCCGGGGTTATCGGCATCCACGCCCCGATAGCCCAGATCAACGATCACCTCCCTGGGTACCGCTCCTGCGTCCTGCAGCAGGATCCCGGTCTGTTCCAGCTGTGCGCTCAGCACATGACCATCATATGGGTTGCCTGCAAACGTCCTGGCCCCCACGATCAGCCCTTCCTGGTGCGTGACCGCAAAACTGGACTTGACGCCGAACTCGTAGTGCTGTCGTGCCTTGCCCTTGCAGATGCACTCGACCTCTGGAGCGTGCATCGCATAGAGCTTGCCACTTCCCTTGGGAGTCTGGTTTCGCAACGTCTGTGCCCGTTGCAGTACGGTTTCAAGCCTGTCCATCAGGGGCTGGCTCTCGGGCAGCACCTTCGGCAGCTTGCGCTGAACCTCCCGGATCAGCCGACCGAGTACGGTCTTCTGGCGTTTGAGCACCTTGCGCAGACGCTTGAACTGGCGCGCATGGGCGTAGCCTCCAGCCTTGCGCCGTAGTTGCCCGCCCTCTCGCGCAAAGGTCTGCTTCAGCGTAATGCCCACATCCTTGGCCGCCTTGACGAGCTGACCTCGGGCAATCTCCAAAAGCCTGCTGTCAACCGGATAGGCGATGGCCTTGGGCTGCACCGTACTGTCGACAATCACCCGCTCGAACGATTCCGGCTCAATCGCCTTCATCTGCACGGCGGCATCGATGCTCGCCTTCAGAATCTCCTCGACGCCCGCCTCTCCGATGGCCTTGCGAAACCGGCTCAGCTGCGACGGATCACACGGCGGCCGATGCTCGTAATACTCCCTGCCGCTGAAATACTGCCACAGCACGTTCTCGCTCCAGCGCTCGGCCAGTGCCTCATCGCTCAGGTCGAAGGCATGCTTCAGATACAGGAGCGACACCATCAGGCGAATCGCAAGCCGTGGACGCCCGGCAGGGCTGACGCCTGCTCCCGCCACCTCCAGCGTCGGCCCGAACAGATCGTGGCCCGGTACCGAACGCCCCTTGCGATCCTTGTGTGCGAATGCCGGCGCCAGCGCCTTCTCCAGGCTTTCCCAGGGCATGCGCCTGGCCAGCACCGCCAAGGGGTGCGAGAGGTCGATCATCTGGTCGATGCGGGCCCTGAAGAAGTCGTCCGTGGGCATGGATCTGGCCTCCGTTTCTCCCAGTTTTTGCTGCAGGCATTGTACTTTCCGGGAGTTCCTGCGCCCTCCAAGGGGTTGCGGATCAAGTGGTCATGCGGGTCTTGGGGGTTTTGCAGGACCGACGAATGAGCGTTTTCGCCCCTTCGGGCATCAGAAGGCCCAGGTTTCAGTCCTTTGCAGACACACCAGTCGCTTGATGTTGTAGCAGAGCGCCATCATCGTCATCGCAAACCCAGCCCTTGTACGACCGATCGTGCGTACCATCTTGCCTCCCATCTGCTCGATGCCAGCAAACACGTGCTCAACACGGCATCGCATCCTCGACAACCTGCGGTTGCGTTGTTCATCGCGCTGCGTCAGCGCCTTGCTCTTGCCGGCCCTTTTCAGAATGCCATCGCGCAGCCCTCTGCCTTTGAGCTCGGCACGCAGCGCCTGCGACGAGTACGCCTTGTCCGCATACACCACCCGTGCCGTGTTTCGCTCATCGAGCAGCCCCTTCGCATGCCGGCTGTCATGCACTCTGGCCGTATCGGTCTCGACCCTGCGGATCAGCTTGTACCGACCGTCCACGTTCACCGACAGCTTGTAGCCGAAGTGGCTCTTGCCATTCTTCTTCGTCCAGCTCGCATCCACATCCTTTTGCCGACGCTTGGCATCGCTCCAGTCCTCGGGTACATCCCCCTGTCGGAGACGCTCATTCTCCTGCCGGCTGTTGCGCTGTACCGGCGCCTTCACCAGCGTCGCATCGATGATCTGTCCGCCTCTGGCAATGAACCCCTTGCGGGCCAGCTGCTCGGCCATCTCGCCAAACAGCGCCTGCGCTCCTGCCTGACCTACCCGGTTCTCGAAATGCCAGATCGTGGTCCTGTCCGGTACCCTCAACGCATCGTCCAGACCACAGAAGCGCTTGTAGCTCATCCTGTCGAGCAGCTGATACTCCATCTGCTCGTCCGACAGGTTATACAGTCGCTTCAGAACCAGTATCCGCACCATTGTCTCCGTCGGGTAAGGCGGCCGGCCTCCTTTCGTTCTGTCTGGCCTCGGTACGCTTTCGTCCACCCTGGCGGCCAGCGTTGCGAAATCGACATGGCGCTCGATCTCCTGCAGCGGATCTCCCAGCTCATCCAGCTTCTGATGGTGTGCCTCATGCGCAAACAGATCTGTCTTTATCGCTGCGCTCTTCCGGTTCTTCATCATCTGCCACCCCGTGCTTTCATGCCGACCAGTCTAGCCTGATCTGCGGCTGGCGGGCGGATGAAGGGGTTTTTCGAGGTTCCCTTCAGTGTGTCTCCCCGGATAGCGGGGGGACGGCGTTGGGCAGGATCTCCACCAGATAGGTGTCGAGATCACGCGGGTTCAGGCTGTCCCAGTCGGAGTTGAACAGCATGCGGGTGAAGCTGCGGTTGACGGTTCCCTGTGGGCGTGGCCAGGTGGCGTTCTGGTTGCTGTCCCACAAGTGATGCAGGTTGGCAATGGACAGCACCTTGGGCGGGTTCTCCAGGCTGAGGGCGAACATCTTGCGGTGGAACCACTTGCGGTTGGGATCATTGGCCGCCAGGTTGTTGACGCCGTCCTTGCGTTCACCAAATCCCGAGACCAGCACCCAGCCAGGCCTCTGCAGGGCGCGTCCCGAAACCTGAAGGCCGGTGTCGGTGTTGGCGCCGAAGCTGGTGGTCAGCAGCGTGGTCTTCTCGCCGGTGGTCAGGTTCGTCATGAACAGGTGGTGCGGCTTGCTGAACACGTCGAAGCCCACATACATGTCCTGCCCCTGAGCGTTGCGGGCCACGTCGCCGTACTTCATGTAGGGCTGCTTGAGAAGTTGCAGGCTGTTGTCGGAAACCTGTGCGTTGTACGGGGCCGAGAAATCGCGCTTGTACGCGAAGACGCCGTTGGGATATGGGAACTGCACCACGCAGTGGCTTCCGCTGGGGCTGGTGGTGATGTATTCCGGTGCACCGGGCGGCAGACTTTGCGTGCCGATGATCTTTCCGGCCTGAAGATCCCAGGTGAAGAGGCCGAGGGTGTTCCAGTTGCTTCCCTCATTTCGTTCGGCCATGAAGCACCAGGTACGGCCGTCATCCGACGGCGTGCCGCCGCGGGTGCGGGCATGAGTGGCCGTGGGCCAGTGCTGATGAATCTGCGTGCCCATGTCGGCCAGAAGCTCGGCCTTGTCCGTGCCGTTCGGTGACAGATCGACGGTCAGGCGGAAGATCTTCATGTCCTTGCCATCGACGTTCAGGTAGTACAGAACGTTCGGGTTCTTCGGATCCCATTGTGGTTCGGCATCACCGGCGATCTTGTCGAGTTTCCGGATGGCTTTCCCGCTCTTCGGATCGAAGATGTGCCATTCGCCATGGTCGGTGCGCAGCAGCACGGCGCTGTCGTCGGCGTTGAAGGCCTGTTGGGCAGCGTGCGGAGTGAAGACCGGATGTGCCGGTTGCGTCTCGGCATGATTGGTCAGTCGAACCACACAACTGTGCCAGGTGGGATCTTCAGTGGCCACGCCGGTCGCGGGCCGCGGTGTGGTGGGCATCTCGCCCACGACGGTGCCGGCCGTCAGCGGCTGGGCTTTGGCCAGAATGGGGGCGCAAAGTGGGCTGGCTTCCTGGCTTCCGACAGGGGTAGGAGGGGTGTACGGGGTTACTGGGGAAGCACCTTGTTGGTTTGGTGGCGTAGCATTGTTGCCGGAACCCGCGTTTGCACCTGTTCCTGCATTGCCGTTGGCCGGCGAATCGGTCGGGTTCGGTTGAGGGGCTGGCTGTACTGGGGGCGTCACGACGTTTCCGTCGGT
>ERZ772786.1114-NODE-1114-length-10317-cov-15.564412_pt1 | contig 10317 bp, 10 predicted proteins | sample MGYA00511473_ERZ772786 | MGnify/ENA primary metagenome ERZ772786 (study PRJEB29015, sample SAMEA2738025) | human oral metagenome | biome: human oral; feature: human-associated habitat; material: saliva | place: China | collected 2252 ...
CAACACGACGGACCGACATGAATGTCACCTTTCTCAGGTTGGTTAGGTACGGCCCTGCGGGCACACAGCCCACGACATCCCGGCTGCCCGATGGGGCTGCCTAATGCGCGGGCCCGCGCGTGAGCGCAGAGCACAGTTCATTCTACCCGGCCCACACCGCGTTGCGCCAAGGACGCCCGTCCCACGAAACGATGCTGAAGCATCGTCCCGCGAGAGGCGATTACTTGGAGGATTCCTCCTTGTTCTCCTCCTCCGACGGTTCTTCTTCGGGAGCGGTCGGCACGGGCACGTCGGGTGCGGTGCGTCCGCCGGGCGCGGGGCGGCCGTTGGAGGGAACCGGGCCCTCGAACGCGCCCTCGGCAGCGAGCTGTGCCTTCACGTCGGCGGCGTACAGGTCGACGTATTCCTGGCCCGACAGGAGCATCAGGTTGTACATGATCTCGTCGGTGATGGCGCGCAGGACGTAGCGGTCCCTGTCCAGGCCGCGGTAGCGCGAGAAGTCGAGGGGCTCGCCGATGACCATGCCGATGTTGGTGCGCGAGGGAATCTTCTGCCCGATCGGCTGGGCGGTGTGCGTGCCGATCATGGCGACGGGGATGACGGGGGCGCCGGACAGGAGCGCGAGGCGGGCGACACCGGTCTTGCCGCGGTAGAGGCGGCCGTCGGGGCTGCGCGTGCCCTCGGGGTAGATGCCGAAAAGTTCACCTTCACGCAGACGCTTGAGGCCGGCGTTGAGCGCGCTCTCGGAGGCGCGTCCGCCGGTGCGGTCCACGGGGATGGTGCCGACGGCGCGCATGAATTCCTTGGTCATCCAGCCCTTCACGCCCGTGCCGGTGAAGTAGTCGGCCTTGCCCATGAAGACGACCTCGCGGTCGAGCATCATCGGCAGGAACACGGAGTCCCACACGGCGTTGTGGTTGGAGGCCAGGATCGCCGGGCCTTCGGCGGGGATGTTCTCCTTGCCGCGAATCCAGGGGTGGTACGCAGCCTTCAGGATGGGGCTACCGGTCGCTTTGAGTGCCTGATAGAACGCCACTGTGACTCCTCGGTTGTCAGCGGGCGCGCGGGCGCGCGTTCGAATTAGTATCAACTCTATGACGAAAGAGACTCACGTGCGCAATTGTTCGGAAAGCATCGCGCCCGTGGAGTCTGACAAACGCTATGCTCGCGAGCTCGTTTCTGACACGTTGTCTCGTAGTGCGAGACCCGAACTGCAGCTGAGCTTGGATGCTGTCGGCACCCCGGCCTCGGGCGGGCACTGGGTGGTCGTCGACCTGGAGACGACGGGCCTGGGGGCAGGCGCTGAGATCACGGAGATCGGTGCGGTTCGGGTGAGAGACGGGCGCGTTGCCGACGAGTTTTCGTCGCTGGTTCGCCCGCTCCAGCCGATACCTCCGTTCATCACGTCGCTGACGGGCATCACGCCCGCGATGGTCGAGGACGCCGACCCGATCGGCCCGGTCCTGGAGCGCTTCATCGAGTGGGCCGGTCTTGAGGGCGAGGAGGCGCCGGTGCTCGTCGCGCACAATGCCTCCTTCGACGTGGGTTTCTTGCGCCGCGCCGCGCGCGCCTGCCAGCGTCCCTGGCCTCGCGTGCGCGTCGTGGACACGTTGGCGCTGGCCCGCCTGGCCCTGCCGCGCCCGCTCGTGCGCAATCACAAGCTGGGCACGATCGCCTCGTATTTCGGCACGTCGGCCACTCCGGAGCACCGTGCGCGAGGGGACGCGCGCGCCACGGCCGAGGTCTTGCTCGGCTTCATCGCTCTTCTGTCCTCGGCGGGGGCTACCGACGTCGAAGACCTGATCGCGCTCAGCGACGCAGCCCCCTCGCGCAGGCCAGCCACCCCCGACTTCGTTGCGATGCTGCCGACTTCCCCCGGCGTCTATCACTTCGTTGATGCCGCGGGCGATGCGCTCTACGTCGGGTCGGCCTCGTCCCTGCGCTCGCGCGTGGGCAGCTACTACACGCGCGCCGAGAAGCGCACGAAAGTCCAGCGCATGGTCTCCCTCTCCTCGGGGGTGCGCCATTTCCCCACCGCCTCCGTGCTGGAGGCGCGCGTGCGCGAGCTGCGCGACATCGCGACCCTGGCTCCCCCGTACAACTCTGCGTCCAGGCGCCAGGCCAACCAGCACTGGGTGGTGCGCGAGGGCAACCGGGCGGTGGTTGTCCCCTCGGTGAGCCTGGCGGATCTGCCCCGCGCGCTGGGCCCCTTTGGCACGCGTGCGCACGCCAAGCGAGCCGCGAACGCGATCGGCCGGGTTGTTGCAGAGGCAACCGGGACGCAGAGCGCCGACCTCATCGACGAGGCCGTGGCTGCGTCCTCGCTCACCGTTCCCGACGCGCTCACCACCGTCATGGCGCGCCTTGCCGCTCAGGGCCTCTTCGAGCCCGCAGCGCGAGCGCGCGACGAGCTCAGCGCCTACATGGCGGGGGTTGAGCGAACGACGATGCGCCCGGTCCTGTCCGCTGCGCGCATCGTGTGGGGCACGCGCAGGGACGGCGGCGAGCCCGGCTGGCTCGTGCACGTGGCGTCCTACGGGCGCTATCTCAGCTCGCTCGTGGTTCCCCCGCACACCGATCCCACCGCGTGGATCGAGGTGGCGAGCGCGACGGAGCCGCTGACCGTCGACGGGCAGGCCGCGAAGGCCGCATCGTGGGCCGAGACGGCTCTTATCTGCGCGCAGCTGAGCGAGGCGGGCACGCGCCTGATCGAGTGGGATTCTCCTCTGCCGTGGGCTCAGCCCACAATGAGCCCGCTGCGCGACGGGCGGCTGCGTGAGCTCCTGGCTCAGGCAACCGCCCATCCGTATGATCGCTTGCGCGCCTGAGCGCGCCGCATGTCAGCTGTTGGAGGCCTGCGCCCAGCGTTCGACCAGGCGCGCTCCTGCGCCGTCGGCCAGGGCCGCTTGAGCCCGCCCGACCGCGTCGCGCATGCGCGCCTCGAAAGTATCCGCAGACACCGGGTGGTCCAGGCCCTCCCAGGCCAGGATGCCCGCACCCACGTTGAGGGCCACCGCGTCGCGCACGGCGCTGGATCCACCGCCAGCCAGGACCTCACGGGCCACGGCGGCGTTGTCGGCGGCCTCGCCGCCTGCCAGGTCCTCGATCGAGGAGGAGGCCATGCCCAGGGACTCACGGGCGTCGAAGGCAACCTCGCTCACCTGCCCACCCGAGACGATCCAGATCTGATTCGAATCGGCGGTGGTCAGTTCGTCCAGGCCGGTGGTCGCGCCGCGCAGGACCAGGGCGGACAGGCCACGGGAGGCGTATACGCCGGCCATGAGGCGCGCGTTTTCTTCCTTGGCCGCACCGATCGCGCAGGCCTGCACCTTCGCGGGGTTGGTCAGCGGTCCCAGCACGTTGAAGGCCGTCGGGAAGCCGAGCGCGCGGCGCACGGGGGCGGCGAAACGCATCGACGGGTGCATCTTGTTGGCGAACAGGAAGGCGATACCGACCTGGTCGAAGATGCGGCGCAGATCGGCTGGCTCCACGTCCAGGTTGACGCCGAGGGCCTCGATGACGTCCGCGGAACCGGACTTCGAGGTGGAGGCACGGTTGCCGTGCTTGACCAGGGGAATACCCATCGATGCCGCGACAATCGCGGACATGGTCGAGATGTTGACAGTCTTGTAGCCGTCTCCGCCGGTGCCGACGATGTCGAGAGCGCGGCTGGGCAGGTCGACGCTGGCCGCGTGATCCTGCATGCCGTCGGCCAGGCCGTGAATCTCCTCGACGGTGGCGCCCTTGATCGCCATGGCGGTGAGGAAGGAGGCCAGGCGAGCCTCGCCGAGCTCGCCGCTCATGACCTGGTCCATGAGCCAGTACGACTGGTCGTAGTCCAGCGCTTCACCGGCGATCAGGGTGGCGATGATCGGGGCCCAGTCCCGGTGGCTCATCGGGCAGCTCCACGCAGCACGTCGGCGACCGTCTCCTGAAGGATGATCGGGTCGATCGGATCCGAGACCGTGGCGGCTGCGCCGGCCCAGGTGGCCAGCCATTCGTCCTGCGCGCGGGCGGTCAGGAAGATGATCGGGGGAACGTCCTCGCGGGTCTCTTGAAGGTCCTGGGCGACCGACATGCCGCCCTCCTTCTTCGTCTCGGCGTCGAGGATGAGTGCCGCAAAATCCTGCTGGTCGAACGCGTCGCGCACGCCGAAGCCGGTGGCTGTTTCCACCCATTCGATGCGGGGCGTGTCCTTGGAAGCACGCACACCGACGCCGTTAACAACGGCGGCGCGCTTGTCCTTGTCGTCGCTGAAGACCAGGATGCGGACGGTTTCTTCACTCATGGAAGTTCTCCTTGCGTATGTGGCGTGGAAGACGCGATGGCCCCATTCTAACGGCATGTGGGCGGCTCCCCCACTGGGAGCCGCCCACAAGCAAAGAGCGTGGCGCCGGGCGCTTACTGCATCGAGGACGTGCCGACGATGTCGACGACGGCGACGCTGACCGCGGCGGACGCACCGGACTGAGCGGGCGCGTTCTGATCGGGCTCGACGATGACGAGGCGCGAACCGACGGTGTAACCAGCGAGGTCAACGCGGGCCACCGACGCCTCGATCGGAGCGGGCTGCGACCACGAGGACTGAGTCTGTCCGTTGGCACCGAAAGCGCCCAGCGTGAACTTGTACAGGACCGACTGGTCATCGGTCAGTTCCTCGCCGGCACCCTTGTAGATCGTGTAAGTCTTCTTCTCGGTGGGGGGCGTCACACTCTCGTCGATCGTCAGGGTCGGCTCGGAACCGGGTTCGCCGGTCACGGTGATGCCCGCGGGCAGCTCCTCACCGGTCGCGGTCGCACCGGTCAGGATGGACTCATCCGCAAGGTTCTGCGTGCTCGCGCCCAGGATGTCGACGACGAACACCAGCGTCGAGTTCGGGGGGATCGAGGGGTTACCCTGAGCTCCGTATCCAAGGGAGGCGGGGATGACCAGCTCGACGCGGTCGCCCACGTGGGTGTGCGCCAGGCCGTAGCCCCAACCCTTCACGACCTGCGCGAGGGAGAACTCGATGGGCTGGCCCTTCTGGTAGGACGAATCAAAGACGGTGCCGTTCCAGAGCGCGCCAACGTAGTTGACCTTGACCTTCGCGCCGGGGCACACGAGCGCTCCGTCGCCCTGCTTGAGGGTCTTGACCAGGACCTTATTGGTGGGCTCGGCGCCCTTACCCGCAGCGATCACGGGGGTGTCCTCGCCGGAGACGGCGGGGAAGTTGCCCGTGCCGGTGCGATCCACGTTCGCGGACTGATCCACGGAATCATCGGTCGCGCAGGCGGAGTAGTCGATCTCGGCGGCGGCCACGCCCTCGGAGGAGGAGGTGGCGGTGGTCGACGTCAGGTCGGTGCAGGCGGACAGGCCGAGGGCCAGGGCGGCCACGCCGGCGAGGGCGCCGAAACGGCGCAGAGAAGACATCATGGGTGGAGTCTCTTTCGGCTCAGTGGAAGGATTCGCCGCAGGCGCAGGTGTTCTGGGCGTTCGGGTTGTCGATCGTGAAGCCCTGACGCTCGATGGTGTCGGCGAAGTCGATCGTGGCACCGCTCAGGTAGGGCACGCTCATGCGGTCGACGACGACCTCGACGCCATCGAAGGAACGGATGGCGTCCCCGTCGAGGGTGCGGTCATCGAAGTAGAGCTGGTAGATCAGCCCCGAGCAACCGCCGGGCTGCACGGCAATGCGCAGGCGCAGGTCGTCGCGTCCCTCCTGTTCAAGGAGGCTCTTGACCTTCGCGGCAGCGACGTCGGTGAGGATGACCTCGTGGGTGGGAGCCTGAGTTGCGGACTCGGACATGGTGCTCCTAACGGTGAAAAATAGACGTATGCGCTTGACACACTACTCCCCCGGCCCCGCCGCGCGCGAGAGCTGGGATGCGCGCTCAGCGTAACCAGGTGCGCGCGATGCGCCGCCCGGCATCCTCGAGCGTGACGCAGGCCTCCGTCTCGAAGACGCCGTGCAGTCCCCACTGGGCGCGCTCGTAGCGCGACAGACTCGAGCGCGTCGTGAGGGCGACGACCGGCAGGGCGAGTTGCTCGGCCGCGCCGGTCAGGCAGTCCAGCGTCGAGGTGGCCAGCAGCGGCGAGGCCAGCTCGGGCTCGGCGATGATCAGTAGATTCGCGGTTTTGAGCGCCTCGTCGAGGTCGAGAAGGTCGGTAAGGAGCTGACCCGTGGGCACGATGCGCCCGCCGCTGGCGGCGATGATCGCGCCGACGCCACCTGCGGCACCGGAGCCGTATCCGCGCGCGGGATGGGTGTCTGTTCCGGCCAGGAGCGCGCGGCGGCGCGCTGGGCGGTGGGCGAAGGCCTCGGTGAGCAGCCCCGTCATGGCTGTGTCCTGTTCCTCAATGGGTTCGAGGTCGGGGGCGACCGCCAGAACCGAGTCGAGTCCCAGCAGGGGGCGCGGCGTCGAGGCCGCGCACACCAGGTCCGTGCCACTGGCCGCGACCAGCTCCTCGGCGCGCGTGAGCGCCTCGGGCAGCCCCTCGCCGACGACCTGGCAGTCGGGCACCCCGAGCAGTCCGGCCAGGAAGCCCAGCCCACAATCCGGGAAGGCATTGTGGCCGCCCTCAACGACGACCATGCGCTGGCCCAGCACCTGCGCCACGCGCTCGCCCGCGTCGCGGGTCGAGCGGGCGTCGGTCGGGACGCGCACGAACGAGGCCTGGGCGCGCGAGGCGGCCACGGCCTCGTCGAAGGTGGGACCCGACCCGAAAGGAAGGAGCGCCACATCGGCACCCTCGCAGCCGGCGCGCACGCCCCGGCTGATCTCTTCCAACGCGGCGCCGGTCGGCAGGAGGGGGCTGGCCCCATCCCACCGACCGGCTACGACGACTCGCCTCACAGGGAGGCCAGGCGGGTCAGCAGCAGCGCCTCCGCGAGAATCGCTGCCTTCAGGTCCGGGATCGACTGCGACTCGTCCTCCGAGTGCGCGTTCGTCAGCGGATCCTCCACGCCCGTGACGACGACCTGCGCGCCGGGGAAGATACGCTGGAAGTCGGAGATGAAAGGAATCGAGCCGCCCACGCCGATGTTGACAGAGGGCACGCCCCAGGCCTCGGTCAGGCACTCGTGCAGAGTCTTCGTGACCGGGGAGTCCATGTCGGCCTGGTAGCCCGCTCCCGCGTCCTCGCACGTCACCTCAACATGCGCGCCGAAAGGCACGTTGGCGAGCAGGTAGTCGACCAGCTTGGCCTGCGCCTCGGTCGGGTCCACACCCGGCACCGTGCGCATCGACAGGCGGAAGCGCGTGTGCGGAGCAATCGTGTTCGACGCGTTAGAGACGGGACGCGCATCAAAGCCGATGACGGAAATCGAGGGCTTGGTCCACATGCGGGCGGCGATGTCGCCCGAGCCGGCCAGCTGGAGGCCCTCGACCATGCCGGCGGCCTCGCGCAGCTCGGCCTCCGGCCAATCCACGTCCGCGCGGTCCGAGCCGCCCAGGCCCGGTACTGCCACGTCGCCCGCATCGTCGAACAGCGACGCAATGAGCATCGAGGAGATCGCTACAGAATCCAACAGCGGACCGCCAAACGCGCCCGAGTGGACCGCATGATCGGCGACCGTCACGTCAACGGTCACGATCGCGTTGCCGCGCAGCGTCGTCGTCACCGCAGGCTCGCCAACCTTCCAGTTCGACGAATCCGTCACGATGATGACGTCGGCCGCCAGCTCGTCGCGGTGCGCGTCCAGGAAGGCCGTAAAGGACGGGGATCCGATCTCTTCCTCGCCCTCGATGAAGATAACGACGTTGACGGGCAGGTCAGCGCCCAGGATCGACAGCGAGCCCAGGTGGACGACCACGCCGGCGCCGTCATCGGAGGAGCCGCGACCGTAGATGCGATCGCCGCGTACCTCGGCCTTGTAGGGGTCCATGCTCCAGCGGTCCAGCTCGCCCACGGGCTGGACGTCGTGGTGGGCGTACAGGAGGACGGTCGGCGCGCCCTCAATACGGGGAGTATGAGCCACGACGGCCGGCTTGCCCTGCGTGCCATCGGTGGCCTTCTCACTGAGGACCTTCGCCTCCAGGCCCAGGGCCTCGAAACGCTCGCGCAGGTGCTCGGCGCTGCGCTCCAGGTCGGCGGCGTGCGCCGGGTCCGACGACACCGACGGAATCGCGACCAGCTGGGTGAGCTCATCGAGCAGGGACGGGAAAGCGGCCTCGAGGCGCTCCCTCAGAACGGACATCGACAATTCGTGTGAAGTATCAGCCATACGCCCAGGGTAGACCATGAAAGTGCACGGCGGGTGCCCTTTCCGCTAGCCTGGGAGCGTGTTTGGACGAAGCAAGAACAATAGCGACGAGACCTCGACGACCGTTGAGCCTGTCTCGACCACGCCCGGCGGCAAAAAAGGTCGCCCCACGCCGAAGCGCAAGCAGGCCGAGGCCGCCCGCCTTCACCCCCTCGTACCCGCCGACCGCAAGGAAGCAAAGCGGGCAGCGAGGGCGGCGCGCAACGCCCGCTGGGAAGCCGAACAGCGCGCCCTGGTAACGGGTGATGAGAAGCATCTGCCCGCGCGCGACAAGGGAAGCGCACGCCGCTTTGTGCGCGACTACGTCGATGCCCGCCACTCGTTCTCCGAGTGGGTTCTCCTCGTCATGTTGGCCTCCATCATCCTCATCATGATCCTCTCGCTCTTTGGTAACAAGATCCCCGAGCAGACACAGGTCTACATCCTCTACGGCTCCACGCTCCTCATGTACGGCTCCTTCATCGTCACCGGCGTCGAGGCCATGCTCGTGTGGCGTAAAATCAAGGCCGCCTTCACGCAGGAACACCCCCGCGATGAGATCCCGCGCGGCACCGGCTACTACACCTTCTCGCGCATGATCATGCCGCGCCGCTGGCGCTCCCCGCGCCCGCAGGTGGGTCGCGGCGAGTTCCCGAAGTAACACCGGCCTCGCCTACGCTCACGGTCCCATGCCCATCCACAGGGCGTGGGACCGTATCGTTTCTATCCACAGGCCCCCGGCGTGTCGCCCTGCTATCCACAGGGGCCCGCGCGGGGCTGGCGTCGCGAGCTGTCGTGGCGTGATCCTGGAGGGGCGCTGCACAACCGCCGCGCCACACGGAAGGACATCGCCATGCACGTCTCAGTCACTCTGACCGCCACCTCCCATGTTCGCATCGATGACGATGAGGGGGTGCCGGTGTCGGTGTCGGCCACCTCAGCCGACGAGGCCGATCCTCCCGATTGGATCCCCGATACCGCTGCGCTGGCCACGGCCTCGTCCGCTCGGATCCCCCGGGGGTCCGCGCACACCGAGGATGTCTCCCCCGCGCTCGACGCCACGGCCTCGGCACAAACGGAACCCGGCGTCGATTCTCCGTATGAGGACCCCACCGAGGAGGGCCCCGTGCGCGAGGGGATGTACGGCCCCATGCACTGGCTCGACGACCGCCATGTGACGGCATTGCTCGCTCCCTACATCTGCGAGGGCTGGGACACGGGCGACTACGCCAGATTCGCCGACCTGTCGGGCGCAGACGCGCGCAGGCTGCGCACGCTCCTACCCCCACTCGCCCGTAGCGACCGGCAAAACAACGCGCCGCGCATCGCCGACCTGCTGCGCGCCGCCACCCGCATCGACGGTCTCACGCTCGAAGGATATGTCATCCGCGCTCCACGCTGGGACGAGCGCGTCAGCATCGACACCGTGTGCGTGCCCGAGTCCGCGATCATCGCCCACACGGGACGCCCCATCGACGACTCCTCCTACCCGGCCTACCAGCACTGGCTCACCCTCGCCGACGTCCTGGGGCTGGGAGACGACGCCATCCCACCCGACGAGATGCGCATCCTCACCCGAGACGCAACAGCCACGCGCTGGTGGTGGGCATGGTGGGACTAATCAACTACCCTAGGATCTATGATCCGACGCGCGTACAACTGGACATTCCGACACTTCATTTCGCGTTCTGACCCGGAGCAGGCACACCACATGGGCCTGGGTGCGATCTCCCTCGCAGGGCGCTGTGCTCTTACGCGGGGACTCATGCGGGCCACCCTGGGCTACGTAGATCCCCTGCGTACGCCGACACGCACCGTCGGCGGTGTCGAGGTCCCGCTCATGCTCGGCCACCGCACCCTGCCCTCTCGACTGGGCCTGGCCGCCGGCATGGACAAAGACGCCGAGGCCGTCCTGGGCATGAGCGCCCTGGGCTACGCCTTCGTCGAGATCGGCACCGTGACGCCGCGCCCGCAACCGGGCAACGAAGCTCCGCGCCTGTGGCGCCTCATGGAGGACCGAGGCCTGCGCAACCGCATGGGATTCAACAACGCGGGCGCGGACGCGGCCGCCGACAAGCTGCGCGAGCTGCGCTCCA
>ERZ772786.1119-NODE-1119-length-10291-cov-2.615084_pt1 | contig 10291 bp, 9 predicted proteins | sample MGYA00511473_ERZ772786 | MGnify/ENA primary metagenome ERZ772786 (study PRJEB29015, sample SAMEA2738025) | human oral metagenome | biome: human oral; feature: human-associated habitat; material: saliva | place: China | collected 2252 ...
TTTATCCCTACGCGGAGCAACAACCTAATATAGGTCACTTCACAAAGCTATATAGCTTTCTTCGCCATCCTATATAGCTCTACCCACGCACCTATATAAGTCCCCATCGCAATCTATATAGGTTCGCCCGCTGACCAATATAGGTTCATACCACCCTCCACTATAGAGGCGGAGATCCCCCATGGCGAGCGGGCTTCTTCTGCCCCCTTAAAAGACGACTCGTTGTACCAAAAGGCAAGGGGGATCTATCTCTTGGCTTGCATCCCTTTGCTTTTGTGAGGAAATGCTACCTTTGATAGTACTAAGATCCACAAACACAAGTCCAATACGCACACTATCATGACACATTACCGTAGACTCCTCTTCGGGGCTCTGATGTTCACCCTCGGAGCTCTCCTTACCATCTCGTGTCGTCGCACGGCACGCGTCGGCTTCACCGAAGCCGATCTCAAAAACCTCCCTGCTTGCGATTACCTCGTCGTCGACTATCCCCTCAGCGTGACGGTCCATGTTGGCACTCAGACTGCCGTCGCCTTTGACGAGAAAATGCCGAAGCGTATCCGTGAGGATATCGAGGTGAAGGTCAAGGACAACATCCTCCTCATCAGTTCGCGCCACGAGCGCACGGGCGTCGATCCCATCGATGATGTCCAGCGCGGGAAGAGCGCCCACATCGATGTGTATCTACCCAAGCTCCTCGGGGTAGAGGCTACCTATGCCGCTAATATCTCCGTACCAGACAGCCTCCGTCAGTCGTCCTTCTCCGTCGTCCTCTCGGGGGCGTCTGACCTCACCGACCTTCGCCTTACCGCCGACAGCCTCTCCGTCAGCACGGCGGGTGCCTCGGGCATCCGTGGCTGGGTGAACGTAGCTAAGAGCCTCGAGATCATCTCCTCGGGTGCCTCCTCGATCCGCCTCTCAGGGCAGGCTGACTACCTCTCGGTGAGCCTCTCGGGTGCATGTGACTTCCGTGCTGAGCAGCTCCATACGCGTGCTGTCGAGGCACTTCTCGCAGGAGCTTCGCGCCTCGACCTCGGGAACGTCGATACCATCAGCTATGGCGTGTCGGGAGCTTCGAACCTCAGATACCAAGGCCAGCCCGTCGTGATCGGTCAGGTCGTCACGGGTGCCAGCACGGTGAACTCTTCGCCTGCTAAGTAGCACGCGCCTCCCTTCCTCATCCCCAAAGCAAAGCGAGGGGGCTACGGACACTGCGTCCGTAGCCCCCTCGGCTTATATATATGGGTGATGCGCTTAGCTCCTTAGTAGCTGATGCGGATCGATGCAGGCTTGCTCTCCTGCCAGAAGCGGTTGATGGCCGTCACCATGTAGCGGTAGGTCATACCACGCTCCATGCTGGGCAGGATAAAGTAGGGATTGGTAGAGATGCTCATCAGGTAGCGCACGTCAGAGATATCGGGGCGCGTACCTTCGGGGAAGGCATACACGGCATAGTAGAATGCCGTCTCGGGATCGCTGGGCTCGCGGTAGTCATCCCACAGGATCATGTGCCCGTCTTCGTTGGTGTCCTCGAGGATGAGGCTGATGGCGGCAGGGGCCTTCGTCTTGCCGAGAGCACCGTGTACCTCGGGAAGGAAGGCACGGTAGGTCTGGTAGCTGGTGATGAGGCTGTCGCCAAGACCCTTGTAGTTCTTCACGAGGTCTTCACCTGACCACCAGGAGTTCCCACTGCTATTCTGTCGGCTGAGGGCGAGCTTCTCCTCGAGCTGACCGCCGTCCATCGTGCGAGCAGCGTGCTGGCCGATGTAGAGCTGTGCCTTCTTCTGAGGGGTGTGCTTGCCCCACCAGTGCGTGAGCTCAGCGTAGTCGGCAGCCTGATGACCGATATTCCAGTAGACCTGAGGGACGATGTAGTCGACCCAGCCCTTACGCACCCAGTGCAGGACGTCTGCATGCAGATCATCATAAGTCTGCAGGCCCGAGGTCTTACTGCCTTCGCGTGAGGAGGATTCGTTGCGGTAGATACCGAAGGGGCTGATGCCGAAGCGCACCCAAGGCTTGGTCTCGAGGATGGTCTGACGGATCGTGTAGATGAGGCGGTTGACGTTCTCACGGCGCCACTCGTTCTTCTGCTCGGGACGGTAACCTGCCGTGAGGCCGTAGCGGCTGAAGGACTCTTCGTCGTCGAACTCTAAGCCTGCCTGTGGGTAGGGATAGAAGTAGTCGTCGAAGTGAATGGCATCGATATCGTAGCGCTGTACGATGTCGCGGACGATGGTGCTGATATAGCGGATGCTCTGAGGATTGCCTGGATCCATATAGAGCTGCTTGCCGTGGCGGATGAAGAGCTCGGGCGAGTGCTTAGCAGCGTGGTTAGGCGCCAGATAAGCCTCGGCATTGCCTGCACCACGATAGGGATTGACCCAAGCGTGGAGCTCCATACCGCGGGAGTGGCACTCGTCGATGACGAAGCCCAGAGGGTCCCAAGAGGGGTTAGGAGCTTCGCCCTGCTTACCGGTGAGGTACTTACTCCAGGGCTCGTGGGTGCTCTTGTAGAAAGCATCACCCTCGGCACGCACCTGGAAGATGATCGTGTTGCAGCCCAGACGGTGGAGGAGTGCGATACGATTGCTGAGGAGCTTACGTGCCTCTTCGCGAGAGAGCGAAGCGTAATCGCTGCGGTAGATCGTCGGAAGCCAAGCGCCGCGGAACTCACGCTTCACTGGCTGCTTGGGGTCGGAGGGACGGCTCTGTCTGGAGCTCACACCGCACGAAGCGAGGAGCCACAGCGAGGCAAAGGCCGAGAGAAGAAGGGCGGTGCCACGTGCACCAAAAGGTAGTCTGACGTTCATCGGAGCTAAAGAATTAGGCGAGGTGGATCAGCTGATAGGTATGGAGTACCCAGAGGAAGAAGGCCACGAAGGGCAGCGTGAAGAGGAGGCTGTCGATGCGGTCGAGGATACCACCATGACCAGGGATGATGTTGCCCGAGTCCTTGACACCCACGCTACGCTTGACCATCGACTCGAAGAGGTCACCCCACGTAGCGGCGATAGAGATGATGACACCGATATAGCACTGCTCCCAGCCGAGGAGAAGACCCGTAGCGACGACGGCTGCGATGAGCCCGCCGACGAAGCCTTCCCAGCTCTTCTTAGGTGATACGGAGGGGAAGAGCTTATGACGTCCGAGGGTCGAGCCCGCCAGATAAGCGCCCGTATCGTTGGCCCAGATCGAGACGAAGATCGTGAGGAGGATGATCGAGGTATCGGTGTCGGTGTAGAAGATATTCGCGATGCTGAGGAAGCCCCCGACATAGATCTGTCCGAAGATCACCTTCGCCAAGTCGGTCGGCATAGCCTGACGCTCGCTGTAGATGCTGCGTACCAAGATGTAGAGTAGGTAGCCAGCGTAGGGTACGAGGAAGGCGGCGTACGCGATCCCCTTGTCAGCGATCTCGTGGGTTGCCCAGAAGAGATAGACTGCCGCCGTAGCATCGAAGATGCGGCGCAGGGGGAAGAGACGGTGAGTCGACACGAGGTTCGACCACTCCCAGGTACCGAGGAAGGCCAAGAGGCCGAAGACGATCATGTAGACGAGGTGCTCACGCAGCAGAAGTGCTGCGAGGATCAGGCCTACATAGAGAGAGCCGAAGATGGCTCGCTTGACGAGGTTACTCATTCGTTGTTGCTTCTGTATCTGTTGTTGGGGTTGTGGATTCTTGTTCTTGTCCCTGCTCCTGGTTCTTTTCTTCGCGCTCCAGGATCATCTCGTCGGTGCGACTGACCCAAGGGCGCTTGCCGAAGATGTGCTCTACATCCTCGGTGTAGATAACCTCACGGTCCAGCAGGAGCTGCGTCAGCGTCTTGAGGCCTTCAGCATGCTCACGGAGGAGCTCCTTGGCACGCTCATACTCGACACGGACGATCTCGCGAGCCTCTTCGTCGATGAGCTCGGCGGTACGATCACTGTAGGGCTTCGTCAGGCCGTAGCCATCACCCTGCATATCGTAGTAGTTGACGTTGGGGAGCTTGTCGCTCATACCGTAGTAGGCGACCATAGCATAGGCCGTCTTCGTGGTGTGCTCGAGGTCGTTGGCGGCACCCGTAGAGATGCGACCGAGGAAGACCTCTTCGGCGGCACGACCTGCGAGCGTGGCGCACATCTGGTCGCGCAAAGCCTGGGTCGTGGTGATCTGACGCTCCTCGGGGAGGTACCAAGCGGCGCCGAGGGCCTTGCCTCGAGGTACGATGGTGACCTTGACCAGCGGATTGGCGTACTGGAGGAACCAGCTGACCGTGGCGTGCCCAGCTTCGTGGAGGGCGATGCTGTGACGCTCCTCTTCGGTGGTCATCTTGTTCTTCTTCTCCAGACCACCGACGACGCGGTCGACGGCGTTCATGAAGTCATCACGGGAGATGAACTCCTTGCCAGCACGGGCAGCGATGAGAGCTGCTTCATTACATATATTGGCGATGTCAGCACCCGAGAAGCCTGGGGTACGGCGAGCCAAGAGGTCGACGTCAACTGATTCGTCGATCTTCAGCGGGCGAAGGTGCACGAGGAAGATCTCCTTACGGTCGTGGACGTCGGGAAGGTCTACATAGATCTGACGGTCGAAGCGCCCAGCACGCAGGAGGGCTGCGTCGAGGATGTCGGCACGGTTCGTAGCTGCCAGCACGATGATACCGCTATTGGTGCCGAAGCCATCCATCTCGGTGAGGAGCTGGTTCAGCGTATTCTCACGCTCATCGTTGCCCCCGAGGTTGTTGTTGCGACCACGGGCACGGCCCACCGCATCGATTTCGTCGATGAAGATGATACAGGGGGCCTTCTCCTTTGCGGTCTTGAAGAGGTCACGGACACGTGAAGCCCCGACGCCGACGAACATCTCGACGAAGTCCGAGCCGGCAAGTGAGAAGAAGGGTACGTGTGCCTCACCTGCTACAGCCTTTGCCAGCAGGGTCTTACCCGTCCCTGGAGGGCCTACGAGCAGTGCACCCTTGGGGATCTTACCCCCGAGCTGCGTGTACTTAGCGGGATTCTTGAGGAAGTGGACGATCTCCTCGATCTCGACCTTCGCTTCGTGTAGACCTGCTACATCGTTGAAGGTCACCGAGGTGCTCTCCTTCTCGTACAGCTGAGCCTTGCTCTTGCTGATATTGAAGATACCACCTCCTACACCGCCACCTGCGCCACCCGATGAGCGGCGGAAGATGTAGATCCAGAAGAGGGCGATGACGATGAAGGGGACGATATTGGCCGTGAGCGAGAGCCAGCGGGAGCTCTCTTCCTTGTAGGCTACCTTGGCGGTCGTGCCGCTGGTGTCGTAGGCTTCGGCGAAGCGGTCGACGGTAGGGATCTGCGTCTTTACCGTGTACTCGATGCGCTTCTGCTCGCGGCCCAGCACAGGAGAGCGGTGGGTGAAGAGGCTATCGGCAGCACGCTTGTTCAGCTGTGCTGTGGCGGTCTTCTCCCCGCGATCGACGGTGATCTGGGTGAAGGCACCCTGATTCATCATCTGGCGGAATTCGTTCCAACTCATATCCTTATTCTCGCCGAAGCCACCATCCCAGAGGAAGAGCCCCCCGAGGATGGCCAGGATGATCGCGTAGATCCAGAGTTCGTTGAAGCGGAAGGGGCGCCCTGACCCGCCTGTTTTCTTTTGTTCTATCATTCGTTATCTATGTTGTCTTGTCGTTTGAGCGGGCAGGCGTATCTGGCCTTAGTCCCACTCTTATCCTAACAAAGACGATGCCATCTTAGTTGCCTGCGGCTGCGCGCAGGCAGAGAGCTGCGGAGCGCTCTCCGTAGCCACGGCTCTTCCCCCGATGCGGGGATAAAGAAAAAAAGAGCGACGAAGAGAGTCTCGCTCACTTGATCGCTCATGCTATATACTGCGGAGAGGGCGGGATTCGAACCCGCGAAACGCTTTTGGCGTTTACACACTTTCCAGGCGTGCCTCTTCAACCACTCGAGCACCTCTCCTTATCAGCCTGCTTAAGGCTTCTACTTAATTGGAAAGCTCCGCAAAGGTATAATAATATCTGTATACTGCCAAACTGCCACGCTTTCAGCTCTTGTCTCGGACGTCTGTGGCAGACTTTGCTGGGGAGGCTGTGTGAGGTAGGTAGCATGTGCCTTGTGGAGGGGGGATGTGGACCAGTACTGGTCAGCATGCGAACCAGTACTGCTCACTCATTGTAACCAGTACTGCTCCGAGCTGTGACTAGTACTGGTCACTTTATCGACCAGTACTGGTTGCATTTTCCATCCTTGGAGCGAGTGGGGATAGTGGATGAGTGAAAGGGAGAAGAAGCTTCTCTCTACCAGCCGAAGAGGTTGCGTGCGATCCACCAGCTGATGACACCGATGACGAGGAGGCCGAGGGTCAGTGGATGCTGGAGGATACGCCTAAGGCGAGGGGCTCGCTGGGGGAAGAGCTCCGTGTAACCGTAGAGAAGGAGGAGGGGGATGGTGAAGAGGAGCGCGCGGTTGTAGCTGAAGGCTTCGGTGAGGTGCCCATGGAGGAGGGCGTGAGCTGCGCGCTGGAGTCCGCATCCTGGGCAGCGATAGCCCGTGGCGGAGCGGATGATGCAGCGAGGGAAGGGGTAGGTCGCTGGATCAAGGAAAGCATACAGCCCCACAGCTACCCCGAGGAGCAGGAGCCCGATGAGTAGGTATCGGCGCTGCTTGAGGGGGGAGCGATGGGGCTGTGTAGGGGGGAGGGGAGTGTGATTCATCCCCGAGAGAAGGGGCGCTACCCGACGGGGGGCTTAGCTGATGATCTGCAGGAGCTTGGTGTAGTTCTGGTTGCGAGTCAGATCCTGAATGTTGAACCAGTCGATGATCGTCAGGATGCCGCAGCCACCACACGTGAGGAGCTTGAGCACGCCGTAGCCCGTGTCGCCGAGCATGAAGCGGTCGATGCCGAGTGAGCCTGCGAAGACCGATACGATGATCATCATCGTGGGGTCCTTATAGTCCAAGGCGTTGATCAGGGTGAACTTGTCATCATCGAGGGCGAGCAGACGGTCCTTGATGGTGAGGATCTGCGTGGGGCTAAAGAACTTCTGGTTAGCGGCAAGGAAGAGGTCTACTTTCTGACTGTCCATAGGGTTGATGTATTATGTGTGCGACTTGATATGGATATTACTTAGAGCTATTGTGCTTCGAGGCGTGAGCGGCCTTGCGGTCACGCACCTCCTTGGCATATTGAGCAGCTTTCTTACGACCCTTGCTGTCGGTGCCGAAGGAGTCGAATTCGAAGCGCTCGGGTAGCGTGCGAGCGAAGTCCCTCACGCGGGGCTGTCCGGCCGTGCCCTTGTCGATGACGATGGAGTCATAGAGACGCTTCGTCTCGGGGATGATGCTGTCGGGATGTCCCTTGACGGGCTCGGGGAAGCGATAGGAGGCGTAGCTGATAGTGGCGGAGTCGACGCTGATGCGCTGGTAGAGCTTGAGACCTGAGCCCAGACGGTCGTGCACGGCATCGAAGCCATTGCGATAGACCTTAGGCGAGGCGGAGCTGATGACGAAGGCAGGGGCGATGGTGTCGCCTTCTTTGCCGCGCGTCGTACTACGGGCATAGCCATGGTCATGGCCCTGCAGGACGAGGTCGGCACCTCCCTCGATGAGCTCGTCCTTGAAGACGTAGTGCATCACCAGATTCTTTCGCCCGTCACGCACGCAGTCTACGGCGTGGTGGAAGAGGACGATCTGCCAAGGCTGGTGCGAGCCCTTGAGGGCAGAGCGTAGCCATTCCTTGTGCTGATTGATAGCACCCAGACCCATGATGTCCGTGGTGTCCATGACGATGAAGCGCAGGAGCGGCATGTCGATGAAGTAGCTTCGCCCGATGAAGTCCTTCGGCCCATTGGTGGGGTAGCCGAACTGACGTACCCAGCGGGGATCGAGTTCGCGCCCGAAGCCCTTCTTCAGGTACTCGTGGTTGCCTGGTGCTGCGATGATGGGAGTGCTGCGCGTGAGGCTGCCGATGCTGGAGTACCATACTCTCCAGTAGGCATCCGTCGGCCCCTCGATCTGGTCGCCTGCGAAGGCGAAGAAGTCGATGGAGTCAGCGGCATGGCGGAGGTAGTCGAAGTAGCGCTTGCTCTCTGCGCCGTTGGGGTCCTGCACATCGCCCATATAGACGAAGTGCGTCGCACGGTCTTTGCTGGGCATAGCGAAGCGTCCCGAGACGGGGTCAGCGCCCTGCACGCGGATCGTGTAGAGGTAGCTACGCCCCGAGATGAGGCTGTCGAGATGGACTTGGTAATAGCATCCACGCCCTGAGCGGGAGGTGATGACCTCGCTCGTGGGGACGAAAGAGACGGGGCGGAGGGTATCGCCCTTCTCGTTGATGGCACGTAGGAGTAGCTCAGCGGGCTGGGCGGTCTCTCCCGAGAGCCAAGTGATCGTGCGCTGTGAGGCGAAGTCCTCGCCAGGCGTCAGCGTGACGCGGCTCACAGCCTGCTCGGTCGTGTAGGCTTCTTCGGGCACATTGCCGAACCATGCGCGCCAGCGGAGCTTAAAGAGAATCCCTGTCCCGACGAGCAGGACGGCGAGGACGATGAGGGCGATACGCCAGCGGCGCTTCCTCTTGGGGGGCTGATGCCCGCGGAGTGTGGAGCGTCTGCGTCTCATTATGCTTTAGAGGGTGTCGGTGGTCTCCTCGCCAGAGGGGAGTGCCTCTCTGGACTCAGCGGTAGCGACGCTGGCCTTGAGGATCGTGAGCTCACGCTGCAGTTCGTCGCGCTCGGCATCCCACTGGGTCTTCTCTTCCTTGAGGGCGCGGACTTCCTGTCCGAGGCTGTCCCATTCGTAGAGCCCACGGACGGAGAGGCCGATAGCCATCGCAGCTACGACGCCGATGACGCCGAGGGAGGAGACGGGTACTGTGCCTTCGGCTACGCCAGGCATCGTGAGATCCCAGAGGCTATAGCAGAGGATGGGGATGATGAAGCCGATGAGTGCAGCCGCCAGCGTCATCCACAGATAGGGCTGGAAGAGGCGGCGACGCATCAGGCGTGGTGCGAGGACGAAGTAGTTGAGGTAGAAGATCACGACCAGATAGAGGTCCGTGAGCCACGTCGAGTAGTAGAGTCGGGGATTGGTGAAGACCGACATCTCGGGTGTCCCCTGCACGGTCGTTACGAGGGTCTGCAGGATGATCAGTACGATCCAGACGAGGGCGTAGATCGAGACGGATATGGTGCGGTTGGCGGACTTAGTACTCATTGTCTAATCGGATATGTTGTGAAGAAGGGGGTTAGATGGTGCGCTCGGCGATGTAGTCGGCGAGGTCAATGAGGGAGGAGCGGTACACGCTCTCGGGGAAGGATAGGAGGAGCGTCTTCGCCTCATCTATGTAATGATAGAGGCGCTGCCAAGCGTAGTCCATGCCACCACCTTCGTGGGCGAGGGTGGTGAGGCGCTCGATGCTCTCCTCGGCGATGGGCTTCTCCTCGAGGAGCTGGAGGTAGGGCGTTGCCTTACCCTCCTTCTGAAGCTCGGTGAGGACGTGGAGTAGGGGGAGGGTGATCTTACCCTCACGGATATCGTTGCCCGTGGGCTTGCCTACGTCAGAGCGGTGGTAGTCGAAGATATCATCACGGATCTGGAAGGCCATACCCAGTGCGGCGCCGATGCGGGCAGCACGGTCATAGTCCGCGGCGCTGGCCTCGACGGTGATCGCTGCGACCTCGGCACAGGAGCGGAAGAGTACAGCGGTCTTCTGGAAGATGATATCGTAGTAGGTAGCTTCGTCGAGGATGACGCCCTCGGCGGTCTCGAACTGGCGGATCTCTCCTTCGGTGAGCTCGCGCCCGATAGCCGAGACGATACCCATGATACGCAGGTCGGAGAGGGCGATAGCTCCCACGAGGGCAGAGGAGAGGATGAAGTCTCCCATCAGCACCGCCACGCGGTTGTCGAAGAGCACCCCGAGGGTGGGGCGGCCACGACGGGTCTTCGCCTCATCGATGACGTCGTCATGGATGAGCGTCGCCGTATGGATCAGCTCCAGCAGTACGGCCGCATCGATGCTCCGCTGTGGGGGTACATCACCACGCAGCAGCCCAGCGATGAGGGCTGTGAGGATGGGGCGTACCTGCTTCCCTGTGGAGGCACTGAGGTGCTCAATGGCTTCTTTCAGCCATTCGGACTTGGTCGCGAGGATCGAAGTGAACTGGCTGTGGAAGTCATCCACGAGGGCTGCCACGGGGGCTTTGATCTGATTGAGGTCGTGCATGGGCTGTCGGCGCATCGTTAATTCCTTGCAAAAGTAGCTAATTCTCCTCGGCTAACGCTCATGAAGCAACCACCCCGC
>ERZ772786.1120-NODE-1120-length-10287-cov-2.686278_pt1 | contig 10287 bp, 7 predicted proteins | sample MGYA00511473_ERZ772786 | MGnify/ENA primary metagenome ERZ772786 (study PRJEB29015, sample SAMEA2738025) | human oral metagenome | biome: human oral; feature: human-associated habitat; material: saliva | place: China | collected 2252 ...
CTATATTTAATTGTGGCTATCCCAACAATCTATCTTCTAGTTTTTCGCTATATTCCGATGATAGGAAATGTGATTGCTTTTAGAACGTATCTACCCGGGGGTTCTGTCTTTGGGCAGGATTGGGTTGGACTCAGATATTTCCAGATGTTTATTGGAGATGCAACTTTTTGGCAAGTTTTTCTTAATACACTCTCTATTGGAATTTGGACGTTGATTTTTACTTTTCCTTTACCAATTATCTTCGCCCTCTTGTTGAATGAAGTTAAAAATAGAATCTTTAAAAAGTTCATTCAAACAGCCTCTTATCTTCCTTATTTTTTATCAATTGTCATTATTGCGGGGATGATTTTAGATTTTACATCAAGTAATGGTTTTATTAATAACGCTATTCATTTCTTTGGTGGAAGTCGTATTCTCTTTATGCAAGATCCAAAATGGTTCCAACCGATTTATGTCATTTCTCAAGTATGGCAAACCTTAGGTTGGGGTTCAATCCTGTATTTAGCAGCTTTGACAAATATTGATGATACGCTCTATGAAGCAGCTAAAATGGATGGAGCTAATCGTTGGCAACAAATGCTTCATGTCACTCTTCCTGGAATTTTACCTACAATTATTACGATGCTCGTTTTAAATGTTGGTTCTATTTTAGGAGTTGGCTTTGAAAAAGTTCTCCTCCTCCAAAATCCTTTAGTTTACTCAACAGGAGATGTTGTTTCTACTTATCTTTATCGCGTAGGTATTCTGTCATCAAACTTTTCTTATGCGACAGCGATTGGAATTTTTGAAGCAATTATTGGTTTGGTACTAGTATTAGGTTCTAACAGAATTTCTGCTAAGATTACCAAAACTTCACTATGGTAAGGAGAATAAAATGAAAGATAGTATCGGTTATAAAGTTTTCAAAGTGATTAATGCAATTGTTCTGATATTGATTGTCATTGCAACAGTTTATCCTTTTTGGAATGTTGTCGTCCAATCATTTTCAAGCGAAAATGCAATTACAGCAGGAAATGTTGTTTTAACACCCGTTGGTTTCAATTTAGAAACTTATAAGTATGTTATGAATGATCCCATTTTCTGGATTAATTATAAAAATACAATTATTTATACGGTTGTAGGAACAGCAATTTCCTTATTTTTAACAACGACACTTGCTTATGTCACATCAAAGAAGTATCTTCCAGGACGTAAATTTTTCATCGGACTCTCTGTTTTCACCATGTTGTTTGCTGGAGGATTAATTCCTAATTATTTATTGATTAAATCTTTAGGTTGGATGAATACGATGTGGGCGGTCACAGTACCAGGAGCACTTTCTATTTTCAATATGTTGATTATGAAGTCTTTCTTTGAATCAATGCCAGACGCCTTAGAAGAAGCAGCGATTATTGATGGAGCAACTCCATTTCAAATTTTGATGCGAATCATCTTGCCATTATCAAAACCAATTTTGGCAACCATGGTTTTATTCTATGCAGTTGGAGCATGGAATGCTTGGTTTGGCGCTTTCCTCTATATGGATAATAAAAATCTCTTCCCTGTTTCAGTTTATCTACGAAATCTAGTCAAAGGCGCAACGGGTGCCGAGGCGCAAAGCGCGGATGAACAGAGTCAGGTGAGTTCAAATATCAAGGCAGTAACAATGGTCTTAACCGTTTTACCTGTACTTGTCGTTTATCCATTTTGTCAAAAATACTTTGTTAATGGAATCATGATTGGTTCTGTTAAGGGTTAGATTTGGTTAATTTGTTGGACTGAAATTTAAAAATTTTAGTTCAGATTATATAAATACATAAGGAGCACAAGAATGAAATCTTGGAAAAATTTATTGGTTGGAGCGGCAGTGATTGGCGCTTCAGTGATGTTGGTCGGCTGTTCAACTAACAGTAAATCAACATCAGATGCAAAAAAAGATGGTTCAATTAATATGTCGAGCCAAAAAGGTTATATGAAAGACTTCAAGGCTGATGAAACTTTTAAAGCAACTTCAGCATTAAATCTTTCAATGATGTATCGAGATTCACCAAATTATCCAGTTAAAAACAGTTGGATGTTGTGGTCTGAACTTGAAAAAAATCAAAACGTCACTTTCAAAAGAACAGATATTCCTTTATCTGATTATCCACAAAAACGTTCAACTTTGATTGCAGCAGGTCAAACTCCAGATATCGTCACAGCGGTTGCACCTGGTGAAGAAACACAGTTCGTAGCTGGTGGACAAATTCTACCTATTTCAGATTATCTAAAATATATGCCTAATCTTTCGGCACGTTTGAAAGAATGGAAATTGACGGATTTGTTCAATTCTCACAAGCAAAAAGATGGGAAAGTTTATATCTTGCCTCAAATTGGTGAAGTTCCAACTTATGATTATACTTTTGCCTACCGTTCAGACATTTTTGATAAGGCTGGTATCAAAGCTCCAACAACTTTGGCTGAATTTACAAAAGCCCTTGAAACACTCAAAGAAAAGTATCCAAGTGTCACACCATATTCAGATCGTTGGCAGTTTAATGCTATTCCGAATATTGTTGCACCACAATTTAATACCAGTGCTGGTTGGGGATATTCAAATGCAACTTATGATAAGGGAGATAACAAATTTGTCTTTACTGGTACAACTCCAGAATACAAAAAATTCGTAAGTTATTATAGTAATCTAGTACAAAATGGGTTGATGGATAAAGAATCTTTGACTCAAACAGATGATAAAGCAACAGCGAAGTTTATTAATGGCCAATCTTTTGTCATTGGAACAAATGGTTCTGAATACACGACTTTACAAAAGAACTTACAAGCAAAACACCCAGATGAAAAAGTAGCAATGATGACTGTTCCTGCAGGGGAAGATGGTTTGATGGTCCAAGATAATCGGATTGCAGCCGTTGCTGGTATGATGTTATCTTCTAAATTAAAAGATAGTGACCATTTCCTTGCAACTCTTCAATTCATTGACTGGTTACTCTATTCAGACTCAGGTCAAACCTTTGCTCGTTGGGGTGTTGAAGGCACAACTTACACTAAATCTGGAAATACTTATACTTTAGCAAAAGATGTTAATACATTAGGTTTAAATCCAAGTGGTACAAAAGATCTTCAAAAAGATTTCGGTTTCCGTAATGGCGTCTTCTATGCTGTTGGTTCTGGTTCAAAAGCATTGATTTATTCTCAATACAATGATGTGACAAAAGAATTCTCACAAGCAATGGATAAGAAAGCAAAAATTGTTTCACCTGCTCCTGTTTATCCAATGAGTTCAACAGACCTTGAACAATTTTCTTTAATTGATACACCTTTGAAAGACTTTGTTACAGCACAAACACAAGCTTTTGTTAGCGGTCAACGTCCAATGTCACAATGGAGTTCTTATGTGAAAGAAGTGCAAGCGAAGAATTCATCCAAACTCATTGATATGGTTAACAAAGCTTATAAAGCAGCAAAATAAGTATTATTAGATAATTAAGCCAAAAGGAAACATCAATGGCTTAATTTTTTAAGACAGCCTTTAAAAAAGTTGATTTAAAGGTTGTTTTAAAAAGTTCTAAATAAAGAGGAAAAAATGAATCCTAAAAAAGATGTTACTGAATCAATTTATTATAAACTTGCTGGACAAATTGGACATATTATATTTTTACAGTTAATGTTCATCATTTCTATTTTTCCGATATTAGTCTCGTTTTTGTTTATTAGATACGAGATAAGTAATTTCATTTTTATGACTCCTTTATTTTTTCTAGCAGTGCCGGCCTTAGCAGCCTTGAGTTCATCGACACTTTATATTTTAGAAAGTCAGGCTGTAAAACATTTAGGGATTTATTTCTGGAAACAATATAGAAAATTATTTCTGGATGCATTAAAAATTGGTATTCCAGTAATTTTAGCTGCATCAATCATTTTGATTGATATTGCCTCGATGCAAAAGTCTTCGACACCTATATTTTCTTGGTTCTTTATCTTATTACTCCTTGTTTTATTAGTATTTACTGTTTTTGTTGGGTTGATTAATATTAAATTCAAATTTAGAATACGAGATATGTTTAAAATAAGTTTAGTTTGGACTATGGCTTTTCCAAGTTCAGTAATTAAAGTGATTATTTTAAGTCTAGGATTATTAGGAATTATGTTTTTTGTGAGTGGCTTTCTGATTTTTGTTTTAACCAGCACTTATATTTATCTTATCTGCTATGAATTGAGCAAAATGTTGGACTGGGTTTGGAAAAATTATACTCAGGAAGGCAAGAGTAACACGCAACTATAAAAACTGGGAGAAATTTTTATTTATGGTAAATCAATTAATTAGTAAAAAACCAACTTCAATGGTTATTAGTGGCATTGTAAAAATCGGATACGACAGAAAAGACGATGAAGCAATAACTAAGCATGCTTTAATAAATCTAAAAAATGATTTGGCAAATGTTTTAGATAATGAAGCAATTCTTGCAACTGATAGCAAAAATTCTAAGATTATCGTTTCAACGATTGATACCTCATTAGCAAAATCACAAAAAAATTATGAGCTTTTAAGAGAGGCTCTAAATAAAAAAGAGCAATATATTATCACCGTTTTTGAAGGACAACTTCAGCTGATTGGGAGTGATAGAAGAGGAACGATTTATGCAATTTATGAATTTTTAAGTCAGATTGGCGTTTCTCCGTGGCATTACTGGATGGATGTGCCGATTAAGAAACAAGCAGAAATTTATCTAAATGAGCCGTTCTTTTTGATTGACGCTCCCAAAGTAGAAAAACGAGGATTTTTTATTAATGATGAATGGCCAGCAGCGGGAAATTGGGCGACTAAGCATTTTGGACATTTAGTAAATGAACAGGGTGAAAAAATGAATCCCTTTAATCACCTTTATTATGAAAAATTATTTGATTTATTACTTCGTTTAAAAGGGAATTTTATTTGGCCTGCTATGTGGGGCTCAGCTTTTTATGCTGATGACCCTGAAAATTCAAATTTAGCCCAAGAAATGGGAGTAATTATCGGGACATCACACCATGAACCTATGGGACGTAATCACCAAGAATGGATTCGGAATCATGAACGATATGGTAATGGAGAATGGGATTACGAAAGTAATCAAAATGGCTTGGATAAATATTTTCGTGAAGGAATTGAGCGCTCTTATAAGACAGAAGATATTTTCACTCTTGGAATGCGTGGTAATGGTGATGAAGCGATGGGGGAGGGAGAAAATATTGCTCTTTTAGAGCAAATTATAAAAAAACAAAGAAAAATTATTTCCGAAGTAACAGGACGTTCTACTAAAGAAACACCGCAGATTTGGGCGCTTTATAAGGAGGTGCAAGATTATTATGATAAAGGAATGCGCGTGCCTGATGATGTGACCCTACTTTTATGTGATGATAATTGGGGCAATCTTCGGAAACTTCCAAGTCAAGAAAAGCGAGATAGAAAAGGTGGCTACGGAATTTATTATCATTATGATTATGTAGGTGGTCCACGAAATAGTAAATGGATTAATGTTTCTCAAATTCAAAGAACATGGGAACAAATGACTCTAGCTTATAACTATGGAGTTAGAAAACTTTGGGTAGTGAATGTTGGAGATTTGAAAGGTCAAGAATATCCTCTTTCTTATTTTATGGACTTAGCATGGAATCCTGAGCAATCACTTGAGGAAATGGGAAATTACACTAAAAATTGGGTAGGAAAACAATTAGGAGAAAATTATACTGAGGATGTTAGTAAGCTTCTTGCAACTTATAGTAAATTAAATATGAGTGTAAGCCCTGAATTACTTGATAAAGATACATTTAGTTTAGATAACGATCATGAGTTTGAGCGAGTTCTTGCACATTATCGGGATTTGTCCAATCAAGCAGGAGAACTTTATGTATTAATGCCAGCGGAATATCGCCAAGCCTATGAACAATTAATCTATTATCCGCTTGTTGCAACTGCTAATCTTTATGAAATGTATTATGCTCAAGCTATAAATTGGAAGTCTAACGATGCCAAAATAGTGAATCGAGCAGCGGATAAAGTGGAGTGGTGTTTTAAGCGAGATGCTGAATTAGCTTTACACTACCATTCTTTAAATGATGGGAAATGGGAACATATGATGAGTCAAACTCATATTGGATACTATGACTGGCAAGAACCCGAGTATGCCAGAGATTCGTCGCATCAAACCAGAAATAAGTCTCTCAAAAGAAATAGACCAATCAATAGTTATTGAAGCAGGCGACTTTAATGAAAAATCTCAAGGAGAAGTTGTCTGGACAGAGATAGCTGATATGGGAAGGACTGTCTCAGCGATTACCACTCTACCTAATACCATTATTCCAAGTAAACAGGATTTTGTTCGCTATGATTTTGAGACTGTTTCTTCTGGAGAATTTCAAGTTGAGGTTTTTCTATCACCAAGTTTGAATTGGAATAATAGCGGGTTGGTTTATGGTTATCAAATTGATGGTGAGGCAGAAATAGAAGTCAATTTTAATGGAAATTACAAAGGAGAATTAGGAAATTGGCAAGATGAACGAATAATCAGAAGTTTGACAGTTACTAAGTTAGAACAAGGTAAACATCACTTGCTATTTTATGCTAAAACTCCAGATGTGGTTTTGCAAAAAATTGTGCTTCATTTTGGAGATATAAGAGAAACATATTTGGGGAGAAATCATTCTGATTTTATTAATAGTGGGTTGATTTAGAGAAAGGTTAACATGGAAAACTTATTACTAAAAGTTGCACCAAAAGAAGAAATCGACAAGAAACTAGAGCATGTCTTTGAAACGCTCTTTGGACAAGAGCCTCCTGAACGTATTTGTTTTGAAGAAGGGGATATGGCATATATTGTTGATACGGGCAATGATGATGTTAGAACGGAAGGGATGTCTTATGGGATGATGATTGCTTTGCAGTTGGATAAACCAGAAATGTTTTCTCGGTTATGGAAATGGGTAAAAACCTATATGACAGTACCTAAGGGTCATGAAAATGAGGGATATTTTATCTGGTCTTGTGCACCTAATGGTAAAGCTAATAGTGACGGTCCAGCTCCAGATGGAGAAGAATATTTTGCGGCAGCATTATTACTGGCTGAAAAGAGATGGAGAATCAAAGAATATGGGGATGAAGCGAGAACTTTACTTCATGCGATGGTTCATAAAGGAGAGAATCAAGATGGCTATCCTATGTTTGAACCGGAAAATACTTATATTAAGTTTGTGCCTCATCTTCATATGACTGACCCTTCCTATCATTTACCACATTTCTATCAGCTTTATGCCAGATATGGCAATCCAGAAGACTCAGCTTTCTTTCTAAGAGCTGAAGAGGAAGCTCGTAAGTTTTGGCTTAAATCAGCAAATGCTAAGACTGGATTGACACCAGAATGTGCGGATTATGAGGGAAAACCTTATGATATTGATGGTCATTGGACTTTCTTTAGTGATGCTTATCGGACGGTTGCCAATATTGGCTTGGATTGGCTTTGGGAGCACGAAGAGATTGGACAAAGTCAGATTGCCTTAAATATCCAAAAATTCTTTGATCCTTATCTTGAAAATGATGAAGAAATTCTTGTTTTTAAAATTGATGGTCAGCCTTTAAGGAAAGAAGAACAGACCGCGGAAGGCTTTCCACCGCTAAAAGTTCATCATCCGCTTGGTCTTTGGTCAACTTTAGCTCAAGCCTCACTTGTTACCAATGAGTTTGATTCCACTGTAGCTTTGAAATATCTCAAATACTTCTGGAATTTGAAACTTAGAAGAGGGAAATATCGTTATTATGATAATCTGCTTTACTTTTTTGCTCTTCTTGCTTTATCTGGATATTATCAAAAAGAATGGTCATGAAAGGAGAAAAGAGTGACAAAAGAAATTGCCTTAACTTTTGATGATGGACCTTGGGGAGCAAGGACGCTCTGGGTGCATGACGAACTCATAAAGCGACAGATTCCAGCAACTTTCATGATCTGGGGTGAGCATATGGCAGATTATCCTGAAATTATGAAAGCAGCGGTAGAAAATGATCTTTTTACTTTTGGAAATCACACATATAGTCATCCTCATTTGACTGACTTATCGGAAGAAGAACTTTTGTCTGAGATAAAAAGGACAGATGACCTCTTTTACCGACTGACAGGTATGACTTTTGATTTTGTTCGTCCACCATTTGGGGATTGTGATGCTCATACATTATCTCTCATTAACCGTCCGATAATCTGTTGGTCTTTGGATACAATGAGTTGGGACCATGGAGATCCGGCTAAATGTTTTGAAGCTATCCATAATGCTAAAGATGGCGATATTGTCTTGATGCATGATTTTCAAGAAGCTGATGTTTTTGCTTTGTCTGCTATTTTAGATTACCTACAAGAAGAGGAGTTTACTTTTAAATCGCTTCCTGAGCTTTTGGGGACTCAACTTAATGATGAAGCTTATATCTACTACTCAAGGGATAAACGAGAAAAAGTTGGTTTTAAAGGTATTTGACCGTAAGTTTAGATAAGAAAGGGAGAAAATGACGATTGATGAAATGTGGCTGAAGTCTTCAGTCTTGAAAGAACGGCTGACCAAAGAGATTTTTTATGTTGATGTGACAGTTGAAGATAAAATCACGCTTCGTTTGCGCTCAGAAATCAGTGAATGGTTAGGTTGTCAACTGACAGGAGAAAAGTCAGAAGCAACAGTGGTCTTGTCGGTAAAAAGTGATCTGGATGATAATTTAGAAGCTTATGAAATCAGAGAAAATGAGATTATTGGTGCTTCGTCAGTTGGTTTGCTTTATGGATTTTATGCTTATTTGCGTTTAAAACTAACAGGGGCCAAATTATCTGAAAAATCAGCACCTAATCAAGCTTTGCGGATGATAAATCACTGGGACCAAGTGGATGGTACTATTGAGCGTGGTTATGCTGGTGAGTCTATTTTCTTTGGTCGCTTCGGTTCAAATGATAACACAGACACAGGATCCTTTGCTGTCAAAGACATTGGAACAGATATTTTTCGTAATGATTTCACGCGCTTAGAAATGTACGCTCGCTTTCTTGCTTCCATTGGAATTAACGCAATTTCACTAAATAATGTGAATGTTAGAGCTTTGGGAACAAACCTGATTATCTCGCCTTACATTGAAAAAGTAGGTGAGATTGCTAGTCTTTTTGCGACTTTTGGTCTCAAGACCTTCTTAGCTATTAATTGGGCAGCACCAAAATTAATTGGTGGACTAGAAACGTCAGATCCCTTGGATGAAAAAGTGTCTTCATGGTGGCAACAAACTATTGACCATATCTATAAGGTTATTCCTGATTTTGGTGGTTTTGTTGTTAAAGCAGACTCTGAGGGTGAACCTGGTCCTTATCAATATGGTCGAAATCATGCGGACGGAGCCAATATGCTTGCTAAGCCTTTTGAAAAATATGGAGGACTTGTCATTTGGCAAACTTTTGTATATAATTCGCAAACGGACTGGCGGAATCGTAAGAATGACCGAGCTAAGGCAGCTTATGAAAACTTTATGCCTCTTGATGGTGATTTTGCGGACAATGTAATTTTACAGATTAAATTTGGTCCTATTGATTTTGGAGTGAGAGAACCTTTGATGCCCTTGTTTGGAGCACTTAAAAAGACTAATCAATTAATGGAATTTCAAATCACGGCCGAGTATTTAGGACATCAAATTGACTTGAACTATGTTCTTCCTCAATGGTTGGAGATGATTCATTTTAATAACTATGGTCAGCCAAAGGATACAATCAAAGTAAATTCTCCTATAGCGACAAACTCAGGGTTTGTTGCCATTGGTAACGTGGGAATGGATGAAAATTGGTGTGGCAACAAATTAGCCCAAGCAAATTTTTATGGTTTTGGTCGAATGTGTTGGAACAATGATTTAACAGCAGCTGAGATTTTGCAAGAATGGATTGCATTGACTTTTCCAGAAGTAAAAGAAGAAGTACGAAAAGAAATTTTTGAGCTCATGATTGATTCTAATCGAACATATGAACTCTACAATGCACCGCTTGGTGTGGGTTCAATGATGGTTCCTCATTATCACTATGGCCCTTCCGTCAATGGTTATGAATATGATCGTTGGGGAGCCTATCATTTTGCAGATCGCAATGGTCTTGGTATTGACCGAACAAGTGCGACAGGAACTGGCTATGCGAGTCTTTACGCCCCGGAAGTAGCCAAGATTTTTGAAGATAAAAGTCAAACTCCAGATGAAATTCTACTCTTTTTCCATTATGTCGAATACGGGCAACTTTTAAAGAGTGGGAAAACATTGATTCAGACCATTTATGA
>ERZ772786.1121-NODE-1121-length-10282-cov-2.081060_pt1 | contig 10282 bp, 7 predicted proteins | sample MGYA00511473_ERZ772786 | MGnify/ENA primary metagenome ERZ772786 (study PRJEB29015, sample SAMEA2738025) | human oral metagenome | biome: human oral; feature: human-associated habitat; material: saliva | place: China | collected 2252 ...
GCTTCGGATTTTTCATTAATCAGTTTAAAATCTTCCGGACTTAAGCTTCTCTCTGCAAAGGGGTAGACCACACTGTTTTCTTTTTCAATATGAAGCTGTAAGAGGTGAGCATAAGCCATAGCGTAGGAAAGGATGTCCAGCTTAAGCTCCGATGTAGGTGTTTTTCGATATTCATTTAGCGCTGTTTCTAAATTAAGGATATCGGCTCTACCGAGGTCATGCTCCACAAGCATACCGTGGGTGACCAGTTTATCCGCGACGGGACCCATTTTTTCTACCATAAGCGGAAAGAGGAACTTTTCTTCCTTTCCGTGATGATGTTTATCCGCATAGTTCCGGATAAAGTCGATAATCAGCCGAAAATCACTGTCCGGCACTTCTTCTCCACTCATAAGCTTTAGGCAAATGCTGCGAATCACGGCAAGAGCTCTGTTGATATTGCTGTGCTCTTCTTCCATAATGGTAATACTTGTATTCATCTTCTCCCTCTTTCCGGTATGCCTCTTGCAAAAGAAGTATTTTGCTTAAAGATGGGAAACCGCGTCTATAAGCAGGCAAACCGCGTAATATTCCGTTTTCTTATCCGGCCTGTCGCCGTTTTAAAAGATATTTTTACTGATATAAACTGTAGTGCCATTCCCCGTCAGAGTCGAAGTGGAGGGCAGTTTCAGAGAGCATTCCTTCCATGATTTTCCTTCTGAGCCGGTAGTATACGGAAGGATTTCCACTTACAGCATTCCAGAACGGCGCATGAATATCCTCTTCCTGCACCCAGGAGGTACGGGAAGGATCCTGCTCCGTAATGACATTTACCCTGTCACAGGGCATACCGTTTAAAAGCGAGTCGTCTATCTTGCGGTAAGCATCAACGGCATCGGAGGAAGGATCAATTGCTCTCTCTTTTCCAAACTGAAAGGCAAGTTCCTCCAAAGAGGAAAGTCTTTCTGGGTCTTCCGACAGGATAGCAGTTACGAGAAGTGCGTAGCGCGATTCCGCATCTTGCACTCTTTCCTGTAGCCAGCCGTGGATATTCATCACATCGATGAGTTCGTTTAGAGGACGGAGCTCCTTGTTTACCGTCTTCTCCTCCAAGTGCTTTTCGGAAAATATTGGCCAGCCTGATTTTTCGCCGTACGTAGCGATATCTTGGATGAGCTCTTCCTGTAGCTGAATTTTGTTATAAAGCCAATAGTGAATTGGTCCTAAAAAAGCACTCATTACTCGGCAACCTCACTTAATTTTTTGTTTAGACTCTCGAGAACCGCATTCGGGTTTAAACCATGTACCATGCAGGCATCCTCCAGAGACTCCATCTGGGAACTCGGACAGCCCAAGCAGTGCATGCCTGCCTCCAGTAAGGTATCAATTAACTCCGGGTGCTCATTTACAATCTGTCCTACTAACATGTCACTGGAAATTTTTGCCATTTTACAATCCTCCTCAAATTATCATTCGATTCCGCAGGATTTCTCCCGGGATTTACGAAGCAAAGAAATCCCTGCTCCGAATTACGAAGGTAGTATAGCAAATCTCCTAAAAAATTGGTGTTGCAAATGCAACAATCAGAATTATTGCCATGGATGAAAAGTCACGAGGGAGAACAATCAGAATTATCGTAATGGATAAAAATCACGAGGGAGAAAAATTCACCGTCTTAAAGGGAATTTGTGAAAAAATAAACTTAGTAAAACATCCTATTTTTTTACTTCTCAAGCATTCTTCTTTCCTGTATAATGCTTGAGGGTAGAGAAAGGAGTTTTTATGGCTACAAATAAATCGACAGAGATAAAGAAGCTGAACAAAAAGCTGATGGATTTTTTGGACAAAAGCGTTAATGCCTTCTTTGCAGTGGAAAACATGAAAAACACTCTCGAAGAGGAAGGATTTCAACCATTATATGAGGGAGAAGATTGGAACTTGAAGAAGGGCGGGAAGTATTTTGTGACAAGAAACGGTTCCGCGCTCATCGCCTTTGTCCTCCCGGAAAAGCCTTTCAAGGGTTTTCAGATGATGGCAAGTCACAGTGATTCTCCCGTGTTTAAGATAAAGGGGGATCCGGAGCTTGAGGTTGATAAAGCTTACATTCAGCTCAATGTAGAAAAGTATGGCGGCATGATTTGTTCCCCTTGGTTGGACAGACCTTTGTCCGTTGCGGGACGGGTGCTGGTAAAGAGTGCGAAGGGGGTAGAAACAAAGCTTGTAAACATCGACCGCGACTTAGTGATTATTCCGAATCTTGCCATTCACATGAATAGGGAAGTGAACGACGGCTACAAGTTCAATGCACAGAAGGATATGCTCCCCTTATTTTCCACAATGGAAGGAAAAGGAAGTTTTAAGAAGACGGTGGCCGATGCCGCGTCTGTAAAAGAAGAGAATATTCTGGACTGGGATTTGTTCCTTTACAACAGACAGAAGGCTACGATTTTAGGGGGAAAGGAAGAGTTTATAGGAAGCGGAAGACTGGATGACCTGCAGTGTGCCTTTTCTTCCTTACAGGGAATTCTTGCCGCTAAGCCGAAGGAGAGCGTGGCACTCCACTGCGTTTATGACAACGAAGAGGTAGGAAGCGGTACAAAACAGGGAGCGGCATCCACTTTTCTAAAGGATGTACTGCATAGAATTCTTTATGCCTTCGGGATGGGAGAAGAAGACTATATTAAGGCTTTACAGAACAGTTTTCTCGTTTCCGCGGACAATGCCCATGCCGTGCACCCGGCGCATCTTGACAAGGCGGATGCCTTAAACAGACCGTATATGAATAAGGGAATTGTGCTGAAGTACAGTGCGAACCAGAAGTATACTACAGATGCGGTTTCGGCTGCCGTTTTCAAGAGTTTCTGTGAAAAAGCGAAGGTGCCTTACCAAAGCTTTGCCAATCGTTCGGATATGCTTGGGGGATCCACTCTGGGAAATATCTCGAACAGTCAGGTGGCACTAAACACCGTGGATATCGGACTTCCCCAGCTTTCCATGCATTCCCCGTATGAGACGGCAGGCGTGGAGGATACCTTCTATCTTGTGGAAGTGGCTAAACTTTTCTATTCTTCTTCCGTGCTCGGAAGAGGGGACGGCAATTTGGAAATCAAATTCTAAAGTACTGTCGCGGAAACGGATACGGCATGCGTTAGGATACAGGAGCAAAAGGATGTTTTTACAGGAGAGGAATAGTCCTTTTACTGAAAAAACGATTTTATTTATTCATAACGAGTATCACGCTTAAGCTTTGATATTTCGTTTAGAGGAGAGAGTATGGAACAAAAAAAGATTAATTGGAAATTGCTTGCGTTTATGGCATTTTCCACGGTTTGGGGCTTTGGTAATGTGGTAAACGGCTTCGTTTGGTTTAATGGAATTCAGGTTATTTTCAGCTGGATTTTCATGTTTGCCCTTTATTTTGTCCCCTATGCGTTAATGGTAGGAGAGCTTGGTTCGGCATTTAAGAACGCTGGTGGCGGAGTAAGTTCCTGGATTCGGGAAACCATGGGAACTAAGCTTGCGTACTATGCGGGATGGACCTACTGGGCTTGTCACATCACCTATATTGCCAGTAAGCCGAGTGGTGGTTTGAAGGCACTTTCTTGGGTAATCTTCCGCAGTGCGGAGCTCTATGATCGTTTGCCGAGTATTTACATTCAGCTGATTACCTTTGCCCTGCTTTTGCTTTTCTGCTTTGTGGCAAGCAGAGGCTTGAACCCCTTGAAGAAGATGGCAACCCTTGCAGGTTCCAGCATGTTTATCATGTCCCTGCTTTATATTTTGATGATGTTTGCCGCACCGGTAATCAATCCGAAGGCGGATTATGTCAGCCTGGACTTTAGTTTAAAGAACCTGATTCCGAATTTCCGTTTGGAGTATTTTACCTCCCTTTCCATCCTGGTTTTTGCGGTTGGCGGATGTGAGAAGATTTCTCCGTATGTAAATAAGGTAGAGAACCCGAGTAAGGGATTCCCGAAGGGAATGATTGCGCTGGCTATCATGGTTGTGGTTTGTGCTATGCTCGGAACGATTGCCATGGGCATGATGTTTGATCCGACTGTGATTAATGCTTCGGAAGAGAGCTTTAACTCTTATGCGGCAAACGGTGCTTACTGGGCATTCCAGCGTTTGGGAGAGTACTATGGCATTGGCGATACTCTTTTGGTGATTTATGCACTTTGCAATATGATCGGACAGTTTGCCGTTCTGATTATGAGTATCGATGCGCCGCTTCGTATGCTTCTCGATAATGAAGATACAAAGCAGTTTATTCCGAAGAAGCTCTTAAAGCAGAATGATGTTGGCGCTTACACAAACGGGATTATCATGGTGGCTGTGCTTTCCGGTTCCATCATCCTTGTTCAGTCTTTTGTGCCGGGTGCTGCAGCGGTATTAAAGCAGCTTACCAAGTTAAACTCCGTATGCATGCCGCTTCGTTACCTTTGGGTATTTGCAGCTTATATCGCGCTCCGTAAGGCGGGAGACAAGTTCCATCCGGAATATCGTTTTGTAAAGAACAATGCTGTGGCTTTAGCTTTCGGTGTTTGGTGTTTCCTGATTACTGCGGTAAGCTGTCTCCTCGGGATGCACTCCAAGGATCCGTTTACCATGGCGTTAAATGTCATTACTCCGTTGGTACTTTCCGTTTTGGGAATCATCATGCCGCTTCTGGCGAAGCAAGAAGCAAGAGCCTAGGCTGAGAAGTCCTGCTTCACTCTGTTTAAGGCAGTGTGAAACAGGACTTTTTTTATTCTTAACGAGTATCGCTCGCAGAGCGGGCGGTAGCTCGTTCACAAGCGACAAATTCGAAGACGGAGACATCTCGTTCCATGAATTTTACGGATTATTTTCAAAAATTTAGGTATAATAAAACGACGGTCCTCTGGAAAAGAGCTTGTGAAGAGATAATTTTCTTTGTAAAATTGGTCGATTTATATTTTATAATCTGTGCGTCAAAAGCTTAAAAATTTGTTTAAAAGACAAGCGTACGTCGGATTTTAACGCGTTCGATTTTTGTGTAAGACTTAAAATAAAGAGTAAAGCCGGAAGGAGAAGAGACAATGAAGGAAAACAGACAATGCTATCGGAACAGAGAATTATCCTGGCTTTTATTTAATGAAAGAGTTTTAAACGAGGCGGCGAATCCTCGAGTGCCTCTTATGGAGAGACTGCAGTTCGTTTCCATTTACCAGACCAATTTAGACGAATTTTTTATGGTTCGAGTAGGAACCCTCATGGAGCAGACCGGAGGGAAGAAGACAAAGGACAATAAAACAGGCTTAAGCAGCAAGGAACAGATTAAGCTCATTTTACAGGAGGTAGAGCGCCTGGAGTTGAAACGAAAAGAAATCTATGAGCAGCTGATGGGAGAGCTGGAACCGGCAGGCATCCATATCATTAATTTCCAGAAACTTTCCAAGCAGGAGCAAAGTCAGCTGGAAGCCTATTTTGATAAGGCAATCCGACCTTACCTTTCCCCTATGATTGTCGGAAAACAGCAACCTTTCCCCTTCCTCCAAAATCGAGAGCTTTATGCGGTGGCAAGGCTAGAAACCAAGGGCGGAAAGAAAAGAATCGGTATTGTACCTTGCTGGAATCCCGTCTTTAAGCGCCTGATTGAGATTCCCGGAAGAAAAGGCTATCATATGCTCTCCGAGGAACTTATTCTCCACTTTGTATCTAAGCTTTATCCGGCTTACCAGATCCGGGAAAAATCGATTATTCGAATCACAAGAAATGCAGACATTGATGCAGGGGATGTTTACGATGAGGACTTGGATTATCGCGGGATGATGGAGCAGCTTTTAAAGAAGAGAAAGCGCTTGAATCCGGTCAGACTGGAACTGAGTAGAGATCTTCACAAGTCAATCCGGAAGAAATTGGCAGGCTTCTTAGGAATTTCCGAAGAGCATGTCTTACACTGCGGCACACCGCTCGACTTATCCTATATGTTCACTTTGCAAAACACGATGCGGGAACATCAGGAATGGTATTACCCGAAGTACAGTCCCAGAATGAGCGGGGAGATACGAAAAGAGGAAAATATTCTTTCACAGGTCGAAAAGAAAGATATCCTCCTTTCCTATCCTTATGAAAGCATGAAGAATTTCATTGCCTTCCTGCAAGCGGCGGCGGTGGATAAGACGGTGCGTTCCATCAAAATTACCCTGTATCGCATGGCCAGCCACAGTCAGATTGTCGAGGCTCTTTGTGATGCTGCGGAAAATGGAAAAGAAGTGCTTGCTCTCGTGGAATTACGCGCGAGGTTTGACGAGGCCGCCAACATTGAAATGTCCAGAAGGCTGGAGGATGCGGGCTGTCAGGTGATCTACGGCCTACCTGCCTACAAGGTGCATTCCAAGCTTTGTCTCATTACGAAGCAAACGGAGGAGGGAGTATCCTTCCTCACCCAAATCGGTACCGGAAATTATAATGAGAAAACGGCAACGCTTTACACGGACTTGAGTCTGATGACGGCAAACCGGAAGATTGGACAGGATGCGCAGGAGGTTTTCCGCACCCTGCTTCTTGGAGAAACGGTAGAGGAGAGCTCCGCCCTGCTTGTTGCGCCGAAAGGTCTGCAAAACGCTATTTTGGAGAAAATCAGGGAGGAAGGCAGAAAGGCGGAAGAAGGCCGGGGAGGCTATATCGGCTTGAAGTTGAATGCTCTTACGGATAAGGATATTATAGACGCTTTAATTCTGGCTTCGCAAAAGGGTGTAGTCATTCAACTATTGATTCGCGGTATCTGCTGCCTCATTCCGGGAATTCCCGGGAAGACGGAAAATATCCGGGTGCACAGTATTGTGGGACGATTCCTCGAGCACTCTCGTATTTACCGTTTCGGACAGGGAGAGGAAGAGGAGATTTATATTGCGAGCGCGGACTTTATGACCAGGAATACACTACGAAGAGTCGAGGTTGCCGCTCCGGTTTATGATGAGCGCTGCAGGATGCGTGTACGGGAAATTTTTGACTTGGGCTTTAAGGATACGGAAAAGGGAAAATGGCTCCTTTCCGACGGCTTCTATCATGATCCCGAGGGCTTAGGGGAGGAACGCTTTGACTCGCAGGACTTCTTTTATCGAGAGGCTTATAGGAATTTGGAGTAAAATATTATGATTTTTATCTTTGCGGCACATTACGGCGAAGTGGAAAATATCATAAAGCAGAAGAAAATGGGGAAACGAAAAATTTCGTTTCCCTTTTTGCAGTACTGTACGGACGAATGGAATGAGTCGGGAGCAAAGAAAGAACAAAAACAAGCCGGAAAAGAGCTTTCCGGTATGAAAGAGAGTGCGGCTGCAGACGGAAGTATATTGCTTACGATATGCGGGGAAGGACGGAACAATGCGTCAGCTGCGGTTGCAGCAACCTTGGCAAGAGAGAGCGCGAAGAGAGGTGATATTCTGCTTTCTATCGGCAGTGCGGCAATGCTTAAGGGGGCAGAGGAAGAGCGTTCTTTGGGAAAATGGTTTTTGATTCATGCCCTGGAAGAGGAAGGAAGCGGAAGGGCTTTTTACCCGGAGCTTCTTTATCGGACCGACTTTCCCACGGCAAGACTCATCACAGGGGATAAAGTATTACGGCGTTCGGATGCAAAATGGCCTACAGAGATGAAGTCTTACTCTTCTACAGAAAAGGAGATTTCTCCGGCAGGCAGCAGAGGGCAAGAGAATGTTTCACCTTTCGGGATGAATGAATTTATACTGATGTGCGAAGGAAGGCCGGAGTGCATGAGTGTGGAGGAAACCTTACTCTACGACATGGAGTCCACAGCGGTTTTCCAGGCTGCCAATGCCTTTCTTTCCTTGGAAAATTTATTTTTCCTACGCTGCAGTACGGACTTCGGAATAGGGGAAAACGGAAGCGGGCAACTCGAAAGCGGGAAAACTGTGCCGGAAATGCTGCGAGAGCAGATGCGGAAGGAAGAGGAGAAGGTATTTTCCTTTCTTTCGCATTTAGAGCGACTGGATGCGGAGAACGAAAAAGAGCGAGAGAAAGAGGAAGCGTTTTTAAAGGAAAGCACAGCGCTTGCCGAAGAGCTTCGTCTTTCCTTTGTCCTTACAAAACAGCTGGAACGCCTGCTCTCCTATGCGGAGAGCCTTTCTTCGGAGTGGAGAGCCTATTTTCAAAAAAAGAGAGAAGAAGGGTGTCTTCCCTGCCGGGACAAGCGGGGCGGGCAGAAAGTGCTTTCCGATTTCACGGCGTGGCTTCTTCTAAAGGAAAAGCAGGGGGGGCAGGATAAAGAGGAAATGGATCAAGAGTCGGAGAAGGCTCTTCCGCTCTATCCGCCGTTCTCGCATATCTATGTCGAGGAAGAACTACTCGGAGGAGAGGAAGTGCTCGCGATTTTAAAGAAATTTCCGAAGGCGAAGTGCATTCCGATTCGACATTATAAAGACCTCTTTAACAGAAGGAAGCAGAATCGTGCCTTGCAGGAGAAGAGCCGAAAGCTCATCCTTGCTAAGAAGGAAGGGCAGAGGATTTACCCGGGAGCACCCGTCTGCCAAAGCTTTTCCGAGAGCAGTTTCTATTATGCGTCTCTTCTTATGAACTGTCCCTTCCATTGCGAGTACTGCTACTTACAGGGGATGTACCCCTCCGCCAATCTGGTGCTCTTTCTGAATCTCGAGGATTATTTTTCCGACTGCCAAAGGCTTATAAAAGAGAAGGGGAGTCTCTATCTTTGCATTTCCTATGACACGGATTTACTGGCGTTGGAAGAGCTCTATCCCTTTGTGGAGCGCTTCGCCCGCTTTTTGGAGAAAGAGCCGAATCTCCGCATCGAGGTACGAACCAAGGCGGGGGGAGAAAGCCTTTTTCGAAGACTTCTCAAAATGCATTTATCCGAGGACGCGAAAAAACGCCTGATTTTTGCCTTTACTCTCTCACCGGAGAAAATCGTTTCGGAGGCGGAGCATGGAACGGCAGGTCTTAAGGGGAGACTTAAGGCTGTTAAAATGGCGATGGAAGAGGGCTTTACTCTGCGCCTTTGCTTTGATCCCATGCTTTATCATGCGGATTGGGAGAGCTTGTATACCGAACTTTTGGAAACGGTTTTTCGGGAAATTCCCATGGAAAAACTATACGATGTGAGTGTCGGAAGCTTCCGTATTTCGGAGAGTTACCTAAAGAGCATGACGAAGTCCTGCGGTGATTCTCCCTATACTTCTTTTCCCTATGAAAATACGGACGGTTATTATCATTATCCGAAGGAGCTTCTTCTGAAGATGGAAGGCTTCTTGGAACAGAGGCTCCTCGAGAAGCTTCCGAAAGAGAAGATTTTCCGGTGGGCGGAAGAAGAAAAGTAGGATAAAGGCAATGAGATAGACGAAACGGACGAAAGGATGCGCTAAGGAGCGATGGGAAAATAGAGAGTTTCCTCGCCGTTTGTGCATGGAAAGAACAGGAAATTGTTATGAAGAAGGGACAAAAAGAAAGGAATAGTGCCGGGAATACGGAAAAAAAGCTTGCTCTGGTGACCGGAGCATCCGGCGGAATAGGACGGGCTATTGCGGAGAAACTTTCGGAAATGGGATACTTTGTCTATGGGATAGGACGGGATTTTAAAGAAGAAGAGGGAAGTTGCCCCTTTCTTCCCGTTCGTCTGGATTTACGGGATGGCAAAGCCTCGGAGGAATTTTTTTGGAAGCTAAAATCGGAGGGTAAACTTTCGGTTCTCGTGCATTCTGCAGGAGTCGCCTACTACGGTTTTCACGAGTGCTTAAATGCAGAGAAGATTACGGAAATGGTAGAAGTGAACTTTACGATTCCTCTCTCGATAACACAGTATTTCCTGCGGGATTTGAAAGAAGAGAAAGGGCATGTTTTCTTTATTTCCTCCGTGACCGCCCTTCACGAAAACGGATACGGGGCAGCCTACGGTGCGACAAAGGCGGGACTTCTCTCCTTTGCGAGAAGCCTTTTTGTCGAAAACAGGAAGTCAGGCCTAAAAGTGCACAGCATTTTACCGGATATGACGGACAGCAATTTATACCGCAATGCGGATTTTACGATAGGAGAAAACAGAGCGAGCTATCTCCTTCCCTCCGATGTGGCATCTGCCGTGGAAACAATTCTTAGACAGAGAGAGGGTGTGGTGCTGGGAGAAGTACATTTACGCCCGCAGCTTTTTCAGGTAACGAGAAAGCCCGCAGATAAAAGATAGAAGAGCCTTGAAATTGCAATTTTTTTCAATTTGTAGAAATTTTTCAATTTGTAGAATTTTTTATCTATAGAATTAAGAAGGATGTTGCAGGAGGGAGTACTTCCCCGGATTTTGTAATACTACATACTGAAT
>ERZ772786.1122-NODE-1122-length-10278-cov-20.109948_pt1 | contig 10278 bp, 8 predicted proteins | sample MGYA00511473_ERZ772786 | MGnify/ENA primary metagenome ERZ772786 (study PRJEB29015, sample SAMEA2738025) | human oral metagenome | biome: human oral; feature: human-associated habitat; material: saliva | place: China | collected 2252 ...
ACGTCGACAACCGCCCCAAGGGCATCATCGCGAACCCCAACTGCACGACCATGGCCGCTATGCCCGTCCTCAAGCCCCTCGTGGACGCTGCGGGTGGTCTGACGCGTCTCTTCGTGTCCTCCTACCAGGCCGTCTCTGGCTCGGGCCGCGCCGGCGTCGCCGAGCTGACCGGCCAGATCGAGGCCGGTGTCAAGCAGGACCTGGCAGCGCTGGCCCTCGACGGCCGCGCCGTCACCCTGCCCGAGCCCGGCGTGTACGTCGCGCCCATCGCCTTCGACGTCGTGCCGCTGGCCGGCTCTATCGTCGACGACGGCTCCGAGGAGACCGACGAGGAGCAGAAGCTGCGCAACGAGTCGCGCCGCATCCTGCACACCCCGGACCTCGCCGTATCCGGCACCTGCGTGCGCGTCCCCGTCTACACCGGCCACACCCTCACCATCCACGCCGAGTTCGCCGGCGACATCACGCCCGACCAGGCCCGCGCCCTGCTGGCCGAGGCTCCCGGCGTGCGCGTCGTCGACGTCCCGACCCCGCTCGAGGCCGCCGGCCGCGACGAGGTCCTCGTCGGCCGCATCCGTCACGACCAGGCCGTCGAAGGCAACCGTGGGCTCGTCCTGGTGGTCTCCGGCGACAACCTGCGCAAGGGCGCTGCCCTGAACGCGGTCCAGGTCGCCGAGGTCGTGGCTGCTCGCCTGCGCTGAGTGCTCGGCCTCTCGACTGTGCTGTGTGCTTGCACTCTCGACTGCGCTGAGTGCCCCCAGCTCTCGACTGTGTCGAGTGTGTGAACTAGCTGCGTGAACGCGCGGCGGCCCTCTCGGGCTGCCGCGCGTTTGCGTTGCGTGGTTGCCGGGGTGCTTGGTTGCTTGTGGCTCTGCCTGACGTGTGGCTCTGCCTGACGTGTGGTGTTGCGTGTGGGTGGCTCTGCTTGACGTACAGCGTTGCGTGTGGCGCAGCTGGTGTTCTGGGCGCCTTCGGGCCCGGCCGCCCGCGAGATCGCCACACGCTTTGCTATCGCTCGGAGTGGTCGATCTCGAAGCCCGCCCGTGCCCTCCGGACCCTCCGGCGCCCTCCGCACCAGTGTGGCCTGATGCTGTAGTTCCCCTGAAATGTCGCACGTAATTCCCTTGCCTGTATTTCAAGATTTGAAATCGCATCGTTGGAATTCTGCGGTTTTCTCGATACCTACAAAAAGTTAGGGTACCCAAATTACGTGCGACATTTGAGCGCATGGCTCTGACGTGCGCCGCCGCGCGCGTGTGCTGCCGCTGGTGTGGGCGGCCTTCGTTTCCTACGTGCTTTCGTTGCTTGCGTGCTTTCGTCTCCTGCGTGCTTTCGTGTGGCCTGACGCTGTAGTTCCCCTGAAATGTCGCACGTAATTCCCTTGCCTGTATTTCAAGATTTGAAATCGCATCGTTGGAATTCTGCGGTTTTCTCGATACCTACAAAAAGTTAGGGTACCCAAATTACGTGCGACATTTGAGCAGATGGGCTCTGACATGGCGCCTCCGCGCAGGTGTGCTGTTCCTGGTGATGGTCCGCACCCCCGCATATTCGCAGGTGCAAGCGATACTTCGCGGGAATTGCCGCTCGCGCAGGGAGGTGGCATAACAAAACCGCCCGGCACGCGGCCAGGCGGTGGAGCGGGCGACGGGAATCGAACCCGCCTCTGAAGCTTGGGAAGCTTCCATTCTACCGATGAACTACGCCCGCAATTCATCGTCCCAAAGGAATCGACCTGTCGATCATAGCCTCACGGTGGATGGGCGCGCAACCGGCGCGTCTCGCCCGACAATACGACATGCGCCCGCCGAATCGTTTTGGCCGCGCGCCCCGCAAGCCGGCCCGCCGCTCACTGTCGAGTGCCAGGTCCAGCGTGCTCACCCGCCCGCGCGCCGCTCGCCGCTCCCGCCGAGTCCCTGCCCGCGACCGTCCGCTCCCGTCAGGAGGTACCCGGCGCGGATACACTGAGGGTCGTGTGACCGATTGGAGGGCCCATGCCTCGTCCCGTGGTGGCAGCAGCCATCGTTGACTCGTTGGAGAATCCGACCGTGCTGCTCGCCTGTTCGCGCGCGTACCCGGAGGAGCTGCGCGGCCTTTTCGAGCTACCCGGCGGCAAGATCGAGGATGGCGAGGACGCGGTGGGCGCGCTGGAGCGCGAGATTTCAGAGGAGCTTGGCGCGCACCTGAGCGTGGGGGAACGCGTGTGCCCCGATGGTGGTCTGTGGTGGCCGATCCTGGGAGGGCGCGTCATGGGCGTGTGGCTCGCTGAGGTTGCTCCGGGCTCGCCGACTCCGCGCGCGGGCGCCTCGCACCTGGAGGCCCGGTGGGTGCCCATCGCTGACCTGGCGGACTTGGCGTGGATCGCCGCCGACCTTCCCATCGTCGAGGCCGTGGTTGCGCACTGTGGCCGATGATGCCTCGTGCGGCGGGCTCGGTCGGTGCGGCGGACCGAGCCGGGAGTGCGCGGAGGTCACCCGGCCTCGGGCGGGCGGGTCCACGCGCACCCGCGATCGCGCCTACGTCGACAACGCATACCCGGCCTCGGGCGGGCGGCGCCAGGACAAACCCGGGCCAGTGTGCATGAGGTGAGGGTCGCTTTCCTATCATTTGACGACACATAGGGGCGTAATGTCAGAATGAGCGCATGCCGAAGATTATTGGCGAGTCGCTCGCCTCTCACCGCGAGCTGACTCGCACCCGCCTGTTTGAGGCGCTCGGGTCTCTCATGGCCGAGCAGTCCTTCGAGTCGATCACGATGAGCCAGATCGCCGAACGTGCCGGCGTGGGTCGCACCGCGGTCTACAACCACTTCGCGGACAAGGAAGTGCTCCTGCTCGCGTACATGCGCCAGGTGACCGAGGAATTCACGGCGGTGCTGACGCAGCGCCTCGCGGCCGAGCCCGATCCGCTCATGCGCCTGCGCCTCTATATTCGTTCGCACCTGCAGATGACGAGCCGCTACCACGTCAAGGCTGGTATGGGGTTGCGTCGCCAGATGTCGGGCCGAGGCGCCTCCCACCTGCATGATCATGCGGGGCTGGTGGGCGAAGTCCTCATTGGGATCCTTGACGAGGCCATGGACCGTCACCTGATCGTGGCTCAGAATACGCTGGGGGCGGTTCACCTGATCCATGCGACGCTTGCGGGCCAGCGCCTCCCCAAGGACGCGGCGCATCGTGAGTCGGCGCTGGTCCTCGTGGAGACCTTCATTTTGCGAGGCCTGGGCGCCTCGGAGGAGAACGTGCGTCACGTCACCGCTTCGCCTCTCCCGTCGTGGGAATAGCGGGCTCGCCGGGACCGTTGATCCAGACAGAACACAGGGGCCGTCCGGCCTCGACCAACTTGCTGACCAGAGCGTCGGCGCTACAAGGAGAAATATGGCTACCGTTACTCTGACGCAGGAGAACTTCGAGCAGACCGTGTCGTCTAACGACATTGTTCTGGTTGATTTCTGGGCGACCTGGTGTGGCCCGTGCCGCCAGTTCGGCCCCATCTTCGAGGAGGCTTCCGAGAAGTACCCGGACGTTGTTTTCGGCAAGATTGACACGGATGACCAGCAGCAGCTGGCGATGGCCGCTCAGATCACGTCGATCCCGACGCTGATGGCCTTCCGTGATGGCATTGCGGTCTTCCGTCAGTCCGGCGCTCTGCCGCTGTCCGCTCTGGAGGACCTGGTTTCTCAGATCCAGAACCTGGACATGGACGACGTGCGTAAGAAGATCGCCGAGGCCGACCAGGCCGAGTGATCGCGTCATAGCTGATGACGGGCCCCGAGGCGTGCGCCTCGGGGCCCGTTGTTATGTCCTATCACCCTTGTGTGCGCTCACAGTGCAGTCCACGTCGTCCAAATCACCCCTTTTTTTGGCATTATTTGCCGAGGTGGTCTGCACTTTGGGCGCGGTGTCCATCGCTCGCGCGTATAAATGGGGGGAATTGCAACCATAGGCCTCCGACACGCCGGCGACACGCCGACAGAGATCTTCTATGGTTGCAATTCCCCCCAATCGCGCGGGCGTCGGCGGCCGTGCCGCAGGGCCGTGCCGGAGGGCCGTGCCGGAGGGCCGTGCCGGAGGGCCGGGGCACAGGGGCGCTAGCAGGGGGTGCTCGGCCTGTGCGGCTCGGGCAGGTGGCGCTAGGGTCTTGCCGGGCGGCGCGTGATGAACTCGCGGTCCGCGTGGTCGCCGACCATGAACGAGTATTCGCCGACGATCTCGAAGCCGTGGCGCGCGTAGAAACGCTGCGCGCCGTAGTTTTCGCTCCACACGCCGATCCACAGGGTGCGCGGCCCCTCACGCTCGAGCCACTCCAGCCCGGTGCGCAGCAGGAAGGTTCCGCGGCCCCCGCCCTGGTACCCGCGCAGGATGTACAGCCGCTGGATCTCCCCGTCGCCGGGCGCGACGTCGGGGTGGGGCAGGTGCGTTGGGCACGCGGTCACGTAGCCGATGGGGGACGAGGCCTGGGTGCCTTCCCCGGCCCGCGCGGTATCGGGACCGGCGGCGTCGTGGCGCCCGTTCGCGTTGATGGTGGAGGGAGAATCGGAGGACACATGAGCGAGGGGCCCGGCCCCGGCCCGTGCGGCATCGGGATCTGCGGTGTCGTGGTGTTCGTCGGCGTTGATGGTGGAGGGAGAACCGGAGGACACATAAGCGAAGGGCCCGGCCCCGGCCTCGTCCTCCGAGGAGGGGGAACCGGGTGCGTCTTCGAAGAGGAGCCAGGTTGGGCGCTCGGGGTCCTCCAGTTCGGCGCGTAGGACGGCGGGGGAGTAGGCCTGGTCGAGGAAGGCTGTCAAGTCTTCCGCCGCGTAGAGGTGACCGAAGGTTTGGGTGAAGCACTCGCGGGCGAGCGCGGACAGGGCGGGTGCGTCGTCGGGCGTGGCGCGGCGGATCATGGTGTCCTCTCGGTCGGGGTATCCCCATCGTAGGCAGGAGGTAGCGGGCGCGCTCCTATTGCCGAGGCGCCGGCTGAGTGTCCGCCTTGTCGGCCGTGTTTCGGGCGCGCTCCCATTGCCGAGGCGCCGGCTGAGTGTCCGCTCTGTCGGCCGTGACCGCCGGGCTGGAAGTGCTTGCGAGCTTGCCGGTCTGGCAGGAACTCCTCGCCCCGGCGCGGGCAAGGTGGCAGCCGCTGTCGGCCGCACCCCAGACGCGCCCGTCAAGCCGCCCCGAGGCTCCCCTGATTGTTCCCTGACACGATGTGTCAACCCTTGCCCTGCAAGTGATCCCTGCCATACAATTGGCTGACTGGCGCACATCGAAGGAGACGGACGTGGCACGTAAGACCCGCACCGCGCAGGTGCTCGATATTGTCAAGGTGCTCGCGTGGGTCGTTATCGCGGTGTCCCTGGTGAAGTTCGCCTTCTTCCCCGCGGCGGCCGAAGAACAGACGAGCGACGGCATGGACCCGGGCGGCACCTTCGGGCAGATGACGATCCCGGTGGGCCGCGCGGACATCACGAACACCGTGAGTCTGACGGGCACGATCCAGGCGGACGAGCCCGTCAACGCTCGCGCGACGCTGGACGGCGCGGTCGTGCGCGTCTACGTCAACGACGGTGACACGGTCGCCAAGGGTGACGCTCTCATCCAGATCCGCAAGGAAATCCCCGGCGAACCAAGGCAGGTCACCGACGAGGACGGTAACGTCACCACGGAAGTTGGGCAGCCGACCTATAAATACGAGACGGTTGCTGCCCCCGGCGACGGCAGGGTGTCGACGAGTGTTCTGGTGGGGCAGCAGTTCGCGATCGGTGACACGGTTGCGTCGGTCGCACCCTCCACGTTCTCGGCTGTCGCCGCCCTGAGCGCCGACCAGATGTACCGCCTCCAGGAGGCCCCTTCCACCGCGACCGTCACCATCAAGAACGGCCCGGCGCCCTTCGAGTGCTCCGACGTCAAGCTCGTCAGCCCGACCGGCAAGACGCAGGATCCCAAGAACCCGGGTGCCTCGGATAACTCGGCCACAGCCTCGACGGACTTGAAGGCTCGCTGCGCGATTCCCTCTGACCAGACGGTGTTCGCGGGCCTGCAGGTCAGTATCGAGATGACGACGGGCTCGGCCACGGGCGTGCTCGCCGTTCCGGTCTCCGCTGTTGAGGGCCGCTACCAGACCGGCACCGTCTACGTGCCGACCTCCGACCCGGCCAACCCGGAGAAGCGCTCGGTGACTCTGGGTCTGACGGACGGCAAGATGGTCGAGGTCAAGGACGGCCTGGAGGAGGGTGAGGAGATCCTCGAATTCACCCCGACCGCGACGAAGGACAACCAGGACGATCCCTACGGCCCGGGCCCCGGAGCTGGGATGGACGGCGGGGCCATGGACGGAGCCGCGGACGCGTCCGACGGGACGGGTGCGCGATGAGCCTGGTGTGCCTGCGGGGCGTGACCCGCACGGTCACCCTGCCTGACGGCGAGGACCTGCACATTCTGCGCGGCGTCAACCTGGACGTCGCGGCGGGAGAGCACGTCTCGATCGTCGGCCGGTCGGGCACGGGTAAGTCGACGATGCTCAACATCATCGGCCTGCTGGATACCCCCACGTCGGGCACCTACGAGCTGGACGGCGTGGACACGACGCGCCTGAGCGAGGGGCGTCGCGCCCGCATGCGGGGGGCGGATTTCGGCTTCGTCTTCCAGCAATTCAACATTTTCGCGGCGCGCACGGCCGCCGAAAACGTCGAGGTGCCCCTCATGTACGCGTCGGGTGCGCAGCTGCTGCGCAGGCGTGCGATCGCTTTGGACATGCTGGAGCGCGTGGGCCTTGGGGACCGCGCGGACTCCCACCCGGGTGAGATGAGCGGCGGCGAGCAGCAGCGTATCGCGATCGCCCGCGCCCTCGTGCGCCGCCCGCGCGTGATCCTCGCCGACGAGCCGACCGGCGCCCTCGATCCAGACACGGGCCGCGCGGTCATGGCCCTCCTGGAGGAGGTCGCCCGAGAATCCGACTCGGCGCTCATCGTCATCACGCACGACATGGCGGTCGCTGCCCGCGCTTCGCGCGCCTACGAACTGTATGACGGCGTCCTCCACGAGGTCGCCGATCCCTCCGCCCTGATCCAGCGCGCGGAGGCTGGGCACATCGAGCCCGCCGGGACCGAGATCAGCGGCAACGTGTCTAGTGTCGCCGCGCCCGCCGACCTCGAGCCCGCCCACTGTGGGGACGAGGCCGTGGCCGCCTCCGCTCCCGTCTCTCCTCCTCCGTCGCCTCCCGCGCAGGTCCGTGCACCGGAGCCGGGTGCTCCTCGCGCGGCGAGTGGGACGGTCAGCGGGACGGTCAGTGACGCGGCAGGCGGGGCGGAAAGTGGGGTGTCGGCGCGTGCGCAGGCCTCTCGGATCCCGGTCCCGCCGCAGGCCGAGGCCCCCTTGGCCGAGGTGGTCGGCGCGGGTGAGGAGGGCGCATCGTGAACGCTGTGAGCCAGGTCGTGGGAGCCCTCATCGAGGCGTGGGGCGAGGTGAAGGTTCAGAAGGCCCGCGTGGTCCTCTCCCTGGTGGGAGTGGTTGCCGCGGTGGCCGCCATGACGGTCGTCATCGCGCTGGGCGACCTGATCTTGCAATCCTCGCGGGAATTGGCCGAGCTTTACGAGGGGCGCTCGGTGACGCTGCGCCTCGCTCCGGAACAATCATCGGCCAGCCAGGGAGGCCCCTCGAATGGCGGACCCTCACAGGAGGCCGGAACTGGGGAGGGCGCCCAGGCCTCGTCGAGTGTCGCGCGACCCGACGAGAAGGATCCGGTGAGCGACGCGATGACGACGCTCGCGGACCGACACGACATCCGCTACTGGTCGCGCCTGTCCAGCTCGGGCGGCGAGATCGTCGAGGTCCGCCAGGCCCGCACGTCCGGGCAATTCCGCGGCTACCCGGTGGTGCGCACGCAGGATATGTTCAACGACGTCACGATCCAGTCGGTGGACCCCTCATATGAGGTGATTTTCCGCACCCGCATGCTCGCCGGGCGCTGGGTGGCCGCGAGCGACGCGGACCAGCGCTTGACCCCCGTCGTCATCTCCGAGGTCCTGTGGAATCAGCTGGGACGCGCCCCCATCGACCAGGTCCCCATCGTGCTGCACACCACCGACGGCACCGCGCTGCGCGTCGTCGGCGTCACGAAATCGAAGAGCCGCTTCGACATGCCGACCCTCTACGTGCACTACGATGCGGCGCGCGCCGCCCTGCCGCAGATGGGACAGCCCACGATGATCGCGTGGGTCGGCCCCGAGGATGCCGAGCAGGCGCGCACGGTGCTGCCGCGTGCCCTGGCCTCGATCCTTGGTGACGGATGGCGCGTGAGCGTCACCGGCGGCGAGCACCAGGACACGGGCGAGGAGCAGCTGGGGACGATCTCCCGCGTCATCATGATTATCGGAGGCATTATCGTCTTTCTCGGCGCGCTCGGCCTCCTCAACGTCGCGATCGTGACCGTGCGCCAGCGCGTGCGCGAAATCGGTATCCGCCGCGCCGTCGGCGCCTCCGCCGCGCGCGTCTTCTTCGCTGTCTTCATGGAGTCGGTGGTCGCGACCTTCGTCGCCGGCGTCATCGGCGTGGGGATCGCGGTCGTCGTTGTGCGTTTCTTGCCGCTCGAATCGATGGGAATCGCCCTCAGTGAGACACCGGCCTTCCCCGCCGGCGCGGCCATCGCGGGCGTCGCCATCTCCACGAGCATCGGTGCTCTGTGTGGCATCATCCCGGCGCTCGCGGCCGTGCGCATCAAGCCAATCGACGCGATTAGGTATTAGTAGTCGCCGAGGCCGTGGCTGGTGTCCCGATGTCGCGCGGGTTCGCGGTCGGGGAGTGGGCCTCGTCCGTGGTGGGCGAGTGGGAGGTTGGCGTCCCGTGTGGTGTCGCGGTGTGGCGTCCGGGTCAGCGGGGAAGCGTCACTCGCTTGGTGTCCTCGTTGAAGACGATCATGCCTTCCTTGAGGAGGGCGCGGTAGACGCGGGTGGGCTGGTAGCGGTCGCCGCCGTCGAGGCGGGCGGCGTCGAGGACTCGGCGCTTGGTCAGGCCCTCCCTACCTTCGAAGTGCGCGGCGCGCAGTGCCTTCATGATGCGGCCGCGGGCCTGGCGGTCGGTGCCCGTGTAGGGCTGGGGCGTGGGGCGCTTCTCATCCTTGGGGAATCCGGCGGTGGCCCACGCGCAGTGTTTGTGCATGATGCATTCATCACAGCTGGGGGAGAGCTGGGTGCAGACGAGGGCCCCGAACTCCATGAGAGACAAACTGACCTCCGCGGCGAGGTGCCCATCTGTTGGGAGCAGGGTTGCGGTGCGCGCGGTTTCTGATTTGGAGGGCGTTGAGCGGGGAGGGAACTCCCGGCCGTCGAGAAATCTGACCAGCACTCTACGGACGTTCGTGTCCAGAACTGGGACGCGGATTCCGTGGCGGAAGGCGAGCAGCGCGCTGGCTGTGTACGTGCCCACGCCCGGCAGAAGAGTCAGCTCTTTCATGGTGAGGGGCACCTGACCGCCGTGTTTCTCGACGATGGTGCCCGCACAGTTTTTGAGGCGCAGCGCGCGTGACGGATAGCCCAGATTTGCCCAGGCTACAATGATATCCGCGGAGGATGCGTCGGCCAGGTCTGCGGGTGTGGGCCATCGGTGCATCCATTCAATCCAGATCGGCTGCACGCGCGACACCGGGGTCTGTTGGCTCATGATCTCGAAAACGAGGGTGCCCCAGTCGGACACGTCGTCGTGTCGCATGGGCAGGTTGCGCTTGTTGGATGCGAACCAGCGGGGAAGGTCATGGAGCAGTGTCTGCGAGGCCTCGGCCGTTGGATTTATGAACACCCTGTCAGTGTAGAGAGAGTTGTCTGATGCCTGCGCTCCCAGCGACCCAGTCTGTGAGGTGGAGCATAAAATTCGTTGACAGTTGTATAAACGGTAAAGGTCCGCTAGTCTGACCGTGCTCTCAGAAACGCCCCGCGCCTTGCGGGGTTCCATCAACAACAGGAGACATAATGTCCGCTCCTCAGCAGCCCGGTTACGGCCAGCCCGGCTTCAACGCCCCCGTCCAGGGCAAGTCCCGCATGGTCGCCGGCCTCCTCAACCTCTTCCTCGGCGGCCTCGCCGTTGGTGACTTCTACCTCGGCCACATGAAGATCGGCGCAATGCGCGCCGGCGCCATGATCCTCGGCTACGTCATCATGATTATCGGTGGCTCCATGGAAAGCGCCGTCGTCGCCGGCCTCGGCTACCTGGTCGTCCTCGCGCTTGGCGTCTTTGGCCTCGCGTGCGCCGTCATGACCTTCATGGGCAAGTGGATCTACGAGAAGGACGCCAACGGCGTTCCCAC
>ERZ772786.1123-NODE-1123-length-10277-cov-9.159460_pt1 | contig 10277 bp, 9 predicted proteins | sample MGYA00511473_ERZ772786 | MGnify/ENA primary metagenome ERZ772786 (study PRJEB29015, sample SAMEA2738025) | human oral metagenome | biome: human oral; feature: human-associated habitat; material: saliva | place: China | collected 2252 ...
GTTGCAGACCCAGATTTATCAAGGGTGAGACTGCCAAGAAGATTGGTGCAACTCTCGTCGGAATATACTCCGTAGACAGCGCCTTCTAGGGTGTAGTGCTCGTTATTGGAGGTGACATTAGGCAATAAGGAACTTTTGGTAATTTTGAGTGAGCCAGATTGCTGTCCAAAGAAAAACAGAACCTGTTTGTCTCCTGTGGGTACAAAGAGCTTGGCAACTCCGTTTTCTGGACCGCTGCCATTGTTTTGGGCGTAGCTCATAGCATCGGAATAGAACTGCTCAATAGGTTGATGAAGCTCTGCCTGAGGAACACTTACCGCAAGCGCATGGGCTTCAGCGCGCATAACAGCCCAAAGTGCAAACTGCGTGATGGCTCGCGCCTTCCATCCCGTATATCCATACACGTCCTTTTCTTGGGATGCGGTAGCTCCGTGATAAATGATGTAATCAATAGCTCGAAGCTGTTCATTTGTATACGTTCCACCGCGAGTACCGTTGGCTGAGGTGAGATTTGTATAAGACTGCGGGTCAACCACAGTTCCTGTTGCTCCTGGCCATGCACCATAGTGGTTAAATTCGTCTCCACAGTAGAGATAGGTACCGTCGCTGGCGGTCCACATGGGAATTTGCTGTCCACCAGGAAAATCTTCTCTTTGTGCAACGGTAAATGAGGGTTCTTGTGCAAAAGCAAGCCTATGAGCAGGCTTTAAGAAAAAATGGCTGAGGAGAAGGGCTCCAATTAACAGAGGAATAAACCAGAAGTGAAAGACAGAAGAAGGGGTTTGTCTTCGTGCTGCTGTTTCCTTCTTAGGTTTTGAGGATTTTGTGATAAACATGCGTGCCTCCAAACTGAAAAATCAGAGGTAGATTGCGTATATGGAGATATTTGGTAATGCATAAATGCGAGCTTTTGTTGCAACATATAGACAATTAGTGTTAACGTATTCAGTAATCAGTAACACTTACTAATTAATGAGGTTATCGTGCGTTACAGCAAGCAACGTGAGGCAATTCGTACTTACATGGAAGGTCGCCATGACCATCCAACAGCAGATAGTGTGTATGCAGCAGTAAGAGAGGAGTTACCAAACATCTCTCTTGGAACTGTTTACCGTAACCTTATGCAGCTTGTTGACGCAGGCGAGCTCCAGGTTGTTAATACTGGCGATAATATCTCTCGTTTTGATCCAACCACAACCGAGCATGCACACTTCCAGTGTCATGAGTGTGGCCGTGTCTTTGATGTTGACGGACCAGTTCTGAGGGACCTTACCAATCTCACCAAGGATTCTTGCGGAGAGATCGACTCTTACGCTCTGTGCTTTACAGGCATTTGCAACGAGTGCCTAGCTAAGAACCCAGCGCTCCATCACAGCGTTAACTAATGTGTTGCAACAAAACAGCTTTCTTTAAGGCCGGTGCTTCACCGGTCTTTTTCTTTATGGAGGAGCCTCAGGTTTGCGAGAAAATCTGTCTGCTAGACGTGCCCGCAGACCCGCATGTCCTACAGAAGGAAAGCTGCTTGGCATGACGGGGTCTCCGCCAAGCAGCTTTGCCCGAGGAAGGTGGAGTTGTCGGGTGGAGAGCAGGCGCCTATAAGAGGTGGGATAGTGGTGTGCGGGGGTCTCTCGCCAGAAGTACTTTTGCATAGCGCTCCTTTCGTTGGAGAGCATGCTAAAGAGTGACTTTGCGCCTATTCTGACCAGCGCCTGTCCAGTTTCTGACGGAGAAAATTTGTGTAGGCGTATATTTGTTGTATATGCGCAGCTAGGCAGAAAACAACTCATCAAACTTTTATTTAGTTGCTAAGCAAGCAATCAAAAGGAAAAAAATACTGTGATAAAATCTACACAATTGCGGGTATCGCCAAGTGGTAAGGCAATGGCTTCCCAAGCCATCATCCGCGGGTTCGAATCCCGTTGCCCGCTCCAAAGATAGATACGAGCCCTACGGGGCTCTTTTTATGGACAAGATTGAAATTTAGCGTTGTGAAGAAGGTTGTTCGGGTAGAAGTTGAACGGAAATATTTTGGATATATCTTTGATAGAGCGTGCTTAAGTACTCGAATTACGCGGATTGATGGTTGAAGGGAAGAACATGGCACAGATTCCTATGACAGATCAAGAGGTAAAGATTGCCCTTGATGCGCTGTCTGATCAGATTGATAAATACGCAGAGCTTCTTGTTAAGAAGGGATGCGCAATTTCTGAGGGAAGTCAGCTGGTAATTAATGCTTCGATTGAGATTGCTGATTTTGCCCGTAGAGTTCAGCGAGCAGCTTATGCGGCTGGCGCAGAATTTGTTACCGTTATTTGGGGCGATCAAGAGTCCTCAAGAATCATGTACGAAAACGTTGATCTAGCACGTCTTTCTAAGACGCCAAGCTGGAAGATTGAGCAGCTTAACTCCCTTGCAGAGCAGGGTGCAGCATTTTTGTTCCTCTCGTCTGATGATCCAAATGGTCTAAAGGGAATTGATCCAGAAAAGCCAGCTGCTGTTTCTCGCGCAAGAAATCTTGATTGTGATGTCTTTAGAAACGGCATGGATTTTGGTAAAAACGTTTGGTGTATTGCGGGTGTACCTGCAGCTGAATGGGCAAAGGTAATTTTTCCAGAGCTTTCTGAGGCTGAGGCAATCTACAGGCTTTGGATTGCAATTTTGGACGTTGCTCATGCAAGTGGAGAAGATCCTCAGAGTGCTTGGGAGACCCACAATGCAACATTTGAGAAGACCAAGCGCTTCATGAATTCTCATCAGTTTGAAGAGCTTCGTTATGAGTCTTCAAATGGAACTAACCTGACTATCGGCATGAATCCAGGACATCTTTGGGAGGGCGGCGCTGGAAAGACTCAGGATGGAACGTTGTTCTTCCCTAACATTCCTACCGAGGAAGTCTTTACAACGCCAAACTATCGCAAGGTAAACGGCACTGTTCACTCTGCGTTGCCTCTGATTCACGCCGGCCAGATTGTTAAAAACTTCTGGTTTACCTTCAAAGACGGCGAGGTTGTTGACTACGGCGCTGAGCAGGGCAAAGACGTTCTGACTTCTATTGTTTCTCAAAAGGGCGGCAAGTACCTGGGAGAATGTGCTCTTATCTCTAAGAACACGCCTATTCGCCAGAGCGGCATTCTGTTCTACGATACCCTGTATGACGAGAATGCTAGCTGCCATTTAGCACTTGGAATGGGCTTCCCAGAGTGCCTGAAGGGCGGCCTTGTAATGAGCCCAGAAGAGCTCTTGGCCCACGGCGTTAATCAGAGCACTACGCACGTCGATTTTATGATTGGCGCAGACGATTTGAACATTTGGGGAATTTCTGCCGATGGAAAAGAAACACCAATTTTCGTAAATGGACAATGGGCATGGGAGTAAACTGCTACACTATCCTAGTTGCGTGGTAAAATTGCCACGCCCGATAATGGGCCGTTAGCTCAGTTGGTAGAGCAGGGGACTTTTAATCCCAAGGTCTAGGGTTCGAACCCCTAACGGCCCACCAGGTAATTCAAAGGTCGGGTACCATAGTGGTACCTGACCTTTTCCTTTAAGAGCAGAGGAGTCTCATCGTGGTAGATCGCTACACCGGCAAAGAAATGGGCCACATCTTTTCTTTGGAGAACAAGTACGCAGTTTGGCAGGAGATTGAGGTCCTTGCGTGCGAAGCACAGGCTGAGCTTGGTGTTATTGGTATCTCTCGCGAAGAGGCAGCTTGGATTCGAGAGCACGCTGCGTTTAATCGCGCTGAGGTAGACGAGATTGAGGCCGTTACCAACCACGACGTCATTGCCTTTTTGACTAACATGGGCTCCTATATTGATGCTGAGGTTCCAGAGGGTGGACTTAAGCCAAGTCGCTGGGTTCACTATGGTATGACCTCAACAGACCTGGGCGATACCGCCCTTTGCTATCAGCTCACTCAGGCATGTGACCTGCTTATTGCTGCGGTTCGTCGCTGCGCTGCTATCTGCAAGCGTCGTGCTTTTGAGGAGCGCGATACGCTGTGTGTTGGTCGTACTCATGGCATTCATGCTGAGCCTATGACCTTTGGCATGAAATTTGGTAGCTGGGCCTGGGAGTTTAAGCGCGACCTTGACCGCTTGAAGGATGCTCGTAAAAACGTTGCCTATGGTGCTATTTCTGGTGCTGTTGGAACCTACTCTTCTATTGATCCTTTTGTAGAGGAGTATGTTTGCGAGAAACTCGGTCTTGTCCACGATCCACTTTCAACCCAGGTAATTTCTCGCGACCACCACGCTTACCTTGCTGGTGTTCTGGCAACCGTTGCCGCTACCTGCGAGCGTATTGCAACTGAGATGCGTGCGCTGCAGAAGACTGATACCCTTGAGGCTGAGGAGCCATTCCGCAAGGGCCAGAAGGGCTCTTCCGCTATGCCTCACAAGCGCAACCCCATTACCGCCGAGAAGATCTGTGGTTTGTCCCGCGTAGTTAAGGCAAATGCACAGGTTGCATTTGATAACGTTGCTCTTTGGCACGAGCGTGATATCAGCCACTCTTCTGCCGAGCGTGTTGCCCAGGCAGATAGCTTCATTGCTCTTGACCACATGCTGTCAAAGCTTGAGTTCCTGCTTGATGGCATGGTCCTGTATCCAGAGCAGATGATGGCCAACCTCAATAAGACCCGCGGCATGCTCTTCTCGTCAAAGGTTCTTCTTGCCCTGGTTAACACTGGTATTACTCGTGAAGAGGCGTACAAGATTGTTCAGTCCAACGCTATGAAGGTCTGGGCAGATATTCAGCAGTGCAAGGAAGGACCATCCTACCAGGAGCTTCTTGAGGCGGATCCAGCCTGTACGCTGAGCCATGAGGAGCTTGAGAAAATCTTTGATCCTCGCGCATTCCTTACTCGTTCAAACGTTTTGTTTGACCGTCTCGAGCATCTTGAATTGGACTAAATCGTGTCTCTGTTTGGGAACATTTCTCGCCGAAACTTCTTTAAGACGGGAGCAGCTGGTGTCGTAGTTGCGGGTGCAATTAGCATCGCGGCTGGCTGCTCTCATCAAGAAGGCTCGGGAGATGCAGGAAAACCGCTGGTACTTGACGAGTCCTCTGGTACAAATGTGCTGGACTCCTATAGCTCTGCGGAGTATTCTGCCCAACCTAGCCAGACCTGGACTCTTCCTTTGGGAAGCGTGCTGCATCCAGCCGATGGAAATTGGATTCCCGTCACCACGGCCGGCGCATCTGCTACGCCAATGGTAAAGGGCTCTGCTCTTTCGCTGACGTCTGGCCAGGTTGTTGACGTTGTTCCTGCGGCTCAGATGAACAATACCACCGCCGTAATTTACGACGTTCGCTGCTCCGACTCCGTTTATGCATGGGTTGAGGTGGACACTACAACCTTTGACTGGGAGCTTCTTGCCGCACCATTTTCTGACGGTAAGCTTACTGGAGATGCAAAGGTCCTCTACAAGGCCGATAAAAACTGGGATCCGGCTCCGTTTGCCTGTGGAGACGATAAGGTGGTTTGGCTAGTCCAACCAGCTTCTTCTGGCGAGAAAACCCGTGAATCTTCGCACTGCTACGTGTGGCGTGTGGGGGATTCTGAGGGAACGGATGCCGTAGAATCTCCAGGTAGATTTGCTACTGCACCGTCTATCTCAAAGGGTGTAGTTACCCTCACTCCTCGAGTTCGTGCCTCCGAAGGCACCTACTATGGCGTCACAGCATACCTGCTGGGAGACAACCTTAAAACCAAGGTTGACCAGCTTGTTATGCCTCAATCTGTCAAACCTTTTGCAGCAAGTCGCATAGACGATAAGTTCATTGTGTCAGTTGAAGCAAGTTATGATTCGGGTGGTCTGTTGGGCAAGATGGGAACATATATCCTGCCTGCTTCAGGCGAAAACCCTTACGTCATAGAGCGTGAACCTTATGCAATAACGGCAGGTAAAGGTAGCCTTTACATAGTTAAGAGCCGCGCCTCTTACGTGCTTGTTGATACGCAAAATCAAACGGCAAACTGGCTCTATTCAATGGATAGAAGCGTTGATTACGGAGAGTTTCCCGCCCGAGAAGGCAACTGTGATTCTTTTGTAACCTACTCAACTGTTAAGGATCCTACCAGCGGATATCCGGCTTCTGTGACAGTTCGTGTTTTTTCTTTGTAGATTATTTGTAGGTATAGAGATAGAATGAATACAAATAATTAATGAATAATCGTAATGTGCCATACGCACATACATGCAGGGCAAAAGAAAAGGGGAGACAATGGCTTCCGACGAGAAGAAAATTCTGATTGTCGAAGATGAGAAAGTCATCCGTGACGCCGTCTCAGCATATCTTGAGCGCGAAAATTACGTTGTTAAGGGCGTTGGCGACGGTCAAAGTGCAGTTGAAGAGTTTGAAAAGCACGCATTTGACCTGGTAATTCTCGACCTTATGCTGCCAAAGCTTTCTGGAGAGCGTGTTTGCCGTGCAATTAGAGATACCTCTAACGTGCCTATCATCATGCTTACTGCAAAAGGTGAGGTAGAAGACAGAATTATTGGTCTTGAGCTTGGTGCTGATGACTATCTTGTTAAGCCTTTCTCGCCACGTGAGCTGGTGGCACGTGTCCGCGCGCTGTTCCGTCGCACGTATTCTGAGCCAGACACTGCTGTTGACGTGCTTGATTACGGTACCCTTACTATTGATATTTCTGGTCATAAGATTCTCATCAACAACGAGGAAGTTGACCTGACCGCTTCAGAGTTTAAGCTGCTCACCACCCTTGCTCGCTATCCTGGTCGCGTGTACACACGTATGGAGCTTGTCGAGAAGGTCCTAGGTTATGATTTTGAGGGCTATGAGCGCACTATTGATTCGCATGTCAAGAACTTGCGCGCAAAGCTCGGCGATGATCCTCGTAATCCTCGCTGGCTGTTCACCGTTCACGGTGTTGGCTATCGCTTTGAGGCTGGCAACGCTAGCCACGAGTCCTAAGCTTTAGAGCTTTGGCGCTCTTCAAGAAACATCACTCAAATTCTCTTAAGAACCCTCCGGAAACTGAGGGTTCTTATAAAACTATTAAGCCCGATCCCGTTGGCACTCAAAGCTTTACCACCCGTATGGCGGCGTTCTTTGCGCTCACTGCCGTCATGACAGTATTGGTGCTCATTTCTGTTTTAGGTATTGTCTGGGAAAACCGTTTTACTACTTATACCAGGGAGAACCTACAAAACACCGTTGATACTACCGCGCTCAATATGTCTCAGGCGTACGCGCGCGCAGAAGGCTGGAATGCCGACGTTCTCTCTATTGCACGTCAGGCCTCTGCAACCAATTCCGATATTGGTATCCAGGTCTTAGACGTCTCTGGCGTGGTTCTGTATGACGACTCTGCGCCAAATGCTCGCCGACCTGGCGGAGATAGCGCACTATCTGGCCCTCAGACGGGTGACGCCGTGGTTTATGCAGTTGTCCAAAACTTACAAGGTGAGCCTGTGGGCAGCATTAGAATTTGGACGTTTGGTTCTGAGCCGTTCTTGACCCAGCGAGACATTGCGTTCCGTAATGGCTCTTACCAGGCAATTAGTCTTGCTGCAGCCATTGCAATCTCGCTTTCTGGACTAATTGGTATTTTGGCTTCACGATCGCTTACCAAGCCGGTACGCCGTATTACCGAGACGGCTGTCCAGATCAGAAGCGGCAATCTTGCGGCTCGTTCAGGCATCCGTGGCGAGAATGAACTAGGGCGCCTGGGAGAAACCTTCGACGACATGGCGTCTTCTCTCGAAAGAGACATTAAGCTTGAACGCCGTCTGACCAGTGATGTTGCACACGAGCTCAGAACTCCGCTCATGGCTATTATGGCCACTGTTGAGGCAATCCAAGATGGCATTTTACCTGCAGATGAAGAGCGCTTGGAAAACATTGTGTCTGAGAGTAGACGTCTTTCTCGCCTGGTAGACGCCATGCTCCATCTCTCAAGACTTGAGAACGGAAAGACAAAGTTCAACCCAGAAAGCGTTAATGTGGTGGCAATGGTGGCAAGCATTGTTGCCGTGCAAGAAACGCTCTTCAAGGAAAACAATCGCACGTTGACCTTTGTGGATAAGACACCCGAGGGCAATTGTTTTGTTGATATTGATTCGGACATGATCCGAGAAGCCCTGACCAATTTGTTGAGCAACGCTATCCGCTACACCAATGATGGAGGCCATGTAGCCATAACCGTATCGATTGACGATACCGATGCGGTTATCTCCGTGACTGATGATGGTATGGGAATTGCCCCTGAGGACATTCCGCAGACCTTCTCGCGATTCTGGCGGGCAGAAGAAAGTCGCGAGCGCGCTTCGGGCGGCCTTGGCGTTGGATTGGCAATTACAAAAGAGATTATGGACCGTCATAACGGCACTATCTCGGTAGAATCCGAGCTTGGAAAGGGCACGACCTTCTCGCTGCACCTTCCTCTGCTTACACAAAATAATATCTCTGTAACAGATACTTTGTTGTAGGTCGATTTTTGGGCATTTTGCCGTACAATCAAAAGTCCTGCAATACAACGCGCTTTGCGCAGAAGTGAGGTCATTGTGGCTGGAGCTGAGCTTCGTCCCGATTCGCACGGTAAGGTTCGCGATATCTACGATTGTGGCGACAAACTTTTGATGGTTGCGAGCGATCGCATTAGTGCTTTTGACTTTATTCTCCCTGACGAGATTCCTTTCAAGGGAGAAATTCTGACGCGTATCAGCGCTTTCTGGTTTAATCGCTTCAAGGACCTTCTGCCTAACCACATGATTTCTGTTCTGCCAGACCAGACTCCTGAGCAGTTTGCAGATTACACTGAGTATCTTGCTGGCCGCGCAATGCTGGTAAAGAAAGCACAGACCGTGCCAATCGAGTGCATTGTCCGTGGTTACCTTACTGGTTCTGGCAAAAAGACCTATGACCAGGACGGTACCGTCTGCGGCATTAAGCTGCCTGATGGTCTGACTGAGGCATCTAAACTTCCTGAGCCAATCTTTACTCCTTCCACTAAGGCTGAGCTTGGCGATCATGACGAGAATATCTCGTTTGAGCGTTGCTGCGAGATTGTTGGTGAGGATGTTGCTACTCAGCTGAAGGAAGCCTCGCTTGCAATTTATAAGGCTGCTGCAGAATATGCTGCAACTCGTGGAATTATTATTGCGGATACCAAATTTGAGTTTGGTTTTATCGACGGAAAACTTACACTTATTGATGAGTGCCTTACACCTGATTCAAGCCGTTTCTGGCCTGCTGAGGGTTATTCTGAGGGACACGTTCAGCCAAGCTACGACAAACAGTATGTGCGCGATTGGCTGAAAGCTCACTGGGACATGCAAGGAGAGCCACCTCATCTTCCAGAAGAGGTTATTGAGGGCACGTCCGAGCGTTATCGTACGGCATTCCAGATTATTACGGGAACTGAGTTTGTACCACTGAAGGAGACCAATGTCACTGCGTGACACCATTACAGGCGCAACCAAAGAAGCGCGTGAGGCTACCGCAAGCCTTTCAAAGAAAGAAACCTCTGAGGAGACTGAGCGTCCTTCGTATTCCGCTTTTGGTCGCAAATCTGCTGCTACTGCTAAACCAGTACGAGAGGCAGCTGCGTCTGTACGTGTGAGTGGCTCCGGCTCTGGCTCCAGTGCTCCAAAGAGCAAAGAGGAGAAGCGTGCTGCACGTGCTCGCCAGCGCGAGCGCGAGGATATTCGTAGCCGCGGATTTGAGGCTATGCTGCGCGCGGATCCAGACTATCATCGTGCCGAGCGCGTTTGGTGGGTCTTCCTAGGTTTTGGCTTTGTTGCAACCATCATTACACTGGTGCTTTCGTATATGGTTCCTGAGTCTAGAGACCTGAACACCGGCGTTGGTATGATTTCTGCCATCATGCTGGTCTTTGCTTACTTCTGCATCTTTGGTTCGGTTGTCTACAGCTTCTTTAAGATGCGTCCTCTTCGCAAGAAGATCGAGGCTAAGGTTGCTGGCATGACCGATAAGAAGCTCAACGATTTCTACCTCGAGCGTCAGGCTGAGTACGACAGAAAGAGAGCTGAGCGCAAGGCTCGTCGCAAGTAGCAGCATCGTGCTGCTGCCGGCGCCGCAAGCGTTGGCGAGATTTGCGTGCGCGAGCCTACGTGAGTAGAATATCCCACATGCCTTCGTAGCTCAGGGGATAGAGCACCGCTCTCCTAAAGCGGGTGTCGGCCGTTCGAATCGGCCCGGGGGCACCATTGATTTCAAACCGGCAGCTTTGTACTGCCGGTTTTTTCTTATCGCGAGCTGTAGACGATGTGCGAGCGGTGCAAGTG
>ERZ772786.1128-NODE-1128-length-10258-cov-2.845046_pt1 | contig 10258 bp, 9 predicted proteins | sample MGYA00511473_ERZ772786 | MGnify/ENA primary metagenome ERZ772786 (study PRJEB29015, sample SAMEA2738025) | human oral metagenome | biome: human oral; feature: human-associated habitat; material: saliva | place: China | collected 2252 ...
GGTCCTAGTGGCTTTGTCTTTTTTTTTATAAAATTAAATATTATGCATTATTTTTAAAAAATTGTTTACAATTGTCTCAAAATTTAGTATAATTTATTGTTATATATACTATGAAAGGATGAGATTTATGGCAAATCAGAAAATGGAAAGAAATCTGCAGGCACGCCACATAAGTATGATAGCTATCGGTGGATGTATAGGTACAGGTTTATTTATGGCAAGTGGTGCAGTAGTGAGTAAAGTGGGTTCATATGGAGCAGTCTTAACATATGCATTAATTGGAGTGATAATTTATTTTTTAATGGCTTCAATTGGAGAATTAGCTACGTTTTATCCTGTTTCTGGTTCATTTGGTTCTTATGCTACTAGATTTATAGATCCCGGACTAGGATTTGCAATTGGATGGTTATATTGGATATTATGGATTTTAGTTGCAAGCGTGGATATTATTACATTATCTAAAATCTTACATTATTGGGAATTCTTTAGACAGTTTTCTTCATTTAGTATTTGTGTTACTTTTTTAATTTTATTATACTTACTAAATTTAATAAGCGTTAAAGTTTTTGGTGAGATAGAATATTGGATTACTATAATTAAAGTAATAACAGTGGTTGTTTTCTTAATCGTTGGTATAGCTATTATTTTCGGTGTATCAAGCAATCCTGAAGCAGGATTACCTACATTTATAAAGAATGGAGATAAGACACTTAGTGCTGGAATTGGATTATTTGGTGTGCTTTCTACTGCAGCTTTTTCATTTGGTGGAACGGAAATAGTAGCCGTAACTGCAGGAGAGTCTCCAAACCCTAAAGAAACAATGCCTAAGGCAGTAAAACAAGTTTTTTGGAGAATATTAATTTTCTATATTGCAACAATGTTTATCATTTCTTCAATTGTTTCTGCAGATGATGCCAGACTACTTGATACTAATAATGTTACAGCTTCACCATTTACAATAGTATTTCAAAATATTGGTTTAGGTTTTGCTGCAATGATTATGAATGTTGTAATATTAACTTCAGTTTTATCAGCTGCGAACTCAGGAATGTATGTTTCTAGTAGGCAACTATTTTCATTAAGTTCACATAAATATGGTCCTAAGATGTTTAAAGAGCTTAATAGTAACTCGGTTCCTACGATAGCTTTATCATTTTCTTCTGTATTTATGGTAGTTTGTTTTATATTTGAAAGATATAATCCAAGTGGTTACTATATGTTACTTTCGATGGTAGGTATTATAGTTATGATTATTTGGATGGCATCATTAGTTTCTCAAATTAGATTGAGAAAAGCTATAATTAAACAAGGTAAAACAGCTGAAGAGGTATTACCATATACAGCAAAAACAGGAGTAGTAGGATCATATATTGCATTATTTTCATTTGCAATTATTACTATCTTACAGTTGGTATCAGATTATATTACAGGTGGTTTTTTACAAATGTCTTATAATTTAGTATGTCCATTAATTTGCTTAATAATGTACATCACTTTTAAGTTAGTAACGAAAAAGAAATTTGTAAAATTAGAAGAAATGAATATTGATCCGTATAAAGAAAAGTAAATATTAAGATAAAAAGAATTATTAACTAATTGGTTGGGAAATCATGTGTTAATAATTCTTTTTATACGTTAATGAAATTCATTAATATATAGAAAATAATTAATCTTTATGATAAAATTATATTTAAGTAATTTTATGGAGATGATGATATGATTATAGGAATTACTGGAAGTATTGCATGTGGAAAAAGTACAGTATCTAATTATTTAAAAAGTAAGGGTTACATTGTTATAGATGCTGATAAAATTGGACATGAGGCTTTAGATGATGACTATGTAAAAGAAAAATTAATATTAGCCTTTGGTAATGAGATACTTGAAGATAATAAAATAAATAGACAAAAACTAGGAGAGCTTGTTTTTGGAAACAGTAGTAATCTAAATGTTTTAAATAGTATTATACATCCTGAAATTAGAAAAAAAATTTTAGAAAAAATTGATAAAAATAATGATAAAGAGTTAATATTTATAGATGTTGCATTACTTTTTGAAGCTAAATTTGATGATTTAGTCGATAAGATTATTGTAGTTTATGTGGATAAAAATACACAGTTAACTCGTTTAATGAAAAGAAATTCTATTTCAAAAAAGGAAGCTTTAAGTAGAATAGTGAGCCAAATGAGTCCTATAGAAAAAGCGAAGTTAGGAGATTATACAGTAAATAACAATCTTGATGTTATTAATACTTATGAACAGGTGGATAAAGTACTTTCAGAATTAAAGAAAGGGTATTGTAAATAAATGGATAATATTTTAAAAATAAAAAACCTAACAGGTGGATACAATAGAAAAAAAATAATTGAAAATATTAATATCGAAATACCTGAGGGTAGCATCACTGCGCTTATTGGATTAAATGGTGCAGGAAAAAGTACAACTATAAAACATATACTAGGACTACTTAGACCTATGGAAGGTGAAATAATAGTTGATAACAAAACAATAACTAGAGATAACGAAAGTTATCGTAGAAGTATTAGTTATATACCTGAATCACCAGTGTTATATGAAGAGTTAACACTTGAAGAACATATCAATTTAACAGCAATGGCTTATGGTTTAGATATGGAAGAAACATGGAAAAAAGCAGATATATTATTAAATTTATTTAAATTAATAGATAAGAAAAAATTCTTTCCAGTTCATTTTTCAAAAGGTATGAAGCAAAAAGTTATGATAATTTGTGCTTTTTTAGTTGAGCCAAAATTATATATTATTGATGAGCCATTTCTTGGTCTAGATCCAATAGCTATCAATGATTTAATAAATCTTATGTGTGATAGAAGAGATAATGGGGCAAGTATACTTATGTCTACACATATACTAGCAACTGCTGAGAAGTACTGTGATAATTTTCTAATAATTCATGAAGGAAAAATTCTAGCTAATGGAAATCTAGAAAAATTACGTGTTGAATTTAATATGCCAGGTGCAACTTTAGATGAAATATATATATCTTTAACTACTAGAGGCCAAGATGAGTAATATAGAAAATATCTTTATTGATAGAAGTAAAAGAGAAAGAGAAACTAGACTAAAATATAGTAAGTACATATTTAATTCGCACCTGATTATGTTTCTTATTATAGTAGCTGGGGCAGTAATAATTAATTACTCTAGTTGGCTAACAAGGGCAAGTAATTTTGAGTTGCATACGGTTTTTATTGTTGTAAGCATTTTGTTTAGTTACTTATTAGTAACTTCTAAAGTGAAGACATATATAGAGGAAGCTGATTCTGTGTTTTTATTACCATTGGAACAGTATTATTCAAAAATAGCTTCAAGAACAGTTTTAATAATATATATTCAACAACTTATTTTACTGGTTATTTTTTATTTCATAACGAAACCAATAACAGATAAAATTGGTGGTTTTAATAAACTTGGGTTAGTAATTTTAATTATTCTAATTGCTTTTAATAATCTATTTAAATTAGCTGAAGTAGTTTATTTTCAAGAAAAAGTATTGACGAAGGGTCTATTGTTTATAACTATATTCAGTCAAGTAGTTGGGATATTTTTAAAACTAAATTATAGTTTATATTTAGGTATTGTGTTATTTATACTTCTTATATTTATTGCAGTTCAAGAATATAATAAATTAAAAAAAGAAGCAGGTAAGGAAGCAGAATTTTATTATTTATTAAAATGGAATGAAGCTGCAGAGTATGATAAGCATAGGAAAGAAAGATACTTAAAATTTGTTAATATGTTTGTTGATGTACCACTAAAAGGTATTAGAGTTTCTAGAAGAAAGTATTTTGATATTTTATTACCTAGATTAAAGAGAAATAATTTTAACCAAGAAAATAGTTTTAGTTACTATTATTATAGAGTATTTCTTCGTCAAGAAAATACAATATATTTAGTATTAAGATTAATGTTGATTGCAGGAATTATTATTTCTAGCTTCAATAATATCTATGTTAGTGTGGCTACTATTATTTCTTATAATTATTTAGCAATTATCCAGCTTGTTCCTTTATATAAACAAATAACTAATAATATGTGGCACAATATTTTACCAGTAAGTGAAAAAGTTAAAGTAACTAGCTTTAAGAAATTATTAACTATTGTTATGCTTGTATCCAGCGTTATTTTAACTTTAGTAAGTATATTTTTTGGAGAATTAAATCTATTTAACTTTATAGCTAATATCTCAGCTTTTATTTTTTCAAGTATATTATCAAAAGTATTTATTTCAAAAGTAAAATAAAGGAGTAATAATCATGAAGAATATAGCAATAATTGGTGGAGGTCTATCCGGAGTATGTTGTGCTTATTACTTGGATAAATTTTCAGGTATAAATTCAAAAAAATTTAATATTGATTTAATAGAAAAGGATCTAGAATTTGCTAAAAATAAATTTGGAAAGTTTCAATATGGTCAAGAAATTTATGATAATGGTTGGCATGGATCTGTAAGTGAACAAGGAGCATTATTTTATTTAATAATAGAGTTGGGATTACATCGATATTTAATGAGAAGTAGTGATACTAAAAAGGTCTTTTATACAACGGAAGGAGTAAAGTATTTACCTGAAAAGATGCTATATGGATATCCTTTAGATAAAAGTGAATTACTACTTTCAGATTTATTTACTTTTAAAGAAAAAATATCTATTTTGTATAATATGCATAACACATTAGAAGATGAAAATATTCAGCAGCTAACGGTTGAAGAATTTTTTAAAGAAAATCTTAATGAACATATATACAGTAAATTAATAGAACCGTTACTTACAAGTCATTATGGAAGTGAAGTGTCACTTCAGAATATGGTTAGTTTAATGCCAGAATTATCGTTTTTAACTATTCAAAGGGAAGATATAAGTAAAGTTTTACAAGAAATGTATAATCGAAAAGTTGTCGATAATATAACAATAGGATCAGAATATAGATTGAAATTCACATTGAAATCCTTTGTAGAAACGTTAGAGTCTAATTTTTCAGATAAAGTTTTCTTGGAAACTAATAGAAAAGTTGAGAAAATAGAGAAGCAAGATGATAGATATCTTGTTTATTCGAATGGTAGTATATATGAATATGACTATGTCATTCTTACTCTAAATCATAATAGTTTTTTACCATGGTTTGATAATGACTCAAAAGTAAAAGAATTTTATAATCATTTAAATTATGTTTCTAATATAGTAGTAACCTTTGTTTTTAAACGTGAAGAATTACATATCAATAGAGAAATTGGAGAAATAATTTTTCCTAGCGATGCAAGTAAATATGTTACAAAATTAGAATATGTAAGCAATAAGTGGATAGATATAAAAATGAGTGGTATTCAGATTGTTAGGGCGTTTGTAAATAGACAAGATGCAGTTGAAAAGTTAACTAATAAAACAGATGAAGAGATTCGAGACTTATTGATTGAAGAAATGAGAGAAGTTCACGGCTTTGTAGGGAATATAGAAAGGTATTATGTAAGTAGAATTACCAATAATTATCGTTTTTGTGATAATTATTATAATGATAATATAAATGAATTTAATGAATATATAAAAGAAAAATATCCTAATTTATATATTATTGGAAACTCCAAAAAAGCTACAAATATTGAAAATACAATATTAGAAGCTAAAGAGACAGCAAAAGAAATTCTAGAAAGTATTAAATAATAGACGAGAGGACGTACTTTGTACGAGTGAAGAAAATGAAATTTAATGTAAATTTAAAAGCAGGAATAAGTATTGAAATAGTTTTTGAAGGAGAAAATAAAGATAATAGAGTATTAACTTATGCAAAAGACAAAGATTTATTTTCAGGGAAATTAGGAGAATTTTATAGCTATTTACCTTTTGATGGAGATAAACAAATATTTGTAGGATTAGGGAAAAAAGAAGAATTAAAAGATGATGAAGTAAGAGAAGTATTTTTCAAATTAGTAAAAGTACTTTTAACAAATAAAGAATATGAGGCTCAAGTTGAAGTACCTAGTATAGAACATGTTGATAAAAATACGTTCGTAAAAGCACTAGTTGAAGGATCATTACATGCTACATATAGATTTGATAAGTATAAAACTGATAAAAAAGAGTTACCAGAAATAACAATTAATATTTTAACAAATAAAGATATATCAGAAGATATTAAAGAAGCAGAAGCGGTTATAGAAGGAATATTTTTTGCTAGAGATTTGGTGAATGAAAGAGCAGAGTATCTTTATCCTGAAACTCTAGCTAATATAGCTAAAAGTGAATTAAGCCCACTAGGTGTAGAAGTTGATGTATATGATGAAAAACAATGCGAAGAATTAGGGTTAAAAGGTTTATTAGCAGTAGGGCGTGCTTCTGAAAGAAAACCTAGATTTATTGTTATGAAATATTTGAATAATAAAAATGACAATGAGGTTATAGGTCTAGTGGGTAAAGGAGTAACTTATGATACTGGTGGATACTCAATAAAACCAACTGCTAACAGTATGGATATAATGCACTGTGATATGGGGGGAGCTGGAACGGTACTTGGTACAATGAAACTTATAGCAACTAGAAAGATAAAGAAAAATGTTATAGCTGTTGTAGGTGCTTGTGAAAATATGGTATCTGGTAATTCTTATAAACCAGGTGATATAATCCCAACTTTATCTGGAAAAACAGTTGAAGTTCTTAATACTGATGCAGAAGGAAGAATAACATTAGCTGACTCAGTCTACTATGTTACAAATGAATTAAAAGTTAATAAGGTAATTGATTTAGCAACATTAACTGGTGCATGTTTAGTAGCTTTAGGAGAAGTTTATACTGGGGCAGTAACAAATAATCAAGAGTTTTATAATGAATTAAGTCAAGCTGCTAAATCAGCAGGTGAACGTGTTTGGCAAATGCCAGCGGATGATAGTTTTAGAAAATTAAACAAATCGTCAGTTGCTGATATAAAAAATACGGGAGGACGATTAGGTGGCACTATTACTGCAGGATTATTTATAGAATATTTTGTAGCTAATAATGTTCCATGGATACATTTAGATATTGCTGGAACAGCCTACCTATCAAAACCTGAAAAATACTTACCAAAAGGTGCAACAGGTATCCATGTAAAAACATTATATAATTTATTAAATAAATAAATATAAAGTTCAAGAATGTATAATAGTATATTCTTGAACTTTTTAAATTTTTATATAATTACTATAAACAATATAACATATATAAAATATTAAAATAATAAACTATATAAAGATTATTAATTTTGAATTGTAATTGACATTGATAATTATTATTGATATTATAAAAGTATGATATTTATATAGGAGGATAATATGATAAAATTAAATCCATTAACTCTTATAATACTAAATATATTGTTTCCCGTAGTTATTTTCTTAGGAAAGGGAATGAAATATGAAATAATTTGTATGCTAATTTCTATTGTAGTCTTACTAATTTATAAAAGGTATTTACAGATATTCAAATTTATTATTTTATATGTTATTTTGTCGGTTATAGCGTACATAGTTTCAACTAGTAAAATTATTTTACTTGCAGATCTATTTGGTACTCTAGTATATATTTTTTTAAGAATGATTCCTATCATGATGATAGCTTATATATTAGTAAAGGATATAAAAAGTAACGAACTATTGGCTTCTTTTGAGCAAATACATTTACCGAAGAAGTTAATGCTTAGTATTACCGTAACGTTAAGGTTTTTTCCAACTTATAAGTTAGAAATGAAAATGATAAGAGAATCATTAAAAATGCGTAATATAAATATAAAAATAACGCAACCTTTAAAATACTTGGAATATTGGATAGTTCCAGTTTTAATGAGAATGAATTTAATATCTGAGGAAATGACTGCTACTGCAATGACAAAAGGAATTGAATCACCTATACGAAGGACATCATTTTATAATGTAAGAATGAGAAGTATAGATTTTATTTTTTTAGGAATTGTTTTAATTATATTTATATTCCTGCTCATTAAGGGAGGTAAGTCATGTTAGAGTTTAAAGATGTTTCTTTTACATATAAAAATTCAAATAATAAGGTATTAGATAGAGTTAATTTTAAAATAAATAAGGGTGAATGTATTTTATTAACAGGTGTATCAGGTAGCGGAAAGTCAACTTTAATACATCTAATGAATGGGTTAATCCCAACTTTATATGAAGGACAGTTGGAAGGTGAGATATTATTCAATAATAAAGATTTAAAGGATATAGAATCTTACGATATATCTAAAAATATAGGGTACGTAAGTCAAGATCCAAGAGGACATTTTTTTACTACAAATACAACTAGTGAATTGGTTTTTTCAATGGAAAATTATGGTATACCTTTAAATGAAATGAAAAAAAAATATAGCGAGTTAGTAAATTTGTTAGAGTTAGAAAAACTAGTAGATAAGAATATTATTTATATATCGAGTGGAGAACGACAAAAAATTGCAATTGGATGTAGTTTATCCTTAGAGCCTGAAATAATAATTTTAGATGAACCGTCTTCTAATTTAGATTTTCATATGACAAAAAAGCTAAAGCAGCTTATAGAAAAGTTAAAAACAAAAGGTTATACAATAATAATTGCTGAACATAGAATGAATTATATTCAGGATCTAATTGATAGAGTTTTTGTAATTAATAATGGAAAAGTTATAGAAAAAACAATTTCTGATCTAAAAAGTAATAATGAGGTTCCCTTAAGGAGTTTGGATATTTTTAATTTAGAACTAGAAAACATATCTTGTAAAAATAAAGAATTACTTATGGAAATTAATAACATTACTTATAAGAATATACTAACCAATATAACAACAACAGTATATAAGGGAGATGTTATAGGTTTAATAGGAAAAAATGGAGTTGGGAAAACGACTCTTTTAAGATTGTTATCTAATATTATGAAACCGAATAAAGGCAAGGTAGTTGGCAAAGTTGTTCCCTTCTTGGTAATGCAAGATATGGATTATCAGTTTTTTACAGAGTCCGTAGAAAGTGAAATGAAATTTGGTAGTGCAGATAATGATTTAGAAAAAATAAATTCTTTATTAATGAAACTTGGTTTAACTGAATTTAAAGATAAAATTCCTTTTGAATTGTCAGGTGGACAGAAGCAGAGGTTACTTATTGCGATATCTGCATTGGCAAATGTCAATTTATTAATGTTTGATGAACCAACAAGTGGATTAGACTATGTAAATATGACAAAAGTTAGTGGTATATTAAAAGATTTATCTAAAAATAGTGCGCTAATTGTAGCTACACATGATATAGAATTCTTATATAAAACATGTAATAGAGTTGTATACCTTGATGATAAAGTAATAAAAGAAGATTTTTATTTGAATTTAGAAAATAAAAAGAAAGTAAATAATATTTTTATTAATATGGAGGGTAAATAAAATGAAATTAAAAACAAAAGATTATATATTTTTAGGTATGGCGACAGTATTGTCATTAGTTATCTATATGATAGCTATGGTATTGTCAAGTTTTCTAGGAGCATTTGGTCATAGTATATCTCCAGGAATATGGGGGCTATTAGGTGGAGTTGTTTTCGTTTATATAAGCTACAATTTCAATAAATTTGGTATATTTACTGTATTTATAGCATTGCACATGATTATCTTTTCAATTATGGGGGGATCATACTTACCTTGGTGGATAACTTCGCTTACAGGTGCAATTTTAGCTGATTTAGTTTTGAAAACAGTAGGTTATAATAATATCATAAGTCAATGTTTAGCTCTTAGTTTAATTAATATCGGTAGTGCTTGTGGGGCATGGATTCCTATAGTGTTCTTTGCTGATTCTTATAAGAGTGATTGGGTAGCGAGAGGACAATCTGTTGAAGCTATGGATGCTTCAATAAAATATGGATCGGGCTCATGGCTACTTTTAGGTATCTTTATTATTATTGTTTTAAGTTCTTTAGGCGTGATAATAGGGAGAAAAATTTTAAATAAATATCAAAGAAAATAAAAATAATACTTGACAATAAATTATATAAGGTGTAAAATTATATGAAATAAAACAAAACCTTAGAAAAGAATAGTAGTGTAGTAAAAAAATTTTAGCGAGCTAGCGTTGGTGAGAGGTTAGTATTTTTTCTAAATGAACGCACTTTTTAGGTAATTATTTATAATTGGTAACTCTGCCTTAAAGAGATTGAGTGGGTATGCTAAATACCAAAAAAAGTGGCAACGCGGATTATTTCGTCTTTTTAAAGTTCATTTG
>ERZ772786.1131-NODE-1131-length-10244-cov-13.239670_pt1 | contig 10244 bp, 9 predicted proteins | sample MGYA00511473_ERZ772786 | MGnify/ENA primary metagenome ERZ772786 (study PRJEB29015, sample SAMEA2738025) | human oral metagenome | biome: human oral; feature: human-associated habitat; material: saliva | place: China | collected 2252 ...
AGGACTGAGCAGAACGTACATTCTTCCATTATCGAGGATGTGCCGGTAGAACGGGCGATGCGTGGTCATCACCGGAATGTACAGGTGGTTTGTCATAAAAGCGTCGGAAGCGTGCGTTTTGTTCGTTTGAGGTGCGTGCATCGTGGATATTTCGGGGTGCGCGAGGAGTTATCCACAGAACGCTCATTCTCTTAAAAATTTAGGGTGGGCACAATGCTCTCCTAGAGCCATGAACCCCACCAGCAATCCCGCCGAGCACACAGCCAGCCACGCCGCAAACCCTAACGGCTACCCGACCCGCACCGCGCAGAGTCCAACCGCGCAGAGCCCAACCACGTATGCGCCGGACACCCGTGCACACTCGCTACCCGCCCTGCTCATTCCCGAAGACTATCGCGCCCGCGCCGTCGCCCTACACGCCCGCGAGCTGATTCTGCGATCGCCGCAGATGAGCGTTATCGGTCTGGACGGTTTTAGCGGCGGGTTCAGTAGCGGGTTTAGCGCCGGATTCGGTGGCGGATTTAGCGCCGGGTTCGGTAACGGATTCGGAGCCGGGGTCGAGAAGGTGGGGGAGCGGCCGCCCGCAGAGGGTGGAACTGCCGCGAGCGGTGCAAACACTGTGAGTGCCGCAGGCGGTGGGCTACTCCAAGAATCCCAGCCCCTCCGCGAGATTCTTGAAAACGCCGTGGACGAGGCAATCTGCGCTATCGACGGCGGATACCCGGGGAACGCGAGCGCAGCAGGGGCGGGCGTGGCGAAGCCCCGAAGATTCCGCGCCAAAACGGTGCAACCCGCGCCCGCCTCCTGGAGCTACCCCAGCGTGGAATACATGCCCGTCAACCGGCAGACCGCGCTGCGCTACCTCGCCGCGGAACTCTACGGCCTCGGCGCCCTCGACCTGCTCCTTGACGAGGGGCAACGCGCCGGAACCATCACCGATATCTACGTGAACTCGCCCTGCGATATCTGGGTGGGCATCAACGGAACCACCCGCCCCGTGGCCCTGAGCCTCGGCAATGAACGGCGCGTGCGTGACCTTGCCGAACGGCTCATCCGCAGGCACGGCGGGCAGCTGGATGCCGCGCATCCGGCGGCTGACACTAGCGACGAGCACGGCAGGCGCATCCACGCGATTATCCCGCCGCTGAGCGAACGCACCCGGCTTTCCGTGCGTCTACCCGCCCGTGAGCGCCCCACCCTGGCGCAACTACAGGCCACCGGGCTGTGCGATGAGGCGACCGCCGCCTACCTGCGCCGCATGATTGCCGAACGCCGCGGGTTCCTCATTAGCGGGGGCACCGGCACCGGCAAAACCACCCTGCTCAACGCCCTGCTGGGGCTGTGCACGCCGCAGGAGCGCCTCATTCTGCTTGAAGATACTCCGGAACTTGCGCCGCAGCATGAACAGGTTATTGCCCTCAAAACCCGCGCCGCCAACTCCGAAGGCGCCGGCGAAATCGGGCTGGGTGAGCTGATCGTGCAGGCGCTGCGCATGGGTCCGGATCGGCTCGTGGTCGGCGAGTGTCGCGGCGCGGAGGTGGTGCACCTGCTGACCGCCATGAATACCGGTCACCGCGGCGCCGGAACGACCCTGCACGCCAATAGCGCGCAGGCGGTGCCCCTGCGTTTGTGCGCCCTGGGTGCGCTCGCCGGACTGGATAGTAGAACGGTCGCTCTACATACGGCGACGGCTTTTGAACGCATTATCCACCTGGAACACCGGGACGGACGCCGCCGCATCGAGGGTGTCTACAGCCTGCACCCCGCGGTTGAGGGGAGCGAAGAGTACCTGCAGGTCAGACGCATTTCTGTGGGCTCTGATGTTGGGTGCTAACCCCGGTACAGGGGAAACGGAAAACGTGAAAGGAGGAAGCATGAAGCAGAACGAGAAGAGTAACGGAAGCCTTCGTGAGCGCTGGGCTGAGCGCCTGGCCGGGCCCGCCAGCGCCGAGGAAATGCGTATGTGGCCGCTCATGCTACGCACCCTTGCCCTGAATCTGCGCGCCGGCATTCCCCTGCAGGAGGCGGTGCACGCCAGCCCGGGCTCTGGGCAGATAGGGGAGTTCGGGCAACTTGAGCAGTTCGGGCAGAACGAGCTGGTGCCGGATGCGGGGAAAACACACGCGAAGAAAAGCGTCAGGAAAAGTGTCCGAGCTCGACGGGCACGAGGGCCCTTTTCCGAAGACTACGGGCAAAAGCGGTGCGCCGAGGATATCCGCCGCTTCACGCAGGCGCTCGCCACGCTTACCTCCTGGGGTGTCCCCGCACATCTCGCCTGCTCGCAGCTGCTTGAAAACAGCATTCGGATGCGCCCGCACAGCCGCGAGCGCCTGCACGACCTGCAGCTGAGCCTGCGCATGAGTGAGAGCGCCGGTGCGCCGCTTGCCACGAGCCTGGAACGCGCCGCAGAACACGCCGAAGAACGCATCGACGCGCTCCTGGGCAGGCAGAGCGCACTCGCCGCGCCGCGCGCCACCGGCAGGATTCTCTCCTGGCTACCGCTACTCGGCCTCGGGCTGGGGGTGCTCATGGGTAGCGACCCCGTGGGCGTGCTGACCGGCTCCGTTCTCGGGGCGCTCACCGGTTTGCTTGGGCTGGGTCTCGCCTTCGCCGGGCGCCGCTGGACCGCCGCGCTTGTGCATCGGGCGGAAGTGGAGAGCATGCGGACGGCAAATGCTGAATCTGAGGCGAAAAAGCCGACCTCGCCACCAGGAGCCGCACCCGTTGATACCGCCCTCGTGCTGGAACTGCTCGCCGCGCAGTTGAGAGCCGGGCTCGCACCGCTCGCAGCCCTGGGCACTCTCGCCCAGGCACTCAACAGCCGATCCCTGCACACGGTCTGCCAGCGCCTGCAGATGGGCAGCGGCTGGGGGAGCGCCTGGTCGGGCCCCGCGGCGGGAACCTTCGGTGAGCTGCGGGATGCGCTCGCCCCCGCCTACACGGGCGGCGCACCGAGCACCGCGCTGTTGCTCTCCCTCGCCGATGCGCACCGCCTCAGCGAGCGCCGCGCGGCAGAACGCGCCGCCGGAAAGCTCTCCGTAGCGCTCGTGGTGCCTCTCGGGCTGTGCTCGCTACCCGCCTTTATTTGCCTGGGCATTGTGCCCATCCTCATTTCGCTACTGCCCACGCTGACCAGCTAGAGAGACGAGCACATAAGCGCTGTTGACTAGCTGAAATGCCGAAAATTTTAGACCCTCGCCCATCTGCCGTGAATGCCGATGGGCACCCACCCCGCCCCGAATGAACGGGGCACAACGAAAGGAAAACCAATGACGAACACCCTCTGCGAAGCAATCCGCCACGACCTGCACACTGCCGGCGCTTCGGTCAACGCCCCGGTCGGTGCTCCGCGCGAAATTCAGCCCGCCGCACACGCCACCGAAGCGCAGACCATTCTGGGTCCCGTGCCGCTGTCCGTTGCCATCGCAACCACCATGAAGCAGCTGCGCGAAGAATGCCCCGAGCTTTTCACTGATACTGAGCTTTTCAGTGACGCTGAACTTTCCCTCGGTGCTGAGCAGAAGCATACCGGCCCCAGGATTGACCCTAACGAAATGGAGATCGACATGAACACGAACCGCCTGAGCCCCGAGCAGGCGTTGACCATTGCCCGCGCTCTCGCCGAGGGCTGCACCCTGGACGAATGCGGCGCTACCTGCCGCAGCCTGGGTGAGCACGCGCCCGGCTGTGCTGAATATGTGCCCGCTGAGGGTGAGGGAAAGGCGCTCGAAGAGCACGCCCCGGCGGGTGACCCGGAGGAGGGTGCCTCCACCGCGGAGTACGGCATTGTGATGCTCGCGGCGGTCGGTTTTGCGGGTCTGCTGGTGCTGATTCTCAAGTCAGATGAGGTGCGTTCCATGCTCCTGGATATTGTGCGTAACGCCCTGTCCATCGCGGGCAATACGGGGCTGTTCTAGAGGCATTGGTCTAGAGGCATTAAAACCTGCCGCAGGGTTTTGTCCTAGATGCTAGATTCTGCGAAAAATCAAGTCGGGAAGGAGGAATAAAGAATGAACGCTCATGTGAATATAGGTGCTTTGTGGCGCACTTGCTCAGCAGAAAAAGCCGGGGTGGAACCGGCACCCTCGACCCCACACAAGAGCCCGGCAGAAGAGGGTGTGATTACCGCCGAATTTGCGGTCGCCCTCCCCGCCGTGACGGTGGTGCTCGCCCTCTGCCTGGGCGCCGCCTCCACGGGGGTTGCGCAGCTCAAAGTGGAGGAGTCCGCGCGAACGGCTGCACGTGCCGCCGCCCGCGGAGATTCCGAGGCGCAGATTCGCTCCGCCGTCAGCCGCATCGACCCGGCGCAGAGCGTGCAGATTTCCGTTTCTCCTGATGATGCAGCCGCGGCAGAGGAGGGGCGCGCCCGGCAGGTGCACGTGCGGGTGAGCCGCCCCGCTCCCGGCGTAATCGGTTCGGCAACCGGCTGGGTGCTGCGGGCGGATGCTCACGCCCGCGTTGAAGGCGGCGGCAGTGAAGAAAGCACCGGCAATGATGGTGAATAAAAGCTCGGGCCTTGCCCGGTCTGTGGAAGAACAACCCGAAGAGGGTAGTGGCACCGTTCTTGCCCTCACCATTATTGCCGCGCTACTGGTGCTGACCGTGGTGGTTGCTGGGCTGATTGGGGTGGTGTCCGCGAATCGCAGGGCGTCCGCAGCCGCCGATTTGAGCGCGCTCGCGGCGGCGGACGCCTACCGCGGGCTCACCGAGGGCGACCCGTGCGCGGTCGCGGCGGATCTTGCCGAACGCCACGGCGCGCGTCTGGAATCCTGCACGTTTCCGGACCGCCCCGAAACGGTGGAGGTGACGGTCGCCGTCCCCGTCGCAGGACCCATGGGGATGCTGGGCCCGGCGAGGGTGCGTGCCCGCGCCGGGGCTGAGTACATCGAAGAAGAACACCCCGAAGAAGAGCACGCGGCGGGCAACGTGGAGGAGCTGAGCCCGGCGGAGGTAGCCGAGCTGGAGGAAGAGCTGGAAGCTGAGCAGGACTCAGCGGCCGAGCTTGAAAACCCAGCCGAGCCAGAAAACCCCGCAGAATTAGAGAATTCACCTGTGTCAGAAAGCCCCGCAGGCCAAGAAAGCCCAGTCGACTAGGCTATTTACGCTTATCGGGAGTTGTCATCCCAGCTTGCCCCGCGCCTCCTGCAGTAACCTACGCCTCCGCCATACTCCGCAGCATTGCCGTCAGCAGCGCCCGTGCGCACTTGCTGCCCGCCCTGCTCATTCCCGAAGACTATCGCGCCTGCGCCGTCGCCCTGCACGCCCGCGAACTGATCCTGCGCTCGCCGCAGATGAGCGCTATCGCCCTGGGCGGTTTTAGTGGCGGGTTCACTGGCGTGCTTAACGGCGGATTTAGCACCGGGGTTGAGAATGCAGGGGAGCGTCTGCCTAATGATGGATTGGATGATATTGTAGATTTACTTAGAAAAATGGAATTAACTGGTGAACAAAAGTTAGAAATATATTTCTTGATAAAGAAGTATTTAGGTAGCGTACAATAAGTTGTGTAAACACAACTTGTTAAATACATTAATCGAAGAATTTAAGAGGAAATAAACATTAGGGAGGTTGCAGTAGCGATGAGCAATTTGAATAATACAGTTAATTTTATTAAAGAAATAGAGAAATTAAAGTCAGTAACAAGATTTAATAGAACCCTTGATGGAAGATTCGAAAATAGTGCCGAGCATTCTTGGCAGTGCGCGATAGCTTCGATTGTTCTTCAAGATTATTATCCTGAAAAATTGAATATAGAAAAGGTCATTTCTATGTTGCTGATTCATGATTTAGGTGAGATCTATGCCGGAGATACTTGGGCTTTTGATGATGAAAAAAAGGTTCACTCTCATGATAGAGAGCTAGAATCTATAAAAAAGACAATGAGCATCCTTCCAGGAGAAAAATATTTGAATATGAAAAAATCTTGGCTAGAATTTGAAAAAGGGCAGAGTTCTGAAGCAAGATATGCAAGAGTTATCGACGCTTTGGTGCCGCTAATAAATCACTTGGAAGTGTCAGAATGTAATTATAATCCTGATAATATCAGTGCAGATATGGTATTAAAGAAGAAAAAGTTCATAAAAGCTGAATCGGAAGAATTATGGAAACTGACTGAAGAGTTGGTCAGGGAAAGTGTAGAAAAGGGCTTATATTTATAATATCAAATAGTTTCTGTTATAGCTGTATGTGGTATGGGTATATTTGGTATAATAAGATAAATTAGAGTTTAGGAGGAAATTAAATATGGAAAATGAAATTTATGTCAATATAAAAGCAGAACTAAAAGCAAAACCTAAAAAATTGACAAATTTACATCAGTGGCTTTTTGTAGCAGTTAATACAGCTAAATCAATCATTGACAATACAAGTAAAAGTAATTTAGGCAATGTGATGAAGTTATCCGAGTGCGATAGTACCAGTCAAATTCAGCAAGAGTTTGATATTATACAAGGTAAATTCGGACGAGATGGCTTTTCTCAAAGGTACAGCCCCGCTTACCTTTATCTTTGCTCATTGGTGGCTAATTTTCCCAATCAAGAGCTTTCAGATAAGGATAAAGCATTGATAATGCAATATAGCACTGTTGAAACCTATTTGTTATACGAAAATTAAAAAGAGGGAACATGGCAATTTCAAGTTTGTCGAACGGAATATAAAGTATTAAAGACGGTAGAAATAAAAAATCTATCGTCTTTTTTCATGTCTATTTTCAATTTATATTGCGAACAATAAATAGGGAAAACTCGCAAGAGTTGCTAACTAGTATTTCAAATGCTTCTCACTAATATATGCACGACAAAATGCTAGTTCCCATAAATATGTTACAGAAAGTAAAGGAGAAAAGATGATAAGGATAATAAGTCCTAGCCCTGGAGCAAAATCTCAAGGAATTAAATAGTTAATGGCTGGTGGAGGCATCGTTCTAATCGGATTAAAACTAATCCCCCATTACTTTCAAATGTATTGAAGTAAGGAGAGTAACGTCATTAATGGCAAAGTCTAATTTAATTTACTAATGAGGTCGCCGAGCTGGAGGAAGAGCTGGAAGCTGAGCAGGACTCAGCCCCCGAACCTCCTGAGCCGGAAAACCCACCCGAGTCGGAAAACCTAGCCGACTAGGTTATTTGCTCTCGCCGGGAGTTGTCATCCCAGCCCGTCGTACACCCCCAGCGCGTTCTACGCCTCCGCCATACTCCGCAACATCGCCTGCAGTAGCGCCCGCGCGCCGTGCTTGCTGAGCGGCTCGTTGCGGTTGCCGCACTTGGGCGAGTGTACGCAGGAGGGGCAACCGTTGTCGCATCCGCAGCTTTCGATTGCTTCGAGGGTGGCGCTCAGCCACTGCGTAACCGCGTTGAAGCCGCGCTCGCTGATGCCCGCGCCGCCGGGTGTGGCGTCGTAGACGAAAATGGTGGGCCTGCCGGTGTCCACATGAAGCAGCGTGGAGAGTCCGCCCAAGTCCCAGCGGTCGCTGGTGGCGATGAGTGGCAGCAGTCCGATGGCGGCGTGTTCGGCGGCGTGCAGGGTGCCGGGGCCGTCCTCTTCGGTCACGCCCGCGCCGAACAGGTAGCTGGGCTCGAAGGTGAACCAGACCGCCTCGGTCATGAGTACTTCCGGTGGCATGGGTTGCGCCTCTTCGCCCAGGTATTCGCCGCCGTAGACGGAGAAGCGCCGGTAGCCGGTGACCTGGTCGGTGACCTGAACCTGCCCGCGGTGCATGGTGAGCGGGGCGAGCTGCTGTGCGTCGGGAACGGGCTCTCCAGGAGCGGGCTCACCGGGGGCATATCCACCGGGATCCGCCTCCCCAGCGATGTTTTGCGCGCTGTAACTGACCCGCGCACGCTCCGCCAGAATACGCACCTCGGTACTCTCAATGGCGCGCGTGTAGTAGTCCGGGTAGACGCGGCTGAGCAGAATCACGCGCTCGCCCTCGCTGAGAGACTCGACCACGTACTGCGCGTTCTGGTGAATGTAGATTGCGCCCGGGTGCCCCTGGCTCATGGCGTGCGCGGCGTCCATGGTGCCGACGAGGGTGCCGTCTTCGGCGTCGATGAGCTGGTAGGGTCCGCCGCCGGTGCCGCGAATATCGACCAGCTCGGCGGCTGATTCGGCGTGCGTCCAGTACCAGCCGTCCGGGCGGCGACGCAGATACCCCTGCTGCACCAGTCGATCCAGCAGGGCTGCGGTGTGCGGTCCGAAGAGGCTCAGTTCTTCGGCGCGGATGGGTGCCTCCTGCGCGGCTGCGCACAGCTGTGGGGAGAGCACGTACGGGTTTGTCGGGTCGAATACGGTCGCCTCAACCTCCTGCCCGAAAATCGCCTCCGGGTGGTGTACCAGGTAGGTGTCGAGCGGGTTGTCGTCGGCAATGAGCACGGCGAGCGCGTCCTGACCGCTTCGACCCGCGCGGCCCACGCGCTGCATGAAGGAGGCGCGGGTACCCGGCCAGCCCGCCACGAGTACGGCGTCCAGTCCGGAGATGTCGATGCCCAGCTCCAGCGCGGAGGTGCTCGCCAGGCCAAGCAGTTCGCCGTTGCGGAGTTTGCGTTCGAGTTCGCGGCGTTCTTCGGGGGTGTACCCGGCGCGGTATGCGGCGACGCGGTGGGCGAGGCCCGCCTCCACCTCGTCGAGGTAGCGTTGGGTCTTCTGCGAGAGGATTTCTACGCTGCGGCGCGAACCGGCGAAAACCAGCGAGCGGGTGCGGGAAAGCACCAGGTCGGTGAGCATTTGCGCGCCCTGCTCCACGGGGGAGACGCGGCGCGGCGCCTCCTGCTCAGCCTTCGACTGGACTGCCTGCTGCTGGGTGCTGCGGGCGCCCTTGGCAAGCTGATCGTGCGCCTTGGGTGGCATGAATTCGGGCTCCCAGAGCACGACGGTGGTTTCACCGCGTGCGGAGGTGGACTCGGTAATGGCGGTGACCGCCTGCTGTGGCACGCCAATGAGCTTGGAGAAAGATTCGACCGGGTTGGAGCTGGTCGCGGAGGCGCCGTAGAACACGGGCACGGTGCGGTAGAGCGCGCAGACGCGGCGCAGGCGGCGCAGCAGGTTGGCGATGTGCGCACCGAAAACGCCGCGGTAGCTGTGTGCTTCGTCGAGCACCACGTAGCGCAGCCCGCGCAGGAAGGATGCCCACTGCCGGTGGTTGCTCAGGATCGAGTAGTTGAGCATGTCCGGGGTGGTGAGGATGAAGTTGGCGTGTTCGCGGATCCAGCGGCGTTCGCCGACGGGGGTGTCGCCGTCGTAGCTTGCCGCGTGGAGTCCCGGCAGGTTGTAGGAGGTGAGGGCGGTGAGCTGGTCGGCGGAGAGCGCCTTCGCCGGCGAAATGTAGAGAACGTTCGCTCTATTATTGAGGTTTTTCGCCCCGGAATACGCGGAAGTTGAGCTCACCGGATCGCCGCATGAGGCGCGATAAATAGCATCCAGAGTGGGCATCAGGTAGCTTAGGGTCTTGCCCGAGGCGGTACCCGTCGCCACAATCACGTGCCCGCCGCCGCCGGTGCTCTTCGCGCCTTCAACATGCGCGGGATTCGACGCTTCGATACGCTCAGCCTCGATCCGCCCCGCCTGCCAGCCGTAGCGTGCCGCACTCGCCGCCAGCGCCGCATCAAGACCCGCATGGGCGGCGTTCGCCGCCTGCACCTGGTGGGCGTAGGGCTCGGCAATGCCGAGCGATTCAAAAGCATCCACCACACGCGGATGCAACCACTGCGGCCACGGCGCGTAGCTCGCCTCCCTGGCGGCAATGGTGTGAATATGGGTCACCTGCTCGGGCAGGGTTCCGGTGCGTTCCGCCTCCGGCAGTAGGGACGCCAGCACCTGCTGTGCGCTCGCGGGTAACTCGCGGTAACGCAGCGTTTTTGGGCGCGCCGCAGACTGCCCCTGCTTGGGCTGGTGTGTAGGCTGCTGCTCGGAGTGCTGTTCAGGGTGCTGGTTGGTGTTCTGCGAAGGGGTGCTGTGCGGCATGAGTTCCATTGTAGAGCGGCGGGCTACACCCCGACCTGTCGCCGGTCACTTGCTGTCCTGAACACAGGCTCCGAGCCCGCTCGAATCCTGCCCCGACCCCGAGTTCAACCCCGAGCCTAACCCCACTCCAGAACCGCCCCCGGCACCGCCCCGGCACCGCTTCCAGCATCGCCGACCCCGTAGTCAGCGCGCACATATCAAAAAATTTGCATGCTTTAGGCGTATATGACGATAAAATAGTTTCGTGGCTCAAAATAAGATTATTCTGTATTACCAGTTCGCCCCCA
>ERZ772786.1133-NODE-1133-length-10235-cov-5.621120_pt1 | contig 10235 bp, 7 predicted proteins | sample MGYA00511473_ERZ772786 | MGnify/ENA primary metagenome ERZ772786 (study PRJEB29015, sample SAMEA2738025) | human oral metagenome | biome: human oral; feature: human-associated habitat; material: saliva | place: China | collected 2252 ...
TCTTTGCATCCTGCTGATAAGGATACATCATGAAGTATGATACGTTATTGACATCAGGTGCTTGTCCCCAGAAACGCACATCACTTCCTGCGGTAGGAGTTGTGAAGGGATAATTCTTGGGTTGGTTTCCTTTAAAACCAATACCAATCTTATCGTTTGTCTGCCAAGTAACAGTTGCACCGTCAGAACCTAATACTGTGCGAGTCTTTATTTGATTAGATTGAGAAGCTGTCTCTTCTGTTGAAGGCTTTTCCAATCCTGTGGAAGTGAAAGACATCTCTACTAGTTGTTCATCTGTTGTGTTGCCATCTCCAAAATCATCCTTGGAACAAGACACAACGCTTAAAGCAAGACCCATACATAAGGCATAAGTCTTTAATAGATTTGTATATTTCATATTGCTGTTATTCGTTTTTCGATATTCGTTTAATCCTATTTTCCCTTAGAATGGACTATCATCATCAGTTCCATCTTTGACGTGTGGACTTAAATCAGTTCCCTCTGTGAAACCTTCATGACTTGTGCCATGTGCACTATCCATTAACAAGTTACCCTCTATTTCCATGAATATTATTGTTGTCGAGGGCTTTTCGTATACTCTCTTCATTTGCCTTGTTCTTTATGTTTATTTGTCTTGTATAAATCTTTCTGCCTCTTGTCGTTACCAACTTGATAGTTTTTACGGCAATCATCCATTCTCTCTAATATTTATAGAGTTCCTTTATTAAGAAGGAAAGAATGGGCAATGCAAATGAATACAAACTCAGTTGTTATTGCTATTGCGGCCTCGTTCGTTTTTATAGTGTTGAATAAAATCTATGTACCTTTTACTCTTTTGTGGGTTGCAAAGGTACTGCTAATTCTGTAATTAGTACTAAAACGAATAAGAAAAAGCCCTTTTAATAAGGATAATTAACAAAAAGTGGTATCGGTATATAAAATCCTCTATTATTTACCTAAGTATTTGTGTTAAACTAACATACGCTCCTCTTACCTAAAAGAAAGCCTTTGCTCCAATGCAATTAAGTCTCTCTTCAAATACAGCTAAGCCTTCCTTTAAATATAGCTCGTTCTTCCTTCAAATACAACTCAGCTTGAGGATGTGCTCAGCTTACCTTATTTTACATGATACTTAATTTGTATGACTTAACAAATTTGCGTATCTTTGCATTGCTATTCATACAAAGATAACATTTAATTATGCGAGATCTTTCAGATGCCGAATTGGCACAATTATTAGATAAAGATATATTTCATCATATTTCCAATGCCGCCGATAAACTCGGACTGGAGTGTTACGTAGTGGGCGGCTATGTGCGTGATTTGTTTTTAGAACGCCCTTCTAATGATATAGATGTTGTTGTGGTGGGGAGTGGTATACAGGTAGCTAGCGAATTGAAAGCCATTCTTGGTAAGAAAGCTCACCTCTCGGTATTCCGCAATTTTGGTACTGCTCAAGTGAAATATAAGTACACGGAGGTTGAATTTGTAGGTGCTCGACGAGAGAGTTACAGCCATGATAGTAGGAAACCAGTGGTAGAAGATGGAACACTAGAGGATGATCAGAATCGTAGGGACTTTACTATCAATGCTCTAGCAGTGTGCTTGAATAAGGCTCGCTTTGGTGAGTTAGTCGATCCATTCGGTGGTGTTGACGACCTATGGGATGGTATTATTCGTACTCCTTTAGACCCTGATGTGACCTTCTCTGACGATCCATTGCGTATGATGCGATGCGTTCGTTTTGCTACACAATTAAATTTCTTTATTGATGATGAGACCTTCGAGGCGTTGGAACGCAATGCCGAAAGAATAAAGATTATTAGTGGGGAACGCATAGAAGAGGAATTGAACAAAATTATGATGACGCCAACACCGAGCAAGGGTTTTATTGATTTGTATCGTTGTGGGCTTTTGCAAATTATCTTACCAGAGCTAGTTGCTTTGGATGTCGTGGAGACTAGGAACGGACGAGCGCATAAGAATAATTTTTATCACACCTTAGAAGTATTGGATAATATCTGCAAGCATACGGATAACTTATGGTTGCGATGGTCGGCATTGTTGCATGATGTGGGTAAAGCAAAGTGCAAACGGTGGGATTCTGTAGCGGGATGGACTTTCCATAACCACAACTATGTTGGTGCTAAGATGGTGCCTAATATCTTTCGAAGGTTGAAGTTGCCGATGGATAGTAAGATGAAGTATGTGCAAAAGCAAGTAGACTTACACATGCGTCCGATCGTTATTGCTGATGAAGAAGTGACCGACTCGGCCGTGAGACGACTGATGAATGATGCTGGCGAAGACATTGATGACTTGATGACTCTGTGTGAGGCGGATATAACGAGTAAGAATGTTGCCCGCAAACAACGCTTTCTTGATAACTTCCGAATCGTTCGTGAGAAACTAAAAGACTTGAAGGAGCGTGACTACAAACGCTTGTTGCAGCCTTGTATAGATGGTAATGAAATCATGGATATGTTCCATCTAAAACCTAGTAGAGAGGTGGGTATATTGAAGCAGACGCTGAAAGATGCCGTACTTGATAATAAAGTGGCAAACGAACGAGAGCCTTTAATGGAACTTTTGCGCAATAAGGCAAGTGAATTGGGGCTGATTTAAGAATGAAGAAGATAACATCCATTGTTAAAGGAGGTTATAGATAAGAGTCATAAATGGTATGTTTATAGGTAATAATTGTTAAATGCTATTTGCAAAATAAGTATCTTTAATGATTAATGAGTAGTTTTGCATACTGAAAAACTCAAGTGTTGTGCTTTGGTTTTTAGTATGCATTACTTTTATGAAGAGATTAGTTTGATACGAGAAGTATGTACATCTCTTATGCGAAAGAGGTGAATGGCAAGATAAAAAGAATGAATATAATATATAAAATAGGTATGAAAATGAATAAAATCTTATTGTTCGTAGCTGCAACTGTGGCGTTATTGACTAGTTGTGGAGGCGGTCAGCAGGGGCTTCCTACAAGTGATGAGTATCCTGTAATTACGATTGGTGCATCTAATGCACAGCTAAAGACTACTTATCCAGCTACGCTTAAGGGTGTTCAGGATGTAGAGGTTCGCCCAAAGGTGAGTGGCTTTATCACGAAACTATATGTGCATGAGGGTGAGTATGTGCATGCTGGTCAGGTGCTCTTCGTTGTGGATAACTCCACTTATCAGGCTGCTGTTCGTCAGGCTGAAGCACAAGTAAACTCGGCTCAGAGTGCTGTTGCACAGGCTGAAGCTGGTGTTGTCCAGGCTAACGCAAGTCTTAATTCGGCTAATGCACAGGCTGCTACCGCTCGTTTGACTTACTCAAACAGTAAGAACCTATATAATAATAAGGTGATAGGCGACTATGAGTTGCAGTCAGCAAAGAATAGTTTTGAAACGGCACAAGCTGCTGTTCGCCAAGCACAAAGTGGTGTCGCTTCTGCGCAAGCTGCTGTTCGTCAAGCGCAAGCAGGTGTTCGTCAAGCACAAGCAATGCTATCAACTGCAAAGGATAACCTTGGCTTCTGTTATGTAAAGAGTCCTGCTTCTGGTTACATCGGTAGTCTTCCTTTCAAAGAGGGAGCCTTGGTAAGTGCCTCTTCTGCACAGCCAGTAACAACCGTTAGCAACACTTCTACAATAGAAGTTTACTTCTCTATGACTGAGGCTGACGTGTTGAAACTGAGCCGTGCAGGTGATGGTTTGAGTAATGCTATTAAGAAGTTCCCAGGTGTAAGTTTGTTGCTTGCAGATGGTTCAACCTATAATCATGAGGGAGCCATTGTCAAGACGAGTGGTATCATTGACCCAGCAACAGGAACAATCAGCGTTATTGCACGCTTTCCCAACCCTGAGCACTTATTGAAGAGTGGCGGTAGTGGGCAGATTGTTATTGCTAAGAACAATAATCATGCATTGTTGATTCCACAAGAGGCAACCACTCAGGTGCAGGATAAGGTATTTGTCTATAAGGTGGATGCTAATAATAAGGTACATTACAGCGAGATAACAATTAACCCACAGAATGATGGTATCAATTACATTGTTACTAGTGGATTAAAGATGGGTGACCGCATTGTTAGCAAGGGAATCTCAAGTTTGGAAGATGGTGCAAAGATAAAGGCATTGACTCCAGCAGAGTATGAAGAAGCCATTAAGAAAGCTGAGAAGTTGGGTGAGAATCAGAGCTCTGCTTCAGGTTTCTTAAAGACTATGAAGGGAGAGAGTAAGTAATTAGAAGTTAGGAATTAGGAGTTATGAGTGGAGACAGAGGGGCTGTTCTCCGTGAGAAGTAAGTTTCCTTAGGCTATTTTTCACCTATCTCCATGATTCAAAAGAATAATCGTTATGACATTTACGAATTTCATTAAACGACCGGTTTTATCAACGGTTATATCCATTTTCTTCGTACTTTTGGGTATAATCGGTTTGATGTCACTGCCTATTGAGCAGTATCCGGACATCGCGCCACCTACGATCTCCATTCAAACCTCCTATCAAGGAGCTGATGCGCAGACCGTATTGAATTCAGTTATTACACCATTGGAAGAGAGTATCAATGGTGTAGAGAATATGACTTATATTGAGTCGACTGCAACTAACGCTGGTATGGCGATGCTCACAGTCTACTTTAAGCAAGGTACTGATCCAAACATGGCGGCAGTCAATGTGCAGAACCGTGTGTCACAAGCACAGGCTTTGTTACCTGCTGAAGTTACCCGTGTGGGTGTGACTGTATCGAAACGTCAGAGTTCGAATGTGGTCATGTACTCCTTAACAACAGATGATGGACGATATGATGATGAGTTCTTGACGAACTATAACAACATCAATATCGTTCCAATGTTGAAGCGTATTAATGGTGTAGGTGACGTCCAGACACCTGGTATGAAGACTTACTCAATGCGTATTTGGCTCCAGCCAGATAAGATGAAGCAGTATGGTCTTGTTCCTTCTGATATCTCTGGTGCTCTTGCAGAACAGAACATTGAGGCAGCACCAGGTTCCTTTGGTGAGCAAAGTAAGCTCAAGTTTGAGTACACCATGCGCTATAAGGGACGTTTGAAGACGCCAGAAGAATATGGAAATATCATTATCTCAAGCAATACAAATGGGCAGACATTACATTTACGTGATGTAGCAAAGGTGGAATTAGGCGGTTTGCAATATTCTGTTGCCATGCGTAACAATGGTCAACCTGCTGTATTAGGTATGGTTAACCAGGTGGCAGGTTCAAATGCTACACAGATTGCTGATGATGTAAAAGTAGCCTTGGCTGATGCACAGAAACAGATGCCTCCAGGGATGAAAGTGACGATAGAACAGGATGTAACAGAGTTCCTTTTTGCATCTATAGAGGAAGTTATTCGTACACTGGTTATCACCCTTGTGTTGGTATTCTTCGTTGTGTATGTCTTCTTGCAAGACTTCCGTTCGACTGTAATTCCTATGATTGCTGTGCCAGTGGCATTGATTGGTACATTCTTCTTCCTATGGGTGTTCGGATTCTCCATCAACCTTTTAACCTTGTCAGCATTGTTATTAGCGATTGCCATTGTGGTCGATGATGCCATTGTGGTGGTTGAGGCTGTCCATGCAAAGCTCGACTTAGGTTATAAGAGTGCGATGACTGCAGCCATTGATGCAATGAATGAGATTTCAGGAGCTATCATCTCTATTACTTTGGTGATGTCAGCAGTGTTCGTGCCAGTATCATTTATTGGTGGAACATCTGGTACTTTCTATCGTGAGTTCGGTGTAACAATGGCGGTATCAATCGTTATCTCTGCTCTGAATGCTTTGACCTTGTCACCTGCACTATGTGCTATTTTCTTGAAGCCACATGACAATGATGAGGAACATAAGAAGCTTTCACACATTGATAGATTCCACATGGCATTCAATACACAGTATGATAAGATCAATGCTAAGTATCAGAAAAAAGTTGAGAAGATTATCAACCATCGTTGGATAGCAGGCTCTGCTGTTGTTGTAGGTTTCGTGGCTCTCGTTCTTACAATGACGTTTACTAAGACAGGACTTGTGCCAGATGAAGATACTGGAACTTTGTTTGCCATGATTAGTTTACCTCCTGGGACATCACAAGTAGAGACTCAGAAAGTGACCGATCAGGTGGATAAGATGTTGGCAAGTAATCCTTACATTGAACGCCGTGAGCAGATCGTTGGTTACAACTTCCTGGCAGGACAGGGTTCTAACCAGTCAACTTTCATTGTTAAGTTGAAGCCTTTTGCCGAGCGTGAATATGGTATGTTCGACCGTATTAAGTCGGTATTCACGGGTGCTGGTATTGCAGGATTATTCATTGACCCAACTTCTTCTAATATGATTTTGGGCATGATTTACAAGCAAACAGCCAGTATTAAGGGTGCGCAGGTAATAGCCTTTGCACCACCAATGATTCCTGGTTATGGTATGTCGAATGGTCTTTCCTTCTCTTTACAGGATAAGACAGGTGGCGATTTGAATAAGTTCTTTAAGGTTGCACAGGATTACCTCGCTGCTTTGAACAAGCGTCCGGAGTTCAGCCGAGCACTTACCACTTACAACCCGAACTATCCTCAATACATGGTGGATGTAGATGTTGCGAAAGCAAAGCAGGCAGGAACATCACCAGCAGCTATTCTTTCTGTATTGCAGGGATACTATGGAGGTATGTATGCGTCCAACTTTAATGCATACGGTAAGCTCTTCCGTGTGATGATACAAGGAACAGCAGAGAGCAGAATGGACGAGTCAAGCATGAATAATATCTATGTTCGAACGGCAGCAGGTATGGCTCCTGTAAGTGAATTCTGTACGTTGAAGCGTGTTTATGGACCATCAAATATCACTCGTTTCAACCTCTTTACCTCTATTGCCGTTAATGCGACACCAGCCAATGGAGTCTCTTCAGGTCAAGCTATCAAGGCTGCAGAGGAAGTGGCAAAACAAGTGTTACCACAGGGGTATGGCTATGAGTTCTCAGGTCTGACACGTTCTGAGCAGGAGTCGTCGAACTCAACAGCGATGATCTTCGCCCTTTGTATCGTGTTTGTCTACTTGATTCTTAGTGCACAATATGAGAGTTATATCCTTCCATTAGCCGTTATCTTGTCAATACCATTTGGTCTTGCTGGTGCGTTCATATTCACGATGCTCTTTGGGCATAGCAACGATATCTACATGCAAATATCCTTGATTATGTTGATTGGATTGTTGGCTAAGAACGCCATCCTTATCGTTGAGTTTGCTCTTGAGCGTCGTCGAACAGGTATGGCAATCAAGTATGCAGCCATCTTAGGTGCTGGCGCACGTCTTCGTCCTATCTTGATGACGTCTTTAGCGATGATCATTGGATTGTTACCATTGATGTTTGCAAGCGGTGTAGGTCATAATGGTAACCAGACATTGGGTGCTGCTGCCGTTGGAGGTATGTTGATTGGTACACTCTGTCAGGTGTTTGTTGTACCAGCTCTATTCGCTGGCTTCCAGTACTTACAGGAGCGTATTAAGCCTATCGAGTTTGAAGATGAGGCTAGTCGCGACGTCATTAAGGAACTCGAGAAATACGCGAAAGGTCCTGTACATGATTATAAGGTAGAAGAGTAGTACTATATAAAAGAACAATAATGAAGAATAAAAATATAATCATCATAGCCCTTGCAGCCCTGTCATTGACAGGCTGTAAGAGTCTCTACGGCAATTACGAGCGTCCCGATGTGAAGACGAGTGGGATTGTGAGAGACCCTGTTGATGACAAGGCAACGCTTGAGGGAGCCAATGACTTTGGTAACCTCCCATGGCGCAGTGTCTTTACCGATTCCCAATTACAGGCACTTATTGAGAAAGCTCTTAATAATAATCCCGACCTAATCAATGCTGCTTTGAACATTGATATTGCCGAACAGCAGGTGAAGACATCAAAGTTGGCGTTCTTACCATCTGTGGTCTTCGCACCGACGGGTACGATCTCCCACTTTGGTTCGCACACGCCTTCCACCCAGTCTTACACACTCCCTGTCTCTGCAAGTTGGGATGTTGATCTCTTTGGTAAGCTGCGTTCCCAGAAGAAAGCAGCCCAGATGATGCTCCTTCAGTCGAAGGATTACAGGGTAGTTGTGCAGACAAATCTTATCTGCAACGTTGCCAATCTCTATTATACACTGCTGATGCTTGATCGTCAGAAGCAGATAGTAGATGATATGTCAGGGCTGACAAAGAACACCTGGGACATGATGAAACTCCAAATGGAGTATGGTCGTGCTCGTTCAACGAGTGTCCAGAGTGCCGAAGCTGCTTACTATAGTGTACAGACACAGGGCTCAGACATCCGTCGTCAGATACGTGAGACAGAGAACACTCTTAGTCTTCTTCTTGGCGAACCAGCGCAAGGTATTGCTCGTGGTAGTCTAGCCAATCAGAGCTTACCGGCGAACTTCGCAGGTGGTATCGGTGTACAACTTCTAAGCAATCGTGCCGACGTGCATGCAAACGAAATGGCGTTAGCTCAATGCTTCTATAATATTCAGCAGGCACGCAGTCGTTTCTATCCAGCATTGAACATATCACCTACTGGTGCGTGGACCAATGGCAATGGCATGGTTAACCCTGGTAAGTTGCTCTTGAGTGTAGTCGGTAGTTTAACACAGCCCATCTTCATGCGTGGACAACTGAAAGCTGGTTTGCGTGTTGCAGAAGATAAGTATAAGCAAGCATATAACACATGGCAGAATAGTATTCTCAAGGCTGGTTCAGAAGTGAGCAACGCCCTTGTTGCTTATAATTCAGCTGGTGAGAAAGAGAAGTTGCAACAACAACAAATAGATGTTCTGAAGCAGAATGTAGAGCACACACAGATGCTCTATGCACAAAGCTCAAGTACCTATCTTGAAGTTATCACCGCTCAGCAGAGCTTACTTAATGCAGAAATATCACAAGTGAAAGAGCAGTTTACGAAGCTACAATCTATCGTCAATCTGTATAATGCACTTGGTGGTGGTTCTAAGTAAATCGTTTGTTTAATTCTTAGTATTTAAGAGTATGAGTAGCGTAATTAGTCCAAAAGCCGAGGTTTCTCCGAAAGCAAAGATTGGAGACGGCTGTAAGATATTCCCATTTGTATATATAGAAGACGATGTCGTCATCGGTGATAACTGCGTTATCTTCCCCTTTGTTAGCATCTTGAATGGTACTCGAATGGGAAGTGGAAACAAGGTTCACCAAGGTTCTGTGCTTGCTGCTTTGCCACAGGATTTCAATTTCGTGGGTGAAAAGAGCGAACTGGTGATGGGTGATAACAACATTATTCGAGAGAATGTGGTGCTCAATCGTGCCACACACCGTGGCTGCAAAACCATCATAGGATCGAATAACTTCCTCATGGAAGGTGCACATATTAGCCATGACACCGTCGTTGGTGACAAGTGTGTCTTTGGCTATGGTGCGAAGATTGCAGGCGATTGTAAGATTGGAACGGGAGCGATTATCTCTTCAAATGTTGTGGAGAAAGCGAATACGCGAGTAGGTGAATATGCCATGGTACAAGCAGGTACTACCTTCTCGAAGGACGTTCCTCCTTATATTATCGCTGGCGGAGCACCGATTGAGTATCATGGTGTGAATACAACTATTGGTAAGCGAGCTGGTGTTGATGAGAAGATTCTCAAACACATTGCCAATGCTTATCGTCTGTTGTTCCATGGCCAGACATCAGTTTTTGATGCTTGCATTCAGATAGAACAACAAGTGCCCGCTTCGCACGAGATTCTCAATATCATCGACTTCGTGCGAGCTACGGAAGAAGGAATCATTAGTAAAATCTAAATTTCATATCAATGTTTTTTTGATGAGAGGAAAGACTGGCCGTGAGGTTAGTCTTTCTGTTATTTTAGGACAGAGTAACACACAAGTCTTTAAGACATAGTAACAAAGGAACGCGAAGAGTGTTGTAACATATTCTTTAGACAGAATGAAAGAAAGACATATTCTTTTAATGACATATCCTTTGAGCCATCTTTATTATATATAGTAAACACTTGATAAACACCCTATCCATTAGCCAGCAAATCCCCTGCAAACAGTACTATTCACTCCCCTCTCCATTCGGAGAGGGGGCGGGGGTGAGGCTGGTTGGGACGATTGTTGAGGCTTTTTCTTTTGTTTTTATTTGCCCATTCAATTTATTCTTCTTACCTTTGCCGCCGTGAAACAGTTAGCAATGACATATCAAGT
>ERZ772786.1134-NODE-1134-length-10232-cov-3.367299_pt1 | contig 10232 bp, 8 predicted proteins | sample MGYA00511473_ERZ772786 | MGnify/ENA primary metagenome ERZ772786 (study PRJEB29015, sample SAMEA2738025) | human oral metagenome | biome: human oral; feature: human-associated habitat; material: saliva | place: China | collected 2252 ...
CCTTCAGACGAACGGCGTAGTCGGAGTCCTGGCGGCGGCGGGTGCGGCCGTGCTCGCCGGGGCCGTAGGGGCGCTTCTCGAAGTAGCGGACGGCCTTGGGGGTCAGCGCGAGGCCGAGAGCGCGAGACTCGCGGACCTGCTTACGGGAACGATTCGTTGCCATTGTTCTTCTTCCTGTTTCTCATGTCATGTCGAGGCGGTTGCCCGACATGGGGCCAACTCCAGGACCGCTGAGAGTCCGTCGGCTAAGGCCCCAGGTGCCCGCGCAAGCGGACAACTGTTCTATACTAGCGTCTCTTCAGCAGATTGCGAATGACGCCGAGCCTCTTCGTGAGCATCGCCTCATGCCCGTTCTCGGTCGGCTCGTAGTAGCAGGTGCCCTCCAGGTCATCGGGCAGGTACTGCTGAGCGGCGACGTGATGGGGATGGTCATGGGCGTAGAGGTACCCGTCGCCGTGCCCGAGCGAGGAGGCACCGGAATAGTGGGCATCGCGCAGGTGCGCGGGAACCGCTCCCCCACGCCCGGCCCGCACGTCCGCAAGCGCACGATCGATCGCCAGGTACGTGGCGTTGGACTTCGGGGCGGTCGCGACTGCAACAACCGCTTGGGCGAGGAGGAGGCGCGCCTCTGGCATCCCAATGAGGGCGACGCCCTGGGCGACACTGACGCACGTCGTCAGCACCTCTGGCGCGGCCATGCCGATCTCCTCCGAGGCCGCGATCATGATGCGCCTCGCAATGAAACGCGGATCCTCGCCGGCCTCGATCATGCGCGCCAGATAGTGCAGCGAGGCATCGACGTCAGAGCCGCGCATCGACTTGATGAAGGCACTCGCCACGTCGTAGTGCTGGTCGCGGCCCCAGCGCACGAGCGCCTGATTCGCGGCTGCCTCCACGCTGGCCACCGTAATCTCTCCGGAGCCGTCATCGCTGGCCACCCCCGCCGCGGCTTCAAGAAGCGTCAGGGACTTACGCGCGTCGGAGCCCGCCAGGCGCACGAGGCCCGCCACGGCCTCGTCGGTGATGGAAAACCGCCCGGCAAGACCGCGCTCGTCGGTCAGGGCGCGCCGGACCAGGCCCTCCAGCGCATCGGATTCCAGGGGGCGCAGCGTCAGCAGGAGCGAGCGCGAGAGCAGGGGCGCGATCACGGAGAACGACGGGTTCTCCGTCGTCGCGGCCACGAGAACGACCCACCGGTTCTCGACCGCGGGAAGGAGTGAATCCTGCTGCGACTTGGAGAATCGGTGAACCTCGTCGACGAAAAGGATCGTCTCCTCGCCGCTGCTCGCCAGGGTCCGACGCGCGGCGTCCACGACACGACGCACGTCGCCCACCCCCGATGACACGGCGGACAATTCGACGAAACGCCGACCCGAGGCGCGGGCGATCAGATAGGCGAGCGTCGTCTTACCGGTACCGGGAGGCCCCCACAGGACGACCGAGGAGACGGCGACCCCGCCGCTCGACTCCGCGGAGAGCAAGCGTCGCAGCGGAGCGCCCTCCCCCAGGAGGTGGGACTGGCCGACGACCTCTTCTAACCTGGTGGGTCGCATACGAACGGCGAGGGGCGCGTCCGCGGTAAACGCGGGCACGCCCAGCTCGTCGAATGATTCAGAATCGAACAGATCCATGAAAACTAGCCTACGTCAGTGTGACTCCCTGCGAGGAGGACCCGATCTTCGGACCGGAGAGCACTTGGAGGACGACGAGGCCACCAAGGATCAGCATGCAGGCGCCGGCACCCAGGAGGTATCCGTTCAGGCCCTCGGACTCGTCGCCCGAGTTCGAGGAGGACAGGACTTCGGCGTGGAGCTTCACGGAGCCGGAGCCGTCCACGGCGGTGCCGGGGCTCGCGGCGGCGACCGTCGAGGCGACCTTGAACTCTGCCCAGCCAACCAGCTGATGCGAGCGGTTCGCGACGACGACCTTGTAGTCGCCCATCGGCAGGCCTGTGACATCCATGGTCACCTGGTTCGAGGGCTCAACCTGGAGCCAACGCGCCTCGCCCGTCTGCATGATGTTGGCGCTCACCCACTCGCCGGCAACGGCCTTGTCTGAGGGGACGTTGATCGTGAGCTGTCCTCCGGTGAAAGCAGCGCTCACGCCGCCCTTGTTGGCGTCGGTCAGCTGCGACTCATCGGTCACGGGCGACACGGGCGTGTCGGAGGGCTGGCTCGAGTGAGCGGCGGGAGAGGAGGAAGCGGAGGGACTGGGCGTCGGGCTCACAGAAGGAGCCTGGGTCGGCTGGACGACAGGCAGCTCCGGATCATCGGGCTGCGGCACGGGGGCAACGGTCGGCGCCACGGTCGGCTCGGGCGCGGGCTGCGGGGCGGGATCGGTCGTCGGCTCGGGCGCGGGCTGCGGTGCGGGATCGGTCGTCGGCTCCGGCGCGGGCTCGGGAGCAGGATCAACATCGCCCGGGTTATAGGGCTTAAAGACCTGCACCGAGTAGCTCGAGGTGGTCGCGAGCGTCTTATCGTCCTTGTAAGTGACGATAGTGACCCAATGCGACGTGCCGGGCTCCCACGTGATGCCCTCGATGTTGTTGGTGCCGTTGGGCACGGGAACGATCATCGAGTAGCTGTTGAGCGGAGCGGCCTTCCACAGGTCATCGGCGGTGGGGGCCACGGTCTCTCCGTCGCGCTCGAAGGTCACGGCCGACGTGGGGGTCACGCGGCCATTATCGAGGATGACGCCCCAGTAACCCGTCTTGCCGTACTGCGCCTCAAAGTCGAAGGCGTTTTCGAGGCTGACAATGAAGGAGGTATTGGGGATGGAGTAGGGACCATCGTTGCTGTCTGCACGCGCGGTGAAACCAGGAATGGCGAGCGCGATCGCGGCAAAGAGGCACAGGGCCATCAGGACGCTCATCGCCCGACTGCGGCCTGCAAACCCCCGCGCGGAGAGGGCAGTCCTAGCCCGTCCGTGCTGCATAATGGTTCTCCTTAGTAGCTAAATACTCAGCAGCTATTGTCTAGAAACCAGAGTAACAGGTGTGACGACTGATTGCTAAATTCCAACGCACACCAATCGGTTAATCGTGATCTCATTGGCATGAGACGGCCTGCGCCCGCCCCTAGTGCACCCCCGCGTGCGGGCGACGCACAATACTGACCGTCACGACGGCACCGAGGAGGGCCAACAGCCCACCACCTGCGAGGAGCCATCCATTCAGGCGCCCCTCCTCCTCACGGGCCGCCTGGTCGTTCGCCTGCTGCTCGGTGTGCGACTTGGGTCCAATCTGCGAGGCGGACACGCTCTGCTGTTCGGTAGAGGCGGAGGCTTGCGGGGTTGGGTCGGACGAACCGCCGGGCGCACCGGCACCGCCAGCGGAGGAAGACCCACGGGCGGAGGGAGCGCTCGAAGAAGCCGACGGCGACGGGGACGAGGCCTCGTCGGTGCCCGAGCGGCGCTGCGCGTCGTCCGACGCATCATCCGTCGTCTGCGTGCCAACCACCTGAGAGGCCGTGACGGGATCCGCTTGCTCCTCTGCAGGAGCCGCCGGGGGCATCACGGTCAACAGGGACGGGTCGCCACCACCAGGACCCGCCGTATCGCCCCCGGGTTCGGTGGCGTCGCCCCCCTGGTCAGGATCGGCGGGAGTCGGATCATCGCCGGCAAGAGAACAGGAGCGAACCGCGACCTGCTCATCAACGACTGTCACACTGACCGTGACGTAGGTGCCCGTCACGCCGTCGCCGATCGCGATCTGATGACTGGAACCGACCTCCCAGGTGGAAGGAACGGCGATGTCCGCAGAGAAGGAACCATCGGCACCGACCTCGAGAACCGCCCAGGCACTCCGATCGCGCGCGACGGCGGCCGGCACCCAGTCGGGAAGATTAGTATCGGCGGGGCGCCGCTCCTTGCCATCATCGAGGGTGACGATCACAAAGCCGCGCGTCGTGCCCGAGCTCGGACCCCACCCACTACCCTCGGCATGAACGGGCTCACCCGCATGGAGGATAGAGGAGACGTGCACGGTCGCATCTTCTTCGGTTGCCACGAGGCAGGACGCCGACACATCCGGCACGCCATCGTCACTATAGGCGGGGGCGGCGGCGACAAACACGCCTGCGACGATGGACGCAGAGGCGGTCAAGCCGAGCAGGGACATGTGCAATCCCCTGCTCCGCGTGAGCGACCGTGTCGTCATGCCTGATGTCTTCCTTTTCCTCGAGATAATCTCAACCAATCCTTGCAGTTCTGGGCAGAACGCTAATGTCAGTGTCCGAGTAACTACCGGTTACATGGTCAATAGTATTATCTCGCGCCCCCGACGCAATTGCGAGCAACAAGCAAATTACTGGACCATAGGCTCAATAGTTGATTTTCCGGGCAAAAAAGTACCCCAGACGCCATATATTGTGAATTATATTATCGACTAATCATGCTGTCAGATAACCCGCTGGTCAGCATTTGAGATTGCGAGCGCGCTTGCTCAACACTCAGGGGCGTGGCACAACGAGTGGCGAGCCCGTCTGCGGATCCTCGATAATCACGCACGGGACATCGAACACCTCCTCGATGAGGGCGGGAGTCACGATGTCGCCCGGCGCCCCCTGCGCCACAATGCGCCCCTCCTTCATGCACACCAGGTGGGTCGCATAACGAAAAGCCAGGTGCAGGTCATGCAGCACGGCGACAATCGTCCTGCCGTCGGCCTGCAAGCGTCGCGCGAGACGCAACACCTCAAGCTGATGATTCAGATCCAGATACGTTGTCGGCTCGTCCAACAACACGATGTCCGTGGACTGCGCCAGCACCATCGCGATCCACACTCGCTGACGCTGCCCGCCCGAGAGCTCCCCGACGCGCCGCCGAGCCAGGGCCTCAACGCCCGCCTGACGCATGGCCCACGCCACGGCCTCGTCGTCCTCAGCGCTCCACTGACGCAGGATCGACTGATGAGGATAGCGCCCGCGCGCGACCAAGTCCTCCACGAGGATGTCCGCGGGAGCCGTGGAAGACTGCGCGAGCAGCCCGAGCCGACGAGCCAGCTCCTTCTGGTTCATCGTCGTCAGGGCCCGCCCATCCAATTCGACCACACCCGAGCGCACGCCCAGCACTCGCGCCAGGGAACGCAACAGCGTCGACTTACCGCAGGCATTGGGCCCCACGATCACCGTCAGCTGCCCCTGAAGAACGTCGAGAGACAGATCCTCCAAGATGGGAGCATCCTTCCCGTATCCCACCGTCACCGAACGCGCGCGCAACCCCCGCGCATCGCCACTGGCGCCCATCACGTCACCTCACCTCACGAACCAACAGAACCAACAGATAGATGCCGCCCACAACGCCCGTCACCACGCCGACAGGCAGCTCGTGCGGGGCAACGATGCGCTGCGCGACCACGTCGGATGCCAGCACGAGGAGGCCACCCACTCCGGCCGACGCCGCGAGGCCCACTCCCCCGCTCCGGCTCACGCGCCGAGCGACGTGGGGAGCAGACAGGGCCACGAAAGCCACCGGACCGGCAACGGCCGTCGCCACGGACAGCAGCACCATCGCCACGACAATCGCGACGATACGAACGACGCGAACCCGCACCCCCAGGCCCGCCGCGACATCGTCGCCCATCGCCACGAGCCCCAGCGGCACCGAGACCCACGCAAGGACAAACGCCGTGACCAGGAGGACAACCACGAGGGGAAGCACCCGAGCCATCGTGACCCCCGCGAGGGAACCCGCGCTCCACAGCTGCGCCCGCTGTGCGGCCTCCAGAGGCGCCTTCACGATGAGGAGAGAGTTCACAGCCCTCAGAGCCGCCGAGCACCCGATGCCAACCAGCACCACGCGCATCCCCGTGAGCCGCACGCCGCCCGCGCACGCCACAATGACAGCGCCCGAGGCAAGTCCACCCACGAGGGCCCCAACCCCCGTGACGGCAGGGCTCGAACCCAGAACGATAATCGCGACGAGAGCCCCCGTCGCAGACCCCGTGGACAGGCCCACGATGTCGGGGCTACCCAACGGATTGCCCGAGACCGTCTGGAAGACCGCACCGGCGAGCCCCAACGCACACCCAACACACACGGCTGCGACCATGCGCGGCAGGCGAACGGATTGCACGAAGTAGACGCCGAGGAAATCGTCCGACGGGCCGCCATCACCCATCAGGCGCCGGAACGAATCCGCGGCGCTGAGACCGTAGTCCCCCAACGTCAGCGAATAGACGCACAGGGCGACGAGCACCACGAGGGCCCCGAGGACGACAACGGCGCCGCGCCTGTGAACGCGCACAGACACGCGCCCCAGTGTCAGGCGCACGTACCGATCCCGGCGACGTTTCACGACACTCCCCTTCCGCGCGCGCCGAGGATGAAGAATGGCGCGCCGATAAGCGCGATGACGACGCCGACGGGCACCTCCTGCGGAGCCAGCACGAGGCGGGACGCAACGTCAGCGGCCGTCACCCACACCGCCCCGACCACCACGGACCACGCCGCGATCGGACCCTGTCGCGCACCCACCACCCGGCGCACGAGCAACGGAACGGCCAACCCGACGAAGGTCAGGGGGCCACCAATCGCCGTCGCGCCGCCCGCGAGGGAGGCGACGGCGACAGTTCCCAAACCTCGCACGAGGCCCACGCGCACACCGAGACCCGACGCGGCCTCGTCTCCGAGGGTGAGAACCCCGAGGGCGGACGTCAGGGCCGTCCCCACGACGACCCCACAGGCGATGACAATGCCGCCCCACACCAGGGTCGCCGCGTCCACGCCCTCGAGCGACCCGGATGCCCAGTATCGGAACTCGTTAAAGGCATTCTGGTTGGAGGCGAGTACGGCCTGCGTGAGGGAGGAGAGGGCGGCGGACACCGCGATACCCGCCAGGGCGAGGCGAGCATGCGATCCGGCACCGCCGCGCCCAGACAGGACAAGAACGAGACCCGAGGCGATACCAGCCCCCACCAGCGCCGCACCGATCGTCATGGCGCGCGTCGACACGCCGACCACCGCCGTGGCCGATACGACGACGAAGGCCGCGCCCGCGTTGATGCCGAGGACCCCGGGGTCGGCCAGCGGATTGCGCGTCATCGCCTGCATGATCGAACCGGCAAGCCCGAGCGCGCCGCCGATCATGAGGGCGGCGAGCGTGCGAGGAACGCGCAGCGCGAGGACAACCTGCGCGTCCTGCGAGCTGCCGCCATGCACCAGCGCGTCCCACACCACATCGGCGCCTATCTGGCGCGACCCCAGGGCGAGGGACGCGACGATCACAGCGACAAGGACCAGCGTCGCCACCGCACAGGCGGCGACGACGCTGGCAAGGCGGCGCGGTCTCATCTCAGGCACGATCCGGATAGTGCGTCGCCGCCCCCGTCACGAGGCCGGGACGAACTGCGCCTCGATAGACGAGACGATTCCATCCATGAGCAGGTAGCCGCCGGTCGAGGTCCACAGGGAGCCGTCGACCGGGACCACGTGGCCCGCCTTGACGGCACCGAGCGAGTCGAAACCAACGGTATTCTTCGCCTCCTCAAGCGCGGCGGCAGAGGCCTCGACGCCGGTGGCTCCGCCCGCGGAGGGGTTGTTCACCGAGGACTTACCCAGCGTGCCGAAGAAGATCCAGTCCGCGTCGATCTGATCGATGTTTTCGAGGGAGACGGGCTCGGAGTGTCCCTCGCCATCGCGATCCTGGTTGGCGGGGCGCTTCATGCCGAGAGCGGTGAGAGCCTGGCCGGCGGGCAGTTCCTTGAGAATGAGGCCGGCGCTGTCGCCCTGCCAACGCACGACCGAGTAGGTCTGGTCGAGGTAGCCAGCGTCCTTCAGGCGGGCGCTCACGGAGGAGACATGCTGATCAAACTCCGCGAGCTTCGTCGCAGCCTCGTCGGACAGACCCAGCGCATCCGCGGTGAGGGTGAAGGTCTCACGCCAGTCACCGCCGGACTGAGTGGTGAAGAAGACGGGCGCGATCTGGGACAGGGCGTTGAGCGTCTCCGTGTCGTTGTTCTTCACGGAGGTGCCGTCAACGAGGATCAGATCCGGGTGAGCGGCACCGATGGCCTCGAGGTTGGGGGTACCGATCGAGCCGAGGATCGGGATGTCTCCGGCGCGGTCGAGGAGGTAGTTGGGGACGGTCTGCTGGCCGCGGCCCGACACGACGCCGATGGGGGTCACGCCCAGGGCCAGCGCGTTGTCCGTCGTGGGCTCCGACAGGGTCACGACGCGGCTCGGGTGAGCGGGAAGCGTGACCTCCTGGCCGGAGGCGTCGGTGACGGTGCGGCTCTCGGCGCTCGGCGCCGCTTCGGAGGACGAGGCCGGGGCGGGCTGCGTGGTCGAGCAGGCCCCCAGCGTCAAGGCTGCCAGGCCGAGCGCCGCGATGGCGCGGACTCGTGTCGAGATGTGCACGTGTTCCTCGATTCAAATAGATCGCAATAGATGCGTAGGTAAGCCTAACCTAGGAGCGATCGGTATCGCCTTCTCATCTCACACGCTTCCGTCTCGAACACACCACTCGTCGAGTGCGCGCAGGAGCCCTTCGCGCCACCAGGCGACATCGTGCCCGCCCGAATAGGTCTCGAACCTGACAAGCGACGTCGCGCCATCCAACAGCCCCGCACAACGGCGCACCACCGGCCGCATCGCCACCTCACGCTCACCCACCTGACACCACAGCGTCAAGCCGTCAGGCAGGCGTCGCTCCCCCCTGCTCAGCGCGCCCATGAGCGTCCCCTCGCCCCGACCTCGTTCCCCTCCTCCCCACCACAGGGACGGAGACTGTGCGACAAAACACTCGACGGGAAGCGTGCCCCCCAGGGCAGCTTCGAGGACACCGAGCCCGCCATAGGACTGCCCCGCCAGGGCGATCGGCCCCACGCCGACCTCGTCGCAGACCGCGCCCACGAGCGCCTCGACCCTGCCGGCATCAGTGAGCTCCCGCTCGCGCTCCCCCAGCTCACCCGCGTCGATGGTCACGACGCGCAGACCCGGGTAGCGCCGCGTCAGCCACCCCACCCCGTTAGCCCTCCAGACCTGGCCATCGAACAAGATGAGCGTGCGCACCGGCGCACCCTCGCCGTCATGCACGACCACGACGCGCCGCCGCGGCGACGCCCCGTCAGGCGCGAGCGGCACCGCGCACTCCACCTCGCGCGCGGCGCGCATGTCCGACGAATCCCCCTTAACAGCGGGCCAAACGAGACGCGCATCCGGACCCGCGAACAGGGAAGCGACATGCCCACGCCCATTGACGAGCACACGCGGATGAGAGCGATCGCGCACCGCCGAGGCGAGGACGCGCGCCCACGCGCGCCGATCATCCACCACGCGCGGATCAAGCCCACCTGGCCCGACCGGCACAAACTGGTAACTCACGATGACATCGGCGGGCAGAGCGCACGACAACACCCACGGCTCCACTCCGCGCACCCGCTCCATACGAAAGTGCTCCAGGCGATCGCGCGCCCGGTCCGTCACCGTATTGAGAACCAGGTAGGCCCCCGAGGCGCCATCCCCGGCGCATCGGAAGGTCACCGAAACGGCGTCTCGGCCATCGATCACCATCCGAGTGCCAACAAGCGGCCCGGTTGCGACGCCAGCGCGCAGCAACTCGGAACGCTCCGCCGCGAGCCGGAGAAAACCCGTCTCAGAAAACGACGGAGCGTCGATATTCAGGCGATCAGTCAAAGAGCGAAATATCGCCCGCGCCCACGCGCGCAACGACCGCGTCGCCGCCCGCGAAGTCGATGACCGTCGTCGGCTCTGCCACGCCGACCGGCCCCACGACGACGAGATCAACCTGGTGACCGATGCGCTCATCCACGTCGAACCCATCCGTCAAAGGCTCGGTCTCACCGGGCATGATGAGCGTCGAACACGCGAGCGGCTCGCCGAGCGCCTCCACGATCGTCTGCGTGATGACGTGATCCGGGATGCGCACGCCCACCGTGTGCTTCTTCTTGTTGAGCATCACGCGCGGCACCTCCTTGGTGCCACGCAGAATGAACGTGTAGGGGCCGGGCGTCAGGGCCTTCATCGTGCGGAACTCGTGGTTATCCACGATCACCAGTTCCCCAAGCTGGGCGAAGGAGTGGCACAGCAGCGAGAAGTTGTGCTTGTCGTCGAGCTTGCGGACCGCGCGAATCGTGTCCATGCCCGACTTGTTGCCGATCTTCGTGGCGATCGCGTAGCCAGAATCCGTGGGCAGTGCGATGGTGCCGCCGCGCTCCAGCAGGTCAACGACCGTGTTGACCAGGCGTGCTTGAGGATTTTCCGGGTGCAGCTCAA
>ERZ772786.1142-NODE-1142-length-10181-cov-7.084140_pt1 | contig 10181 bp, 8 predicted proteins | sample MGYA00511473_ERZ772786 | MGnify/ENA primary metagenome ERZ772786 (study PRJEB29015, sample SAMEA2738025) | human oral metagenome | biome: human oral; feature: human-associated habitat; material: saliva | place: China | collected 2252 ...
GTCCCACCTGGTCATCAACAACACCGACACCTGGGAAGAAAAACAAGGCCACTAGCTAGGCTGACACACCACCACGGCCTGTCCGGCCAACCATCCCGCGTGAAACGTTCGTGAAACAGGTGAAGGGCCTGACGTCGACACTGAGTGATGAGCTGCCGCGCGCTGCCGGCACCAGCCGGCCCTACGCCACCACCATGGCCGCCGTTCCCGCGCACATGAGAGCCAAGCCCGCCAGGTAACGGCGCGTGAAACGCTCGTGAAACACGGCCGCCGAGAAGGCGACGGTCACCAGGATCGACAGCTTGTCGATGGGTACGACAACGGAGGCGGGTCCGTCCTTGAGCGCGTGATAGTACGCCAGCCACGACGCGCAGGTCGCCGCCCCCGACGCGACAATGAAGGCCAGCCCACGCGCGGGGATATCCCGCACGTCCCCAAGCCTGCCTTGCACGGTCACGATCACCCACGCCATGGCCAGTACAACGACCGTGCGCACGGCTGTCCCCAGCGTCGGATCGACCCCCGAAATCCCGACCTTTCCGAGAACTGACGTGAGCGCCGCGAACAGAGCGGACGCGAGCGCGTACACCAGCCAGCTGCCACCCCCGCGCAGCGCACGAGGCAGGCGCGACAGGTCGGAAGGCTCGACCATGAGGAGCGTTCCCGCCGTGATCGCCACGATCCCGGTCGCCCCCCACGCGCTCACCGGCTCGCCCAGCAGGATGAGCGCCAGGACGATCGCGAGGACCGTCGACAGCTTGTCGATCGGCGCCACGCGGGACACGTTCCCACGAGACAGCGCCGCGAAGTAACACAGCCACGAGGCCCCGGTTGCCAAGCCCGACAGGACTAAGAACAGCAGCGAGCGTGCATCGATAGCGCCCAGGGACGACGCCGATCCGACCAGAGCAGCCATGCCCCACGCGCCCGCGGCCACGACAACCGTGCGCAGCGCCGTTGCAACCGATGAACTCGTCGTCGCGACCCCCGCCTTCGCGAGGATCGACGTGAGCCCGGCGAACAGGGCAGACAAACACGCGGCGATGATCCACACACACCAACTGTAGAGCCTCGTTCGCCGAGGCTGGGGCCGGGCGCGCGTCACGGCGGAAATCAGCCCCGGCCTCGTCAGGCGTGCACGGAGGAAGCGTCCCATTCACGCTAGAGTGATTGCATCAAGACATGAGCAGTCAGCGCGTGCCGAGACGTGGAGGACCATAATGCCCGACAAGATGAACGACGTCGCTGTGGACGCCGAGCTGCGCGGATACACGAACGAACAGGCCTCCGAGGCGGAGCAGCGCGCGATCGAATTCCTCACGAAGGCTGTTCGGATTCCGGGCGTGCGCGTCGACCGTGACAGGTACCTGCGCGAGGCGCTCGACAAAGTCAAGGCAACTGACGACGTGATCGATCGCGCCCTCGCATCGAGCCCCGCGGCCGCGGGCGTCCCTCTGGGAGTCCTCGATTTCCTCGCGGACGAAGCTATCTCCTACGAGACAAACAAGTCCGCCGCCTTGTCCTTCGCGGCGGGCATCCCCGGCGGCTTCGCGATGCTCGGCACGATCCCGGCGGACCTGACTCAGTACTACGTGCACGCGCTGCGGATCATGCAAAAACTCGCCTACCTGTACGGCTGGCGCGACCTCCTCGCGGAGGTCGATGCGGGGGAGGACGAGACAATCGGCGTGCTCGCGGTATTTTTCGGCGTCATGCTGGGGGTTGGCGGCGCCGCGCAGTCGCTGACGGCTTTCGCGCGAATCGCCGCCAAGACTGCCTACCAGAAGCACGTGACCAAGCGGGCTCTCATGAGTATCACGTGGTACCCGGTCGTCAAGTACTCGCTGCGCGTCATCGGTATCAACATCACGAAGAACACTTTCTCCAAAGGTGTCTCAAAGGTGATCCCCATCATCGGCGGATTTGTGTCGAGTGGCCTGACCTTCACGGCGTTGCAGACGCAGTCGTCTCGCCTCAAGGGTCACCTGCGGCAGATTCCCCCTGCCGGCTTCGATGCCGAGGCCTGGGCGCAGCACCTCACCGTCGCAGGCTCGGCACAGAGCAAACAGGTTGTGACGGAGGACGTTCAGGAAACCATGAAAGGCAAGGCGAAGGTCGTGATGCTCGGCGCTAAAAGCGCGGCCTCGGGTATCGCCGGCGGAGCCAGTGCCGTCGCCGGCGGCGTCAAGGTCCGCCTCAACCGACGCAAGTGATCGCTCATTGACGAGGCCGTGGTCGGGTCCCGGCCGCACCCGCGCGGTGCGCACCAAACCGGGCCCCGGCCTCGTGCCACCGTGTTTAACGCGCCACTGTTTCACCTCCCCGCCCGCCCACCCGAGGGCAAACCTGCCACCATATGCGGGTGAGTGACACGAAGACACCGGCCCTGCTCTCCTCGACGCAAGAGGCTGGACCCCTGATCCTCCAGGCCTTCGCCTGGGATATGACCGCGGATGCGAGCCACTGGCGCTACCTCGCCGAGCACGCGCAAGCGATCGCCGACCTGGGCGTCACCATCATCTGGCTGCCGCCCGCCTACAAGGGCCATGGCGGCGTCAAGGACGTCGGCTACGGTGTCTACGACCTGTACGATCTGGGCGAATTCGACCAGAAGGGGTCCGTGCCCACGAAGTACGGCACGAAGGACGAATACCTGGCCGCCATCGACGCCCTGCACGAGGCGGGGATCGCCGTGTGCGCCGACATCGTCCTCAACCACCGCATGGGCGCGGATGCCTCCGAGACCGTGCGAGCTACCCCGATCAACCCCCATAACCGTCATGAGGCCATTGGAGAGCCCGAGACGATCGAGGCGTGGACCCGCTTCACGTTCCCGGGACGCGCCGGCGCCTACTCGGACTTCACGTGGGACTGGACATGCTTCCACGGCATTGACTGGGACGCGGCGACGGGGCGGGAGGGACTGTGGCTTTTCGAGGGCAAGCACTGGAACGAGTCCGTCGACACCGAGTTCGGTAACTTCGACTACCTCATGGGCTGCGACGTGCACGTCACTGACCCGCGGGTTAGCGAGGAACTGGACCGGTGGGGCCGCTGGTACGTGGAGACGACCGGCGTGGACGCGCTGCGCCTAGACGCCGTCAAGCACGTGGGTTCGGACTTCTACGCGCGCTGGCTCGAAGACCTGCGTGCCTCAACCGGCCGTCTGCTGCCCGCCGTCGGCGAGTACTGGAGCGGAGACGTGCGCGAGCTGGAGCAGTACCTGCGCGAGGTTCCCAACGCGATGCTTTTTGACGTGCCTCTGCACTACCACCTCCACCAGGCCTCGGTCTCTGACGGCAATGTCGACTTGTCGCGCCTGTGGGAGGGCACGCTGACGGCATCGATCCCCGAACTGTCCGTCACCTTCGTCGAAAACCACGACACCCAGCCCGGACAGTCCCTGGCCTCCACGGTCGCCTCCTGGTTCAAGGCCGCCGCCTATGCACTCATCCTCCTCAACGAGGCCGGGGTGCCCTGCGTCTTCTGGGGAGACCTCCTGGGGACCCCCGAGACCGGCGACCTGCCCGCCGTGCGTGAGCTCCCCATCCTCATGGGCGTGCGCTTCCGCGCTGCGATCGGCCCCCAGCACAGCGCCTTCGACGACCCGGACGTCGTCGGTTTCGCCCGCGAAGGCAGGGCGGACGTGCCCGGCACGGGGTGTGCCGTCATCCTGTCCGACCGCCGCGCCGCCGAGAAAACCCTGTCCGTGGGCGCCCACCACGCGGGCGAGGAATGGGAGTGCCTCATCGGCGGCCACCCGCCCGTGCGCGTCGCCGACGATGGGACGCTGACGGGCCTCGTCAGCGACGGCGGACTGAGCGTCTACGTGCCGAGCATCTGACTGGGAGCGGGCCGCGGCCTCGTCCCCTCGGCGAGGCCGCGGTTGCCCGCGCGGAGAAGGCCCGCACTCGGGCAGGTCGGCCCCGCGTGATCTGCCCCGCGCTCAGGGGCGCTCCTACTCGGCGGTGCCGCCCAGGGCGGGGACGCGTTCGATCTGGTCCTTGAAGAACGCCTCGGCTGCCGAAATGAAGCGGTCGATGTTGTCGAAGAGCTGCGCGTCCGTCATACCCAGGCGGATAATCGTGAACTGCTCCGCGCACAGGCGCTGACGGCCGTCATCCAGCGTGGCGACGTAGACCTTCGGCCACGTCGTCGAGCTATTCCAGTCGTTACACGCCTGGAGCAGGCGAGAACGCAGCTCCATCGACACTTCCTCACGCACGGCACTCCACATGCACAGGTCTGTGCCGTCGTTGGCGATGGAGAAAATGAAAAAGCCATGCGTGAAGTTCGTGTAGACGTGCTGGTCCTCCACCTCGTGGCTGTAGTCCTTCTCCTCGAAGTAGCTGACGAGGCGCGCGAAGTCGACGGGGCGGACGATCCTGCGGCGATCAAGGGCACGCTTGCATTGCTCGATCAGCTCGGGCGCGTAGGCGTTGGACGGGTCCATGGCGACGCACTGTTCAAGGTACGTCAGGGCGCTCTCTTCCCGATCCAGCCAGTACAGGGCGCTACCGATGCGGTAGTACCACAGCGGGTCGGACAGGCCCTCCGCCTCGACGCTGCGCAGCAGCTCCGCGGCCCGGTTGATGTGCTCGGAGAAGGAATCCATGTACGGCTGCGCGTAGTTAATGTAGGCTCGCGCCAGCAGACACGTGAGCTCGTAGCCCATCGATGATGGAGGCAGCTGTTCGATCAGTGCGATGATCTTCTGATGCTCACCCTCGTCGTGCAGGGCGTTGACCCGATCAATGAGCTGTGCGCGCGAATCCACGGTAATTCCTTCGTCGTGAGGCCACGAGTGATGACCAAGACTCCAGCATAACAGGGCGGTGGGCGCCCCCACGCCTCGTGACGCCGCCGCGTTGTGTAGGGTGGCAGCGTGAACGAAACCTCCAGGGACGACGAGCCTGCCAACGAGCAGGCCCGCACACGCATGAGCGCCGGCGACGCCGCCCAGTGGGAGGAAATTCAGCGTTGGAAAGAAGCGCAGATCAGCCCCAGGCGCCCTCGCGTCATCTCCCAGCGCCTGCGTTCCTACCTGATGGCGCCCCTCAGCACGATTGTGTCTGTGGCGCGCAAGGTCCCCGGGGGTGCTGCCGTCGCCCGGGCGGTGTCCGCGGTGGGGCTTGGCCTCATGGAGAAAGCGACCTCGGTGTCCGAGGCCTCGGTGCGTCGACGCCTCATCCTCAAGGCGTACCGCAAGGCAGGCTACGACGTCGAGTGCCTGCAGGACATTCGCCGTCTCGGCTTGGACCTCGACCAGATTCGCCCGGTGAGACCCCACCTGAAGATCGCGTATTCGAGCGCCGCAGCCGCCGAGGGAGCGTTCAGTGGCGTCGTCGCCTCCGGCGGTTCGATCGCGGCGGTCCTCGGCCTGGGTGTCGCCTCGGCCCCCGGAATCGCCCTCACGGCCTCGGTGGTCGCCCTCGACATCGCGACCTTCCTCGGTGCCGCGACGCGGCTCGTGTCCCACACGGCGGCCTACTACGGCTACGACACGGTCGATCCCGCCGAAAACCTTTTCGCCACGATGGTGCTCTCGCAGGCGATCGACCCGGAGAGCGCCGGAGAAGGCGCAGTCGTGGAGAAACAGACGACGATGATCGCCTTCAACAAGGTGATGCGCGACGTCGCCAAGCGCGGACCGGTGGATAGCGTCGGAACCAACGTGTTCTCCGCCGCTATGAACTCCCTGGTTGCCTCCCTCGGCGCGCGCCTGGCCAGTCTGAAGATCGCGCAGATCATACCCTTCATTGGCATCATCGTCGGCGCGTTCGTCAACGCCTCCCTCATGCGCACCATTGGGGACACCGCCGACCACCTGTATCGGGAGCGTTTCCTCGCGGAGCGCTACGGCTACATCGACGAGGCGGGGGAGGATTCCACGGGCGTCGTGAGCTCCCAGCTGGCCGACGAGATCAGCGCCGACATCGCCTCCTACGTCGAGCTCACACGAACCGAGGGGCGCTCGCGGTAACGAGCACCCCTCGGAGACGGCGACACTTCGCAGGCGGCGTCAGTTCTGTGAGTTCCAGTTCTGCCAGTCGTTCCAGTCGTCGTCCTGAGCGTCGACCGCGATGATCGGCATGCGAGTGGCGGCGTCGCGCTCGTCGATCTCGGGCAGGGTCGGCTTGTTATCCTCGTCGCGCTGCTTCTTGCGGCGCTTGTTCCAGGGCCAGCGGCCGCGGCGCTTCGTCTCGGCTTCCTGTTCCTCGCGCGCCTCGTCGTTCCACGAGAAATCGGTGTTCCAGTCGCTTTGGAACGCGGCCGGAATCTGCGGGGACTGGGGAGCCTGGGGCTCTGACGTCGAGAGGGGCGCGGGAGCCGCGGGCTCAACGGGTGCGCTGGGCTGAACAGGAGCGGAGGGGAAGCCCTCGGCTGGGCCTGCGACGAAACCGTTGTTGCGCGTCGGAGAAACGGGTGTGGGCGCCTCGAACGCGGGGGCCTCGGGAGCGGGAGTCTCGAACGAGGACTCGGCAGCCGCCTGAGGCGCGGCGGGCATATCCCAATCGAAGCCCGCGATCCTGCGGACCTGGGGCATCTGCGTGGTTGCCAGGTCGGCATCCTCCTCGTGCACGATGAACGAGGCCGGGGCGGGCTCGGGTTCGGGCATGGCGAACGAGGTCTGGGCGGGTTCCGGCTCGGGTTCGGGCATGACGATCGGCTCGGGTTCCGGCTCGGGCATGGTGACCGGTTCCGGTTCGGGCTCGGGCGCGATGATCGGCTCGGGCTCGGGCATGGCGACCGGTTCGGGCACGACGATCGGCTCCGGCGCGGGGATGCTCGTCGGCTGTGGCGCGGGCGCAGGAATCGTCTCGGGCGCGGGAACGGTAGCAGGCCTGGGGACAACGGGTGCTGCGGGCACGGCCGGCGCGGCGCGCCGGGATGTCGACGCGTTGCTCTCGGGTGCAGGAACAGGCGCAGGCTGATCCGCGACAGGCGGGCGCGCGCGGTCGGCGCGGCGGCCGGGCGGCGGAACGGGCGCCTGCGAGGACGCCGCGACAGCACCCATCTGGGCCGCGACAGCGCCGTTGCCGGGCGCCGCTTGCACCGGCGTGGATACCGCGTCCGAGGGGCGAGTCTCGGGGAAGACCGCGGGACGATGCCCGCCACGCGAGCGCTTCCGCTTGGGGGCCTCGTCGGAGCGCGTAGCCGCCGAAGCCGCCTGCTGGGACGACGCAGCGCCCGACTGACGCTTCCACACGAATCCGGTCTCGCGAGGAGTCGGCTGTGCGTGACTCGCGCCCGCCGCGGGCATCGCAGCGCGCGGGGAGTCGGAAGGAGGCGTTTGTCGGCTCGACGCGGCGGGGGCACCGGGAACCTGTGGTGCGGGCGCCTCGGGCCTAGTCCTACGCGAAGGCACGGCCGGCCCCTGCTGGCGAGAGGCCGGCGCCTGCTGGCGGGTGGGCGGCGCAGTGGGGGCCCGGCGTTCGTTGGGTGTGGGCGCCTGCTGGCGGGTGGGCGGCGCAGCGGGGGCCCGGCGCTCATTGGAAGCGGGTGCCTGCTGACGAGAGGTCGGTGCCTGCTGGCGGGTGGGCGGCGCAGCGGGGGCGCGGCGTTCGTTGGGTGTGGGCGCCTGCTGGCGAGAGGCCGGCCCCTGCGGGCGAGAGGCCGGTGCCTGCTGGCGGGTGGGCGGCGCAGCGGGGGCGCGGCGCCCGTTGGAGGGCTGAGCGCTCGGGGGCGCGGAGGTCCTCGACGGTGCAGGATCCCCACTGCCGCGGCGTGCTTGCGGGGAGGACGCGACGTGCGCGGCGGGCGGGCGCTCCTCGCCGCGCCGGGAGCCTTGCTGACGCACGTGCGACGCGGGCGTGGGGGCCGGCGCGTCCTTCGTTGGCGTCGGCGACTTCTTCGAGCGCTTCGCGTAAACGACGAAGACGCCGACGAGCACCACGACGATGAGACCGACGATCAAGCCGATAAGCAGGCCGATCGACGGACCCGACGAGGAGGCTGCGGACGACGGCTCGCTACCGCTCTGCGCGGCCCCGGCCTCGGGACGACCCGGGGGAGGAGTAACGCCCCACGGGTCCCGCAGCGCGCGAGTGCCACCAGCGGCGGAGCGGTCGCCGCCGCTCGCCAGATTCCCGCGAACGGTGATCACCTCGGGGACGGAGTCTTCCCACGTCACCACGGTAAAAGAGCGGTTCTCGTAGGTCATGGACGAGTTCTCCGCCCCGGCCGTCGACGACTTCACGTCCCCCTCGACGCTCAGCGACAGGGAAGTCATCACCAGCGTCACGCCAAAATTCCGGCGGTAACCGTCGATGGTCTGATCGGTTCGCGCCGTCATGATGAATTCGCCCGAATCCTTGAGCTCGAACTCGCTCTCGTCCTCGGCGCGGGTGTACATGAGCTGCATGTGGCACACCGCCGCGTCGTCCAGCAGGACGAACTGGACGCGGTGGTCGGTCGAGCTACCCGCAAAGGGCTGGCACGTCGACTCCGTCATAGTGCGTGACGGATCCCTGACGGTCAGCGTGTCCACGAGCTGCCCGTCCTTGGTCAGGACAAACGCCTCCGACACGGTCGGAGCGTCGGAAGCAAAGGACGCCGAAGGCAGGGCGGGCACGATGAGTAGAGCCCCGAACACAGCGCACAGGGCACGAAAGAATCGCATGCAGTCCTCCTGAGATGGGTCACTCGATTATCGTCCGTTCGTGGATACAAAGCAACGAGGGCGCGCAGGTCCGACAGCGCCTGACCGGTCGTCAAGTAATCCTTCTCTGGCTGTCAAAGTGCATCGTAGCTAAGTGACAAGGTCAGATTGTGGCTCATCGCGTAGTATGACAACTGTCTACCTGTGGTCAGGTTTTCGACCTAGTCACGCGATACTGTCCGACAAAACAGAGGAGGGCTGCTGTGAAGTGTCGACCCGCAACTAGTGCAGATATCCCCGAAATGACACGCATTATCACCGAGGGGTTCTTGGACTACCCGTTTCACATCATGCTGAAACCGTATCTCTACCAGCCGGAGCGTTACCCGCAATGCCTGGCGGCGGTCAACCGGATGCTCGTCAGGGCCTATCTGAGGAGCAGGAACGCGCTTGTCGTCGAACATGAGGGACGCGTCGTCGCCGTGGCACTCATGCACGATCGCAAGGTCGGTTTCTGGGGAAACTTCATCAACGGCGGGTATGAGCTCTTCCGATACGCGACCCCCAAGCTCGTCCTCCAGTTTGACGAAGTGGCGGCTCGGGGCGATCAGGTCGCCATCGACCTGGGTGATTTCGACTGGTACCTCGAGGTCCTGTCAGTGGACCGTCGCATGCGCGGCAAGGGGGTGGGGCGTTGGCTCGTTGCCAAAGTGCTGCCGGACTTTGTGGCAAAGAGGGGTGGCCGTGCCTACGGCTTCGTCACATCGACGGAATCCAATGCGCGCTTCTACACCAACGGAGGCTGCGAGCTCCTCGACGTCGTCGAGGTTCGCCTGAGGGAGCAGACCTGTCCGATATGGGCGTTCCAGCGCCGCGCCGAGCTGCTCGACTCATGACGCGTGACCGGTCGTTGCGCCGTTCGGTGACGGGCGGCCCGGCCGGCTTTCGTGAACGGTTTTTGCGCTGGTCGCGCCGCGTGATGCACGTCCCGCAGTTCCGCTTGACTTCAAGGACTTGAGGTCTTTTAGGGTGAGGTTATGGCAGGAACAGGCATCGGGCGCACGTACTCCATTAAGGAGGTAGCGGCGCTCGTTGGCCTGCCCCCGTCGACTCTGCGCTACTACGAGGATGTCAGCGTCATTCCGGCCATCGCGCGCGATCCCTCCAGCGGTCACCGCATTTACACGGAGGGCGACCTGGAGCTGCTGACCTGGGTCGCATGCCTGTCGGCGTCCGGAATGTCGATCGCCGACATGCGTGAATACGTGCGTTCCGGGCTGGGCGCGGAGCGCGACGTCGCGGAGTTCATTTCCCTGCTGGAACAGCAGGACGCGCGCCTTCAGGAGGAGGCGCAGATTATCGAATTGCGACGTGAGTTCTTGCGCACAAAGATCGAGTATTGGCGCGCGATGAAGAGCGGAGATGCGCCAGAAGCTGAGCGCTTGGATATGAGGGCGCGTGAACTCGCTGAACGCCTGAAGTCCTGGTCGCCGCGTTCATGATGAGCCTAGTGGGGCGGGTTCCATGCCTGCTCCGAACCTTGCCCCGCTAGGGGGCACGGGCCGCGTACCTGCTTGTG
>ERZ772786.1146-NODE-1146-length-10171-cov-3.671313_pt1 | contig 10171 bp, 7 predicted proteins | sample MGYA00511473_ERZ772786 | MGnify/ENA primary metagenome ERZ772786 (study PRJEB29015, sample SAMEA2738025) | human oral metagenome | biome: human oral; feature: human-associated habitat; material: saliva | place: China | collected 2252 ...
TAAAATGAACTGAATTATAATTTTGAGAGTGGCATATGCCACTCTCTTTTTTGGTTTTACTGAACGAAAAAATGATAAATTTTTAAGTGAATTATCGCCCACTTTTTGGACTAATGTCTAACTATTTGATGGTAGTCCATATTTCAAAGATTTTGATATAATAAATCAATGAATAAAGATATTGGACAAATTTTTAAAAAGTTTCGTAAAGAAAAAGGTTTAACTCTGGAGCAAGCAAGTAAAGGAGTAGTATCTACTTCTCAATTATCTCACTTTGAAAGAGGTGCAGGAGATATTACGGTAAAAAAATTTTTTTTACTTTTGGAAAATATTTCAATTTCTGAAATTGAATTTTCTCAAATATTGAGAGATTATCAGCAGGATAAGGATAGAATTCTATTCCAAATGATCGGTAAGTTCGAAGAATCTGGAGATATTGATGGTTTAGTAAATCTATATAATAATGAACAATACATGTATTTAGAGAGTAGTAATAAACAAAAATTACTTAACTCAATTGCTATAAAATCTGTATTAATAAGATATGGAAAGTTTAATAAATTAACAAGCATGGAGATAGAAGTATTAGAGGATTATTTTTATAAAATAGAAGTATGGTCAAAAATCAATATTAAAATATTTAGTTTATGTTTACTGGAACTAGATAGCAAGACAATTTGTTTTTACTTAGATGATATTTTGGATCAAAAAGTAATAAACAATCAAGATTTGGAATATATAGAATTGATTGCAGTAGCTTTGAGAAATACGATTTACGTATTAACAGAACGTCATAAATTTTCAAGTGCACAATTATATATGAAAAAATTTAAAGAAATGATTCCAAAAGAGGTTGGACTTGGGTTAAGAGTTTCTTACGCAATACAAGAGGCTAACTTATTTGAAAAATTAGGGGAAATTGATAAGGCAATAACTATTTTCCAAAATATAATAAACTGTTATGAAAGTTTTGATATGAAAGACAGGATAGATATTCTCAAAGATGAGTTAAAAAAGTTACGTAAAAAGTCGTAACTTTTTTATTATATATAGGAAAACTTAATTTTATATTCTTATCTGGAATTAAAATAGATTTATTAAACAAGAAGGTGTTAAAAATGAAACAGATTTCTAAAAGGGTATAAAGGGCTAAAATTCGTCATGGATTTAAGGAGAGATTTATGAAGTTAATAAAAGAAAATAAAGCGTACGCTTCATTATTGTTTAGTTCAATTTTTTCTATGCTTGGAACAAGTTTATTTAATATTGTATTTTTAATTTTTGCAAGTAGGCTGCCCAATCCTAAGATAATGATTTCTCTAGCAGAGCTTTGTATTCTGCTACCAATAGTATTTGCAACTTATACAGGATATTTAGCAGACAAAACTAAAAGAAAATCTAGTTCAATGATTTATTTTAGTTTAATTCAGGGTATTTTATTCCTTTTTCTAATTTTTTTTATTGAACAAAGAAATGTGGTAGCATTTTTTGTCGTTGCTTTAGTAAAAATTTCAACAGATTTAATGACAAGCTATAAATCTGGATTACGTGCTCCAATTTTACAGAACAATTTATCAAACGAAAATCTGCAAACTGCTTTTGGACAAATTCAAGGAACATCATCTATTGTTGAAATTATAGGTCAACCCTTAGGAGTTACTATTCTAGCAATCTCGCATCAATCTTTTGAAATTGTTTTATTTATTAACGGTATCCTATACTTTATAAGTGGACTTATTTTATGGTTATATCAAAAAAAACTTACTTTTAAGTCTACTAAGTCTACTCAAAAATATTCTTTTAATATTAAAACAAGTTTAACAGAAATAAAAGAAATATTTACTCTCAACGGTGACTCCAATTTTATTGTTTTATTATTTTCTTTAGTAATGATTAATTTTATCCTAGCAGGCATTGGACCTCTAATAAGTTTAGCAATGCTAAAATTCAATCCATTTCCAACAAATTACGGGACTGCCATCATGATTTTCAATGTTGTTTTAATGCTTGGAATGTTAACTGGTTCATTTATGATGAATGATAGACTAAAAAATTGGTTACTGCCAGAATTACTAATTTTTTCCTTTTTGATGATTAGCCTATTTTCATTTTTAATTACTAATCAAGCTATCATTTCTCTTTTATTTCTCTTTCTACTAGCATACATATCATCGAAAGCAAGCCCTAAAGTCAACAGTCTTGTATTTGAGAATATATCAACAGAAAATTTAGGTAAAGTTACAGGAGGGATAACAACACTATTTACATTTTCTGTACCATTTGGTGGTGCTATATTTGTATTTTTGGCAAATTTTATAAGCGTCCCATTTACTTTTTATATTATAGCAATAATATCGATATTGATATTTATTCTTTTAGTTTTAGAAAAAATAAAAAAAAAATAATGATGTTATCGGTTCTGTTGCGAAGTTTGAAATTAAAAAGTTGTTATTAATTAGTTGTCACTTTAAGCCGCTATTCCCATTAATACTTTGATTGGACTAATGTCAAATAATTAGACACAAAATGAGATACATCTTCTTAGCCCAATGTTCTTTGATATTTGAGTGTTCAGAAAATGGTCATTTTCTGAACACTTTTTATTTTTTAGAAATTAGAGAAATATCTTTTAAATTTTATATTCACTAAAAATTGATAATAACAATTGACATACAACTGTACACATATCAGTATGAGGTCATGCATAACTTATATTAACTTTCCGAAAAACCAAAATATTATTGAAAAATATAATAGTCTTACACTTCCTAGTGAATTATATATATTTTTTACTACTTTTTCATACTAATATATTTCCTTAAAGAATCATGCCAGGCTCATCTTCACGTTAATGTAGTTTGTTATAATATTAGTGAACACATTAGAAAGCGAGATATAATTTACAAATGGAAGAAGCTAGCACAGACTTAAATAAAGAATACTTACTGATTAAGAATGAAATTGATAGAAACATAGTTGATATTAGAACAAAAATATTACAATGTAATCCTCTTCAATTATTACATTATGCCTTTACTCAAAGAAATAGTATATCTATTTTATCTTCCATGACTTGGGAAAAAGATAATGGCTCTACATTTTCCAGTATCGGTGATGCTGAAGATCTAGATGATATTGCTATTCAAAGACTTCCTGAATATATCCAAAGTGTCCTCGCTTCTAGTACTCCGCTCCCTTCAATTTCTAATATTAATTATGAATCACTTTTTCAAGAAATTTCATCAGACTTCTATCATATAATGGAATTAATATTTCGCTTTTACTATATTTGGAGCATGAATTTAGAAAATCTAAATCCTGATCTAACTTTTGATGAAAGAAAATTCTTAGTTGAAACCCAATTGTTATATTTAGTGAGAGGTAAACGCCATCAAATCCATGAAATCGAGTATTTAAAAGAACTACTTCTTCCGCATGAAGACATTTTTCAAATATTATTTAAAATGTCTGTTGATGACATTACTGAAGGAATTAAAAATTTAGAATATTCACTGAGTCAAGGTGGTATCGAGTCATTCAAAGAAATTATAGATATATTTGAAAAAAGGGAAGAAGGTACAGAAAATAAAGGTTATTCTTCTAAGGTTGCGGATAATGCCTTTGGAGTTGGTCTAAAAAATGTCGCAAATGTTACACACTGGCCTATAAAATTCATTGAAGCACTTTCTTGGAATATTGGTGAGGATAAGAGCTTTTTTGATAATAAAGATTTTTCTGGCTGGCCTATTATTGATCTACCAACATCAAAACGCCCCTTTATTACTATTGATGATGTATCTTACTGCTTCGATTACTATTCTTTACTTGATAACTTCTACAGAGCATTACAAAAAATGATTAGAAGAATAGATAAAAATTACAATTGGTCTGATAATCAACAAATTGCAAGTGAGAATATGGTCGAAAAAATGTTTCAAAATATTTTACCAAATTGTACAACTTTCAAATCGAATTATTACTATCCTAACAATCAAAAAGATTATGCAGAAAATGATTTATTAGTATTATATGATGATACTTTATTTATAGTAGAAGTTAAGGCTGGATCATTTGTATATACAGCTCCCATGCTTGATTATAATGCCCATGTAAACTCATATCAAGCTCTCATAGAGAAAGCTGACCAACAATGCTCTAGATTCAAGAAATATTTAATGAAAAATAGCTCATCATTAATCTATGACTCTCATAAAAACATTAAATCTAGTATTAATATGAATAATTTTTCAAAGATTTATACTATAACAGTGACTATGGATAATATCAATAGTATTGCAACAAAAGCTGAAAAAATGTCTTTTTTAAATTTAGAAGGAGAGAGTGTTAGTTTGGCAATAGATGATTTAATGATTTATCGTGATTATTTTAACTCTCCATTAAAATTTTTACATTTCTTAAAAGAACGTGTCCTTGTTACAAAAGAGCCCAAATTCCAATTTAATGACGAAATGGAACATCTCGGATTATATAAAAATCATAATTGTTATCATCTAATAGCAAATGATATTCCTGATGATACGGTAGCAACTTTTAACCAGTATAGAATAGAAATTGACAATTACTTTAGTCAGCTTTACCATAAATCTTTGAATCTCCTTAAACCTGAACAGAGTATTTCTGACCTCATTAATCAAATACTAACGTATTTGGAAAAAAATGAAATAAGAAATAGGTCAGAATTTGCTAACTACTTATTAGACTTGTCTACTACTGCTAAAGAAGAATTTTGTACTCGAATTTATACTTTAATTGAAAAACAGAAAAAATTGAAACGGGAATTGCTTTTAAAGTCAAATGAAAGAACTGACGGAGCACCAGGATATACTTGCTTTGTACATCAAAAATCTATTCCTTTAACTCTTTATAAAGATCGCAGAGATTCAACGTTAGCTTCACTAGTTTGGAATGAAGAACATCGCCGGTATTTAATCGACATATTTTTCAATGAGGATAAGATATTTGAAAAGATAGAATTCATAAAATTTAATAAAAACTCTATTTTAGATGATGAATTATGTGATCTTAAAAAAATTGGAGAAGACAGCGCTCGAAGACTGGTCCAAAGAGCAAAACAAATCAACAAAACTGTTGGCCGTAACGATTTATGTCCTTGTGGGACTGGCAAAAAATTTAAAAATTGTTGTCTCAAAAGAAAATTTATATAAATAGACCCGAATTGCTAGTTAATTTCATTGGAAAATAACTAGCAATTCGGGTTATATTATATAACAAACTAAAGATTTAAATATATTAATGTTTAAATTGCTTGACTGTTTGCATAATCTATGGTATTCTTATATTAAAGAAAAGCAATTAATACGAATTAGTGGATATAATTTGTACCCGTCTGTGGGCTCTTGTTTAGAGTTAAATAATAGCAGAACTACCGTCCCTTGAGGTAAGATAGGGCATATCTAGCGTGAGGTGAAACTCAATACGTGGAAAAGGAGGGATAGCCCCTCTTTTTTTTGTTAGGAGAAAAGAATTATGGAGTACGATTTAGAGTTTCTTAAAAATTTCGATGGGAATATTCTCCCCTCTCAAATTAATATATCAGACCTGGTAAACGTTACTGAGAAGCATGTTTCTCAATTTCGTTACTTTTACAGTAGCGATAAATCTGAATTCCCAGAAATAATTATTGAATTTAAAAACCTGCATATCCCTCATTTACTCGGTTTGTCAAAAGATCACCATCTTAATCTTTCTACTTATCAAGCAAGAGAAATAATTAATAATTTAAAACGTGACTGGAATTTAGAGTACTTAAAAAGTAGTGATGAACAATGGTTTGCTGAAAATAAAGACAAGTTAGTAGGGGTGCTTCTTCTCTATCAGCTACTACATGTTCAAAACTGTAGAGTGTTAACACCTTTATACATTATAAATTCAAATTTTGGTCGAAGATTTAAACGAGACAATGTATATTTTGTAATTCTTAGATCAACTAATAATAAAGAATACACGATAGAACTAGCTCCAATGAAAAATCATGACAATGTATTTATTCCAAAAAGTTTGAAGATTAATGATACTCATGTGCATAAATGTAGTGAAATCAGTCTAACTTTCTTGAGATCTGAAAGAATAAAATATGATAAAAAAAGAGGAAAGGGCAGAAAATAAGCTCTTTTTTTTTTGAAAAATTAAGTTTATCAAAACCAATTTACTACTTTTTCTGATATTTTGTGTTGAATTATACCTATATTTAGAGTATAATATCACTTAAACAGATATTTTGTGTTTGATATACTACTGGAGGTGCAAATGGGGATACAAATACTAAATAAACAATTTGACTACTCACTTGAACCTCATCGAGCTATCCTTTTTGAAGATGTTAAGTCTAATTACGCTTCAATTGAATGTATTGAACGTGGCTTAAATCCTCTCACTACTTCTCTTTGTGTAATGAGTAGGGCTGATAATTCAAATGGCTTGATACTTGCTGCTAGTCCAACTTTCAAGAAAGTATTTGGAATGTCTAATGTCAGTCATTCCAAAGAACTTCCGTTCCTGGTACATAACCGTAAATTTAACTACCATCTGTGGCACAAAAAGCATACAGATATTTTTGGACAAACGGTTGAACCTGATCCAAAATATATTGCTGAAGTTGAACGTTGGGCAAGACAAACTTATATTGTTCCTCCTCAAATGCTACTATATATCAAAAAGAATTTAGAAGTAATCAATATTTTGAGAGAAATTACCTCTATAGATGAAATCCATGCTTACTCGATAGATGAATCCTGTTTAGATGTTACCGAATCTTTGGACTTCTTCTTTCCTGAAATTACTAATAAATACAAACAAATGGATAAGTTAGCTCAAATGCTGCAGCGTAAAATTTATCATCAAACCGGCTTGTATGTGACAATTGGAATGGGAGACAATCCACTTCTCGCAAAACTTGCAATGGATAATTATGCTAAACATAATACCAACATGAGAGCCTTGATTCGATATGAAGATGTTCCCTCTAAGGTGTGGTCAATCTCTGATATGACTGACTTTTGGGGGATTAATGTAAGAACTGAAGCACGTTTAAATAAGTTGGGGATTCATTCAATAAAAGAGCTTGCTCATGCTGACCCTGATATGTTAAAGCGTGAATTAGGAGTGATTGGGCTTCAACAATTTTTTCATGCTAACGGAATTGATGAAACACGTTTAACTGACAAGTATAAAAGGAAATCTGTCAGTTTCTCAAATAGTCAAACCCTACCTAGAGATTATACACGTAAATCGGAAATAGGATTGATAATAAATGAAATGGCTGAACAAGTTGCTGTGAGACTAAGAAAATCAAAGAAAAAAGCGACAAATTTTTCGCTCTTTGTGGGATTTTCAATGGCTGATTATAAAAAGTCACTCTCAGTTTCTAGAAAGATTGAACCAACTAGCTCTACTAAAGATTTACAAGAAATTGCTACCAGACTATTTAATGAAAAATATGATGAAGGCGCAGTTAGACGGATTGGGGTTAGTGCCAATAATCTGATAGACGAACCTTATCAACTGATTTCACTCTTTGATTCTGATGAGGAAAACGAAGAAACAATTAAACAAAAAAAGGACGAAGCTGTTCAAGAAGCACTTGACTCGATTCGTCAAAAATATCACTTTGTTTCTGTTCAAAAAGCAACTGTACTTAAAAAAGGGTCACGTGCGGTTGCAAGAAGCAAAATGGTAGGAGGACACTCTGCAGGTGGATTGGAGGGCTTAAATTGAGTCGTGTTGACAGGTCATACAGTAAATATGAATCAATAAGAACGTATGAAGATAGAGGGAAAATGAAATGGAATCCTTTTGCGACTGCCGAACTTGCTTCAGCTCATCGTGATTATCATAAAGAGTTTACCTTTGATGAGCCAGATTTTTCTTTGGAACAGGATGAGATTCTTACCATGATTTCTTTCGCAAAAAGCCTTCAACTTGAAATTAATATAGAGTACCAGGTAGGTAAGAATTTAAAAAATGTAGATGGAATCATTGTAGATTGGAAAGATAAAACAGGAATAATCCTAAAAAAAATAGATGGACATTATTTAGAACTGGAATTTAGCTCCATCGTTAAATTAACTGATAAACAATATTTTGATTCCTACCTCAAACAATAATGAAAGGAGAAATCATGGAACAACCTCAATATAATTCTTATAAAGTAAGAAAATTAGATGATCCAGAAGAAAAGAAATTAGCTATTCTCAAAGCAACACAATCGATTGAAAAAAAGTTTGGCTCTAATACCATTTTGAATGAGGAGGGGAAAGCTTCACAACATGTTCAGGCACTACCTTCAGGTATTCTGTCATTAGATTGCGCAATTGGTATCGGTGGTTATCCTAAAGGACGACTCATTGAGCTATTTGGAGCAGAATCCTCTGGAAAAACAACTGTAGCGCTCCAAGCAGTAGCTGAAACACAAAAAAACGGGGGTTATGTAGCTTATATTGATGCTGAAAACTCACTTGATATAGAATATGCTGAAAACCTCGGTGTCAATTCAGATAGTCTTATATTTGCCCAACCTGATACAGGGGAAGAGGCTTTCTATATGATTAATGAATTTGTTAGAACAGGAGCTTTTGACTTAATTGTAGTGGATTCAGTTGCAGCACTCACTCCTGCATCTGAGATAGATGGTGTTAAAATGCCTGGTCAGCAAGCTAAAATGATGTCTGAGCAACTTTCTCAGTTAGTTGGGAAGGTTAACCAAACAAAGACAGTAATCATCTTCATCAATCAAATACGCTCTACCATGAGTGGCTTGTTCTTAAGTAAAGAAACCACCCCAGGTGGTTCAGCTTTAAAATTCTACTCATCTGTTCGTATCGAAGTGAAATCTGGAGAAAAAATAAAAGATGGAATAGATACCATTGGTAAAAAAACAACACTTCATACAGTTAAAAATAAGGTCTCAGCTCCTTATAAAAAGCCAACTGTTATTAATATTTTTGGAGACGGATTTTCTCAAGAAATTGATGTCGTTACAACTGCACTTCAACTTGGAGTAGTAAAGAAGCTAGGCGAATGGTATTCATTTAATGGACAAAAATTAGGACGTGGAATTTTCGGAGTAAAAGAATATCTCTCTCATCATCCTTCGGTTTTTAATGCACTAGATAACTTAACTCGTGAAGCTTTGCAATTTTCATAATAAAAGGGGACTAAATTTAGCCCCCTTTTTTCCCATCTCAATTAACTTAACGAAAAAGAATAGTATTCTTGAAACTTGTTGATTTTATAGGAATTGAAGGATACAAGTTCGTCAATTATGATATAAAAATAACAACTTAAAAATATTGTTCTTATAATCTTTATTAATTTCTAGACATATTCTCCTTTATATATTCTTCTTTTAATTTACTAAAAACTTGACTTAACGTCATAGTGACTCTAAGATTTAAGGATAACATCACTATGGAATTAGTTCAAAATTACATGTAGGAAATAAAGAAATTCCGTTTAGTAAGAAGTCTTCTAAAATAATTAATAGTTCTGATAATTTATCAGAAATTATTTATCACTTTGAATATTTAAAAAGTAAATGAACTAAAAAAGAAGAGAAATAAATGGAAGATTAAAAAAAGACATTCAGTGAGTGTCTTTTTTCGTATTATTTTCCCTGTTTTACTTTTTCCCACTCTTTTTTAAAATAGTTGCTGAGTTCAGTAGTCAATATTTCCGTATCTTCGGAGTTCTCTTTAAAAATAGAGTTTGTATTTTGCAAACTTTTTTTTAATTCTTTATCTGTTCCAAATTGAATCCATCCATTGTTTAAAGAATGTTTGCGTAATCGATTATATATTTTTTCAACTGAGTCAAGTATATTTTGGTGTTCAACATTTTTAGTAAAATTCAATTTGATAAGTAAGAAATTCTTTGCAAGACTTTCTAACAATGTATTTATCGTATTTATTCTTGTTTGCATCTCGCTATTGAGAGATTTAATTGCATTTTTTAGTTCTGTATATTCTTCTTTTTCTATTTTTGATAAATTAGAATTTCCTTTTTTCTCTAAAAATACAATGCGAGAACTTATATTATTGAATTGAATAACTTTCTCTGTAAACATTTTAAAATGAGCACTGATGTTATCCTTAAATCTTAGAGTCACTATTGTATAATTTAGACAAAGGACAAA
>ERZ772786.1149-NODE-1149-length-10158-cov-21.289023_pt1 | contig 10158 bp, 8 predicted proteins | sample MGYA00511473_ERZ772786 | MGnify/ENA primary metagenome ERZ772786 (study PRJEB29015, sample SAMEA2738025) | human oral metagenome | biome: human oral; feature: human-associated habitat; material: saliva | place: China | collected 2252 ...
AGGCACCCGCCATGTTGATCGGCTGATCGTTGCGCACCTGAACCAGGACAGCGTCCGGCAGGGTACGATTTGCGAACGTCGTGACCTTTCCAGTTGGCATGGAACGCACGAAGCTATCCACAAACAGCTCGACGGCACGATCCGCAACGGAATCATCCCCGAGATTTTCGCGCAGCATGTCGACGTTGATCGTCGCGTAGCGGTACACCGTCGCCGAAGCGAACTCGATCGTACCGATCATGCCGGCACCCTCGTCGCCTTCCTCGCTGCGCTTCTTTTCGTCGTCGACAGCCGTGTAGTAGTCGTACTCACGTTCGACCGCGCCAACGCCGATCGCATGAGCGACCTGACAGGCGGCATCGACATTCAGGGCATTCGGCTCGGCAACCATTCGACCGAACAGAGCGATGTCGATGGAGTGATTCGTGTCAACCAGGCTACGCGGCTTAAGGTCCTTGAATGCTGCCGAAGGATCAGCCTCGCTGGCAACCGAAATCAAGGCGTCCGCAACATGCTCGATCTGCTTGGCAGACAAGAAGACCAGGAATCCGGCTTCCTTCAGCTGCTGTTCCGTCTTCTTCCCGCGAGGCTCGGCAAGCTTGAACCCAATTGCCTTGAGCCCCATCTCGGCCAGCTCAACCGACTGTGCTTCCAGATCCGGCCGCTTCTCGCTGATCGTTCGGGCGACCAGCTCGACGATCTTCTTGGTGCGCACGCCGTAATTACCGTCGGCGATTTTCCCCTCGAAGTCCTGACGCGTGGCACGCTTGATGGCCTGCGAGGAGATACGCATGCGGCTCACACCGCCAAAAGTCGCACTCTTGGGTGCGCCAGTATCATCTCGGTTTGGATTCGAAGGGGGCAGGGTCTGCAGGACGTGGATATCAACGAAGACTGACATTGTCTTACCTTTCACTGGTACGTGTGGAAAAGAGTGGGTGAGAAGCCTCGACGTCACTCGTCGGAGGCCACATCGGGATCGGAGGATTGGGTGGTACGCGCGAACTGGCGTCCCCAGTTACGCACGACCAATGTGCGATAGCGCGGGTCCTGCCACGTATAGAGATCGGCGGCAAGCGCTGCGTAGTCGCACGGAATCTCAGCAGACTCAAGCTGCGAGATCAGTGAGCGCAGGTGCACGAGCAACCCCTCGTACGTGGGTGCCTGAACGGCGGCTGAAAAACGGCGGTAGATCGGCGTCTCCTCGGCACGCTTGTCCCCTCGTTGCCCTTCCGCAACCACTCGTATGGCTGACGCGAAGCTTCGAGGTCGCTCCGAGCTGTCGTGCATGGGCCTCGTGTTCGATCCCTGATGCAACGCCCACAGCGTGAGCGCCCCGTGGACCGCCTGTTCCCCCTGCGTTGGAGCATCGCCCAGGTAGCCTGCACGATCATCGAGGGTCAGATCCCAGATAGCGGGAATCGATCCGCTCTCCTTGCCGAGCGCTGAGCGTAGCTGCGCCCGGAGAGATCGAGCCGACGGGTTATCCTTCGACAGACGGTTGACGATTAATCCACCAACACGGCCATAAACCGCTTTGCGAGATGAGAGCCCCCGAGGGCTAGCATCCGGATCAGCGACGTTGCTGCTCATTTCGTTCCTTCCTGTTTGTTGTCCGGATTCGGCACCAGCTTCTCCAGCGCCGACCTGAAAAAGTTCTCTGCAATGCCAACGTTCATGTATCCCCTTCCGGTATCCCGACCGATGATCGCCGAGGACGATGCACACGCGACCAGTTCCTTCTGGATGGCCAGCGCGTAGCGACGCAAGCTGTCTTCCCAGCGTCTTCCGACTTCGCGTGCGTCCTCGCGTCCGTCCACGTGTGCGAGCCACGTCCTGAACGGGTCGTCGACGACGGAGAAGAAACGTTCCTTTGCGCGATCTCGCGAACCGTCCCCTGCGCCTTCGCCACTCTCGCCAGCCGCGCGAGCGAGGTTCGCGGCAAGTGTGCCGACAGCTCTCGACACGTCCTCTGTGAGGCGAACCTGTCGATCAATTTCAGCTGCCAAGTCCTCACGTTCAGCCCGCAAGACAGCGACAGAGAGCGTTAGCTCATCGGAGTAAATATCCTCAAAAGTCGCCTCCTGAGGCCCATACGTGACGCCGACGGCCTGAATCCTCATGACCCGCGGATACTCGGTCGTGATCATCGAGCTCTCGAGCTGATAGTGAAAGCTCAAGGTCGCGGATGGCATGAACTCACGCTTAGGCTGCTTGTCCACCCCCTGCACCATCGTGGGTGTCGGCAGTGTGCCAGGAAGGTTTCGCCACAGCGCACGCCCCGCCTCGAACTTACGAGGCATGTAAACATCACGCTTGAACTTCTTAGACTGCGGTGTCGAGTAACGCCACAGGCTGTGCGGTTCATACTGACGCATCTCCTGGGGAGCGAGCTTGTCCCCCTGAGCCAGGACGACTCCCGTGACCCCGTCACGGCCCCCGACCAGCCTGACACGACGAGAGTGCCATGTCAGCAGGCGCGGGATGCTGAGCTCTCGCGGGGTACCCGACGGATCGAGGAGCGAGAAGTCTCCCCGCACCGCGCTCTCCGGATCAGGATCCTCCCAGCTGCACGTATCCCAGTCTGAGGAACCGACGACGCCCCGAAGCTCGCCCGTATCGGCAGGGATCAGGTTCAAGACCATGGTCTCGTCCAGGTCATGTCCTTTGAGCCACACGAGGCCCAGGTGACCGCACCACGAGGGACCAATCGGATAGCCCTTTCCACCCTTAACCTCGGGATCGCCTACTGCACCAGACCGGATACCAGACGGATCGTACGCCTGTGCGTGAACCAGCCAGCGCGCCGCCTCCGAGGCCGGAATACACGCCAAAGCGTTCCCGTGCCGAGTGGTGAAAAACTGCTCGCCGTTGGGAACATCCGCGATGAGTTTTTCAAGTCCGGATACTGCGTCCTTCGCAGTACGTAGATCCGCAACCTGCATGAAGGGGAAGCGACCCCCGAACAGGTAGAAGCGTTCTCTCCACCGTTCGAGGTACTCAATCATGTGCTCCGTTGGAGCCCCCTCGTCCCACTGTCTGGCCCAGTCATGCGCATCGCGCGGGGCAGCAACACGATAAGCGACAGCAAGGAGCAACCGTTGAATCGCCATGTCCTGCGTAGGCAGCTCACACGCCAGGTCGGCGATATCGGTCGTACGCCGGAGCAGTTCCAGCAGCCCGACTTCGGTGATGGTCCCATCAAGGAGTCGCACAGGTATCCACGGCTCGTCAAGCAGGTTGTACTCAGGGTTCTTCATCGACCCTGCACCTCCATTCCCTTTTCTTCAGAGTAGGTAAGTGTGAATCCGCACAGGTCGCGCGTCAGGCGCTTCCCGTCGGGGGTTTTGTACATCGCGAGGATCAGTTCTCCGGCCAGGAGCGGGTGCTCGCGACACGCCCAGTCCTGTGTGATGGGATCATCCCAGATAGCACCTGCAACTGCGTCCACCGCCTGATCGACGCTCTGCCCACGAGCGCGGAAGGCCCACGGAGGCAGGGAAATGCTCCATGAGCACATCTGCGCAATGCGCCCTCGTGCGTTGTATTCGCTCACCTGTAGTTGTTCGTCGTCTGGAGTTGTCCCGCTGAGGGGCGGAGGGACAGGTGCGTTGCCCAGCTCGGGGTCGATGGCGACGACGAGGACGGGTATCTGGTCTTCGCCATCTCGCACCGCGGCTCGTGCTGCGGCGACTCCCGGCCCTTTAGTGTCCTCCCCTGTGGCAGCATTTCCTTGGAATTTTTCTTCCAACTTGGGAGCTTGCCACCGGTGCATGTTCGCGCCGTCGAGGCACCATGTGCTTGCCCTCATCCGCGACTGCGCGGTGCCTCGTTCTCGTTGATCGAGCGCGGCGTCGAAAGCATCGGCCCATTGAGCGGGTCCAACGGCTTCCGCGTCAGAGTAGGCCAGCGCGGTGAGCTGCGCGTAGTCGATGGGTTCACGGACCGTGATCTCGCCACGATCCGAGAGGATTCCGAGGGTTCGCAGCACCGCATGTCGCGGGTAGACATAGTCAGTCCCGGTGGAATAGGCCCACGGCACACCGGCGAAATCCTCGAGCAAGACCATGCACCTGGCCTCACGCAGTCCGGTGGGGCGGTCCGCCCGGTCGTGGCGGTGCAGGCGCCCGATGCGTTGCAGGATCAGGTCCATGGGAGCGGGGTCAGTGAGCATGAGGTCGAAATCGACGTCGAGACTCTGCTCAATGACCTGCGTGGCGACAACGACGTGGCGTTGGGGACGCCGCGTGGAGCCCTTCCCGAAGAGTTCGAGCATCAGCCGATCACGTAAGGCGCGCTCGGCAGCCAAGAAGCGCGAGTGCAGAAGGGTCGTCTGTTCACTCCCAAAAGTTGCCTTCACCGCCTCGTAGGTCTCCTGCGCCTCACGAACGGTATTGCGGATGACGACGGCGCAGCCGCCATCGACAAGCTCACGTTCCAGTAGATCCGCAATCTGCTGAGGAGTGGACGCCAATGTCGGAATAATCCGCTTGGCCACCTCAGCCTCGCCAGCAATCTCGTGGACGCGCACGCCCGCAGACGACACCGTCGATATGACCGGATACCCGATCACACCCTCGACCGAGTCAGCGTCTTCGCCCGACGATCCACGGCCTCGTCGATAGGCGTCCAGGAGCGCGCGGCGACGTGCGGGCGGCAGCGTCGCGGACAGCAGAACGACGGGAATCCCGTACATCCCCAGCCACGTGAGCGCCGCCTCCAGGTAGGTCTCCATGTACTCGTCGGCGGCGTGAACCTCGTCAATGATGACCACCTTGCCCATGAGCCCAAGGTGGCGCACCAGAACGTGTCGGGATTTCAGGGCTGCGAGCAACACCTGGTCGATCGTGCCGACCACGACGGGAGACAGGGTCGAGCGCCAGCGCTGCCCCATCCACCGGCTCGCGTGCAGGCCCAGGTCCTCCTCGTCGTCGTGCACCTCGAGGGGACTCTTGCCCCTGTCGAGGAGCTTCACGAACGACTCGTTGAGGTTGTTCTTCCCGTGTGCGAGCTGGATGCCCAGCTTCTGAGGCTCGTCCCCCAGGATGCTGGTGAGCCAGCTCGTGACGCGCTCGAACATTGCGTTCGTCGTGGCCTGCGTGGGCAACGCGACGAACACGCCCTGCAGCCCCCGAGCGCGCATGAGCACCTCGGCGACTGCGAAGGCCAGCTCGGTCTTCCCAGAGCCGGGCGGGGCCTCGACGATCATAAGGTCCGGGTCCTCCGTGGAGGCGATGTCCACAGCCTCGCGCTGGGCGCAGGTCGGCTGGTACGAGGCCGGCCACCCGAAGCGGCGCCGGTACAAGTCAGTGGTCGCGTCGGCGAGCGAGGAGGGTGGGCGCAGGGGCGACGGAAAAGCCGCTCGCTTCCAGCCGCGCTCGGCACGCTCGCGCTGCTGGTCGGCGCTCAGCTCTGGATAACCGCGAATCGTACGTTTTCCATCTGCTTTGTCGGGACGCGGACGCAACGGGAAGTAGTCCTCGTTCGAGGCAAGCCAGTCCGCGATGACGAGCGCCGAGGCGTAGGCAGAGGCAACCGCGATGGGTAATTCCGGCAACGCCGTCCCAGGGGCGATGAGGGGGAAGCCGCTACGTCGCGCCATCCACTCAAGAATCTCCGAGCGCGCCTGTCCCCATCGAGGGTCGTCGGCCACCGACCCTTCTTGATACTTGTACTGCAGATGCGCGACCCGCACAGCTTCCGAGTCCGGATAACGTCCGTGGTGGATACCAACAAGGATTGCCCACTGGTGGGCACGCCTGGCATCCCCTCCCCCAGCAGCTACCGCATCCTGTAGCGCAAACTGACTGACAAGGCCGTGAGGGAGAAACGCTCGCTCTGCGTAGTCCTTCTTTCGCATCACTACGAGGCCTTGGTGCCGAATCAGCTCGGCAAGGTCTTGGTGCTGACATGCGAAGCGACAATCCACTTTTCCCACATCGTGCACCCCTGCCAGGAACACGAACGCCGCCCGCGCCTTCGCTTGGTCCCCGTCCCACACAGAAGCCATGAGACGACGATGATGCTCGCTCAGGTACTCGTCGAACAAATATCCCGCGACGTCTGCGGCATCCATCAAGTGTTGGACGACAGAAAGCCACGCACGCGCACCGTCTCCAGTCTTTGCCCAGAAACACCGAGCACGAGCAGACAATCCCGATGCATCAAGGTCGCTCAGCGCAGGGGGGAAATCGGGCGCGCGCCATGCTTCCTGCACGACGGGCACACTAGCACTTGTCTTCTTGCGGGCCATCTTCTCTACCTCGAGCAAATACGTGTTCCAAGCAACCAAACGCGCTAGCATAAGTGAGACTGGTTACTCTGAAATTGTTGAGCCCGACGATCTTATGGAGATCGCCTCGCCCCCAACGGAGCTGATGGGGTAACTATAACACCGCAGAGACTCTTATGCAATGCATATTCCGTTTTTTTGCACAACTCAACGAGACCGCGCGCGACACACAGAAAAATCCCCGCTTTCGCGGGGAAAACGCCCTCGCCATGCGCCACCTCATGCACTGCATAGGATCATCCCCACCCGGGGAACACGGCAGCCACAGCCGCCACACACACTCGCAGGACGTCACAAACGTATCACCCGTCCCACTCCCGCGCGCCATTACGGCACAATCGACACGATCCTGAAACAATAGGGGCATGTCGAACGACTCGCGTGAAAACCTGCAGGGTACGGATGGCCGGGATGCGGCCGACCTGACGGCCGCCGCTGGGCAGGCTATCCCGGAGACGGCTGCCGCTGGGCAGGCCGTCTCGGAGCCGACCGCCGCTGCGGCGGTTGACGCGCCCGCCCAGGGGGCCTCGGCCTCGGCGATGGGCGGTGCGCAGGACGGTGCTGTCCTGGTTGCCTCACCGATCCGCGACCAGCAGGGATCGAACAGTCAGAACCAGCGGCCGACGCCTCGCCACACGCAGGGCGAGGTCGTGATCGCGCCGCCTTCCGCCCAGATGCCTATGAGCGAGCCGCGCCCCTGGTATCGTTCGCGCCGTTCTTTCGCCGCGAAGGGTGGCGGCGGCAAGGTCCTGGTCGCAGGCCTGGGCCTGACCTACACGGACCACGCGACGGGTGCGGTCCTGCTGGCGAACGTGGATATGGGCTTCCGCGCGCACACGCTGAGCGCCATCCTGGACCCGACGGGCCGCCGAGCCCGCGCCCTGTTCCTGATCCTGGCGGGTCTCGAGGAGCCGCAAGCCGGCCGCATTGTCGCGGCGCCGTCGCGCTCGTGGGCCGCGCGTCTGGCGGGCCGCATCGGCTCGGTGGCGCTGATCCGCACGGATTCCCCGCTGGATGAGACCCTGACGATCCGCCAGAACATCCTCGCTCCCCTGTCGGCGACGGGTTCGATCGCGGACTGGGACAACCTGGTAGGTTCCCTCCAGGTGACGGGTCTGGCGCAGCGCGTGGACCTGTACCCCTCTGAGCTGACGGAATGGGAGCGTTTCAAGGCGCTCATTGCCCGCGCGATCGTGTCCGGCGCCGAGGTCTTCCTCATCGAGGATCCGGTTTCCCTGCCCGCCGAGGCGCGCGCCGAGCTGGGGCCCCTCCTGCGCGCGCTGACGAACGCGGGTTGCGCGGTCGTCGTGTCGACGCCGTCCCCGGAGCTTGCCGCGTCCACGGACCGTGCGATTCTGCTCACGAACGGCCGAGTGTCCCTCGACGCCCCTGCCCCGACGCCCGCGATCATCGCGACCGCCCTGGAGGCCAACCCCGAGGACACCAGCGCTCTCCTCGCTATCGGCCCTTCCCCCTTCGACGAGGTCGTGGCTGGCTCCTCCGCGTCCACTTCCTCCTCGGCCCCGGCCCGCCGCTCGATCGGCGTCGCCGCAGGTGGACAGGCGCTTTCCTCCGGGGACGCCGCGGCGGACGAGACGGCGCTCATGGCGCCGATTGGCGCGGACGAGGCCTCGGACGAGGACCGCTCAGACGCGTCGGTGCGCAACATCCCCGAGGTTGACGCCGACGACCCGGCACTGGCCGAGGATGAGGTCTCCGACCTGGTCGTGCGCGCCCGCAAGATCCTGTCGGATCTGCCGGGCTCGATCGCGCCGAAGGAGTAGCGTACGGGTCGCTGCGAGCCGCCTCCCTTCGTGAGAGACTAGGTTTATCCTGCGAGGCGCTGCCTCGCTACCCCCGCACGCGCAGGAGTCCCCATGACCCAGTCCATCCCCCAACCCGGGCAGTTCCCGCCGCCCGCGGCCCCCGCACCGCACGCGCCGCAGCACGCTGCGCCCGCCCCCGAGGCACGCCCCAGCATCGGCAGCCTCGTCGCGCTGGTCACCAGCCAGCTGTCGGGCATCGTGCGCGATGAGATCGAGCTCAACAAGACGAAGGCGCGCGCTTTCGCTGCCAAGAGCGGTAAGGGCGCGGGCCTCCTCGTGACGGCCGCCGTGTTCGCTCTCTTCCTGCTGGGGTGGACCCTCCACACGATCGAGGTCCTCCTGGCCCTCGTGCTCCCGGCGTGGGCGGCGTCGCTGATTGTCGTCGTCCTGCTGCTGGTGATCGTGCTGGCGCTGGCCCTGGCCGGTAAGAACGCCCTCCAGAGCGCGCAGAAGCACCGCCCGGATCCGGCCGCGTCCGTGGCCGCCACGAAGGAAGCCATCCAGAAGGGACTGGGCAAGTGAGCAACACCGTCGATCCTCGCACCGTGACCGTCGGCGAGCACACCGCCGCGCCCTCCGGTCCGCGCACCGAAGAACAGATCCAGGCCGACCTTGAGCGTCAGCGCGCCGAGCTGGCCGCCACGATCGATCAGCTGTACGCGCGCGTCCAGCCCGCCGCACTCGCCCAGGAGGCGAAGGAAGAGGCGACCGTGCGCTTCGAGTCTCTGAAGGAGTCCGCGTCGCTGACCCTGCAGGACGCGGTCGGCGGCAACGCGGAGGCCATCAAGAAGGTCGCCATCGTCGCCCTGTCGACCGTGGGCGCCATCGGTGTTCTGGTTCTGCTGGCCACCCGCAAGCCTCGCCGCGCCCGCCGTCACGCCCGCCGCATCGGCCGCGAGGCCACCAAGCAGACGCTCGCCGCGCTCGCGAAGATCGACGAGGCCCTGGAAGCCTGACGCTTCGACCCATCCTGACGTTCCCCTCGCCTGGGCATGATGCTCGCGCGAGGGGAACGTGTTTGTACGCGTTCCACCTCCAGTAACCGCGTTCACACGAATGAGCCGTCTGGGCCGCTTTTCCGCGGGCTTCCGCGCATCCGTACGCGCCGGGCCGCTACGCTGTTCGCGCAAAAGCTGATCCAAGGTGAGGTCAAGGCCCGTCTTTAGCTATGATGGACCCACGAAACATTTTGAACACCCAGGGAACCGCTTGATGCGGACCCGAACGACGCGGAGGGGGTCGACGCCATGGGGCGCGGCCGTCAAAAGGCTAAGCAGATGAAAGTCGCTCGGAAGCTGAAGTATTTCAGCCCCGACACCGACCTAAACGCACTTCAGCGCGAGCTGGCGGATGAGGACTCGTACACGGCGAATACCGCTGTGGACGAGCCCGAAGAGGACGATGCAATCGACGACGACCTCTACTCGAAATACGCCGACTTCGCGGATATTCCGGCAGAGGACGACGACATCGACCCGAAGCAGCTCGATGAGTCCTTCTGGACGGGTGGTTCCTCCACCAAGTAACGGCTCAGCCATCCGGCGGATCGGGCACCGGTCCGCCGATTTGGCGTGCCCGGGTGAGCCGACGCCCGCGTTCTCGGAGGTCGCGCGACCGGGCCCGGCCACGCGGGCGTACGCTCCTTGACGAGGCCTCGGTTGCCCAGGCTCGTCGACCGCGCTCCGCTGCAGTCCCGCTGAGAGTGAGGGGCCGAGGCCACCCCGGCCTCGGCCCCTCACTGTGATCAGACAGACGGGCGGGGTCAGCCGACGCGGTACTCGCCGTGCATGAGCACGGCGCCCGCCTGCACGCCCTTCGTGCCGGAGATGAGGCGCACGCCGGACGAATCGGCGCTCAGGTCGTCGATCGGGCCGAAACCCTCCACGATCGCATCCGTGCCAAGAGTCGTGACGGAGCCCAGGACCCACGAGGCCACCCCGGCCTCGTTGATAGCGGCCAGGACCTCGGAGGCCACGGAGGCCGACACGACGGCGACCATGCCGACGCCCAGGTTCAGGGAGTCCTCCATGCCGACCCAGG
>ERZ772786.1152-NODE-1152-length-10140-cov-5.112444_pt1 | contig 10140 bp, 8 predicted proteins | sample MGYA00511473_ERZ772786 | MGnify/ENA primary metagenome ERZ772786 (study PRJEB29015, sample SAMEA2738025) | human oral metagenome | biome: human oral; feature: human-associated habitat; material: saliva | place: China | collected 2252 ...
CTAGCAAGATTGGAATGATATCTAGCAAGATTTGTTGTTTAAAGATAATAATAAGACCAGCAAATATTGCCATGATTCCGATTGAGAATTCATTACGACGCAAACTCTCTTTTACATTGATAACAAAGTATGTTGTAAGAGAAACAATACCATATACAACTAATGCGATACCTAACACGTATGCAATCAGATCTCTACTACTTTCTGGATAAACGATTAATAATAAACCTGCAAGAATATATCCAATTCCAACTAATATAGATCTCCATTTAATTTGTTTTAACATAGTAACCCCTTTTCCATAGAACTATAGTATCACCAAAATCATAAAAGAAATCATTGGAAACACATCTTACTAAAAAATTCTTATATTTAGACAACCTTAAAATTAGAATCCTTTATATTTTTCAGTATTTAAAGTTATATTTTCTTTGTCAGAATCAATCCATCATCCTTAACAATGATAGGATTTTTTTCTACCAAAGGATTTTCATTTGTAACAATTGTATACTCACATATGTCATCACTATTAGAACATGTCTTTGACCGTATTAAATATAGTTGTAATGCTTGTATCATCTGATGATCCATATTACAAAAATGTGGCAAAATTTCCATCATTCCATGTTTCTCACAATAGTCTTTAATAGGACATCCTCTTAGTACAAAGTGAATACCATCATCGATATCATGTTGTACTTCCATTCCCCAAGTATTGTGCCAATCATTGTGAAGATGTGGTTCTAGTTTTTTCTGATATTTATCTAACGATTTAATGATAAGATTTCGTATAAACTTTCTTTCGAGCAAAAACTTACCTGGAATTTTGCGAAGAGTATTCAAACCATCTTCCATAACATCATGAATTACAGTATCTATCTCTTCCTTTGTTAAGTTTCTTCCTACCACATCATAGAGAGCAATTATCCATGCTACTTCATAGAGATTATGACTCATTGAATTTGCTTCACCGCCAATATCTGGTGCTTCATCCAAGATTTGATTATATCGTTCTTCTACCTTTTGCCAATAAGGTTCTACCTTATCTACACCATATCTTTTTGCAAGTAAATTTTGACATGCAGATTTCATTCGCTTTTGATACTTTCTTGTAATTGTTGCCTTTTCTTTCTGACTTAGCATTCTTATCACTATTCCTTTCGGTTATACTTACAGTCAAAAACACACATAACAACTTCATTATTAGTTCAAAATTTAAGCTAACTTCAGTTTTAGATTAGCACAGTTCACTATAACTAACAATGTAATTCACAATATTCAAATTCTTTATACATGGCCATAATAAAAACGACTCTAAGGTCGTTTTTATCGTTCAGTGGAGCTGAGGAGAGTCGAACTCCTGTCCAAGAATAGTCCCACATTTGCGCATCTACAGTTTATCTCACTGTAAAGTAAGACAATAACCACGACAGTGAGCGAACAAGTTATTGAATTTACCTGTAAATTGTCGGGTTCCCCCTACAGGCATTGGGTTCACCGTATCCATTTATTTACGCAATCAATACAGAATGGCTAAAGCATTGATTGGGTTGCTGCAACGCATCTAGCGTTCTTAGGCAGCAAAAGCGAAACTATTTGTTCTATTTGCGTTTAAATTTATTTAGTGATTAGGTCACCACTCCACTGCCGCACAAATCAAACATAAACCTGTCGAAACCATGACAGCCCCATTCACTATTTGTAACGCAATTGGAATATATCACGCTACAAGTTTCATTGCAAGTACCTTGCTAAAAATGAAACTATAGGTTTAAAAATAAAATCCCAAAAAAGGGATTTTATTTTTAATTAATGTAATTTTAATGCTTTCTCCATCGCACGTTTTGCATCACGTAATTTCTCTGTTTCACGTTTGTCATACAGATCTTTACCCTTCGCTAATGCAATTTCAAGTTTGGCTCTTCCATCCTTCAAGTACATACGTACAGGAATTAGAGTATAACCTTTTAACTTTACTTTTTGATGTAAACGGAAAATCTCTAACTTATGTAATAATAGCTTCCGATCACGTGTTTCATCAACGTTAAAGATATTTCCATACTTATATGGAGAGATATGCATTCCTTTAATCCAAGCTTCTCCACGATAAATGGAGATATAAGAATCCTGGAATTGAATCTTTCCTTGTCTAACAGATTTAATTTCAGTTCCTGTCAAAACAATACCACACTCAAACTTCTCCTCAAGAAAGTAGTCATGTGAAGCGCGTCTATTCAGAGCGACTGTTTTTTCATGCGTCTTTTCTACCATGCGTCATCTTCCTTCCGGTTGATTTTCCCTTAAAGAATGGTTTCTTATCACCTTGTTTTGCACGCGTTGGTTTAGAACCATCAAATTTTCCACGTTTATCAGATGAGAAAGATTTTCTATCCTTTTTATCGCCAAATTTTTTTTCTTCTCGTGGCTTGCATATTGGATTTGAACCTCGATCATTAGAGAAACGAGTACGTCCAGATGCAAATCTAATAGGCTTCTTTGCAATCGCAAAGTCTACAGTACCTGCGTCTTTATTCGCATCCACAACCGTTACCTTAATAGGCATACCAATACGATATGTCTTCTTACGTCTTTGACCCACAAGTTCAAAACGATCTTTATTAAATTCATAATAGTCATCGTCTAAGTCCGCAACGCGAATCATACCTTCTACAGTATTCTCTAGTTTTACATACATACCAAAACTTGTAATACTTGAAATAATACCAGAATAAGTCTTGCCAATTCTTTCATGCATATATTCTGCAATCTTCATATCTTCACATGCATATTCAGCGTCTTGACTATTTCTTTCGCGGATGCTTGCATGTTCAGCTTGTGACTTACATTTCTCTAAATCATTTGCACGTTGTTCTAAGTTATCGTTTACTTGGAAACAGTACTTACGTAACATACGATGTACGATTAAATCTGGATAACGACGAATCGGAGAAGTGAAGTGTAGATATTCATCTTCTGCTAGACCAAAGTGTCCAACACATGAAGCGTCATATCTTGCCTTCTGCATACATCTTAATAACATAGTACTTAGTACTGGATATTCTGGAAGATCATGTACCGATGCTAAGTATCTTTGCAATTCATTTGGATAAATCGCTGTTTTACCTAGTATCAGCTTATGTCCCATACCCTCTGAGATACGAACAAATTCCTTCATCTTCTTTGCGGTTGGGGACTCATGTATACGATAGATAGATGGAACATCTAACCACTTCATATAGTTGGCTACAGATACATTGGCCGCAATCATACAGTCTTCAATCATTCTTTCCGCATGACCACTCATACGTGCATGTACATCAATTGGACGACCCTTCTCATCCACCTCTACGACTGTCTCTGTTCCATCAAAGTCAATCGCACCCTCAGCTGTACGATTTGCACGAATTGCGTCAGCACAATCTCTTAAATCAAAGAATAGATTACCCAAATGTTTATACTGTTCCTGTAGTTTTTCATCACCATCAAGAATCTTATTTACATTTGCATATGTCATACGTTCTGTAGAACGGATAACACTTGGATAGATAGAGTATTCCTCAATCTTGCCACTATGATTTACATTCATCTGACATGTAATCGTCAATCTTTCTACATATGGATTTAAGGAGCAGATACCATTACTCAATTCATGTGGTAACATTGGTACAACTCTATCTGTTACGTATGTAGAACAACCACGTGCAAGTGCTTCTTTATCTAAAGCACTATCTTCTGTTACATAATGAGATACATCCGCAATAGAAACCTTTAATACCCACCCATTTTCAACAGGGGTCACACTAACCGCATCATCAAAGTCTTTTGAGTCATCACCATCAATCGTAACGATTGTTTCATTTGTTAAATCGACACGGTCTTTCTTATCACTTTCCTGAATTTCCTGGGGAATTGTTTTAACCTCTTCCATAACAGCTTCAGGGAATTTTGGATCAATATCATGATCTAAAAGAATCGCGAGAATATCCACTCCTGGGTCATCCTTATAACCAATGACACGTTCAACATATACAACAATCGCTGTTCCATACTTCTGTATACGACAAAGAACCTTCATCCCCTCAACAGGAAGAAAATCTTGGTCATATTTTACTGTGATTAATTTATCCTGTAGTTTTTCATCATCAGGAATAAACTTTAATCTCTTTCCACGTGGCAAGAAAGTACCAATGATAAAATTCTTTGCACGTGTAATTACACGTAATACTTCGCCATAGGTTTCCCAAGGCTTGCAGCGGACAAGAACAGTATCCCCATCTAATGCAGTATTTTGATCAGTAGGATCAATCTTAATTGAATCCCTATCTTCACGGTCCACAAAGCCAAGGCCAGATCGATTAATAGAAATCCTACCAGTCATAACACCAGCCTGCTTCTGTGTTAAATATTGGTTATCATCTGCTCTAAATAATAATAATTCACGTTCTAATTCAGATAATGCTTGGCTTACTTTCACGAAATCTGATGAGGAAGTCATCCCAAGTGCACTTAAAATATCGTCCACTCTACGATTCTTCTTCGGATGATTTTCAATATATTCTAATATTCTCTCTTTTAAATTTTCCATAATTCTTCCTTCTGTTACAGTTCATCTTTAACTGTATTTATTCTGTATCTTTGTAATAAGCAATATCTGATAATATGCAATGTTTCTTCGTAAGAAAAAACCGGCTTTCACCGGTTACTTAATCACTCTTATCGCGATAACTAAAGCAAAAAATGCAATTCCAAGTACCAACGTTAGATTAGAAATGACCTTTTCAGATCCTCTTTCTTTTGTGTTGGCAAATAGATTTAACCCGCCATTTCCAGTAAATGCACTAGAAATACCGTCAGATTTTCCACCCTGTAATAGTGATAAAACAATCAGCAAAGCCGATACAACCATTAATATAGCGTTAAGCATCTAAAAAGCTCCTTTCGCTTGCCACAGTATTATAACATCGGTTTATATTGATGTCCAATATCACTTTATTCCTTCTTTGAATTCTCGTCTTCTAGCTTTGACTCTTCTTGATGAACATCGTGTTCTTCCTTAGCAGGCTGCTCTTCTACTACAGGTTCCTCATTCTTGGTTTCTTCTGTTTTTGTAGGTTGTGCTTCTGTAGCTACAGTTCTTACTTCTTGTCTCTTTATATAGATAACACCAAGAGTAATTACACCAGTTAGATATAAAATATATCCTAAACCAAAGCGTCCCTGGCGCATCACATAAATTGAATTCCAAAGTATAAAGGTAATGAGTGTCACAAGGATTGATTTGCCTAAAGCCTTTGCATCCTTTGATAGTACCCCACGAATAACAACTACTCCAAGTGCTACGGTTGCTTGCGCAAAGAATGGTTTTCTACCAAATGCAGTAACCACAATAGGACCATTACTCATAAAACGTAAGAATGGTAAAACAATTAATGCAATACTCGCAATCGTTACAATCTTATCCAAATTATAAGCTGTCTGTAATGCAGCAATAATATTACCCTTTAAACATGGGGTCGTATCAAATTCATTCTTTTTGATAAATCTAAAATATAGGTAAGCAAGTAAGAGTACCAAACTAATATCTGCTACAATACGAATCACATTCACAGTTCCAAGTAATGAAGAATATCCAGATCTAGGAATAGAAAAATCAACGATACCAAATGTTAACCATGAATAAAGATTCTCTACAACACCTGCACCCATGAGAGTTACACCCATGGCAGACTCTGTCATTTGTAGATTTTCAATCTGTTTTGTGAGATTTCCAATCAAACTAAATAACCATAATAAGTTAACAACTCTTAATGGGATAAACACTTTTTCATTCTTCTTTAATGTAAATACTATTTCGATTACTGATGAAATCAAAAATAATACCGCTACACTATCTAGTGCATATAAATTTAATTTACCAAAGCTAGGTAACATCGCAACCTTAAAGAACGTCGCTAAAATAATGACTAGCTGACTGCATAATAATGCAAGAAATACTTTATTAATTAGAGTTTTCTCTTTTGTTAAGTTATGAATCAAGTTTTTCATATATTCCCCTTTTATAGTATTAAAACCACTGCAAAGTATGAGATGATGCCCTCATCTTTATAGTGGTTTTATTATACATCATTGCCGTTAGCAAGAAAATTAATGCATTCTAAATTCTTTATTCCAGTTTCTAAAAAACATGCATGCATAATCAGAACTGTGGAAAGAAGATTCGTAATAATCTTGTAAAATCAGGTGAATCACTCTTTCCATCCTTGATACTAATTGCTAATTGTACACTGTCTGTAATAATACCATCAACATTGGAAACCATAAATCGTATGATAGACCCAAAAGAATTTGCAGTCCATACATCTACCTTCTTACCTGCATCATGTAAGTTATCGATTCTCTTTGTGGTTGCCAGTTCTTCTTCTAAACCTATCGCATCGACTTCCATCGATTCAAGCTGACCATAAGCGATATAGCAAAGATACTCCGTCTCAACATCAGGATACATCTTTTCAACTTGTGTAATGAGATTTGCATTCAGGCTGATAATACGTACTTGATTCACCATGTTTCTTTCTACGAGCATTTGATAGACATCATTTGCCATCTGCATACCCGCACTCTTTCCCTTTAATTCAATATAGAGTTTAATTTCATCTTTTGCAGTATTTAGTATCTCTTCTAATGTTGCGATTCTCACCTGATGACCATCAGGGGCTATAATTCTGAGTTTTTTTATCTCCTCTAGCGTGAGCTCCTGTATTGTACGTGGATCATCACATAAGCGTTTCAGCGTATTATCATGGAAGATGACATAATGACCATCTGCAGTTCTTTGAACATCTATTTCCGATGCAGTAGCACCAGCCTCTATTGCAGCACGAATTGACTCTACTGTGTTTTCTGTCGATAAATCTCCACCTCCACGGTGCGCAATCACATCAGTCGTATATTCTTTAGGAAATAAATCATCAAATATCATCGCACCACCATACCCAAGTATGAGTGATGCCAAAAGACTTATCGATATAACAAAGCGGAAACTTTTTTGGAATAGAACTGGTGTTGTAAACTTTTCTTCTTGATATCCTGCAAGTGTGCATTCGTCATAGACACGAGTGATACACATTGCTTGTGCCTGAATAAATATCATTGTAAATAAGAAGATAAAAATAAGACCCAGAATCACTACCATAATAATCAGATAGTGATACCAGAATTTCGCTTGCATAATCCAATGTGATACATAGTACGGTATAACAATAATACTCACCACTCCTACTACAAGTATCAATAAGAACATCCCAAAGAATTTTAAATACGACAGAATAACATTCTTCCAGTTCTTAAAAAATAAACTTCTTGATTCATGCATGGATGTTGCAAGTGAATAGTTATCAAATAATACTCCATGGAATGTAAATACATGTATAATACCGATAAAGTCTAAAATGAACACAAGCATTACATATGCAAGCATATACAAATGGTTTGTGCGTATGACAGAATAAATAAACTGTGGTACCGAATGCTTTGTTAAACGTAAGCCTATCATTGCGGTATTAAGCGGGATAATAACCGCAAAATACATTCCAATCAAACATCCCCGAAAATTAATGAACTTTCGAGATACACGAATCGCAGTAGAAATGATTTCCCTCATCTTTTTCTTTTGATCATATAGAATATTTCGACTTAGTAAAATCAGGATGATAATATCAAATGCCATGTATATCGTGAATAAGATTGTAATCGCAATTAATACAGCCCAACCATACCAACTACGCAATAGTGAAGGTAATTCACCACTACTAACAGAGTAAATCCCTGTTAAGTTCATAATGGAGCCAAGAATTCCCTCCGCAAAAGAAAACATGATAAACAAAATAATTTTTGCAGGAATTTGATAATATAAAATTTCCGGTAAACCATGCCAATAATAGCGAAATGAGAATACTTTATCTTGTGCTGGTAACTTCTTGGTCGTTTTCATACCTATTATTTAACCACACTATTACACCATACGCACATGATTTATCTTTCAAAAAAGGAAGTATCCACACGGATACTTCCTAACCTAAGTTATTTTTGCTTATTGTTCACAAGCTAAATCAAATAGAACATTTGCGTAAATTGCACAGGCAAGAATCATTGTCTCAATTTCAAAACCTTCATCCGCTTCATGTTCAGCACCAACCCAAGACGCATATTCACGTGTTGGGAAGATTGGTCCAAATGCCGCAAAGTTCTCAAAACTACGAGCATATGTGCCACCACCAATACGTAGAGGAGGTGTATAAGTATCTCCACTAAATGCACGATAGTGCTTCAAGCATGTCTGAATGAGTTCACTATTAGGATCATTTAATAACCACTTAGAATCATCTACTAACTCTGTATCAATATGCAATACTTCCTTGATAATATCTGCGCTTCTCTTTAGTAGATCACTACCTTCGCATTCATTTGGATAACGATAGTCTAATGCGAAGTATACCTGACCATCCTCAATATTTGCCTTACCCATATTGAAAGTTAAAGGCCCCATGTATGCACCATCATAAGCAACCTTCAATCCAACACCATATGGATCCTTAAATAACTTCACAGCGTTTAAGCTGAATTCATCGTTATAACAACTACCAACAAATTCAAACATCTTTACAGCCGCATTTATACCCATATAAGGACGAGATGCATGGAATGGCTTACCATCAATATGGTAATGTGATCCAGCTTCATCCTCATGACATTCACCAGTTAGTTCATTTGCAAGTAAGAACTTCTCAAAATATTCCTTGGCAAGTGGCTTATCAACGATAACATCCGCCTTACTGATAACTACATTAAATGCAGTACCAGACTTCATATACTTGATACAGGAATCAACCTTTCCCTGTGCAGAAAAATCTAAGATACCCTTTTCTGCATAGATACATGGGAAATCCGCATCTGGTACAATACCCATAATTGGATTCTTACGTACTTTCTTGTAATAAAGAATTCCTGCAGATGTGTTCTCTTCATCTGTACCCAATATCATTTGAATATTATGTTTTAACTTATAGCCCTTGTCTTTTAATATCTTCATTGCATAATACGCCGCAATTGCAGGACCCTTATCATCACAAGTACCTCTACCCATGATATAGCCATCTTTGATTTCTCCACCAAGTGGATCAAATGTCCAGCCATCACCGATAGGCACAACATCCAAGTGTCCAAGTACACCAACAGATTCTTCTAAATCACCGTACTGAATCACTCCAGCATGACCATCTACATTCTCTACTTTAAAACCATCACGTTTACCAATCTCTAGTGCTTTGTCTAAGCACTTTGCAATGTTTGGTCCAAAAGGTGCTTCTTTTGTCGCAGCTGCATCATCACGTACGGATTCAATCTTTACAAGCTGTCGTAAATCTTCAATCATATTATCTTGATACGCACGTGCTTCATCAATAAATTTCATCATTGAAATCCTCCTACTCTAATAGTATCATTCAATTCATTTTTTAAGGGAAGCTATCCGATAAATTATTTGTATTTTTTTGGGATTCAACACGAATTATTTGGCCTGTCTTGACAAGTACTTGCATGTAAGATTACTATTTTCTATATTTTTAGGAGGTCTGCAACATGAAACAACAGCAAATGAATCTTCTCTTACGTATATTATTTATCATTTTAATCATTGCGATATCTGGTGCTGCAGTTCTTCAAATCTTCGCACCAGAATATATGGGTAGCCATGCGGCATATGGTATCTCAACAGGATGGCAAAGAGAAATTGGTTTTTGGAATATAGCAGTCCTTGTAATATTAATTACTACATATCGTCATTACAATTGGATTTATTTACAATCCATCCTACTCGCTTTGATTCTTGGTGGTATTGGTATTGGTACAAATCATTTCATTCATTATTTACAAATGCATGAAACCGTTAATCTAGTAGGAGCAATCGAAAATTATCTACTCGCGATTGGTTGGATCATTGGATGGAGTATTGAAAAGAATAAGCAACACCAATAATATATCTACACTTGGGGTACCTGCAAAAATAAAAACCTCTCATGTTATTATCTTTTTGCTAAGAAAGAAAATATTTTGAGAGGAGGCCATAAATGGCTATTGATTATA
>ERZ772786.1154-NODE-1154-length-10130-cov-16.688536_pt1 | contig 10130 bp, 10 predicted proteins | sample MGYA00511473_ERZ772786 | MGnify/ENA primary metagenome ERZ772786 (study PRJEB29015, sample SAMEA2738025) | human oral metagenome | biome: human oral; feature: human-associated habitat; material: saliva | place: China | collected 2252 ...
CATCAGTTAATGTATGTCTTAAAATCCTAGTCTTTCCATCTGATTTTTTTTCTTTTGTAACCTCAACAATAATACCATTGTATTTTCCTTGCTCATAAATACCTTTATCCTCAAAAGAGCCTTTAGGAAAAATATCACGATAAAAATCCTTATATGAAACTTCAGATAGTCCTTTATTGAATAAATATGATGTTATATCCATACCTATACCCTCCTTATGGGCGTTATATTATCAATATATATAAATAGGAAAATTTTAAATAAATATTAACACACATTTTTTGTGTGTCCACTCCATAAAATTATATCCATCTCTATGGGCGTTATATTATCAACTTATTAATTATACCATTAACCTTTAAATGTTAAAAGTCTTGTTTTTCATTTAGATGAATATTAATATTAAATTGATATATTGGAATATTTAAAGAAAGGAGGACGAAAAAATGACAAATCAGGTTGAAACATTAGGACAGCTTCTTGACAGTGACAGCAATCCAGATCTTGGTCATAGGGTTTGGATGGAGTAATCTTAGAAATCTATAGATTACTTTGGTGTTACAAAGGCAGAATGTAAGTCACATTCTGCCTTTTCCATAATACAAAACATTTTATTATTTGCATGCGTTTTCAAACCTAAAACAGGAAATTGTGATGACTAATAAAAATTATAAGCTATATTACTATAGCAGAGCAATAAGTGGAGCAGGAGATGCGTTACAGGAAATAGCAATAATAGCTATTATTGCATCTCTAACAGAATCAGTAACAATATCTGGAATTATAGTAACTTTAAATGCTATAGTTTGTATAATGTGTTCTCTTTTTGTAATAAAGCATGCATCAGTTGCTCGACCACAAAGAATACTCACGAGTTTAAATTATATATATGCAGTAATTACAAGTATATTTTATCTAATTACCATGTCAAATAATTCATCTAAAATATTTGTTGTGTGTGTAGTTCTGTACGAGACGATATGTAGCTTAATATATACATTTTACAAAATTTACAAAGATACAATCCTAAAGGAAGTAACAGATTCAAACGAAAAAATAGCAAGACTATTTGCTACCGATAATGTTATAAAGATTGCAACTTCATTAATTTCTACTGCGCTATTACTGTTTATGTCATATAAAGCTTTTCTGATTTTAAACGCATTATCATTTGTAATAGCTGGTTATCTTATATCCAAACTAAAAGTTAATATCGTTCTTAATGAGGATAAAGTGATTTCAAACAATCTAAATAGGAAGCTTGTTGAAAATATACGTTCATTTTATTTTAAATACATAAATTCATTCAGGTTAGTAATAATCAGCGCAATACTATCATTCTTTTTTGCATCGTATAAGATAGTTTTTCAAAAAACTCTTATCATATTTAATTTAAAAATTGAATACGTCGGTATTTTAAACTCAGTATATTATTTGGTTTCCATCATACTTTCTTATATTGCTGGTTTTTTAAATATAGAAAATATAAAAAAAAATACATTAATAACATTATTTGTCGGCTTTTCATTATCATTATTTGCATTAACAAATTTAGAATTCATTGTAATAAGTTATATATTAATTTTATATCCTATAGTTGGTGCCGGTTATAATACAATTGTTCAGATATATTTTCAAAACAATATAAATAGAGACGACATCCCAGTTTTAAAGGGAATTTATAATATTATTTGTGGTGCAAGTATTTTTTTATCGGGAATAGTAACACCAAATATAGTCCAAAATATTAACATATTCTTTTTTATAATGGCTACACTGTTTGCATTATTGTTTTTATATGTATTCAAAAAGTTGATAAATGAGTAACAGATTAAAGTAGCTTTAAAGTTATCCTATAAAACACATTTCATTAGTAGTAAAGGAGTTTAATATATGGACATAAAAATCGAAAACAATAAGGTTTTACATATCATGCAAGGAAAAGGATGGTATATTGATGGAAATGACAAAATGAATACAAGCGTACTAAAAAAGAGTCTTATACAGCGAAAAAGTTCAGATTCTGATATTGTAAACAATCCATGTATCTATGTAATGTCAACCTGTAATGGGAAGTGTATGTACTGCTACCAAAACGACCATTTAAGAAAAATTACTCCTAACTTATCTTTTGATGAGATATCTAAGTTTATCTATGATTTAAATAAAATTCAAGATGATAAAATTCCTAAAACCATTGAACTGTTTGGTGGAGAACCATTTATGCGTAAAGATGTAATTGAAATTATTGAATTACTTAAGTCTTATGGTTACAAAATTCTAATTGCAACAAATGGAACATTACCAATATTAGGAGATAAGAAAATTCATAAGTATCTAATCAACGATGTACATATCAGAATTAGTTTAGATGGACATAATAAAGAACTCCATGAAAGATACAGAACAAAAAATACGTTTGATACCATTGTGGATAATATAAGGAAACTACGTGAGTCAAATATTGATGTGTCCGTTAAGAGTATTATTTCTGATTATAATTTCCCTTATATTTATGATATACTGACCTTTTTGCGTGATGACCTTAATGTAAAACATTGGAATTATAATGTTCTTTATAAACTTGAAGAATATCATAAGAATAAAATTGAAACAAATATTAATCATTATACAATGGTAAAAGAACTTTGCAATGATAAGTATTTTGAGTTCTTACCAATGCTAAAGCAGACACCATTGACCCAAATGCTAATATCCGTATATGTTAAAAATACGCAAAGATATCGACGGACGTATATATTTTTAAACTATGATAAAAAAATATATATGAATGATCAACTGATTGTTCCAGAATATTCCGTAGGAAATATAGGTAATCTAAATGATATTAAATATCAACAATTTATAGACAAATATGAGACTAGAAGGCAATCATGTCAAGGATGTTTCTGTAACGATTATTGCTATTTGGGAAATTACGGAGAATTATATAGCAAAGATCATACATTAATGGAGGAGTTTCCTACTTGTGATATTTTACGTAATTCTATTATATTTATTATGAAACAGCAAAATAAAGGAATGGCGATTCTGAAAGAAATAATGAGGTGATATAAAGTGATACAAATTGATAAAACAAATTTTACATGGAAAGTTACCGATAATATTGAAACAAAAATCAATAACGAAGAATTTGATAAACCAAGAATAAATATTGAAGAATATTTAATAAGGCATATGTCTATAGCAATTACAAATAAATGTAATTTGAATTGTGAATACTGTTACAAATCCGTAAAGCACGACGGACGTATATATGAAATTCCTTACGATATTATTAACAAATTCATTGAAAAAATTTTGACCATAAACATTAATGGTAATCGTCTGGAAACAGTACAACTTATCGGTGGTGAACCTACATTACACAAAGATTTTTTTAAAATATGCGAGTTTATTGTAAAAAATGGACTTGATTTAAGAATATCTACTAACGGAACTAATACCAAGGTTTTATGCAGTCCAGAAATGAAAAAATTATATAAAACTGGACATGTGGAGTTTAGAATTAGTTTAGACGAAACAATAGAAAATAGTTTTAAAAGTGCAAGAACAGGAAATGCAGAAATAGTATCTAAAAATATAAACTATCTTATTATCCATGGTGCTGATGTATCTGTAAAATCCGTAATAACCAAACAAAATGTTGGTGATTTGAAAGAAATTTTATGTTACTTGTACGACTTAGGCGTTAGAAATTTTTCTTATTCATCATTATATAATTTAGGAGGCGCTAGTAATAAAAAGTTTTACAAAGAAAATTATATTTCAGATTTAGAAATATATAAAAAACTACTAAGAATATGCAAATATAATCCAGAGTATGCGCCAATGATTAAAGCAACTGTTGCTTTTCACATAATGACATCCACATTTATTAAGTTCCCTCCATATTTCTTTACAAAATTTTATCTGTATGTAAATTATGATGGTAATATATACTCACAAGATCAATTAAATTGTGAAGATTTTAAACTAGGAAACATATATAACTATATTAATATAGAAAAAATTGTTGCTTCTTTAAAGAAAATGAAGTTAGTTCATGAATTAGAAAAAGAAAGTTGTAAAAGATGTTTTGCATTTCCATTCTGTACAAAAGGAAATTATGGTGAATTGTATTGTGCTGACAAGACATTAGCTAAAGATTTTCCAACATGTGAAGATTTAAAAAAATTTATAGAATATATAATGTGTAATAGTGATGAATCAATTAGCTTTCTAAAAATGATTTTGACATCATAAAGTTATTAAATGTAGTATAAATTCAAAACAATTGATATCAAAGATAAAAAGCTGGATATTTAGCCAGCTTTTTATCTTTTAATATACAACCATTATTTTCTTTATGTTTAATCTCTCTAGTAGCTCTTTCTATTGCCCTCCCTATGGGCGTTATATTATCAATACATCTATACCATTCTAATTATACTAACATAATTATCAAAAAAATAAAAGACTTGTTTTTTTGATAATTCTAATTTATTTTTTATTTAAATAGATACATTGATAGAAAGAGGTGATTCCGATGTTTTCATATTAATAATTCAACTATTGTTTATTAGTAATGAAAGGAAGTTTATTATGTTATATAAAAAATGTATAGCACTATTTGTAGCTTTGTTAATGCTTCTGTCTATGAGCAGCGTCGCATTTGCTGACACTAATATTCCAAACGAAAATTCTACTCTAAAAGAAAATAATTTCGTATTAGAAAATAGTTCAGATCTACAAAAAGAAGTTGATAAAATTATTGAAAACGATATCAAGAATAACATTACACCTAGAGGACCTAGATATAAATATAAAACCACCTACTTAAGTCCTGTGTATACTAGTGTTGGTGGCTATGCTGGAAACCAACTACCTGGCGGATATCAATTTTCTACTGGTGGTGGATTTTACTATTCACCAGGAGGTGGACCGACTGTAAGTGGAAGTGTAACAGTGTCTCTCCCTGCACCATACAATGTATGTTCCTTTAGTATAAACTTAGGAACTACTGGTTCGTTTGGAACGTTTATTCAAGCTCCAAGTACAACAGGATACTATAAGTTATATGTAGAACAAACTATGAAAGTTGTCCCATATAAAGTATTCAGAGCTCGTGTTGGAACAAACAATTGGCAATTCTATAGTGGTGGTTCTGGAGCATCCTTATATAAATCAAACCAATATGCTATAAAAGTAGGGTAATATCAAAATGAGTATTAATAAAAAAATTATATATTCAGTATCATTATTGCTTTTCATAAGCATTATGCTAAATATATATACCATATCTAAAAGCACTAATACGAAAAATTCACTTGTTGGAACATATGCATTTCATGAACAAGCCGATCCTTATAAAGATATATATTTTGCTTTTAGAGAAGATGGTGCATATAGGGTATACACTCCAGATAAAATCTTATTTGATGGAAAATTAGACAGCAACATAACTACCAAAAAAAGCAACATTTTTCACGTAAAAGACGAACAAGTTGATTTTTACATTGTCTTTATGGAAAATAAAGTATACTCTCTAGGATTTAATGGAGCGGTATATTCTATAGAAAAAGTAAACTCCGTTTACTCAGTTACCAAATTTTAATATGAAAGAGTTTCGATAACCAATATAAAAAAGCTGGTATATAGCCAGCTTTTTTATATCTCCATCTCCATATCATCATCTTTTGATATACTACGATTATTTTCTTTATTTTTAATCTCTCTAGTAGCTCGTTCCATTGCCCTTTCTATTGGATTAAAGCTATTATGCTCGCTTTCTATATCGTCCTCTTGATATATTGCGTCAATTTTACCACTGCTATAGTCTGTAAGTAATTGTTCTACTTCTCTTCCTATATCACCATTTTCGTCAATCATTCTAACTAAATACTTTTCACAAGATACTTCCTCACCATTAAGTCCTTTTAAATCAAGGAATCTTGGTTCAACTATTAAAGATATATACTTATCCTTTCCTAGTTCCAAAAGCTTTTGTCCTTGGTCACCTTGTGCTTGTAATATATATTCTTTTTTCCCTCTTCTATCCATTTCAGATAAAGTAACTAAGATAACTTTATCATATTCTCCTATATCTTCTCTTGGTTCTATAGTTTCTATCTGTGTTATTAATCCAGAAATAACACACTTCTTATTTCGCTCTTTATTGCATTCATCTGATGCATAATTCATATAAAAGGCTTCTAGCTTACTTTCGTTATCGCTTTCTGATATAAAATCGCCCATTTTAGCGATTTTAATATCAGAACCGACATTCTCTATGCTTTCAGTATTATTTCCTCTAAATTCGGCTTTTTCTTGCTTAGTATCTACATATTTTTCTTTTAATCTATCTATGATACTTAACTCACCATCAATATTGACTTCTTCACGATTTTTTTCAAAGCAAAGCTCCAGTGATTTTCCAAAAGCCATATTGTAATACTTTTCTAATCTACTATCTCTCACTTTGTATTTTATCTCTCCAGCCTTTTTTCTTGCTAGATCAACATAAGTCACATTCTTTTTATTATCACTCCATAATACCTCAAAGCCTTTATTCTTCATAAGCTCTATAAATTCAATTTTGCTTTTAGCTATTTCCTTTAACTCTATAATAGCCTTTGCAATATTTTCTATATAGCTTGTAGCCTTTTCCTCTGAAGCTTTCTTGAGCTGTCTATAAGTTTCTTTAGTTGGTGCAGATATACTTACTCTTTTTTCACCCTCAAAACTTTTACAATCTTTAGTTATGGTTAGTCCATTTTTACGGCATATTTCATCTGAAATATTTCTTAATACATCAAGATCCGTTTTCTTCATCTGAAACTTTTTACCTGTGCTGGCATTTACAGAGTTAACTATAAAATGAGTATGTATATGCTCTTTATCGCTATGTGTTGCAATCAAAACTTCAAAGTCTTTGAATAGCTCGGCTCTCTCTACAAATTGGTATGCTAATTCGTGAGCCTTTTCTAAGTCTATTTTTTCATCTTTATGATAAGACTGGACAAAGTGCTTGTATGTTCTTCCTCCAGTTTTGTTCCATAATTTTTTAGTTATAGCCATCTGCTCTTTAGCATATTTTGCATTTAGATTATATCCACTGACTAATTTACCATTTGTCTTTTCTTTCTTTGTAACATAATCAATGGCATTAGTTATACTTGCTTTTGAAGATACGACTTTAACAATTGCCATACTTCTTCCCACTCCTTTTCCATCTTAGGTAGCTCATTTTTATAATCAATATATCCGTTACTATATAATTTTCTAGTAAGCTGGTTAAGATTATTGCCTTGTCGTTTTACTTCTGTTAAAAGCTCCGTTAGTCCCTCAACAAAAACGATTTCTTTTTCCATCGCCATATTTAATAAAAAATCTTGTTGTTTCAGTCCACTCTTTTTTATCTTTTTCTGTATTATTTCATATTCTTCTTGACTAGCTCTAAATGTAATTTGCTTAGGTCTTTTTTTATTCATACAACGCCTGCTTTCTTGTAAAAATAAACTAAATATGTGATAACACTTTTAGTTTATTTTTAAGGGGATTCAAGGGGAGTTATCCCCTTGACAAGCGACTAAAGTTTATTGCGAAGTGATAACACTTTAGGTTGCTTGCAATATTTACTACTTCTATCCTAGTATAGCTTTTAAAAATTCCTCTGTCAATATAGTGCTTTTTAAACAAAGTGATAACACTTTTTAGTAAATATTTCGATGTTTGAGCAATAAAAAAAGAAGTATATCGTACTTCTTTTTTTTGCGAAAATATCTGCGTAGCACTCTGTTTTTTTACTGCTTTTCATAGATGTTACTTCTATGTCCTATTGCAACAACCAGCACTATAACCTGTTCATCTTTTATTTCTGCAATTACCCTATAATTACCTACTCTATATCTCCATTCTCCACTTCGATTAGATGTTAATCCTTTTCCATGTATTCTAGGGTCTGTACAACCTTCAATATTTTTTCTTAGCCAACCAGTAATAAGAGATGCCGTATACTTATCTAATTTCTTTAGTTCTTTTAACGCCTTTTTAGTAAAAACAATGCTGTAATTCATTTCAGTCCTAGCTCTCTTTCAACTTCATCAAGAGAATATGTTACTGGATCCGCATTAAACTCAGCTATCGCTTCTTTATATAAATTTAAATCATATTCATCTTCGATTCGTTCAATAACTGAACTCCTTACTAATTCTGATATAGTCATTCCGTTCATTTTAGCGTAACTCTTAAAAAGCTTAGTATCTGCTTCATTTAGTCTTAAAGAAATAGTCATAACATTACTCCTTTCTGTCTGTATTACATTGTATTACATATATTTTAAGATGTCAAATTACTTATTAAAAACTCTGCTCCAAAACGATCTATTCTTAAGCTTATCGATTTCTTCGTTTAGCTCTTTATTTATTTTTTCTATTTCCTCTATCTTTTCTTTTTCTATATTCAGTTCATTCTCTGCTTTATCTGCTCGATCCGTTTCAGCTTCCAGCAAGTATTCCTTATATTTTGCACTCTCAATCTTTATCCTTGCTTCAGATAATTCTTGTTGTAGTTTTATTATCATCTCTTGTGCAACTATGAGCTTTTTTCTACTCTCAGTATCTTCAATAACATTTACAGGTTGTGGCAAAGGATATTTTTTGCATAACAACTCAAAGCCTTTGCTATCTTCGTTTATACATAGATACTTACCATCTCTAAAACAATCTTCTAGGATTTCTTTATGCTTATTTAAATACACATGTACTGTATTAACCTTTAAGTTTCTTAACTCTGCAAACTCTTGAATTTTCAATGTTTTATCCTTTCAAATGAGAAATCATTGATTTATCATTGATTTTATCACACTTCATCACAAAATAATATATAAAACCTTGAAATATCAACAATTATATAAATTAATTCCACCACTTATAAACAGTGTTTTTATTTAACCCTGTAGCAATTATGCACTCTTTAGGTTTACCGTTTGGGTTATTCTTTCTCCATTCTATGATAATATCTTGCTTAGATTTTCTTCCAGAATGTGGACTATTGTCATACCAAAACTTACCTCTATCCTCTTGTAAAATATCCCTATTTGCCCTAGCTAATTTTAAATGTAAGCTTTGTTTTCTTCCATTTCTCTTGTTTTTTTCAATCTTTATATCTGTTCTTGCAACAATCGTGTCTATCGGATAAGTTATATAATCATCGTTATAGGCTTCAAGTGCTTTCATAACATCATCAATAGTAAACGCATCTCCTCTAGTATTTAAAAAATCAATTAAACCTATACTATCACTCACTAATTCATCGTAGCTTATTCCACATTTTTTTGCATACGATGCGAGAGTCAAAATACACCAGTATCTATGACCTTGTATTGCTCCCTCAATAATTTTTCTTATCCACCAATCATATAGTCCTCTATGACAAGTCCAGGTGCCTTTCTTTTGTTTCTCAACAATGCGTTTTTGATACCATTCTGGATATTTTTCCTTAGCATCTGAAAGTGTTAAATCACTCTTATATACAATGTTTTTTACTCGATATTCATTAGGTACATTTCTATTTAGTTTTTCTATCGTGTATTTCTTAAAGTCGCTAAATCTAAAGGCTCTCGTTATATCACCAGCTTTTGTTACTGTTCCTACAATACGAAAACCTTGGAATAAACTTTCGTATTGTATATTATCGTGTAATTCTGAAGCTCCTTGTGTCCATGCTTGCCATGTTAATCGTCTTTTTAATATCTCTAACTGCTCAGCAATATTTCTAAAAAGAGGAATAGGCTTTTCAAAAACATAATATAGATGTAACCCAGTTCCACTTGAAACTAAATATGACGGAGCTGGAAGCCCCAAATAAACTTGATTTTCAAGAAAATAATCTGTTCTTTCTATTTGCCTAAATAAAGTTTCTAGATTTATTTCTTCTTTTATCCCATCAAGATCAATTGCTATTGCATATATAAACCTTGCATTTCCACTCTTTCTTTGTTTTCCTGCATAACTTATCGGTGACATAAGACAAAAGTTTTTTCTTCCAACAACCTCATCTAGTTTATCTAAATCATCAGTTAATGTATGTCTTAAAATCCTAGTCTTTCCATCTGATTTTTTTTCTTT
>ERZ772786.1157-NODE-1157-length-10122-cov-2.902255_pt1 | contig 10122 bp, 8 predicted proteins | sample MGYA00511473_ERZ772786 | MGnify/ENA primary metagenome ERZ772786 (study PRJEB29015, sample SAMEA2738025) | human oral metagenome | biome: human oral; feature: human-associated habitat; material: saliva | place: China | collected 2252 ...
CACACACACACACACACACACACACACACAATACCTTTGGATTTAAAACATATTTATATCTTCTAAAGTGTCAAGTATTGTGCTGGTTGTCAAATATTTTATCACATTTGGCGCAATGTTTAAGGAGGAATTTTTATCAAAAAGAGAAAAGACAAAGGATGAAAAATTATTTAATGAATTTTTGCTTAAAAACTACAAGGATTTAAACCCTAAAGCAGAATTAGATAAAAACTTAAAATCTTCAGCTATAGGAAGCCTTGATTTAGACGACCTAGACCTTGATAAATGCGAAGGCATAAACAAGTCAACGTTTAACTACCTGTTTTCAGCAATGTCTTGCGAAGAAAGCAACAAAAACTTCTGCACAGACCCAAGATGTGTATGCAAAAGAGGTCTGTCATCATATAAAATTATGATTATGAATTATGACTATCTTTTCAGACTGTCACAAGCACTGCCTTTAAATTTTATAGAGACATTAATACTTGACGAGTGCCATAACATACCGTCAAAACTAATGAACTGCTTTTCAGAAAAGTTTAGCCTGAAGTCATATAAAAACAAAATTGAAAAGCTGAAAAAAAGATATGGAGACCTGTCAAGCCTTGAAAAACAAATTACTAATGTAGATAAGCTGACAGAATTTACAAAAAGCGATATGCCCAGCCAAGGCACATATACAACTGTAAACAAAAACCTTATATTTGGCTTGGACTATCAAACAGTAAAGAATATTTCGGAAGCAGAAAAATTTGACACTGATACAACATTCAGCATTATAAATAACCTGGATAAAATATTTAAAGATGAAATAAACTCAATAAACAAGTATTTGAACAAATTTAAAAAACTTACATCCAAAAAAATAAATATTGAACTAAGCAGCGTACTTATAAATGAAATAGATTTGTTAATTAATGCGGTACTAAAGCAAAATGATATTGATATAAAAATGGCTAAAACATTAAAAGACGATAGAACTCACCTTGAAAATTTTACAGACTTTATAATGGATTTCAATAATTTTCTAAAATATTGTCAAGAAGATAATAAGACTAATAATGATAATGAAAAAACTATAATAAAATATTTAAAAAGTAAAATTAAAAAGTACGATATTAGAACAAATAAACAGATTGATGATATTATAAATAAAAGTAAAGAGGATAAAAGTGATGAAGCGACTATCTCAGAAATAGTGGGACTTCTTAATAAATATATGGTAGATAATCCAATAGAGGAAGTAAACCAAATATATCCTGAAAATCTTTTAAAATGTGCAAATTTGAGAAAATTCATAACTGTTTCAGATGAAGTAAATGACGAGTTTAAAAAAAGAGCAAAAGAGCTAGGGTATAGTAACAAACAATGGCTCAATGAAAACGAGCGGGAATTTGAAAAAATGCTGAAAAATAAAAACGGAAGCGACATAAAGGAAATATATGCAAACATAAAATATTTAGCAGGAGTAATACGAGAAACAAATTTAATATCTCGTGTTGCAAATGACATTACAATGTATAAAAATTTCATAGAAGATATAATAGAATATAGAAATTATAACATAATAACGAACAGTTCACAAAAAATTAATTATGCTGACTTAAAGAAAATGTACATTGAAAAAATAAACGACCTGTATGTTAAATATAACATAGCAGCATTAAAAATTATAAATTTGGAAAAAGTAACCAATTTAAAAGAAGCGGACAAAAATAACCAGCAGGAAATAATTATAAACTTAGTTGACACAAATACTAAAATTTTGTATAGCGATTTTTTAGGAAACTTAGTAAGTGATGACGGAGAAACTGGATATATGCCAAAAATAATTTACAGTTCTGCGACAATGACTACATCTGACAAAAACGGATATGACTATTTTAAGAAAATGTTAAATCTTGAAAATAGACAAACATTTGAGGTAAGCGAAATAAAATCTCCATTTAAGCTGGAAAACAGACAATGGATAATGCTAACTAAAAAAATGACATTTAATAAAGATAATCCAAAAGATAAATATTACGGCAAAACGTTACTTAAGAATAATGTGTCAAAAATGATTACAGAAAATCCAAACGGGACATTAATACTTACGACAACGCAAGGCGACGTATACGATATTTATAATAACTGTAAAGACTTAAATGATGTAAACATATTCTCGCAATATGAAACGTCTTTAAAGACAGCCATAAAAACGGTAAACGAAAGCAGCCTTAAAACAGTTATAATAGGTTCTAGCGGACTATGGGAAGGTATTGACATAAAAGGGGACAGCCTTACAACAGTAATAATCTCAAAACTTCCGTACTCTCAAGTAAATGCAAGCAACAATAACGCTTACTTTACTAAGGCATTAATAAACGACCTGATAACGTTTCCAGTCAAAACTACTTTCTCTAATGAATTTTGGAGCTGGTATAAAAATGATATGGCAATTACATTTTATCAGGGAATAGGTCGGCTTATCCGTAGTAAAAGCGATTACGGTGTCATCATATTTATGGTTGACGCCACAACTATTGGATATAATGAAAAAACAAAAGGAAATGCGAGCGAAATAGGAACAGATATAAAATGGAAAAAATTCTTTGACCTTGGCAGCGACAAAATACAGATGATACCGTCAGGCGAAAATAAAAACGTATATCTAGCAAACTCAATGGACGAACTTATAACCTTACATAAAAAACTATTGGAAAAATCTAAAAAATTGCAAGAAAACTCTTGACATTTAATATAAAATGTGATATATTTGTAACATAAGGAAAAAAACAAATATATAGAAGAAAAGGGTTGATTGAAATGACTGAAAAAATGAAAAAAACAGTATTAATGTGCCTATATGGAGCGTTATTTGTGTTCGGATTTATAATGATAAAAAACATAGCACAGGGGAACGCTTCATTTATGGGGCAAAACCATAAGATATACAAGGAGTACGAATTTCCCGAAAGATACTACGTATGGGTGTCAAATGACAGACTTCCTGAGGGTTCTAAACAGAACTATGTATTTCAAAGAAACAACAAGAAAGTAAAAATTGAAAGCGGGTCTAAAATAATAATATTAAGAAAAGAGGGGCTTAGCTACTTTAATACGAAGTCAGAAGACGGTATCTTAAAAGTTGCCTTTTCATATAAATTAAAACCTGGATTTGTCTCAGGTGCGGATAACAATAGAATAAACTGGTTCAATGACTTTAGACAAGACGGAATAACTTATGCGATAGGAACATCCAACATCAATCAAATCCGTTTTTGGGAAGTGCTTGGAGGGACTACTAGAAAACTTACATACGACGTTCCAAGACGTGCAAACTATGACCTTAAGACATTAACCGAAGCAGAAGTTTGGGCTAAGCAAAAAAATATAGTAAGAAAAGCGATAAATGCTCACGCACTTGTGGTAACAAACGTAGCCTTTTTTGAAGCAAACAGGGGAGATATGAAATACTACGCACAGGACAGCGACTATGACGAAGACGACTACTTGGCTCAAAGCTACCCTGACAAAGTGCCTGACGACCTTAAAGGCGTTATAAATAAAATTATGGCTGACGAAAGCGAATTAAACTCAATGTATAATAATATGCAGAACCAAAAACTTAAAGCAAAGGTTAAAAACATTGAAAAAGATAACGCAAGACAGGAACGTATGAATAAAAAGTCTCGTGAAAGAGCATTTGAAAAATAAACCAAATAAACTTATAAATAGGCTGTTTTAAGCCTATTTTATTTTGACTTTGATTATTTTATATGCTATAATATAAAAAATAAAAACTCAAAGGAGACTAGCTATGACAAAAAAAGATAACCTAAAAAAACTGTACAGCATAAAACACTTGCTGGAATTGCCATTAAAAGAGACAGAATTTAAAAAAGAAAGCGGTAATCATCTAATAAGAACATACCTATATGGCGACTACTTTATAAAAATAAAAATTGAAGGCTACAAAGGAAACGACCTTAAGACTGTTGCAGACTTAGTATTTGCTACATTAAGACCAAATCTTGCAAGCCAAACCACTACTTTTGAATTTAAGGCTATGTGCGACAGGAACATTCTATGTTTTTAGCAAACTTATGCAAGAAAAGCAGATGTGAAGTAAAATTAAGTACAGGCAGTGAATATATAAACGACGACGCTAAACCCCTAAATGCTGTATTTGGAGGAACTGGAGCTAAAAGCGTGTATGCTGGAAATATTTGCGGAGAAATAAATAAGACATATTTAGAAAATGAATTTGATACATTCAATGAAGACCTTAAAAGACATCTTGAATATATAATTGAAAATATAAGATTTTCACAGGGCGATTTGGAATACTTAAAAATTCAGAACGGTCTTGCGTATATAAAGCAGGTAAGGGATGAGGAAATTGAAAAACTTACTGAAAATATTTAAAAAAAAAGTTCTTGACATAATAAGTCAGATATGATATACTATTCAGGTAAAGTGCAGCAGGCATTATCTTCCGCACAACTGTGGAAGTTTTCAGCATACATTTAATTGGAATATTATTAATGTTAAGAATGAATAATGGTAAAGTCCCGCTGCACCAGCCTGCAATAGAGAAAAGGGTTGATTAGTAAGCTGACTATAGGTCGTAAGTCTGAAAGCTGTCGTGAGTATCAATGACTTGCAGGCGACTACCATTATCTAAGGAACTTTTTTATAAGTTCCTTTTTTAGTTAAATAGTTGCCACATTGACATTGACAAAATACATAATATGTGGTATACTAGCAATGTAGTAAAACAATTATATTGTTCAAGATTTTACTCAAGGCATAAATTTTATTAAACAATACAAGAACTCTCGTAACTTGAATTATAAGAGGAATTGTATATAAAAAGTAAAGTTGTGGACATAAAATGTCCTATACTATAGAGGTGGTGTGGCACGCCTAAAAGAATAAGGATACCGTGTGAGTATCAAACTTCTTAGAAGATAATGTTATATATTATCTTTAACGCTCTCGACTTCCAGTCGTGAGTAGTTCACTATCTTTTTTTGTTTTATTTTTTTAGACTGAAAAACTGTATTGACACAAAAGCACCAATACAGTTTCGGAAAAGCAGTTAAAAAATAAAAATGTACAGTTTTTTTTAGAGAAAAGACAAGATGTAAAATGAAATTATTTGACGTATTCAACAAAAAAGAAACTGAAAATGGAGACAGAGCATATAAAAGCACAAGAAATAAATATTTGGACGTATTATTTGCTTCAAACTACTATAGACATAATCCTGACAAAATCCCTGATTTCTTAGATGAAAATTCGGAGTTTGACAAATGGTACGCAAGATTTATGAGAGACCCAAGACAGAACGGAAACGGTGCAAGAACATTAGGACAAAACTTAATACTTCAGGCAAATATAGAGCCGTATGACGTGCTGGTATCAGGCAGAGCTGACGACATCTTTAATATGGGGTATAAATTATACAGATACAATAAATATTCAAAAGGCGGTAAATACTGGGAGTTCATATACGGTATGCTGACACGTGCCAATGAAGTACAGGGGGCTGGAACACCTCTTGAAAAAATGATGTTATACAATATTAAAAAATGGCTTCCTAGAATTGCTGGAAAAAGAAGCAATCTTAAAAGAATGAAGGCTCGTGCGTTCAGGGACTGCTTCAGTTTAACATCAAAGCAGTATAACAGCTTATTAAAAGGAATTGACACAACCGAAAGCATTTTGTCAAGAAAAGACAAGATTACGGACTATGAGAAAGTTCCGTCTCTTGCAATCCTAAGACATCAGACTGAGTTTAAGAAAGATGAGAACTACTTAAAATATATGGACGAAGTGTCAAAAGGAAACGCTAAAATAAATACAGGCGCTATGAATGTATACGACATCTGCAAAAACTATCATAGAAATAGCATTACGTCAATGGAAGCGGATGTATTATTTAGCAACTTGCCAAAAGCCAATCTTGGAAAAATGATAGCCATAGTCGACAACTCAGCCAGTATGAAAAAAAACAAATGCCAGCTAAAAGCACGTGCCATAGGTCACTACATAGCAAAAAATACAAGCTATATGAATAACCACATTATAACATTTTCAAGCAGACCTGCTTTGCTTGAGCTAGGAAAAAGCTACGAAGCGGATATGAATGTCTTAAACTCATTTAAAGATGTATCAAACACTGACTTTGGACGTGTAATGGAGCTTCTTGAAAAAGTGACGCAGGATGTGCCTAACTGGATAGTGGTTCTGTCGGATATGGAATTTGACATTGGAAGCAGCTGCTCAAAGGACAAGGCAATGAAAACATTAAGAAAGCTAAATCCGAACTTGAAACTTGTATGGTGGAACTTGTCAGAAAGAGGTATCACATCGCCTGAAACAGACAAGTATCAAAACATATTTATGGGAGGGTTTAATCCAAAACTTTTAGAGCTATTAAAACTAGGCTTCAATGGTGAAGCATTTGTAACAGAACTTGTTGAAAATTACAAGCAGAACATAATAAAGGAACTATATAAATAAAAAAAGAAACTGGCTGACAAAAAGCCAGTTTTTAATATAAAAAAAAGATACGTGAAAAAATCACGTATCATAGAATATGCTAATCATTTTCGCTTATGTTATCATTGAAGTTGGCACTTGCTATCATAGATAGCCCTCTCAAGTTTACAAGTCTTGCATATTTTTCATTTATATATACTATCTTAAGGTCGTTGTCTTCAATATTATCTACAAGAAGCGGGTACAATAAGTCCTTAATAAAGATTGAACCTCCCCCGTATACATAGATGACTGTAGTAAACAGTCCAGTATTACCGCTTGCAAGTATTTTATTAAGTCTTTTGACAATACTGTTTACAAATGGAACGCTTTCCTTAAGAACGATAGACTTTATAAGGTTGTATCTGTTCTTAGCGCCGCTATGAAGACCTTGCACTAAAAAGTCTCCAAGACCGTCACGTGTCGTGATGTTATGCTGAGCAACTTCAGTAGAGTTATCAACTACTCTTTCAAGCACAGTACCAAATCCATTTATCAAAGTCTTTGAAGCAGTCGGAGAAAAACTTTCGTCTCTCATTACGGCAAAGTTTACAGTTCCCTCTCCAACATCAATACCTATGACATTTTTTTCAGCGGCAATATTCTCGTTAGGCTCGTCGGTATTCTTATATGAATTTTCAAGAAGCGATACGTCGTGGCTTAACGCAAACTGTCCGCAAGCGCCCTCGCTTACAACGATAACGTGCTTGAATGTAAGCTCAACTCTAACTAAATTTTTAAAGTTATGAAAAGTAACTATATGCGTATTGTTAATAAATCCTTTTTCGTAAAGCTCCTTTTCCCTTTGAAACTCTGTAATAGGAAGCGCCAAAACTACATCAACGTCAGCCTTTACAATTTCAGCTGGAAGCTGGTTAGTCTTATCAAAATAAGCCTTTAACGCAGTAGCGCCAAGCGTAGCTAACGCAAGTATAAAGCTAAGCTCCTGCTGAGCCTTTGACTGGTGCGTATTCACATCAAATGTGGTATTCATATCACCTTCCGCAATAGCCTTTGCACCTACAAGAAATCGACCTGTATTAGATATGACAGCCGAGCTGAACGACACATCCATTTTATTGTACAAGTTTGATATTGTGCTTCTTATTGCGTCGCTGCTTTCAGCAAGTATTGAGTTAGGATTTGAAAAAGAACTAACAACACTTGGGACGCTTATGCTTTCTCCATTTCTAAAAAATTCATTCTGTAAAATTTCCCCTTTGACATAGCCATTTCCTATGTCTAGTCCACTTTTTATTTTAATCTCATTCATTGTTTTATTTTTCCTTTCTTATTTTATTAAAAATTCATAATGCTTTGCAGCATTTTATCAGACGTATCAATTTTTTTGCTTTCCTTTTTATCTGACACATCATTTGAGTTATTATTTTCAGCTGACTGCTTATTGCCATTATTAGATGAGCCTACGTCATCAAGGTCATCATCTACTGAAAAACTGCCAGCCTTAGATGAAGTTTCTTTTACAGGAGAAACTTTTTCCAAGTTCTTATCAGTTTTTACTTCTGTATCGGAAACTTTTTCACTTTTACCTCGCAGTTTATTTTTAGCATTACGAGATGTAACATCTGATATATTATTCATATTGCTATTCTGACTAAAAGAAATGTTTCCCAAAAGGTCATTCAGGCTCATTTTATTTACATCAGTATTGCCATATTTAAGCTGTGTTACTTTTATAAGCTGAATTAGGCTGGCTTTTCTATTTTTTTGAGCTAGTAACCATTCCTCTACCGCAGGGTCATCATCAAAAATAACAATCATTCTGTTCTCGTCTTTTGATTTTCTAGGCTTTGCCATATATATTGCACCTTCCTTTCAAATTTTATGATATAATAAAAATGTAATCTATCATATATAATGAAGTATATCATAAAATATGAAAAAATGCTAGACATATTTTTAAAATTTTATATTAAATTACAATAAAAATATAACAAGAAATATAATATAAAATTATAGAAATTAATCAATTATGAATTGACTTTTGACAAAAAAACAGTTATAATTAATAAAGTGAATAAACTTATTTAAGAAAGGAAAGACAGGAAGTATGAAAAATAATAATGGCAAAAACAATGACACAAATAATAAAATTGAAGCCAGAGAGAGCATATTAATGAAATATCTAAACCAAAATGACGATGAAAGCGAAACATTAATTGAAGACAAGACTGCCACGCAAAAAGGCTATAAAGGAATACTTGCAGCAATAGGTCTTGTAGCTTTAGCTGGAATAAGCATTGCTGGAATGAACTACCTTTTTGAAGCACGCTCCGAGCCAAAAAGCATTAACGCCAGTACACAAAAGTCAGAGCAAAATAATATAAATACCGCTAAATCCATAGCAGATGAAATACTTGCAACCGAGTTATCACACACAGTCAAGATAAATAATATTGACACAGGATATATGCTAATGTCAAAAGAGACTGATGTTGAGCCAGCAATGCCGCTGGATTTAAAAGGCAATACGAAAAGCACGGAACAAGATAAAAATAATGAAGCAGAAAATATGACAACCTACACAGGATATTTTGTAAACTCTAAAAATAAGGACGTAGGAATTAGAATAGACTGCACTAAAAACGATAATGACGTTTTCACATTTGGCATATTGCAGCTAAATGAAAATACAGAGTGGAATATTGACTTTAACTTCGACATAATGAAGTATGAATATACTAAAAAGGAAAACGGAGCAGAAACTGAAAAGATAACAAAATCATTCACAAATGATGATTTTAAATCTATAGTTGCTAAAATTTTAAAAAACGAATACTTTATAAATAATAGAAAAGAGGTTTAAAAAGATGAGAAATAAAAAAATACTAACATTTATTATGCTGACAGGATTAGCAGTGTCACTGACATCTTGCAAGAAAGACACAAAAGAAATAAGCAAAGAAGTGGAGCAGAAGCTGGACGACAAAAAAGATACATCTTCTCAAAGCACAGCGGATTTTTTAAAGACATTTATTAAAAGCGACTACACAGTAGAAATAAACGGACAAAAATTAAATGATGTAAAAGGTCACGGAAAATTAACACAGGAAGATGACAAGTACGAATTTTTTGGCTCAGCGACAAATGAAAAATCAGGAAAAAACACAGCAATAATGTATGAGCTTACAAAAGACAGCCTTGACTATCTTCAAATATCGCAGGTAGATAGCAAAAATGCAAAGGCGGCTGTGGCAGTATTCAGCCCAACCGAATATGAGGTATCTACATCATCAAAAAGCTACGGAAAAGTAAAATACAGTCAAAAAGACCTGCCTGACATAATAAAAGATATTTTAACAGACAAAAAAGGCAACATTCTTGACATAGAAAAATAAGGAGAGCTAAAATGGAAGCAAATTTAACAAACAAAGTATATACTGGAGGAATAAGCGATATAGTGAACTACACGGCAATCAATCATAAGAGCCTAAGTTCCACAACAGAATTTATATCGCTTGACAAGACAATAGCAAAAGTGAAGGAAATTAATAGCACAATAATTTTAAAATTATATTACAACGACATTAAAAATTACAATGGTATGTGTATGGGCGAAATGCTGATAAG
>ERZ772786.1173-NODE-1173-length-10014-cov-5.689125_pt1 | contig 10014 bp, 5 predicted proteins | sample MGYA00511473_ERZ772786 | MGnify/ENA primary metagenome ERZ772786 (study PRJEB29015, sample SAMEA2738025) | human oral metagenome | biome: human oral; feature: human-associated habitat; material: saliva | place: China | collected 2252 ...
GCTAATTGTGAAGAATAATCTAATGAATTTTTCATTTCTATCTTTAGTGATTGTTCCTCCAAAGTTCCTTCCTTAGGTAATCCATCTATAACTAAAAAATTACAACTTTTCCCATTTAAATCTATTCCATCATATCTATTTACTATAACATAAAAATTTCCTTTTTCTTTAGATCTTAAATTATTTATTTTATTATCAATATCATCATTTATTATTTTTGCTCCTAGTGTTTCCCATTTTTTAGCTATTAAAGTGTTAGAAGCTAAAACTACAACATTTCCACATTTTTCACTATATCTTTTTAATCCCAAAGATAGAAAGTCTCTTGACATATCTTTATGATACCGTTCAGGAATTATTATTAATTTTTCCCCTATATCTGAAAAACTTTCAATTTTTATTGGATTTTCTACTGCTTCTCGTTTAATTCCCAATTCACTTATTAATTTGTGATTATTATTAAAAGTTGCTGATAAAACATATTTATGTTTGGCTTCATTATAAGAAGGTATTAAATTTAAAGGAACCTTCCATGGAACTATTTCTATTTTATTGCCTGAAATAAAACATTGACATTTATCCAATATATCTATGATGAGATTATATGCAAAAATAACCTCTGCATCTCCTTCTTTATTCATTTTATTTATTATTCTTTCTATTTTATCAATATTTTCTTTCCAAATCCAATATGGAATTCTTTGAACTACACTTTCTTCTTTATTTTCAAAAATTGATATAAATTTACCTTGGCTTTGTCTATTCATTTCATCTTTAAATAAACTTAATATAACTTCATATTCTTCTTTTTCTCTACCTATTATTATAGTTGCCTGTTTTTTTGCTTTTTTTATACAAGAATGAGCATCATCAATTAATATACACCCTATTTTTTGAATTTCTCTGTTACCTAATCCTGCAATTCCAAAAATTGATTTTCCATTAAATAATTTTTCAAATGTAGTTACTAAAATAGCCTCACTATTTATAAATTCCATTGGTATTATATTATTATCTATTTTAACAGTTTGAATTCCGTAATTTTTTGCTTGATTTACAACTTGACCTACTAATTGATTATCGGGACATAAATATATCACAGGTTCTCCAAGTTCATTCATTTTAGACATTAACATCAATAATCCAATTAATGTTTTCCCTGCACCTGTATTTAAAATTCCAACTATATTTTCTTCTTTTCTTTTATTAAACCATTTCTCTAAAAAATCTACTTGATTACTCCGAAGATATCCATATCCTTCTTCTTTTGTTAATTTATCAAATATTTTTATAGGATTAACTAATTTTTCTGAATCTTTCTCTTTTTCTTTGTTAATTATATCCATTATTCCCATGATTTTCTCCTTATACAACATATTTAATTTCTTTTGAATAATATTTTTGTCATAAATTTATTTTAGTTAAAATTTTTCTAAGTTTAATAACATTATACTCTATTTTTGCTTAGTTAGCAATAATTTTTCATGTTTCTTTTATTTAAATGCGATTTATACTATTCTTAATTTAAAATAGTAGACATTTGATAAATTTTGAATTACACACTATTTAGCAAGCCTTTGAAACTTTTTGTCCTTAATATAGTACGGGGTTTAATATTCGAAATATCTTTTTTAAAGATTAGAATGCAGTATTAGTATATTTGACTTATAAATAATGATAAACAATTAATAAAAAAAAAACAGATTTAAAAACTAATTATTTTAACCTAGTCTCTCATTTAATATTTCCATAAAATTTACCTAGCGAGACTTCATCTCCCCACTATCTCCTCTACCAAATAAGCGATATTTTTCCTCGTCTATCCACACTTAAGAATCTGTATTCTTTTTCCAAAAATTTGCCATGTTGCTTTATTATTATTATTTTCATTAATATTTATAAAATGTATTTGTTTCCATCTTATTTTATAATCTTCTTTTTCACGAACTTCATACCATCTTTTATGTCCAAATAAATTTCCCATTTCAATCTCCCCATTTCTACTTTAATCTAATAAAATATTTTAAAATTAAATCCAATTTACATCTTTCTATCCCAAAATACAATTTTTCATTTTTAGTATACCACATCAATATTAAATCTCAAAAAAATAAGGAGCCGTCAAACATAGCTCCCTACTTCTATTTACTCATAATCCCCATCTATCCTCACTTTTCGCAAAATCATCCCCTCTTTTGCATTCAAATCCAACTTAATTTTTCCATTTGAACCTGTTCTAAATGTTCTGCCTTCTGTTACCAGATCGATAAATCTTTCGTCCTGATAATTTGTTTCAAATTCCACATTTTCCCAGCTGTTAAATGAATTGTTTATTACAACAATGATTAATTGATCTTCGATTACTCTTTCGTATGCAATTACATCTCGTTCATTGTCGGCAAATACTTCTCTAAATTTACCATAAACAAGTGTTTTATTTTCTAATCTTATTCTTATTAACTTTTTGTACCATTCAAATAAATCGCTGTCGACTTTTTGTTCATAAACTTCATTCTGATTAATATGTGATGGATTTTTTTCATTATCATACAAAAATTCCTTCCATAACATTGGCTTTCTGCAGTATGGGTCTGTTGCTCCCCACATTCCAACTTCATCGCCGTAAAATAGCATTGGTGCTCCAATATAAGTCATTTGGAATATTGATATTAATTTTAATATATCTTTTGGCTTAATTGGGCTGTTTCGCCAATCTATCGTTGTATTTGGATGATTATTTGAAGCTAGGTCAGGACGAATTCCATTGTATCCTTTTTCTAACTGCTTTCCTTCTTCCAAATTTCTTCCAACCACATCGTTTACGATTCTTGAATAAAGTCTGTCTGTATCGTGCGAACCATTTAGATTTTGGCTTGCCTGCAATGCCTGATACGGATACCAGGTTCTTTTTTCTCGAAGTTCATTGAAAAAGTCCTGTGCCTTCAACTTGTATCTTACTCCACCTTCACGGCTTTGGTTTATGAAAAATCCGATAACTGTTTTTAGCCATTCATAGTTCATTACAGTGTCAAATTTATTTCCGCCGTTAATATCTCCTGAAGCATTTCCCCAAAGTTCGGCAGTTATGTAGGAATCCTTCTTGCTGCCTTTTACAACTTCTCTCCATTCATTCCAGAAATTTTGATTTTCAAGACAGTTTGGCACATCTAAACGCCATCCATCGATTCCATCATCTTCCATCCAGTTTTCACTTTCTTTTCCATCAGGTCCGTACATCCATTTTCTTGTGATATTAAAAATGTATTCTTTATATTCCTGATTAAAAGTGTTAAATTCAGGAAGCGAGTCAAATCCACCCCAGGCGTTATAAATAGTTCTCTTTCTATTTGCTATTAATGTTTCAAATGCCTGCTCATCACTCATATCATCTGTAATCTGAACATGCTGTCCAAAATCTGTAAATTTGTACCAATCTTTATATTTAGAATTTTCACCGTCTGCAAGCACCATATTAAATGTCCAATGCTCACTGCTGCTATGATTGAAAACTCCGTCAAATATTACACGAATACCATTTTTATGAAATTCCTTTATCAAGTCAACCATTATCAAGTCTGACTCTGTCCAAACCCAGGTAGCTGGATCTTCTGTTTCTCCATATCCATTTTTTCCTCTGTTTTCACCCTTTAAGTTCACTTCCAGAAGTTTTAGCTCGCTGCTTGTCGTAGCCTTGTTTCCAAGCACATCCACGTATGACTTATTCCCATATTTATTATTCCTGTTAATTTCCACGCCATGAGTTTCTCCGCTTGTCTTTATTGTCCCAAAATCTGGCGAAATATGTCTAAAGTCATTTGCTCCATACTTATGGTTCTGATACGAGAAAAATACTGGATTTAGCCACACAGCATTAATTCCAAGCTCCTTCATATATGGTATTTTTTCCTTGATTCCCTGTAAATCTCCACCGTACATTCTGGCATATTTCAAGCTGTAGTCAATTTCACGTTCTCCCAGCTTTTCCCATATTGTCTGTTCCCTAAAGTCAGATGTCCATCGGTTTCTATCAAAATGGCTAATTACATTGTTACTTTTTTCCCATTTATATTCCTCCACAAAATTCTGTTCATGAAGTATGTTAGGCTTAAATGCCTCTGGTCCAAATTCATTGAAAATTGGATCATTGTAATGATTTCCATTGTAAAATCTATCTGGAAAAATATTATACCAGATAGCTTCTTTTGCCCAGTTCGGCACATTAAACAACTGTATATCTTTAGAAGTTGTATTTACAACAAGTCTTTTGGGCTTGCTGTAGCTTAATGTCGTTCCATTAAAGTAGGCTCTTGTGCCATTATCCTCCAAAATAAAATAATATAATAGTTTTTTAGCTTCTTTTCCGAAGTTTATAATTCTTTCAAAATAGTCAAATCCATTTGTCTTATCCTGATATCTTTCAAGTTCGTAAATCATTTCATAGTTATCTTCTTCGTGTAAAACAATGCTTATATATGCACGTTCCACATCGTTCATCTGAGTTCTTATTTTAAACTCATACTCACTGTCAGACAATTTGTTAAAATATTGCAAACTGTCGTATTTATGAACAATCGCCTTTAAATTTGTATTTTTATCAATCGCTTCATAAACAAATTTTCCAGTTCCCAAATCTCCTTGTGCGAATAATGCTCCATTTTCTCCTATTACAAGCTTACTATTTCTATTTTCAGGATACCATTTTCCATCAATCAAGTATTTATATTCATAAACTCCTTCAGGTGAAGCCAATGTCACTTCGTAATTTGTCCCTTCAAAATGATAAATCGGCTCAGTATCAGGCTTCCAGCTATTAAAGTTCCCCGCAATTTCAACTTTATCCGCCTTTTCCAATCCAAAATCAGAAATATTCAAATTCATTCTGTAAAATTTCATTTTAGTTAATGAAAATGTCTTTTTAGATGGCGAATATTCCACATAAATATCTATTCCCTTTTGAAATCCTGTTATTGATTTTGGTGGTAAATTTTCGCCTACCACAGCTTCAAATTTTTTGGCAAATGGAGCTGTATGGCTGTAAGTTACACCGCTTATTGTACCATTTTCTTCATCCTTTATTTCAAAGAAATAGCTCCCTGATTCAACATTTCCCCATTTATATATATAATTTTCCCATTTTTGCTTTAAATTCTCTTCACTATAAAATTTATTATCTTTGTAAATTATTAATTTATAACCCATTTTACTCTCCTAATTATCTGCTCTCTAATTTAGTTCAAAAAATACTTTATATGCTCTGTATGTTTCATACAAGTCCGCTTTTGATGAAATTTCAAATAAAGAGTGCATTGATAAAAGTGCCGGCCCTGCATCTATCGTTCTAATTCCATAGTAAGCCAGAAACTTCGCAACAGTTCCTCCTCCACCTTCATCAACTTTTCCAAATCCGCCCGATTGATATTTAATTTCATTTTTATCAAATATTTGTCTTATTTCCTGAATAAATTCAGCATCTGCATCATTTGCCATAGATTTTCCACGGCTTCCAGTATATTTAGCGAATGCCAGTCCATAAGATAGCCGAGCTACATTTTCAATATCGTGAACAGATTTATACACAGGATTCATTGCAGCAGTAACATCTGATGACAAGGCTTTAGAATTCCACAAAGTTTCCCTTAATATCTGATCATTATAGTTTTTTTCTGTAAGTGAAAGCATTTTCCCAACAATATATTCAGGCAATGTCGACTTCAAGCTTGTCGAACCTTCACTTCCGATTTCTTCCTTATCTGTCAAGTAAACCATAACAGTTTTTTCTGTTTCCTCTATTTCAAGCAAAGCTCTAAGCGAAGTAAATGCACAAATTCTGTCATCTTGCCCGTATCCTCCAATCATGCTCTGATCAAGCCCCACATCTCGCAATTTCCCAGCAGGCACAACTTCCAGCTCTGCAGTAAAAAAGTCATCTTCTTCTATTCCATAATCTTTTTTCAATTTATCAAGCACAAACTGTTTTATTTTTTTATTTACATTTTCATCATTTACAGGCATATTCCCAAATAACAATTTTAACTCTTCACCTTTTATTACATCCCTTGCCTTTCTTTCATCCTGCACATTATACGACAAATGCGGCAATATATCAGGCACGCTAAACACAGGCTCATCATCCCGCTCTCCAATTGAAAGCGAAATTTTCTCACCATCCTTCAGAAAAACTACACCGTGCAATGCCAACGGAGTCGCAGCCCATTGATACTTTTTAATTCCACCATAATAATGTGTATTCAATAGTGCAAATTCTTCAGCTTCCATTATTGGATTAGGCTTCAAATCCAGTCTTGGGGAATCAACGTGGGAAACAATCATATTAATACCGCTTTTTATATCATTTCCAACAATTACCGCAATAATATTTTTATTTCTATTGTTAAAATAAATTTTATCCCCCTTTTTCAATTCACTTTTTTTATTAATATCGACAAATCCATTTTTTATAAGCTCTTTTTCTGTCAAATCTACAAATTCACGCTCAGTCTTTGCCAAATCCAAATATTTTTTATAGTCTTCAGCAAATTCAAATATTACTTTTTTTTGTTCATCTGTATAACTTTTCCACAAATTTTCCTTTGTCATTTTACTTCCTTTCCCAAAGTTTCAATTATAACAAAAACATAATAGATATATTCAACAACCCAAGTTTTTTTATTTTATTAAATTCTAAGTTTGCGTGGTTATCGAACAGATCTAATAAATCAACATTTAAATAAAAAATAACAAAAAAACGGTGGCTTGAAAAAATATCCCGAATCAGCCACCTTCTTTCCAAACTAAATTAATTTTTCGATTTATTTAATTTTATTTATCTAAATATCAAATTTATTTAACTTCGTTTAATTTCTTTTCCAATTCTTTTCCAGCTTCTTCATATCCTGGTTTTCCTAATAATGCAAACATATTTTTCTTATATGCTTCTACTCCAGGCTGATCAAACGGATTTACACCTAAAAGGTATCCACTTACTCCACATGCTTTTTCAAAGAAATAGAATGTATATCCTAAGTGATAAGGAGTTACTTCAGGAATATTTATTCCTAAGTTAGGCACATTTCCATCAACGTGCGCTAAGATTACTCCATCAGTTGCTTTTTTATTTACATAATCCAATGTTTTTCCAGCAATAAAGTTCAATCCATCAAGATTTTCCTTGTCACTTTCAATAACAAATTCCACTTCAGGTTTTCCAATAGAAACTACTGTTTCAAAAAATAATCTTTGCCCTTGTTGAATATATTGACCTAATGAGTGTAAATCAGCTGAGAAATCTGCTGAAGTTGGATACAGTCCTTTTCCTTCTTTTCCTTCAGATTCTCCAAATAATTGTTTCCACCATTCTGCCAAATAGTGAACTCTTGGTTCATAATTTACCATTAATTCCAAATCTTTTCCTTTTCTATGCAAGATGTTTCTAACAGCCGCATATTGTAAAGCCTGATTTTCATCCATATTTTTGTTTGCAAAGTCATTCATCGCATCTTTTGCTCCAGCCATTAAGTCATCAATGTCAATTCCAGCCGCAGCGATTGGTAAAAGTCCTACTGCAGTCAACACAGAAAATCTTCCTCCAACATTGTCAGGTACAACAAAAGTTTCATATCCTTCAGCTGTAGCAAGTGTTTTTAATGCTCCCTTCGCTTTATCTGTTGTAGCATAAATTCTTTTTGCAGCTTCTTCTTTTCCGTATTTTTCTTCCAGCATTTTCTTGAATACTCTGAATGCAATTGCAGGTTCAGTTGTAGTTCCAGATTTTGAAATTACATTTACTGAAAAATCTCTATCTCCAACTACATCGATTAAGTGTTGTAAGTAAACACCGCTCATATTTGTCCCTGCAAAGTAAATTTCAGGAGTTTTTCTCTTATCTTTTGGCAAGTTATTGTAAAAACTGTGTGATAAAAATTCAATTGCAGCCTTCGCTCCTAAATATGACCCTCCAATTCCAATTACAACTAAAACTTCCGAATCATTTTTAATTTTTTCAGCCGCCTTTTTAATTCTGGCAAATTCATCTTTATCATAAGTTTCAGGCAAATCAACCCATCCTAAAAAGTCATTTCCTGCTCCAGTTTTTGAAGTCAATACTTCATTTGCCAATTCCACATAAGGCTTAATTTGTTTTAATTCATCTTCGTTAAAAAAATTTTTTGCAAATTGATAGCTAAAATTTAATTTCATTCTTTTTTATCTCCTTAATATACAATTTTATTTTAGTCCATTGTAAAAGTTTGTAAAATTCCATTAATAAAGGTTTTATCAATTTTAATCTTCCATTTCAATTTTTTAGCAAGAGATTTTAAACTCATCACTTAAATTTTATACCCATTACTTTTACAATTTCCTAATACAATTTTATTTCCTAAATTTTTTGAAAATCAAAAAACTTTTATTTACACATAGTAACACAACCTTAAAATCGAACAAAAATAAGTCTCTATAATTTCAATTTAATATCTCGATTTTGAAGCAATTCATAAACTTGCCTGATAACCACATAGTTTTCAAATTACAAGCCACAAGCTAGTTAGCAAAATAAAAAATATACAAAAAACTTTCTTCCGTTTTAAAGTAATTTTTTACCAAACTTTTTTTCAATTAAAGTATAACAAAAAACAAACTTTTTTTCAAATTTTTCCACTTATATTTTACAATTTTAAAAATTTTTTCCTGAAATTTTAAGTTTTATTATACAAATATCCTTAATATCTAGTCAATTTCCCCTTGCTTATTGTCCCCTTCACATTAAACTTTTCATCAAAATATGTCAAATCTGCAAAATATCCCTCTTTTATAAATCCATATTTTTCATCAATAGCCACCGCTTCAGCAGGATAGGAAGTTGCCATTCTGAGTGCTTCCTCAAGCGAAATATGAACTTCTTCCACTAGATTTTGCACCCCTTTTATCATAACAAGCGAAGATCCCCCCAAAGTCCCTTCTGGAGAAATACATTTTCCATCCCTATACAAGACTCTGTTGCCTTCAAACATAAATTCCGTCATATTATCAGTTCCAGCAGGGCTAACTGCATCTGTCACAAGATAAAGCCTGTCCTTCATTATTTTCTTAGCAATTTCCACAGAAGCAAAATCTATATGAAGTCCATCAACTATTATTCCGCAATTCGTAGTATCATTATTGAATAAAAATCCAACAACCCCAGGCTCTCTCGAATCCAGTCCTCTCATTGCATTATACAAATGAGTTCCGCAATTATAATATTCCTTCTTTTCCACACACTCCTTATAAGTTGCATTCGTATGCCCAATAGCCACATTAATCCCAGCATCCCTCAATTTCTTCAAATGTTCAACTTTAGCCTTTTCAGGTGCTATCGTTATTATTCTAGTAACTTCTGGTCCTGCCTTAGCTATTTTCTCAATCATCTCATCCGACAAAACTCTTATATATTCAGAACGATGAATCCCCTTTTTTTCCACACTTATATAAGGCCCTTCAATATGAAGCCCCAAAACTCCAATTTCCTCCTTATCCTCCATTCCCTTCACAAGTTCAATAGCCTTTTCTATTTTCTCATCTGGAGAAGTTATAAGCGTAGGCAAAAACGAAGTACACCCATATCTTTTATTAGTTTCATTCATTATTTCCAACGCTTCCCTAGAAATATCATCATTAAACAGCACTCCTCCGCATCCATTAATCTGCAAATCAATAAACCCTGGCGACAAAATCATCCCTTCAACATCAATAACTTCCTGATTTTCCAATTCTTTTTTATCAATCAAAGAAAAATCCACTATCTTTTTTATAAATTTCCCTTCCAAAACAACCGCATTTTCCCCAATAAATTTCTCCCCGTCAAATATCTTTGCATTTTTTATAATCATCTTAACAATAGTTCCTTTCTTTATTTTAGAATATTTTAGTCAAAGATGTTTTTTCTTATTCTACTTAATCTGTTTTTTTTAAATAACTAAATCAAAGTGAACTACTCCCGCTTTTAGAAGCGGGAGCTTCTTGGGAAGTATCTGCTTT
>ERZ772786.1175-NODE-1175-length-10007-cov-4.358420_pt1 | contig 10007 bp, 5 predicted proteins | sample MGYA00511473_ERZ772786 | MGnify/ENA primary metagenome ERZ772786 (study PRJEB29015, sample SAMEA2738025) | human oral metagenome | biome: human oral; feature: human-associated habitat; material: saliva | place: China | collected 2252 ...
CTCTTGTTTTCTCAACAATAGTATACCCGTTTTTCTTGTATTGTGCCAGCCAATTTGGAAGTAATCCACTACTTGGAAGAGCATAATCCAGAGATACGCTTAGTTGCGAACGACCTTCAATCAAAACCTTATTGATGATTTCTTGTTTTAATTCAGGAGAGTAATAACGGTTTTTCCCTTTTTTGACACTATCTATTCCGTAGCGATCAATCAATCGAATTAAGTAGTCAAGATTTGAAAGGTTCATTCCATATTTTTCTGAAAGTCGCTTTAAGCTGATTCCTTGTTTTCTTAGTTCATAGATTCGAACTTTATCCTCATAAGTTAATTTCATTTAAAAACACCCCAAAAGTTAGATTTTTTCTGTCTAACTTTTGGGGTGCGGTTCATTGACCAGCCTTTTAATTAAAAGAAATTCGCTATAAAAAGTGTAAAGAGATTTTCTCTATTTACTTTTACAAAAATAAATGATTTTTTTAAGCAAAATCTATTGTAAAAATTTCCTAAAAGATATATGATAATACTAAGTGTATAAAAAGTATCTTTTTGGCCTGCTGGGGAGTTGGCCAGGGAGATATTGGGAGATTAGCTTTATACATTTTAGGAAAAAGGGGATTTATAAAGTGAAACGTTTTGAAAAAGTGCAGGAGCGAATTCAGAAATATTCGATTCGCAAATTGTCTGTCGGTGTGGGCTCAGTTGCCATTGCAGCTCTGATTTTTGGGAGCTCTTTGTCAAGTTCGTCAGTTGCCGCAGATGAAGTAGGAGGCAGTGCGACTGCTCACTATACTTATGTTGAAGAGCAAGAGCTAACCGAACAGGAAAAAGGTCTTATTAAGAAAGGTCTGCCTGAAAATCTGCAAACAGGGGAAAACTATTACCTGATTTATCGGAAGCAAGATGGGCAAACTGTCTTGCCGCGTACAGGAAATAATGGACAGCCGCTTCTCGGCTTATTTGCGGGAACGGCTATTTTGGCTGTCTTGGTATTCTCACGAAAGAAATCTGGCAAATTACTAGGAGTGCTTTTGCTAGGCAGCTTGGGACAGACTGTATTACAGTCTCCTCAAGCGTTTGCGCTAGAAAATCGGGCATTGCTTTCATATAACCGTCAAGTTGCGGTTTCGTCAACAGTTTCTGAAGCGGATGTGACCATTGCTGGCTATAACTATATCGGTTACTTTACCGCTTCTGATTTGCTGGCTTTGACAGGAACCAAGCCGGCCTCCTTATCAGCTGGCCAAGAAGCTCGAGGACAAGCAGAATTATCAGAAGCTGCAAAAGAGGATTCTGATTCTATTGATCGAGCTGCTCAGGGAGGGTTGCTGTATCAGCTGAACCCTGCTGCAAATGATTCAGGACAGTCAGGGAAGCTTCCAGCTCCTCAGCCATCCAATCCAACTATAGAGACGGCAAAAGGGGAAAGCTTACAAGAGCCAGCTTTGCCAGAGTACACGGGCGGCGTTAATGGCGAATCGCTAGTTCAAGCGGACAATCCTAGCTATACAATTTCGGAAGGCACGGCAGGAGATACAGCCCCGGTTGAGCCGACCCTCCCAGAATACACGGGCAGTGTTAATGGTGAATCACTAGTTCAAGTGGAGAATCCAGACTACACTGCCCCAGTAGGCACAGCAGGAGATACAGCTCCAGTTGAGCCAACTCTACCAGAATATACTGGTGGTGTTAACGGCGAATCGACAGTTCAAGCGGACAATCCAGTCTATGATGCTCCAGTAGCTACAGCAGGAGAAATAGCTCCGGTCGAGCCAACTTTGCCAGAGTACACAGGTGGCGTTAATGGGGAATCAACAGTTCAGCCAGAACTGCCTAGTCTGCATACAGACATCAAGCTAGAGACGATTGAACCTCAAGTTGTCAACAAGACAGATGATAGCAAGTATCTTGATGAAGAGACCACTGTCGATGGAACTCCAGGACAAAAAGAAATTGTAACCAGCTATGAAACTTTGGATGGTAATCGCATATCAGAGCCACAAACAACTGAAAGAATCTTGCATGAAGCAGTTGATACAGTGGTCACTCGAGGTAGCAAGACTCGCATCAATAAAGAAGCATTGAGCAAGCAGCTAGCTTTAGCAGCGGCTGTGGATCCAGCAGTTTACACCAATCAATCCTATCAGCAGCTGCAGGCAATTAAGAATATGGCTGCGACGGTTTATCAAACTTCGTCTAGTCAAGATGAAGTAGATGCGGGTGTCAACCAACTCAAGCAGGCTTTGGCTGACTTATTGGCCCTTAAAACAGCGCCGACTCTGACTGTTTCAGCGGTTAAGAAGGATGAATTGCAGAAATTAGTTCAGATTCAATACCAGCTGACGGACAGGAATCAAGCCTTTACTAGTGCTCATGTTCGTCTGAAGAAGGATGGCCAGTTAATAGCTGAGCAGAACTTGGCGAGTGGTCAGCTAACTGCGAGCTTCAGTGGTTTGGACTACTATACTCCTTATAAGATTGAGACGACTCTGTCCTATGACTTAGGGAATGGCCCTGAAAGTCAGGAATTAGCTCAAGAGACAGTCCAGCTTGACCTGAAGAAGGTGGAGCTCAAGTCCATTACTAATGTCTCCTTGATGAAGGTTGAGAATGGTCAGACAAAATTGATGCCTACTCTGGCTGAGAAACCAGCAAATCTGGACCAATATTACCTGCACTTTACATCCGACCAGTTCAAGGACACTGTCCTGCCAGTTACTTCTATCGAGGAAGTGGTCGTTGACAACCAGCCTGTCTTCAAGATTCAGGCTCAGCTGCCAGACTTGCTGCAAAGAAGCGCAACTGGTCTTCAAAACAGCTTTGATTTTTATCTTGAAAAGGCCAAGAAGCGTGAAGGAAATGTCTACTATGACTTCCAAGACCTCTTGGACGGCATCAAGGAAAATCCTTCTGGAACCTTTATTCTGGGCCGGAGTATCAGTGCCAAGTTGATTGATAAACCTGCCAACAGCAAGTCTTACCTGCAAGGTGAATTTAAAGGCCAGCTGATTGGTGGTCAAAATGGTGAGCGCCATGCCATTTTAGACTTGGCGCATCCTCTATTTGATACGATTACTGGCGGAACGGTCAAGGATATTGACTTTAAGCGAGTCAATATGGTTTATCCAGATTCGCAAGCGGGCGATACAATTGCCACAATTGCTGCTCGCTTGAAGAATAAAGGAATAATCGAAAACGTCAATGTCCAAGGATACTTGGAAGGAAGAGATCATATTGCCGGTCTGGTTAATAATATAGAAGGTCAGTCTCGAGTGGAAAATGTCTCCTTTAAGGGCCGCATCAAGTCCAAGGGTGGAAATTCTGTGACAGGCGGTATCGCAGGCACCAACGCCATGTCCTTGGTGAAACGAGCCTACGTTGAAGCAGATATTTGGGTTAAGAGTGGCCAAAATGCTGGTATGCTAGTCGCTCAAAACTTCACTGACTATTCAGGTACAGGCTGGGGGAATTGGGGCAGATTGATGCAATCAGTTGCCAAAGGTAAGTTAGAGGATGCAGGCTCAAGAAATTCAGCTGGTATCGCTGCTTCCATTTGGCCGTATGGAACTATCAATGACACCGTCAGCTATGCCACAGTAGTGAACGGTAAAGAGCTCTTTAGCTCAGATAATGAGATTACCGATGCTTGGATGGGGCAAAAACTCCAAAACCTCTTTGGTGTTCAGGGACAAAGCTCTGGAACCAAGACAGGAAAAGATGCCAAGTTCCGCCGCTTGACAGAAGCTGAAGCGGAGCAAAAAGTTAAGAGCTATCAGATTACCGCCCTTGAACAAACCAGCGCAAATGAAGTAACAACGGAGAAGCTAAATGCTGCTATCCTGAGAACAAGTACTTATCAAGATAAGCAAGGTTACAAGGCAGAAAATGAACAGCTTTATCAGAACCTCGAGCGCTTTATGCCTTTCTACAACCAAGAGTTCTTGATTCACGAAGCCAATAAGCTGGTGGATGCTGGTAAGGCGGGAGATCTGTTGACTAAGAAAGTTCTATCAGTTCAAGCCCTGAAAGGCAATCAGTTTGTTGCTAGCGGAACGGATGCAGATAAGATATTAGTCCATTTTGCAGACGGAAGCAAGACCATCTACAATCTTCAAAATCAAGCACGATTTGAACAGACTGCTCTGCCGGAATATCAGATTGCAGAGCTTGACACAGTCTATACTCCAAATCACTCAACGGCAGTCAATGAAGACTTGCTGACCCAGCTGACTGAGAGCTTGAAGAGTTTTGAGCTGTACAGTGATGAAGTCTATCGATCTGTTGGTCTTCCAAATGATAATGACAGGGTCAACAAAGTCAAGCGCCTCTTCTTGGATGAATCTCTGGCTGAGGTGAAAGCCAACTTGCAGGATATGATTGGTAAGCTCTTGGCCAATGAATGGACAAGATTCCATGCTGACAATCCAGCAGCCAACGAAGCTCTGAAAGCTAAAATCGAAGAGAACAAGACCGCCATCATGCTCGGACTGACCTACCTCAACCGTTATTACGATCTCAAGTTTGGCGACTATAACCTCAAGGAGCTGGTGCTCTTCAAACCAGACTTCTATGGTGAAAAAGTACCATTGCTGGATCGCTTGATTAAGATTGGTCGTTCGACAGAAAATCAACTGAAAGGGGCAGACAATGTCAATATGTTTGCACGTCAGTTGAAGGCTGAGTCCAAGGCTAGTGATTTGGTGGCTTACTTGGATTACAACCGTCGCCTGCTGACTGACTTTGCGGACATGGATACTTGGTTCAAGGATGCAACTCGAGGCTTTATTCAGTTTGAAGAACGCCAGTCAGAAGTCGAGGAGATTAAGTCTGCTAAGTATCGCGTCTTTGATAACCTCAACTCTGAATATTTCAGTAACTATATCCTTCCGCTGCTAACCTTGAAGAATACGCGCTTAGCCATTCTGTCAAACTATAGCACGATGGCCTTTGTCAACAGAGACAAGCGTCGGTCATGGTCTGATGAACGATTTAATGCGCGCATCAAGGAAGTAGCGACTCAGCATCGAAATCACGTAGACACTTGGTACAAACTGCTCTCAGATGATATCAAGTCCAGAATGGTCAAGGAAAATGTAACGGCTGTATGGGATGGTTTTGATGTAGAAGGACGCGGCTGGATTGATGTCAACGGAAATGATAATAAGGGCAATCCTTATGCACCATCCCGCGAGTTCTTTAACCTAGTTGGCGGCAGAGCTGGTGGCTGGTACAAGTCAAATGGCTATGGCGCCCATGCTGCCGGTTCAATCCGTGTTAACTTTGAGGCCTTTGACCTCTTGACAGAATACGGTGTGTCCGTCTTTACCCATGAGCTCACCCACGTCAATGACAGAGATATTTATCTGGGCGGACATGGCAGACGACAAGGTATCGGACCAGAAGGTTATGCCCAAGGTATGCTCCAATCACCTGTTCCTGATCAGCCAGGTTGGGGTGCTTTGGGTCTCAATATGGCCTTTGATCGTCCAAATAATGGCAGTCTCATTTTCAATAGCTCGCCAAGTCTCTTCAAGAACCGAGCAGACATCGACCATTACATGAAGGGATATAATGATACCCTCATGCTGCTGGATTACCTTGAGGGACAAGCCGTTGTTGCCAAAGGAAATGAAGCAGCAGCCAAATGGTTCAAGAAGGTTGAACCGAAAGTTGTGGATCCTCGAACCCAATACGACGTCGTAAGAGACTTGACGGCAGAGGAGAAAGCGGCCATGTCAGTCTCATCTGTAGAGGACTTGGTTGATCAAGGCTTGCTGTCTAACCGTGCGGTTGACAATCGAACTTATAATCCTGCTGACTATGACTCTAGTTACATTGCTATCGACTTCATGACGGGTATCTATGGTGGCGGTCAAAACAATACTGGAGCGCCAGGTGCCTTGATGTTCAAGCATAATACCTTCAGAATCTGGGGTTACTATGGCTATGAAAAAGGCTTTGTAAGCTATGCTTCCAATAAACACCGTAAGACAGCCAATGAGCAAGGTGTGACTGGTTTGAGCGACAACTTTATCATCAAGCAAATTTCTGAGGGCGAATTTGAAACCATGGAAGCCTTCAAGAAAGCTTACTTCAGACAAGTTGCTGAGAAAGCTCAAAACTTAGGAATTAAGCCAGTGACAGTCAACGGAAAAGTCTACAGCACTTTTGAAGAGCTGAAAGCTGGCTTTGCAGAAGCCGTTGACAAGGATCTGAAGAAGGCTCGTGTCGATGAACGGGCAACCAAGGACTTCAAGTATGCTGTCTTTACGCAGTTGCTCAAGAACACCAACAGTTTTATGGATGAAAACTCCATTTGGGGTTCCTAAGTCAAAGTGTCAGATTTGTAGTTTATATCACTGCAAATAATGACCTTTAGCGACATGTAATCAATAACCCATTTGAATTAGCTCTGTTTGTGTTGTCACTGACAGTATGATTCAGATGGGTTGTTTTGTTGTATAATGGCAAGTCGGAACAGAAAGAATCCCCGATTCTTAAACGATATTTTTCATACAAATCTGTCCCCAGACAGTTCCTGCTTTTAGGTCTTGCTGGGGGCTTTTTTTCCTGCTAAAATAAACACATGACACGTTATAAAGCTATTATATCCTACGATGGCTATGGCTTTGCTGGCTTTCAGCGACAGCCCCATGCCAGAAGCGTTCAGGAAGAGATTGAAAAGACCCTGACCCGTATCAATAAAGGCCAGCCTGTAGTGATTCATGGAGCGGGCCGGACCGACAGCGGTGTCCATGCTCTGGGCCAGGTGCTGCATTTTGATTTACCAGAAAAGCGGGATGAAGAGAAATTGCGTTTTGCCTTGGATACTCAGACGCCAGAAGATATTGATTTTATCAGTGTGGAGCGGGTATCGGATGATTTTCATTCTCGCTACAATAAGCACAGCAAAACCTATGAATTTTTGGTGGACATCGGCCGGCCTAAAAATCCTATGATGCGCCATTATGCCACGCATTATCCATATCCTTTGGAGCTGGGTCTGATAGAAGAAGCGATTGCTCAGCTAGAGGGGACGCATGATTTTACTGGATTTACGGCTTCTGGGACCAGCGTGGAAGACAAGGTTCGGACCATCACCAAGGCCAAGGTCCGCTATGATGCGGAGCGTAATTTTCTGGTCTTTACTTTTTCGGGCAATGGCTTTCTCTACAAGCAGATCCGCAATATGGTCGGTACCCTGCTCAAGATTGGCAACAAGCGCATGCCGGTGGAGCAGATTCAGAGGATATTAGCGGAGAAAGATCGCCATCTGGCAGGACCAACAGCCGGTCCAAATGGCCTCTATCTAAAGGAGATTCGTTATGAAGAGTAAGTTGATTTTAGCCCTTTCGGGCAATGATATTTTCAGCGGCGGCGGACTGTACGCTGATTTGGCTACCTATACGGTCAATGGCCTGCATGGTTTCGTAGCTGTGACTTGCCTGACGGCTATGACTGACAAGGGATTTGAGGTCATCCCAGTTGAAGAAGAGGTTTTTGCCCAGCAGTTGGGCAGTCTCAAGGATGTTCCTTTTTCTGCTATTAAGATAGGACTTTTACCCAATCTGGAAATAGCAGAGCAGGCATTGGCTTTTGTCAAGCAACATGCAGATATACCAGTAGTGCTGGATCCTGTTCTGGTCTGCAAGGAAAATCATGATCTGGAAGTCAGTGCACTGAGAGAAGAAATCATTAAGTTTTTCCCTTATGTCAGCATCATCACTCCAAATCTGGCAGAAGCTCAGCTATTAATCCAAAAAGAAATCAAAAGTCTGGAGGATATGCAGGCTGTAGCCAAGGAGCTCTATGATTTGGGAGCCAAGCATGTGGTGATTAAGGGCGGCAATCGCTTAAGCAAGGAGCGAGCGGTGGATGTTTACTATGACGGACGTGATTTTGAGGTCATGGAATCGCTAGTGCTGGCCTGTAACAATACCGGGGCAGGCTGCACATTTGCTTCCAGCATTGCCAGTCAGCTGCTACTAGGCAAGTCTCCGCTTGCAGCCGTTCAATTTTCTAAAGATTTTGTTTACCGAGCGATTCAGCGCTCAGATCAATATGGGGTAGTTCAGTATGAGAAATAATCAAGTTAAAAAATTAGTTATCTTAGCTTTCATCACAGCTCTATCTGTGGTTTTGGGGAATTTTTTAAAAATCCCAACTCCGACAGGCTTTTTGACACTGCTGGATGCAGGGATTTATTTTACAGCCTTCTACTTTGGCCGCAAGGAAGCGGCTATTGTCGGAGGCCTTTCAGGCTTTTTGATTGATATGATTGCCGGCTATCCTCAGTGGATGATTTTCAGTCTGATTTGCCACGGACTTCAAGGTTTCTTTGCTGGCTTTGAGGGCAAGAAACGCTACCTTGGGCTGGTCTTGGCCGCAGTGGCTATGGTCGGTGGCTATGCCCTCTTTGGTAGTATCATGAATGGTGTCGGGGCTGCCCTAGCCGAAATCTTAAGTAATTTTATGCAGAATGCATTTGGTTTAGCAGTCGGTTTTGCCCTCTACAAAGCCTTCCCAGAGAGTTTGAAAAAGACAGTCACAGTGAAATAAGTGAGGTGAGACATGGACTTAGCTAAGATTGGAGCAGACACTCGTCAGATTCTTCTAGACGTTTTGGACAAGGCTGCCTTGGTCGAGGGAGATATTTTTGTTCTGGGTCTATCCTCTAGTGAGGTTGTCGGAGGCCATATCGGTCAGAATTCCAGTCTGGAAGTCGGACAGGTCATTGTCAAAACCATACTGGATATCTTAGAAGAGAAGGGTATCTTTCTAGCAGTTCAGGGATGTGAGCATCTCAATCGCGCCCTCGTAGTCGAAAGAGCCTTGGCGAACAAGAAGGATTTGGAGATAGTCAATGTTCTGCCTACTCTTCATGCTGGAGGCAGCGGTCAGCTAGCAGCTTTCCAATACATGAAGGATCCTGTTGAGGTGGAGTTTATCGTTGCTCAGGCGGGGCTGGATATTGGCGATACGGCTATCGGCATGCATGTCAAGCACGTGCAGATTCCTATCCGACCGATTCTCAAGGAATTGGGAGCTGCCCATGTCACAGCTTTAGCCAGTCGTCCCAAGCTAATTGGCGGCGCTAGAGCGGCCTATACAGAGGATAAAATCAGGAAAGGATAAAAGGAAAAATAATTTTGAAAAAAACTCTAATTATGCTATAATGGGTTGTATTCAATAAATTTTAAGGAGAAATGACAGAATGTCTGTATCATTTGAAAACAAAGAAACAAATCGCGGCCTTTTGACTTTTAGCATCAGTCAAGAGAAAATCAAGCCTGCCTTGGACCGTGTATTTAAGTCAGTAAAAAAAGATATTGCTGTACCAGGTTTCCGTAAAGGTCGCCTTCCGCGTGCTATCTTCAACCAACGTTTTGGTGAAGAAGCCCTCTACCAAGATGCTTTGAACGCTCTTCTTCCAGAAGCATACGAAGCGGCTGTCAAAGAAGCAGGTATCGAAGTAGTTGCTCAGCCTCAGTTTGATGTAGAGTCTATGGAAAAAGGCCAAGACTGGGTCATCAAAGCTGAAGTAGTCACTAAGCCAGAAGTTAAGCTGGGTGCTTACAAAGACTTGGAAGTAACTGTTGAAGCTACTAAAGAAGTGACTGACGCTGAAGTAGATGAGCGCATTGAGCGTGAGCGTAACAACTTGGCTGAGTTGGTTCTCAAAGAAGGTCCAGCAGCTGACGGTGATACAGTTGTGATTGACTTTGTTGGATCTGTTGACGGCGTTGAATTTGACGGCGGCAAGGGTGATAACTTCTCACTTGGACTGGGCAGCGGTCAATTCATCCCAGGATTTGAAGAGCAGTTGGTTGGCCACAGTGCAGGTGAAACAGTGGATGTTGTCGTAACTTTCCCAGAAGACTATCAAGCAGAAGACTTGGCAGGCAAGGAAGCTAAGTTTGTGACAACTATTCACGAAGTTAAAGAAAAAGAAGTTCCAGCATTGGACGATGAACTTGCAAAAGATATCGACGAAGAAGTGGAAACTCTTG
>ERZ772786.1177-NODE-1177-length-9998-cov-10.356633_pt1 | contig 9998 bp, 2 predicted proteins | sample MGYA00511473_ERZ772786 | MGnify/ENA primary metagenome ERZ772786 (study PRJEB29015, sample SAMEA2738025) | human oral metagenome | biome: human oral; feature: human-associated habitat; material: saliva | place: China | collected 2252 ...
GCCCCCGGTCAGTTTCCCCGGGGGCGCGGGCCTGTGTCTGTGGACAATATGCGTGAGGTGTCTGCGCTCACACCGAGCAGGATGGTAGCCCTGTCAAACACCTGAATAATCGCATCAATGTATGCCTGAAGCGTCGGTCGAGTGTGTGTAGGTGTCCACCTGTCACGAGAATAAGCGGCAGAGATTTGCATAGGGGTTTGCGTACTCCGAGTGAGAACTGGTAGATAAAATATGAGAAAAATCAGCAAAACGTTACGGAATAACCTCTGAAGGGGTATCATTGAGAGGCAGCCGCGGAGTTGCGGCTCACACTGATCCCTTACCCACGTGCAACGCAAGGGGAGACAATGAAATCCCAACGAATAATTAAAGCGCTGGCGCTCTCTCTAGCCAGCGCCCTGGCTCTGACCATCGTCGGCGTGCAGTCAGCGTACGCGGCTCAACCAACTGCCCTGGACTCCCTCGCTAGTCTCCAGTCAGCACATGTGGCTGAAGGCGCGGATCGTCCCACCAGGGTGTGGCCTAGCGGCACAACGATGGTGCCAGGGCAGAGCCTCCCTTTCTACGCGGCTACGGGCGCGCATGTTTTCGAGTACAGCGAGGCTTCCTGGGCGAGTTCCGACCATTCAGTGGCAACCGTCGACCGCAACGGTCGTGTGACGGCTGTGGGCGTTGGTGAGGCGAAGATTACTGTCTCCCACATGTATGACAAGATGATTCCTTCCGCCACCGCCCACGTACACGTTCGTTCTGTGTCTGAGGAGGTCGGCATCGAGCTCTCCGAGACATCGGTGTCGCTTGCAGCTGGACGCAGTGCCCTTGTGAATGCTCTTCTCGCCCCGTCGTTGCAGGTAGGCTCCGTCACATGGTCGGTCGAACCTTCGTCTCTCGGGGAACTCGTTACCGTCGACAATGCTCCCGCCGTGACGTTGCGTGCAGCGAATGTAGGCGGAACTGGGAAGTTGACGGCTCGCGTTGCGACGGGTGCTGGACAAACAAAAGAAGTGTCTATCCCGGTGGTGGTGAATCAGGCCAGTGCAGTAGACTTCGTTGTCGATGAGAAGGGTGTGCTGACCGCCTATAACGGTGAGGCGGTGGACTTTGCAATCCCTGATGGTGTCACCGAGATCGCTCCGAGCGTGTTCTCTGGAATGGAAGTGGAGAACGTCTGGGTTCCCGCGAGCGTTCGAACTATAGGCGAGAAGGCCTTTTTCAAGTCTGGGCTGAAGACGATCGCTTTTCAGGATGATGAGGCCTCCCCTTCGCAGCTAACGACTCTTGGGCCCTCGGCATTTGGCTACACGAATCTGGAGAGAATCGAGCTGCCTCGATCAGTTGTGATGCTCGGCAAGGGGTTGTTTTACGACACGCCGATGAAAACTGCCTCATTTGGCCCCAACATTGCGGCTGGGCAGTTGGAAGGGGCGAGTATCAATCGTTTGACGCTGACCCATATTGACGTCGATCCAGCCAACGTCAATTACGAGAGTGTCGACGACGTTTTGTATTCTCGGAGTCCCAGGAGTCTGGTCCTGTTCCCGCGGGGAAAGGAGTATGTCGGCACGTACGAGGTGTTGGAGGGGACAGAGTCCATCGGTGCGGGGGCATTTTTCGGCGCGCAGATTACCTCAGTCGCTTTTCCGAGTTCGCTTCGTACGGTCGGCGACGCTGCGTTCTCCGAAAGCAGGCTGACATCTGTGAGCCTTCCTGACGAATGTGAGAGCGTAGGTGAGTTATCATTCGCATATATGGATAATCTTCAGACTGTTGATCTAGGAGGCACTCGGAGTATCGATCAGTACGCGTTCTCGTTCAATAGCAATCTTACCGAGGTTAATTTCCGTCAGGATCTCAACAGACTCACTGAGATTGGTGAGGGCGCATTTAAATCCCCTGGTCTGTCCTCCGTGACGCTACCGGATTCGGTGGAGACCATCGGTCGGGATGCGTTTGCGACCGCTGCATTGACGTCTATTCACCTCGGAAGAGACCTTGTTTCTGTTGAGCGTTCTGCTTTTGGGTGGAATCAACAGCTTGCTACGGTTACTCTCAGCCCAGGTAACTCCCACTATTTCATCGATGGTGGCGGCCTTTTCAAAAAGGGAGAGGCTGGGCAATCGTTGGTCATCGTGCCTCCAGCGAGTTCCGTGACAGAGTTTGTGGTTCCTGCAGGGACCACTGAGATCGGTCCACACGCATTCGAAGATGTTGCGACGCTGACTCGAGTCGTCCTTCCCGACGGCCTGACGACTATTGGTGCGAACGCGTTCAATGGATGTACGCACCTGGTCGACCTCGTCATCCCCGATTCTGTAGAAGTTGTTGACGCACCTGCCGGCTCGGGGCCCGTCTCCATCGAGTACGGTTCGCAGGTGCGAGAGTTTCGAGTCACAGGTTCGTGGCGTTACATGCCGGCTCACGTCATCGTGCGTGGAGGCGTAAACGCAACTTTTGACTTCTTTACTCATTATGAGCCTGAGTCTGGGGAGAGCATTTTCTTTGGGGAAGGAGTGGCGAGCGTCACTTTCCATGGTTCGGTGCCGCGCGTCGTGGTCCTGCCTTCGAGCGTCACACACTTCCAGATTGTTCGCCCTTACTACTTCCAGTCGGAGAATGATACCGAGGTCTACCTTGCAGCTCCTGAAGGATCGGAGTTGTGGGCGAGCGTCAGTGACGCAATGTGGGAGGGAGGAATTGCTCGCGAGAACCTGCATCCCTACACGTCTCCGGCGGTATCGCTGTCCGGCGTTGGCGTCGTCGCAGTACGTGACGGATTCAAGGTGGACGCGCAGGCGGGGATACCCGCCACCGTGTCTGTTTCTGTATCGGGAGGCGTACCGAAGGGACGCCAGGTGCGTGTTGTGCAGATCAACGCAGAGGGCCGGGAGTCTGTCCTGCAGGACTGGAGTGACATGCCTGAGAGTGACGGGGTGGACGCCGCATCGATGAACGTGACTGTGGCTCCTGCCAGTGTGGGCGTTCGCCTGCGCGTCGACGCGCGTGATGCTTCGTACCGGGTCAGTTCCGCCGTTCTGCTGTTCGGGGAAACCCCCGAACCGGACCCCACACCGGACCCCACACCGGACCCCACGCCGGACCCGACACCGGACCCCACGCCGGACCCCACGCCGGACCCGACACCGGACCCGACACCGGACCCCGTGCCCGATCCGAGCCCAGAGCCTACCCCGCAGGTGGGGCAGTGGATAAGCGACGCTCACGGTTGGTGGTACCGCAACGCGGATGGATCCTACCCTGCGAACGAGGCGCGCGTCATCGGTGGTTCCACCTACCGTTTCGGAGCTGACGGATATATGCGGACGGGCTGGGTTGTCGAGTCAGGCTCGTGGTATTACCACATCGCCTCGGGTGCCCAGGCGACGGGCTGGGCCCAGATCGGTTCGTCCTGGTATTACCTGGCCCCCAACACGGGCGCGATGGCGACCGGCTGGCTGCGGCTGGGGGAGACCTGGTACTACCTGGATGCGTCGGGCGCGATGGCGACCGGCTGGCTGCGGCTGGGGGAGACCTGGTACTACCTGGATGCGTCGGGTGCGATGGTGACCGGCTGGCTGAGCCAGGGGTCGTCCTGGTACTACCTGGCTTCGGGCAGCGGTGCGATGGCAACAGGCTGGGCACATATTGGTGGTTCTTGGTACTATCTGAACCCGGCCACTGGCGCGATGCATACGGGCTGGCTTCAGGAAGGTGGTCACTGGTATTACCTGCAGTCCGGTAGTGGTGCGATGGCCACGGGGTGGCTGAAGATTTGGGGTACTTGGTACCACTTCAATGACAGTGGCCAGCTGATCAGCTAGGTGCCTGATTTGATCCGCTGACACCCTCCGCCCGCGTCTCCCGGTCAGTTTCCCGGGAGGCGCGGGTCTTCGTTGAGACCGCTGTGTTGGGGGCATGCGCCTGAGGCATCCTCCGGGCGGAAATTGACTCAACGGCGTCGCACCAGCCCTTCTGCGACACATGTCGGGGTTTGATGCGCAGGTTTGTATCACAAATGAGAGTGTTTGACAGTGAGGTGGACAACTATGCTGAGAGGTGACTGAGGTTGCATTGACGCCACCTCATTCGTGGTCATAATTCCAATGAAGGGAGTCGAAGATGGCCCACCGGAAACGCTTGTCACTGGCTCTGTCGCTAGTCGGTGCCCTGGCTCTGACAACAGTCAGCGTGCCAGCGTCCCTCGCGGACGACACGCAGGCGACGGACCCTGCCCATGCCTCATCCTCTCAGGAGAACGAGGGGCTGTACTCCGTGGTCATCGTCCAACTGAACGATGACGCCCCCGATCTCGCCACCATGAAGGACCGTGTCGCTGCGTCCGTGGCGGCGGCCGTGCCGGGGGCGACCACCACTGTCACGCGCGACTACACGCACGCTCTGCGAGGATTCGTCATCCAAGCACCGCCCAATTCTGTTCACGCGATCAAGGCCACGCAGGGCGTCAAAAACGCCTTCGAAGACCGATACTTCAGCGTGATTGAGGAACAGTACAAGGCAACCGGTGACGGGCGGCGTGGCACCGAGTCTGACCCCTCGCAAGCGATCGCGATGGACATGACGCGGGCCAAGCAAGTGACTCCCACCGGTAGGGGACAGGTCATCGAGATCATTGACAATGGTGTCGACACCGCCCACGCTGCCTTCGCGGGTTCCATGGATGGGGCGGAGACGCGCCTGACCCAGTCGGACATCACCTCTCTTGTGGCCGCTCTGGGTGAGGGACGAGGCGGTGGCTGGGTCAGCGAGAAGATCCCCTTCGCGTACGACTACGCGGATGGTGACGCGGACGTAGCCTACCCGGCACCTCCCGAGTTTGCCGGTGCTAAATATGATGCTCGTTACGCTCATGGCACCCACGTGGCCGCCCTAGCCGTCGCGAACAGTGCGCAGTTCCGGGGCGCGGCACCGGACGCGCAGCTCATCGTCGCCAAGGTGCTTGGTGACGAGGAGGAAAACGTGCGAGACAGCGTCCTACTGTCCGCCCTTGACGATGCGATGGTCCTGGCGCCCGATGTCCTCACCGTGTCCGTGGATGAGCCGTTAACGTCGAACGCTGAGGCCAACGCCGTCTACGCGGACGTCTACGCAGCTCTGGCACGCAAGGGCATCTCCGTGAACGTGCCTGCCGGAGACTACACATCCATGGCGTACTGGAACACCAACTACGGGGCATATCCGTACACGAGTGACGCCGATTCCGGCGCGCTTATCGCTCCCGCGCTCGACTCGAACACCCTTGCGACGGCGTCGGTTAACGAGGCCGAATATCTGCACTACGTGTCCCTAGGGGAACGTGCGATTGCCTGCCGACCCGTGCAGATGACCCGTGGAGGACAAGGACCGGGGCTTGACGCCCTCGACGACGGAACCTACAAGGTGATCGACGTAGGAGCTGGCGGAACCGATGTGCTACAGAAATACATGACAGACGACCATGAGGACCTGTCGCGTACGATCTTCCTGGAGAAGGAAGATGGCTGGGACAGCCTGGCCAAGGAGTCCTTGCGCGCAAAGGATAAAATCCGCATCGCCCAAAGCATCACGGCGGGGCCTTCGGCGCTCATGATCGCAGGGTCCTACGAGTTTCCCTCCCCGCAGATGGAGGATGTCTATGAGGCCTTTACTCTGCCGACCGTGACCATCACAAAGCGCGATTACGACGCTCTGCTAGCCGCAATCGAGGCATCCGGTCAAGGCTTTGTCGAGGTAGCCCTGACGCGCGATGCCACCACCTGGGTCCCCTCGGAACCCACCCCGTCATCCTTTTCGTCCTGGGGGGTGACCCCGGACCTGCGCCTCAAGCCCGAGATCGCAGCTCCCGGTGGTGCGGTCTTGTCCGCGCTGCCCGGTAACGAGTACGGGCGTAGCTCTGGCACGGCCGAGGCCTCGGCTCAGGTTGCGGGCATCGCCGCCCTCGTGCGTCAGCGCGTCGCCACCGATCCGATGTTCTCAGGCCTGAGCGCTGAGGAGAAAAACGCTGTGGTCACCAACTTCCTGATGGGCACAGCTCACCCGATTGTGGATGCGACCCAAGCGGATGGCGCGTTCTACTCTCCGCGTCAGGTCGGCTCTGGCCTGGTGGACGCGCTCGCAGCCACAACCTCGCCGGTGTATCCGACCGTGGTGGGTGCCCCGAACCCCGCGCGCCCCAAGGCTGACCTGGGCGACGGCACGAACGGGTGGACCTTTCAGGTGCAGCTGGCCAACGTCTCCGAGGCCCCCCGCAGCTACACGCTCGGCGGCCAGGTACTGTCCGAGAACGTCAAGAAGGACTCCTTCACCACGCACTCCAGCAACTGGGCAGGAAAAGGCATTGACCTGACTTTCTCGGCCGACTCCGTGACCGTGCCCGCCAAATCCAACGCGAGCGTGACCGTCACGGTCACCCCGACAGCCGAGTTTGCCTCGTACGCGAACGCCAACGCCCCCAAGGGCACGTTCATCGACGGCGCGGTCACCTTCACGAGCACCGACGGTCAGCCCGACCTGACGGTTCCCTACGTGGGGTTCTACGGCTCCTGGGGCGACCCGTCCGTCTTTGACGGCAAGTGGTACGACGGGACGGGCTACTACAACCACCTGTACGGTTCTTCCCTGCGAAATAAAGCGACGGGGATGCCGCTCGGTTCGGCAAACCCGTTCAATGAGTACGGCGATATCAGGGAAGTTGGGATATCCGACCCAGCGCTCTTCTACGCCTCCCGATCAAGCGAGCACGAGGCGCCGACCCGCATCGTCCCGTACACCTTCATGCTACGCTCCGTTTCCGCGCTGACCTACAGCTACCTCAACGAGGCCGGGCAGGTCGTGCGCTCCTACACTCGCACGAATGTCCGCGCGTCGTACGGCGAGCGCGACCGCTACGGCGAAATCTTCGCCTGGGTCGAAGAATACGTTCGTCAACCCGTCTTTGACGGCTACGACGAGGCGGGTAATGAATTGCCTGACGGCCCCTACAAGCTGGTCATCGAGGCCGAGACCTATGCGCCCTCCAGTGCGAAGCAGCAGCTGACGTGGGATTTCACGCTGGACACGAAGGCTCCCATTGTGTCGAACGTGAAGCTCACCGGTGAAGGAGACGCTGCCGCCCTCTCCTTCGACGTCGTTGACTCCGCACCCATCGCTGCCTATGGGTTCTCCCTCACCGCCGATGGTGACTCCTTCCTACGGGAGGTGCTCGAGGAACCGGGTGAGCGGGCGGACGACGGACTCTACCATCGACACGTCGACGTGCCACTCTCGACGATTGCCGAGCGGGCGGGCAAGGATGCTGACCTGTCCGCGCTGTCCTTGCAGGTGTGGGACTGGGCCAAGAACAAAGGCGATACAGCGGTGTCTGCGACGCCCGTTCCGATGACCTCCCTGTCGGTGTCGCCTGCCTCGGCGTCGCTGGTGGCGGGGGAGACAGTCACGCTGTCCGCCTCCCATACGCCGGCGGAAGCGAACGTGACTGACGTTGTGTGGTCGTCGTCGGACGAGGCCGTGGCGACGGTGAGTGCGGACGGTGTCGTGAGCGCGGTGGGCGCGGGTGATGCGACGATTACCGTCGCGGATCCGACGCAGCCTTCTGTGACGGCCAGTGCGACCGTTCATGTGAGTGTGCCTGTTCCTGGTCCGAAGGTGGGGGAGTGGAAGCGTGATGGCCGCGGCTGGTGGTACCGCTACGAGGACGGCTCCTACCCAGCTGACACGGCTGTGATGATCGACGGGACGACGTATCGTTTTGACGCCTCCGGCTACATGCGTACTGGCTGGGTGAACGAGGGCGGTCAGTGGTTCTACCACGCCTCCTCGGGTGCCCAGGTGAGCGGTTGGGTGTACTCGGGCGTGCACTGGTACTACATGAGCCCCGCGACCGGGGCCATGGCCACCGGCTGGGTGCAGGTGGGCTCCACCTGGTACTACCTGAGCCCGGCTAGTGGTGCGATGCATTCGGGCTGGCTTCAGGAAGGCGGGCACTGGTACTACCTGGATCGCTCCTCCGGGGCCATGGTGACCGGCTGGGTCAAGATCTACTGGAAGTGGTACCACTTCGCCGACAATGGCCAGTTGATCAGCTAAGCGCCTGGGTCCAGGCTCACGCCTGACCTCATCGGCCCGCGCCCCCGGTCAGTTTCCCGGGAGGCGCGGGCCTATGTCTGCGCCCGCATAAGGGGTGAGTGTGGCAGTCAACAGTCCCGCGGTTTTCGTTGTTATTACTGGTGTGCGCATACTTCATCTGGACACGAGCACCCTGCGAGAACGGTGAGAATAAATCTTCCAGTAGGTACGCGGTAATACTTCCTGGGATCATGTTTGACGGAAAACTGTGCGTATGGCTGCGCAGTCGTTCTTCACATGCTTGTCGACACAGGGAGTTATGGTGCCCCATCGAACACACGTGGCGCTGTCATTTGCGCTGGCTGGTGCCCTCGCCGTGACCGCGCTCGGCGTCACCGGTACCCGCGCGGTCGCGGCTGACATGGCCGCCCAGCAGGGCAGTGCGCAGTCCGACGATCTCGCTGGATCGAACCGCGACACCGACACGGCCGTCCTGCGGCTGTGGCCTGGGAGCACGGCTCTCGTGCCCGGGCAGAGTGTCGTTTACACGGTTGAGTACGACACCGCGCCCGCCGTCCTGCCCGACCTGACGTGGGCTTCATCCGACACGTCGGTGTTGACCGTGGACGACAAAGGGACCGTGAGTGCGGTTGGCCCGGGCGAGGCGACGCTGTCCGTGCGTGATCGCTCAGATCCTTCCCTCAATACGGCCGTGCCCATCATCGTTCGCGCTGTCCCGGAGGAACGCGGAATCGAGCTGTCCGCCGCGTCCCTGGTCTCCATCGCCGGGGAGCCCTTCTTCCTGAACGCGCTCCTGGCCCCCTCGCTGCACGGCGGTCACGTCCAGTGGACGCTGAGCCCGTCCACGCTGGGCACCATCGCCCCCGACGAAGGCGCGCCGACAGCCGTCTTCCACCCCACCGGGAGCGCGGGAACCGGCACCCTCACCGCTCGCGTCACGACCCCGGCTGGTCAGAGTAAGACGATGACGATCCCCGTTGAGGTCCTGGCCGACGCTTCGGGCGACTTCGTCATGGACGAGAGTGGCGAACTGATCTCCTATCGGGGGACCGATTCGGATGTGAGCATCCCCGAGGGCGTCACAGCGATCGGGGATCGCGCCTTCTCCGAGGCCACCGTCAGGACGGTTCACATCCCCGCGAGTGTCCGCCGCATCGGCAACGAGGCCTTCTATGGCAGCGGCCTTGAGGCCGTCACCTTCCAGGATGACGCGGACGTGCCCTCCCAGCTCGTCGAGCTCGGAAGCCGCGCCTTTACCCACACGAGAGTGTCCGCTCTGACGCTTCCCCGCTCGCTGACGACGATCGACACCAACGCCTTCGTCGACATGGTGAACCTGGCCTCGATCGACCTGGGCCCTGCTGTTGAGCAGGGTCAGCTGGTGGGTGCCTTTGCTTCCACCCCCGCGCTGGGTAGCATCCGTGTCGACGCGGGCAACCCGCACTACGAGAGCATCGACGGCGTTCTCTACTCCGAAGACCGCTCGCACCTGATTGCCTTCCCCGCGGTGAAGAACGCGGGCGGCTCCTACGAGGTCGTCTCGGGGACCACAGACGTTGACGACCTGGCGTTCCTGGGTGCGCAGGTCAGCTCCGTGACCTTCCCCGACACGCTGCGCCGCGTGGGCAAGCAGGCCTTCGAGGGCGCTGCCCTCACGTCGCTGACGCTGCCCGACGCGTTTGAGACGATGGGGGCCTCCGCCTTCTGGCAGATGCCGAACCTGGCCCGCGTTGACCTGGGCGGCGCCACCGCCGTCTCCTCCAACGCCTTCCGCTACGACGCGGCCCTCAGCGACGTCACCTTCCGCCCCGACCTGGGCACCCTGCGGACCGTGGACGAAGGTGCTTTCGTTGGAATCTCAGACCCTTCGATCACCTTACCGGACACGGTGTCAACCGTGGGCGTGGAGGCCTTCTCCC
>ERZ772786.1178-NODE-1178-length-9990-cov-3.705888_pt1 | contig 9990 bp, 9 predicted proteins | sample MGYA00511473_ERZ772786 | MGnify/ENA primary metagenome ERZ772786 (study PRJEB29015, sample SAMEA2738025) | human oral metagenome | biome: human oral; feature: human-associated habitat; material: saliva | place: China | collected 2252 ...
CAGCGGTTACGCCGAAAAGCGGTGCAAAGTTACGGCTTTTTTCCGAATGAACAAAGGATTAATGGGTTATTTCTTGTTTGCTGTCAGGATCTTAGCAATCTCTTTCTTGGCTTTTGCCATTTGTTTTTGGAACCCTTCTGATGAGTGGACGGCAGCATAACCAACGCTGGCACAGAGCCTACCTGCATCAACATCACTCTGATAATGATAGCCACAGATGACACGACTCTGTCCATATTCATATGCATGTTTCATAATTTCATTGCCACGTGATGGGTTCAACTCAGTCAATGTCAGTCCAAAGATCCATCCACGGCAGGTGTGACCAGATGGGTAAGAGCCGTTGTTGATGAGTTCTGCCTCGAATTGTGGCTGCAATGTGTGCTCATGAAATTGTGCAAAAGGACGCTTACGCATGTATTTTGCCTTGGCACGGTCAACGGCGTGATTGCCATCAATACCTATCATGCACATCAGTTTATAAGTCTCTGGAGTCTTCTCTGGGGTGATAAGCATGCCAAAGGATGGTGCGAAACCAACCAATACGGAGTCTACATCGAAGTTTGCATCGAACTTTGCCTGTGCTGCACGTTCCTTGTTCTCTCTCATCTTGCGTCCCCACCAATACTGGCGGAAGTCATAATCAAACTGATAAGATGCTGTGTCGGGTGGGGCAGGGAGGTAAATTCCGGCATCAGGCATGTCGGCTTCAGGGATGAATGACTGTTTTTTGTAATCCTGAGCATTAACGGTTATGCTTACGAATAGCATAACGATACTAACGAATAAACTTTTTTTCATTTTGATAAATAGTTTTATTACGATTTAAAATGTATTGTTATTTGTCTGAATTTCATTTAATACACTTGTTTTGTTGCCCTGCCTACTGTGGGGTTATCTGTTTGTCTGCCTCTCCATCCTCGTATCAATGATTCCATTACAAGAATGTTTTGCTTCTACAAAAGTAAGGAATTCTATAGATATTCCAATGAATTAGCGTTATTTTAATGGTTGCTTTCTTTGGCTTGAAAGGCTAAACAGAACAGAAATTCTGTGTAGATACGGTCTTACAGGTATTTATCCCCCCATCTAACTTAAAACTAAGTGGTGAGCAGGGGAGGGGCTAATCATGATGAGTACATGAAATATAATAAGGTGTGGGGAGAGAAAATAGAGCCCATGAAGAATGTTTTTGTCTGTGGTAAAATAAATTAACAAATTGAGAGGGATGGTTAAGTGTAGAATGATTGAAAATGGTCTTTTTATGGTTTTGTAACTTTCTTATATACAGGTGGTTATGAATGGGCTTGTAAAAGGGCATGTTTTGCCATGTAAAAGGGCGTCTTTTACACTGCAAAAGGGCACCTTTTACATTGCAAAAGGGCATCTTTTAGAAGGCAAAAGAGGCTCTTTTGAAAATCAAGGGTAAGCTTATTTTACAAAATCAGCACATATACGTTGTATAATAGTATGCTTCATTTGTGGGGACATCGTTTGATGTGAATGAGAAATCCTCATGTGTCTGATGCGGTTCGAACAAAGCAAATCTTTGCTATAGGTATTTTATTTTGATTCATTTTTTTTTCTTACTTTTGCAATATCATTAATGTTTATACTATATTATGTACAGGAAAACGGTATATCTCGTGGGCTTGTCAGCTATGTTAATGGGTACTGGCTGTGCTTCTCATTATGAGTTAGCAAGTGTAAAGCGTACGCGTATCTTGGTTGATAGTCGCTATGATGCTGCTCCGGATGCAGCTGCAGCAAAGTTTATGGAACCTTATAAACACCGAGTAGACTCTGTAATGGGGCCTGTTGTGGGAGAAGTTGATCATGATATGACAGCACATCGGCCAGAGAGTGATTTGTCTAATCTCTTGGCGGATATTATGGTTTGGGGTGCTAAGGACTATCATGAGAAGGTTGACTTTGGTGTTTATAACATGGGAGGTATCCGTGCGGCACTGTCGAAAGGTAAAGTTACCTATGGTGATGTGCTTGATATTGCTCCGTTTGAAAATAAGATTTGCTTTGTTACACTTACTGGTGCAAAGGTCTTGGAGCTCTTTTCGCAGATGGCTCATACGGGTGGTGAAGCCGTTAGTCATGGTGTAGAACTTGTTTTCACACGTGATCATAAGTTGAAATCGGCTCGTTTGAATGGTAAAGAAATAGATCCAAAGGCATCTTATCGCATTGCAACACTTGATTATCTGGCGCAGGGTAATGATAAGATGGAGGCTTTCAAGTCGGCTACTAATGTTGTTTCTCCACAAGAGAGCAGCAACAATACACGTTTTATTATTATGAACTACTTTAAGGAACAGACTGCTCAAGGTAAGGTAGTGAACGCTCATAAAGAGGGACGTATTCGTGTTGAATAATCATTTCAAGAGTTGATGAAGATGAAAAGAAATATATTATTGATAAGTTTCTGCTTAGTTGCAGCCTTAGTATTTGGACAAACAAAGCAGTTAACAATTCTGCATACGAATGATGCACATAGCCAGATCTATCCTCTTAATACGAATCTTGCTGACACGATGAAGGCTGGTCGTGGGGGGTTCGTGCGTCGTGTGGCAATGATAAAGGCTGAACGTGAGAAGCAACCTGACTTGTTGCTCTTTGATAGTGGTGACTTTTCGCAAGGCTCACCTTATTATACTATGTTCAAAGGGGACGTTGAAGTGGGGCTGATGAATCAGATGCATTATGACGCTGCAACGATAGGTAACCACGAATTTGACTTTGGTATGGACAATATGGTACGGCTCTTTAAGATGGCTAAGTTCCCTATTGTTTGTGCCAACTACGATTTTACAGGTACTCCTCTGCAAGGGCTGGTAAAGCCTTATGTTATCATTAAGCGTAATGGTATTAAGATCGGAGTCTTCGGTCTTGCACCAAAGCTGGATGGTTTGGTAGTGAAAGCAAATTATGGTAAGATTGTTTATAATGATCCAGTGGCGTGTGCACAAAAGGTTATTGACGAGTTGAAACGTAAGAAATGCGACCTTATCATCTGTATTTCTCACCTCGGATGGAATATAGAAGGTGTCAGTGACGAGGAGGTTATTGCTGGTACGCGTGGCTTAGACCTTGTCCTTGGTGGCCATTCACATACCTATCTCACTAAACTTGAATATGTGAAAAACCTTGATGGTAAGTTTGTTGGTGATGATCAGAATGGTAAGCATGCCATTTATGTAGGTAAGTTGGTGCTTGACATGAAGAAGAAAAAGTAAGTCTTTCAATCGATAAGACCTATATATAAATAATGTGGGCTGTATCAATAAGGTTGTTAATGGCAATCTTATTGATACAGCCCATTGTCGTTCATGCGCTATGGGCATTGTTGAGAGTATGTGAATAGATGCTTTCTACTGTCGCCTTCTCCGCCATTCTATAAGCCTGAAGAGAAAGATAAAAGAGCGTGCAGAGGGTCTAATACGAATTATTTTCATGAAAAGAAATATTTATTTTCATGATGAGAAATATTTTTTTTCACGATAATAAATTCTTTTATTCATGGTAATAATTTGTGGAAATCGGTCTCTTTTGTTTACAAGAACCAAACCCAATAGTAGGAGTTGACGGTTATTACAGCTACTATTGGACGTTGGTTATGATGTAAAAAGCTATAGTCTGATAGTGTTCTCGTATTATGAAAGGTGTTTGTGTGCACCTTTATCTTATGTAAATCTGCCCAGGCTTCTTGTCACTCTTTGCTTTCTTCATATTTTCCTGATACTTTTGAATGATAGGCTTCAGATACTTTTTTGATTTTGTTGTAATCAGCATCACGCCGCCAGTACGTGGATAAAATAGCTTGTTGAAGTCACCGTTTTTGATAACATTCACACTAATGATGTCTTTTTGGTCAAGGTTATCGATGTTCTGTACCTCAACTCCATCTACAAGAAACACTGGTATGTTCAGACTATCTTGCTTTTCTTTAGTCTGTGCGCTGATGTTTATACTTGCAACGAGTGCACAAAGAAGGATAATAAACTTTCTCATAACTACTTTTGTTTACGATTAGTAATGCAACAAAGATACTGTTTTTTTATATTGTGAAACAATGTCCTTATTTTTTTAACATCTTTTATTATCTACCTGTTTGGCATAGAGAAAAGAAGAGGAGAGCCTCTGTAACAGAGAAATAGTACCTTGTCTTGAATAATAAAGACTCAGAGAATGGAAGAAATATGGCGATAGTTGATAAGGTTGATATCACCACTCGAGTTCTCAAAGTCGCCAGAGTAGACTATAGCCTTCTTACTTATGGGAGTCTTTATCCAGCCTTCAATCTGTGTGAGTGTCTTCTCAAATGATGAACTATAAGTCATAGAAGACTTCACTTCAATGGCAGTTAGCTCTCCTTCCTGCTTGATTAAGATATCAACTTCATTCTGATTAGAGTCGCGATAGAAGAACACTCCACCTTCTAAACCCATGTTATAGCGATGCTTGATGGCCTCCATAACAATCATATTCTCAAAGATAGCACCACGCATCTTATCCCTGTCTAACTGTTGTGGAGTCTCGATGTCGAGTAGATAACAGGCTAGACCAGGGTCGTTGAAATAGAGTTTAGGACTCTTCACCAGTCTTTTGGGTATGTTCTCATAGTAGGGCGGGAGGAGCGTTATGAGGTAAGAAGCTTGTAGGACAGATAGCCAATGACTGATGGTTTTGGAGCTAACACCAACCTCTGCACCCAGCTCAGAAGCATTGAATATGGATCCAATACGTGATGCACACATCTTCATGAATTTGCTAAATAGTAGTTGATCTTTTATCTTTAAGACATCTCGAACATCCTTTTCTAAATACGTTCTGACATATGATGGATAGAAGAATTTAGCAATATTTTTCCCCGAACAGATGGCAGGATAAAGTCCATTATATAGGATGTTGTTGAGGCTGTTAAAGTTGGTTTGTTCTGCAATCTCTGGTATAGACATTGGCATTAGTTCGAAAACCCCAACCCTTCCTGCAAGTGATTCGGAAAGATTGTGCATAACTTCAAAGTTCGAGCTACCTGATAGTAGGAAATGTCTAGAGGGATCGTTGTCAACGATTCCTTGGATATAGTCAAGCAACTGAGGACATTTTTGAATCTCATCTATAAACATTCCTTTATCTGTTTGGTTGAGGAATGCAATAGGATCATGTTGTGCATAGTCCAGTAAGTTGAGGTCTTTTAAGCTAAATTTATCGTATAGTGGGAATAGTTGGGATAGCAGTGTAGTCTTTCCTGACTGCCTTGGTCCTGTCAAAGCAATAACAGAGAAGTATTTAGAAGCTTCCAGAATGGTTTTCTCTAGTTGGCGGTGTATATAGTTATTCATTACTTTATGTAATTTTGAAGTACGACTCCAAAATTACATAAAAAACACTTATTGAACAAGAAAAGGGAGCTCTTTTAATGAAAAATCTATGTAAATTTGGAGTTGAACTTCAAATTTACATAGATTTTAGGGTGCTTTTATTACTACAATCTTCGCCTTTTCTGAGTATTCCGAATGGATAATAGAAATGTAAAAGATGGTTATGAGCGATTATTCAAAGTAGAAAGTGAGTGCAATCATCTTAGCCCTTGTCTCATTAACAGAGTTGGTATACATCAGCATATTTCTGTCTCTAAGGTTCTTTGCATGGTTCTTATCAAGACTATTGGTGAGACTATACATGAATTTTAGCTCTGGACGAAGTTTGAAATAGGGGAGGTAAAAGTCACATCCGAGTCCAACTTCTAAGAAAACATCACTTCTTTTCAGTTTGATATAGTCATTATCTTTCCCAGAAAGGTTGAGCATAGGGTTGACTCCTAACATCACATAAGGACGATGATTATTGAATCTTGGGGCTGCAGCAATGAGGTCAAGAGCACAAGATATGTAGGCAGTCTTCATCTCTTGTACCTGTTCTGTAGGCTCTCCCTGTGCTGTTAGGTCTGTATGATTACGGAATGTAAGATGTCGTGTGCCAAAGTACATGGCTGGAGCGATGCGGAACTGAAATGTAGAATTAAGTCGTAATTCTCCCAATACACCCACTGTAAATCCTGCATCCCAGCGATCCTGATCAGCTGAAATCGTCTTTTCAACTAATCCATTACCATCTTCAAGGTCGATCATCTGTGGTCCAACATTATTGAGTTCGAGGTCCTGCAGGTGTGTACCGACAAGGACTCCGAAGTGGAATTCTCGTAGATCGGTATAGGGGCGGTTCTGAACCTTTCGCTCCTGTGCATGACCTCCAAGCACAATAGCTAATAGACTGAGGGATAATATTATTCTCTTCATGTTATTCTTTTTAACGCTTTACTTTTTATTTTATTATTTCTGTTGGTTAAACATTTTACGTGTTAGTTGATTCTTAGTCACCTTATATATGGATTATCGTGGTAGAAGGAAGTTCCTTTTTTAGTTTACAGCCTGTATGTTGTTGCTTATCAACAAAGGTGATGTAGCCCATTATCTATGTAGTTGTTACCTTTCATCTATAGATATTTTGCCCATAACTTATGAAGTTGTTTCCCATATCTATAGAGTTTTTACTCTTCATCAATGAAGTTTTTGCCTATTTACCTATTGAGTTTATGTTCATCATCTATGTAGTTTTTCCTTTACCTGTAGCGTTTTACTCTTTATCTATGAGGTAATTGGTAGGCATAAATAGAATTTTAGGGTCAACGCTTTGAGAAAGGGGTGTTGTAATGGTAGCCATCTATAGTTGCTTAAAAGTAGAATCACCAGGAATCGATAGGGTTTATTTGGTCATTGAGACAATGTTTCCTTAAAGGTAATATGCTCATACCTATTTATAGGTAGGTTTGTATAGGATATTGTGACATGTAAAGTCATACAAAGGTAATATTATTTTATTGCCTTTTGCTTGGTATTTTACTTGGTTTCCTATTTCTGTATGTAGTTTTTCTGTTGGTAAATCCTTTCTTATTTATTTGTAATTTCTATTTGTATGGCGTCTAAATATTTATATTTCTCCTCATAATGTTTAGGTATTAAAGATTTTATTTCTAACTTTGCACCATCAAATTTAGGTATTAAACCCATTTGTAATACAAGAACATTATTAACATTATAAATTATTATATTATGGCTTACGTAATTGGCAATGACTGTATCGCTTGTGGTACATGTATCGATGAGTGTCCAGTAGAGGCTATCTCTGAGGGCGACATCTATAAGATTGACGCAGACGCATGCACAGAGTGTGGTACTTGTGCATCAGTTTGTCCTAATGAGGCTATTAGCCTTCCATAAGGTTCAAACCTGTTACTGATTAAATTCATAGGGCAAGTCTTAGGACTTGCTTTTTTCGTTTATATAGGTATAGAATGTGGCTGGATAGGATTCTTTTAGTTAGATAATGCTTTGTGAATGGGGGAGGGGCTATCTTATAGTATATAAGAATATCTCAGCTATATTTTTGAAGATACCTTCATATTATAGAATCATTGCTTATTTCATCCTTATTATGGGTTGGTTTTATTATTCATAGAGTAATGAATTCATTTGTATACACCATATAAAAGGGCGACAGTCATACGACTGTCGCCCTTTTATATGGTGTATATTTTAATTCTTTACATGCCCAATGCCTTCTTGGCATTCTCGTTGTTAGGATTAACTTTCAATACTTTATTATAGTATTCATCAGCCTCCTGCTTGTTTCCTTTCTTAGAGTTGTAGTAGCCTAAGCCGTAGTATACATTCTCAAGATAGCTCTTGCTGTCCTCATCAAGACTTGGTTTAGCCTCTTCAAAGGCTGCTACCTTCTTGTATATATCTGCAACTTTATCTGGATCATTCATGAGTTGGGCTGCATTAGCCTCATTCAACCAAATCCAATCAGATATTGATGGGAACTTGGTTATCATGTCTTCGTATACTGCAATAGCTTTAGCTAAGACCTCATTCTTTGCCGCACGATCAGTAATACCTTCTGCTTTTGCAATGTATGTACTTGCAAGCGCAGCATAGTCACTTGAAGTTGCCTTCTTACTCTTAGAGAGATATTCCATCTGAACGTCTAAAGCTTTATCTTCATTACCCTGTGCTGTGTAGATAGCAGCTAAGGTCTTCATAGGCTCAAGATTGTTCTTATCGAGGTCAAGTGCTTTATTTACGTTAGCAATAGCCTCATCATACTGCTTGTTACCGCAAAGAGCTTTTGCGTATACGTCGTAGTCATTGGATACCTTTTTACCCTTTCCTGCAAAGACGGTGTTAGCATAGCTGATAGCTGTTGGATAGTCTTTTAACTCTACAGCAGCCATCATTGCAATACGGCTAAGGTATTCACTGTTTGGAAACTTCTGTAAACCTTGCCTGGCAACGTCAAGAGCCTTTTGATAATCTTTTGTTATGTATGCAGCAAAACCATAATTGTAGAAGTTATCTTCAGACATGTTTGCTGGATTAGCCTTGTTATACCATGCCAGAGCCTCTTTATATTTACCATCGTTCAGCATGATCTCGGCTGCTGTAGCTTCTACTGGATAGTTTGGCTCAACTTTGCGTAACTCCTCAAGTTTTGCAACTGCAACCTTAGAGTTTACGTGGCGATAAACTTTTGCATAACGCTCATAAGCAGTTACATTGTGTGGATCAAGACTTATGGCAGTCTGATATTGTTGTGCTGCTGCACCAGCATTACCAATAGAATCTTGGATTGCTGCTATGTCACCAAGAAGGACATACGCCTTACTACCATTGAATTTCTTATTGTTAATTACACTGTTTGCTAAGGCTTCTGCCTCTGTAAAGTTGTGCTGTAGGAGGTATACATTACCCAACGCAACGATGGCTTCCTCATCTTTCTTAAATGTCTTTTGATATTCTTTGATGAGATCTTTTGCTGCCTTAGGGTCATTTGGTGCTGCCTTGAGAGCTGCTGTAATTGGTTCCAAAGCCTTTGCGTAATTAACTTCCTGTGCCATTGCTGGAGCAGACATCGTCAATGCCAGTGCTCCTGCTATAAGATATTTCTTCGTATTCATAATTCTCTCTTTTTAATCGTTTATTCAAGTGAGTTCTAATATTACTGAGACGTGTATCAGGTCCCTAAGGTTTAAATGCTTGGAATACTAGAAGCATTTTCCCTTCTTCTACTTAGTCTTTGTTTGTTATTGGTTCTTGACTTCCACTTCTCTAATATTAATGTTACCTCTATAAGGTAGTAACCCTGCCTTAAAGATTATCATCTGCCCAATTGGATTCGCAATATAATTTGCAAAAGCATATGGTAATGCTTTGTGTGGGTCGGCAAGAAGTGCATAGATGGTGCGTACAAATGGATATCTTCCATCTAATAAATAAGCCTGATAAGGTTGCCAGCTATTGCTGGGTGATGCTACTGTAGCTTTAGAAATACTTGCAACAGTTACGTCTTTCTTAAATGTAGTGTTTGTTGTGTCACGGTGATCATTCAACCAGTTTGACCCAATAACACCTATAGCATTAGGAGTTTTATTGACATAGTCTACTACGGACTTGCTGTTCTTGGCAGCTACAATGTTCTCACTCTTTATATTTTTTCCACCTAATATAGAATCAACTACATAATGTAATGTTGCTGATGCCTTGTTATCAAAGACCACTTCAATGGCTCCCCTATTGTTTTTGGGATTCAGTTGACTCCATTTTGCAATCTTTCCTTGTAGAATCTTCTTTACGTCATCAACCGTAATGCATGAATCTGGATTTGAACGATTGACAATAAAGGCAATTCCATCATATCCTATTGGGAATACCTCTGGGATAGGACCTTTCCCTCGTAATATGGCATCTTCTCCTTTTGTCATTGCATGAGACGTTATAAAGAGATTAACCTTCTGATCGAGGAGCAGTTTCATACCTGTGTTGTCATCTGTATAGATTGGCAACAAGTGTGCTTGAGGATAACGGAACTGGTAGTTCTGTAGTAATTCCTCAACGATAGGACTAAAACTTTCGT
>ERZ772786.1179-NODE-1179-length-9989-cov-12.061808_pt1 | contig 9989 bp, 8 predicted proteins | sample MGYA00511473_ERZ772786 | MGnify/ENA primary metagenome ERZ772786 (study PRJEB29015, sample SAMEA2738025) | human oral metagenome | biome: human oral; feature: human-associated habitat; material: saliva | place: China | collected 2252 ...
TGAGGAAGGCGTTCTTTCTGGTGGGGCGTTAGCTCCGAGGGAGGGCGCCTTCCTTTGCGTCGTACGTGGGATATTGCTGAGTGAGGGCTTAGTAATGGTCCTACGGTGAACATGCATAGCATCTTCGGGTGCATATTCCTTCCGGGGTATATGCGCATATCCAGCCCGATTCTTTCCTCTTATGGAAAGCATTGGGAATATAAGGGTATGATTAAAGTCTAGGGATAAAGGGATGATAGAGGGCGACCTGATATGACGCTGTTGAACACCTCCGGTGTGTTGGTAATTCTGACCGTGATTTTGCTGCTGTGGTTTGTACCCAGGAGCCTCCGTCGCGCGCCCGCAGGTCCCGTCATGGAGCCTGAGCGTCCCCTGATTAGCGCCGAGCGTACCGCTGAGGACATTCTCGCCTCCGCCGGTGTGCTACTGAATGAGTCGGAGGCGTACCAGTCTTCCGATCATGCGGTGGCGCCGGGTACCTCCCTGCCCTCTTCTGCTCTTCCGCCGGCTTCTTCCTCTCACGCTGTCGATGACTCCGCTCAGCCTGCCCCGGACACGGCTTCTATTTCGCAGATTCGCGAATCTTCCCCCACTGCGCCCTATACCGATGCGATTCCTGTAGTGGAGGAGGCAAAGCCTTCCGTCCTGTCGTACTTTGATACCTCAAGCCCGAGCGGTATTGCCCTGCTGGTTGCTGTTGCATTGGCTGGTTTGGGCCTTCTGAGTGGCGTTCTCGCTCTCTTTGGTGGTGCGGCGTGGGGTTGGGCTGTTCTCTTCCTGATTCTTGCCGGTGGCGCGTGGGCTGTGAGCCGCTCCGGTCTGCTGGAGTCTGCAAGTGCTCAGATTAAGGCTCGTCGTACTGCTCGTCTTGCGGCCGCCTCTGAGGAGGAGTCCGGTGATGAGGAATCCGAAGAATCTGATGGGGATGAAGAGCCTGCCGATGGTGCCGACGAGTCTGTGGAGGCGCCGGTTCAGGACCCAATCGAAGAAGAGGAAGCCCCTGCTCGCCCCGCCGCCCGCAAGCCTGTACGTGGCGTGAACCGTGAGGCGGCACGCCCGAGCCGTGCGCACATCGCGGTGGAGGCACCTGAGGATGCACCCGAGGCTGTTGCTCGTGAGGAAGTGCCCGCGCCTTCTCAGGCAGCTCGTCCCGTTCGCCCGGCACCTGCTCGTTCTGCTACTACCCGTTCTGCCGCTACTGCTTCTACCGAGCTGCCTGCGGCTCACCGTCAGGAGCGTCGCCAGCAGCAGCGTCCGAGCCGCTTCCAGCCGATTCGCCGCGGTAGCGTGCTTTTCGATCAGGAGAGCGGTTCCGCTACTCAGGCTTCCGCCACTCGTGCTTCCTCCGCTGCTACGCCTCGTACCGCGGGGCAGCCTCGGGTAGCGCAGGCGCCGGGTGCACAGCCTCAGCCTGCTCAGCCCGCTCGGGTTCAGCAGGCACCCGCTGCCCAGCCGGTAGCGCCTCAGCCTGCTCAGCCCGCTCAGGTTCAGCAGGCACCCGCACAGCAGTCGGCAATTCGCCCGGATCAGCCGGTGGCTCGTCAGGCTCTGCGTGACGGTTCACCCGTCCGCCAGGCACCTGCGGCTCAGCCGATTCCCGAAGAGATTCCTCTGCCGGACGTTCTGGACGATTCCGAGTTCGATGCACTGGACATCGCCTCGCTGAACGACCCGGCTCACTCGACCGGCGCTACTGCAACCGGTGGTGTTCGCTCCACGAATCGTCACCCCGGTGCTGGCTCCTCCTTTGAGGCTGTGAGCAACACCTGGAACCCGGTTCAGCTGCCCAAGCCGCTGAGCGCCCTGCACCGCCAGGATCAGGGCAGGAATCAGGGTAAGAAGTAGACTTCGCTCTCAAAATGCGTAAAACCCCGATAGCTTGTGCTGTTGGGGTTTTTCGCGCTGTCGGGGGCGTCTATGCGAATGTGCGGCGTGGGTAAAGCTGGTAGTTAAAAAGAAAAGGAACCCCGTCCATGGGGTTCCTTTTCCAGCATCACACACAGGAAGAAAGTCTTCTAGACCGACTAGGAAGACCTTCCCACAAGGCCTGCCCTATTCGGTAATAAAAATATATCCTAATTCCTGCACCCGATACAAGTCGAAAATAGCGACACCCTGTCAATAAACTAAGGTTTACCTAAGTAAAATCCGCGCCATTGCAGGCGACAAGGGGCAATTGCCCCCGGCTGAAAAAAATTTAAAAAACTTTTTAGCCTCCTCCAAGCGTCCAATATGAAGCCTTAAAGAACCTTCAATCAGGCCAATATTGCCCACTCGTGAGAGAATAGCCGGGTGAAAGAATGGTTTGACGCACTCCCGATTGAGGTTGCCCTAGCTTTCATGTGGGTGGTCGGTATCGTCCGCACCAGCATCGTGTACGCTCTTGGTGCGCTCGCTGCTGAAGGTGGCGCGCGCCTCGACCGCATCCGCAAAGCCATGGACAGCCCGCTCTACCGTAAAGCGCGCCGCTTGATTAACCGGTGGGGCGTAATTGCCGTGCCCCTCTGCTTTCTCACCGTGGGTCTGCAAACCGCGGTCATCATCACGACCGGCTTTACGAAAATGCCGCTGCGCCGCTGGGCTCCTGCGATGCTGCTCGGAACCTTCATCTGGGCGTGCATCTACACCACCATCGGCTTCGCAATTCTTGCCGCGCTCGGCCTGGAACCGTGGATGTTCCCGCTCGCCCTCGCCATTGTTATTACGGTGCTGGTCATTGTGTCTCAGATGCGCGAACGCCGCATTAACCGCGAAACCGTTGCGAACGCTACGGAGAACATCGTCGAGAACTAGTCCTGTCTCCAGCAGGGGATAGGTACACTATCTTGTCGGGTTGAGACCGCTCACCTGCCCCCAATACCGCCGCCCAAGATGTGCTAGCGTGGAGGGATGAGTTCATCCGCATCCTCCACCGCAGGTACCCCCGAAGAGCAGCCCGTCAACGACCCTGCTCTCACCGCAATCGACCCCGGGTTGAGCGCGCCCGAAAACGCTACCGACGAGGTAGAAACCGAAGCGCTCGTCGAGGCTCCCACCCGCGTGTACCTGCACCCCGAGCAGCTGGCAATGATCCAGACTCCGGAGGCTCTGCCCATCCCCGTGCTGCAGCGCTCCGTGCTGCGTGTGAGCTACGTGCCGGCGATTATGCCCGGCAAGTGGTTCAACCGCTGGCATGAGCGTTACGGTGACCGCGTGCAGCTGGCGGAGGTGCCCGTGCGTGAGGCGCGCGGCCTGGACTCCCTGCATCAGGACCTGTGCCTAATCAACCCTGCTGAACCCGTTGCAGAAGAGGGAACTGCTGCCTCCGAGGTGCCCGCTGAAGCTACCGAGCACGCCCCCATTGAGCGCAAGGACGTACCCGAGAACCCCTTCGCGCACATGAGCATTGTGCGCCCCGACCGCGAGCCGGCAAGCAGCGACGGCGAGAAGTACCACAGCATCCGCCTCTACGAGGAGCTGCCCGTGGTCATTCTGCCGGTGGACCACGTGCTCACCGTGCTTGATGAGGTGCCCGTGGAGGAGCTCGCTGAAGAGTTCCTGCTGCAGCCCGCCTCCGATATTCCCGCATATGAGGAAGTGTCCCGTACCTGGCGTGAGAGCGCCGGCCGCATCGTTCCTGAAGGCCTGACCGATAAGGAAACCATCGAGCTGGTTGCCGCCGGGGTGGGCCTGTACATTGTGCCCATGTCCATCGCGCGTTTCTACCACCGCAAGGACCTTACCTACCGCCCCGTTGCGGGTCTGGTCACCTACCCGGTGCACCTGGTCTGGCCGCGCGCCCCCAAGGGCGAGCCGCGTAGCGAAGAGCTCGAAGCGCTCCTGCAGGACTTCATCGGCATTGTGCGCGGCCGCACCGCAACCAGCGACCGCGGTAGCGAAACCCGACAGGCACGCGCCGAACGCATCGCCGCCGAAAAAGCAAAGGAAAAAGCGAAGGCACGAGCCGCCAACGCCCGCCGTGAAGCCCGCGATAAAAAGCGCGCCAACGCCAAGAAAAACGGCAACGCGCGCCAGCACGCTCGACAGTCCGCCAAAGCCGCCAGCGCACGCCGCGGCAAGAAACGATAAAGAACGATAGACGGTAAAATCAAACCATGGCATTAGCAATGGAAACCCGACCCGCAGCCTACGCAGTCATCATTGAGCAGGGCAAGCTGCTCATGACCCGCTGGGTGCCCGAAGACCGCGCGCTCAGCCCCCTCTGGTCCCTGCCCGGAGGCGGCATGGAACCCGGCGAACAGGCGGACGAGACCGCGCTGAGGGAAACCCTCGAAGAGACCGGCTACAGCGTCGCCATTGAAGACATTCTGGGTGTGCACGCCGGACACTTTCCCGTGCGCTCCACCCAGAAAGACCCGCAGGCGCTCCCCTTCTGCGCCCTGCGGGTGGTTTTCCGCGCCCACATTGTCACCGGCGAACTGCGCCACGAAATCAACGGCTCCTCCGACACCGCACGCTGGGTACCCATCGCTGAGCTAGACACCATCCGCTATGGCACCCTCATCGATGAGGTCGCCTCCATGATGGGCTACTCCAACGCCGCCAGCTGGGCACGCGAATACCGCGAATTTCTCGCCGACGAAAACGCACGGAAGCTTCCCTAATGAACCGACTAACCCTCACCCGCCGTGCGGCACTCACCTCCCTGGCACTCATGCCGCTGCTCGCCGCCTGCGGTAGCAACGACACGACCCCGCACGTGGACCCCTCCGCGTCCAGCTACGGTACTCTGCGCATCGGCTACGGTGCCCTGCGTGAGATGCGCGCCGTTGCGCACGTGTACGCGCGCGCCCTGCGACAGGTTGGTTACTCCGTTGAACTTGTCAACACCGACAACAGCCGCGCTACCGCCCTGCGCGGGCTCATGGTTCCTTCGGCGAACTCCGCCACCCCCACCGCAACTCTGCCCGACGATGAGGAAACCAGTAGCACTGCCGCCGTTGAATCGCTGGACCTGGTTATCGACTACAGCGGCGACCTGCTGCTCTACCTGACCGACGACGGCAAAATCAGCCCCGCCGCCGCCCATAACGAACGCATCGCCGCCTCTGTGAGCGCCTCCGCTCAGGCAGCAGGCGTGACCCTGCCCCCGGCAGCTACCCCCACCGCGGAGGAGAGCACCGCCTCCGCGCATGCTACGGAGGCAACCGCGAGCCCCACCGCAAGCTCCACCCGCTCCGCAGACCCCATCAACCTGCGTGCCATGAGCACCACCGACATAACCAACGCGATCTCGCGCATCCTGCCCGAAGAGCTCATGCTCCTCAACGGCGCAAACGCCACCAACAAGGATGTACTGGTCACCACCCGCGCCGTGAGCGCCCGCTACAAGTTCAGCTCCCTCGCGAACCTGCGCGATGTGCAGTCGAGTCTGGTGTTCTCCATTCCGACCGGGTACTCCAGCGGCACCTACGGCGTGGATTCCCTGCGTAGCCTCTACCGCTACCGTGTGCACGACCCGAAGATTCAGGACAACCCCGCCGAACGCGTCAACGCCCTCACCGCAGACACCGTGCAGGTGACCCTGCTGCACAGCTGCGACTCCGCGATTGAAGAGAACCGCCTAGTCACCCTGGAAGACCCGTCAACGGCGCTTCTGCAGCAGCAGCTGGTGCCCATTATTCGTCGTACCCTGCCAGATAGCGCCCGTACGGCAATTAACCGCGTATCATCTACATTAGACACGGGTAACCTCTCGTTCCTGTTGCGTCTGACTAGCGGATCCAACCCCATCGCAGATGACGACGCAGCACAATTCATTTTGGATCACCCTAGAAAGTAAATCATCATGACGAAGTACCGTCAGTCCTCAAAGTTGAGCAACGTCCTGTACGACATCCGCGGCCCCATTCTGGATGAGGCCAATCGCATGGAAGCGATGGGCCACCGCATCCTCAAACTGAACATTGGTAACCCCGCACCCTTCGGCTTTGAGGCGCCGGATGCCATCATGATGGACATCATTCGTCACCTGCCCGAAACCCAGGGCTACTCTGACTCCCGAGGTCTCTACTCGGCACGTACCGCCATTGTGCAGCACTACCAGAACCGCGGCATCATGAACCTCGACACCGACGCCGTCTACCTGGGCAACGGTGTGTCTGAGCTGATTCCGATGACTCTGCAGGCACTGTGCGAGACCGGCGACGAAATCCTGGTCCCCATGCCCGACTACCCGCTGTGGACCGCATCCACCGCGCTGGTGGGCGGTAAGCCCGTGCACTACCTCTGCGATGAGGAAAACAACTGGTACCCGGATATTGAAGACATTAAGTCGAAGATTACCGAGCGCACCAAGGGCATCGTGGTTATTAACCCGAACAACCCCACCGGTGCCGTGTACCCGCGCTCCGTGCTCAAGCAGATTGTAGATGTGGCACGCGAGCACGGCCTGGTCGTGTTCTCCGATGAGATTTACGAAAAGATTACCTACGATGGCGCAGAGGCCATCAACATGGCAACCCTCACCGGCGACGACGTGCTCTGCCTGACCTTCTCCGGCCTGTCCAAGGCGTACCGCGTCTGCGGTTACCGTGCAGGCTGGGTCGCAATCACCGGCCCGAAGAAGGACGCCGCAAGCTACCTTGAGGGCATTCACCTGCTCGCCTCCATGCGCCTGTGCTCCAACGTCCCGGCACAGCACGCAATCCAGACCGCGCTCGGCGGCTACCAGTCCATTAACGAGCTGATTGTTCCCGGCGGCCGCCTGTACGAGCAGCGCACCCTGGCGCACAAGATGCTCAACGAGATTGACGGCATCAGCTGCACCAACGCGGAAGGCGCGCTGTACCTGTTCCCGAAGATCGATGTTGAACGCTTCGACATTACCGACGATGAGCAGTTCGCCCTGGATCTGCTCAAGAGCCAGAAGATTCTCTTCAGCCACGGCCGCGCATTCAACTGGAAGGACCCGGACCACTTCCGCCTGGTGTTCCTGCCCGATACGCAGACCCTCACCAGCGCCCTGGAGCGCCTGGGTAACTTCATGGCTGACTACAAGCAGAAGCACTAGCCCTGCCGCCTCTGCTACGTATAGACGGAAAATAGCCTGCCCCGCAGTTCTGATGAGCTGCGGGGCAGGCTATTTTTAGCGGCTTTGCGGATGCGCCAGAGAGCGCAGTAACGCACCGGGAGGGGCGTGCTAGTTTGCCGCAGGCTCCCCGCCCTGCGTACCTGCCTGTGCACCGCGTGCCGCGTTCAGGCGCTCCTGCGCGCCCTGCAACCACGCCTCGCAGCGGGCGGCAAGCGCCTCGCCACGCTCCCACAGGGCGATGGAGGTTTCCAGGTCGCTGGCGCCGGATTCCAGCTGGCGCACGACCTGCTCCAGCTCGGCACGCGCCTGCTCGTAGCCGAGGGTTTCGACGGGGGCGCCCAGTTCGGCGCTGTTGAAGCTAATGTTCTCGCTCATTGAGGAACCTTTCAGGGGTAAAACTTAGGGGTAAAAACTAGGGGTAAAACTTAGGGGTATCGAGGTTTAGGAGATGTTTGAGGGATCCGTAGAAGTCACGGTCGCCTGCGCCGAACCGGTCGCCGCGCGCACCGTAATCTGCTCGCCCGCACTCAGCGCCGAAGCATCACGCACAATAGCGCCCGCGGCATCCTGAACGATGGAGTAGCCGCGGTTGAGCGTCTGCGCAGGCGAGAGCGACCGCACCCGCGCCAACGTATGCGACAGAGTCGCCGACTCACGCTCCAGACGGTGCTGCACCGAACGGTGAGCGCGCTCGCGCAGCTGGCTCAGCTCCTCCACACGCATGAGCAGGGAGGACTCCGGGTGGGTGAGCACCGGGCGGCTGCGCAACTGGGCAATGTAGTTCATCTGTATGCCCACGTAGCCGAGTACCGCACGGTCCAGACGGGCGCGAGCCTCGGTGATGCGGGCGGTTTCCTCCGAAATATCGGGCACAATGCGCTTACCCGCATCGGTGGGGGTGGAGGCACGCAGGTCGGCGACCGCATCAAGGATGGGGGAATCCGCCTCGTGACCGATTGCCGAGACCACCGGGGTGGTGGCTGCCGCGACGGCGCGGATGAGCGCTTCCTCGGAGAAGGGCAGCAGGTCCTCGAAGGAGCCGCCGCCTCGGGCGATGACGATGACGTCCACCTCCGGGTGGGTGTCCAGCTCGGCAAGAGCCGCAATGACCTCAGCCGCCGCGCCCTCACCCTGAACGCGGGTATTGCGCACCTCGAAGACCACGCCGGGCCAGCGCAGGGAGGCATTGCGGATAACGTCCTTCTCCGCGTCAGAATCGCGACCGGTAATCAGACCCACACGATTCGGCAGCATGGGCAGCGGCTTCTTCCGCGCGTCAGAGAACAGCCCCTCGGCGGCGAGAGCTTCACGCAGACGCTGCAGCTGCTCGTGCAGGTTGCCGGTACCGACTGCGTACACTTCCTTGCCGATGAGGGAGAGCTTGCCGTTCTTCCACAGGCTCGGCTTGGCGCGGGTGACGATGCGAGCGCCTACGGTCACATCAGCCGCCAGGCCGCTACCGGCACGCCCAAAGAGTGCGAGGGTGAAGGAGAAGTCTTCGTTGAGGTCTTTGAGCTCCATGAAGACGTTGCCGCCGCGGCCGTTGAGGGAGGCGACCTGTGCCTCCACCCAGAGCTCGGGAACCTTGTCTACGTAGTTTTTGAGGTTCTGCGCGAGCAGGGCGAGGGGCCAGGGGTTGGTGGCGGTGGTTTCCTGAGACTTCCCGGGAAGTTGCCGCTCGTGCACGGGCGGCACCACGAGTGCGGGTGCCGGCTGCGCTGCGGAGGGGTTGTAGAAGTTCATACCCTCTATTGTCCCTGATTGGTCGGTTATGCGTCTGCTCACAGGTCAGTCGAACGAATCGGGGTATCTTGCACGCAGTGCAGGTGAAACTTAGCTTCTGGCGCATTCGGCGGGTCCGAATCGGCTTTGAACAGTGTGAGCGGGTACCCTAGGCTCATGCGCTCACCCGATCAGTCAGCAGACCAGAACAATGCCCTCAATACCGCCGCGGCTTCGTCTGCGGCGGGTACTGGTGCGCAAAGCTACCCGGCGGATGCGACCCGAGTCGTGGACACCCGGATCACCCGCACAGACGGCAACTACACGGACGGCTACCACACGGCGGATGAAGACACCACCCTGCTACAGCCCACGCGCACGCTCGGCCACGGGACAGCCCCCACAAAGGCCGAATTGCAGGCTGCCCCGGAGCCTCCCTTCGCGGCAGGTTTGCGAAGGTTCCTGACCGTTGTCCTGTGCGCCCTGGCCCTAGTGACCGGTCTGGGCGCAACCACGGGCGCCTGGGTGAACTCAAAGCTCATGTCAGAGCGTGGTTTCTCGCAGATTTCCTCCAACCTGGCGGAGGACTCGCAGCTTGCCTCGCGCATTGCGGACGGCGCGGTGGAAGACCTCATGAACTCCGAGGCTATGACAACCTTCCTCGACGGCACCAAAGAAAGCGGCTTATACTCCATTCTTGTAAAGCCGACACAGGACGGCATACGTTCCCTGCTCAACCGTTCCGCGGCTGAGCTGTCAAAAACTGAAGAATATCGAAGCCTCTGGAAGGAAGTCGCCGAGGAAACTCGCCGTTACAACCTTGAACACCAGGACGGCCCCGCCGTCATTGTGCTCACCCCCTTCTACCGTGCGCTGGATGCGAAGGTCGGCTCTATCGGCTCCTTCGACCCGGACCTGACGAAGCTCGGCCCTGAAACCCTCAACATTGACCGGGTGAAGGATGGCAACAGCCAGCAGGACCAGCAGGAGTGGTACCTGCACTCCGGCATTAACCGTGCCGCTGCGTTGGGCAAATCCACCGTGCCGCTGACCATCATCTCGGTGCTGAGCCTGCTGCTGGCTACGTTGCTGGCACCCCGGCACCGCATCCTGGTACCGGTGGTTACGGCTCTGCTCTACGCCCTGCTGGGATGGGGCGCCGCAGCCTGGCTGGGCGGTCAGAGCCCCGAATCCCTAGGAATTACCAGCCACAGCACCGCCGGAACGGCGCTGA
>ERZ772786.1185-NODE-1185-length-9953-cov-6.094767_pt1 | contig 9953 bp, 7 predicted proteins | sample MGYA00511473_ERZ772786 | MGnify/ENA primary metagenome ERZ772786 (study PRJEB29015, sample SAMEA2738025) | human oral metagenome | biome: human oral; feature: human-associated habitat; material: saliva | place: China | collected 2252 ...
GCTTAGGAAGCACCCGGCGGGGGTCTTTGTGTGAGCGAGAACCTGGTACGTGACGGGAACATGGCGTGTCGCTCGCATGGTTTCTTCCCTTGTCAGAGGATTTTATGGGAGTAGATGTGGTTGGAGTGTATAATTCTACATGTAGCCTCCGCGAGGTTCTCGCAAAGCACCCGTTTCTGCCGCATGGTTGCGGGCTAGTTTCGGGTAGCTATTTCCCTACTTTTTCGTAGGGACTTTCATTGAGGCCTGACGTTTGGGCGCACTGAGGGCATGAAAGAAGGACATTTCCCTACTTTTTCGTAGGGACTTTCATTGAGGCATACGCAAGTCCCCCTCGGCTAATCGTGGCCTGGGGGATTTCCCTACTTTTTCGTAGGGACTTTCATTGAGGCTACTACTTTCGTTGCGTGCAAGAGCTGGTATAACCGCATTTCCCTACTTTTTCGTAGGGACTTTCATTGAGGCAATTGGTTGATGTGGTCTCCGCGCAAGTGGAGATGAATTTCCCTACTTTTTCGTAGGGACTTTCATTGAGGCCCACATGATGCAAGTCACTAAGAAATTTATGCCCCGAATTTCCCTACTTTTTCGTAGGGACTTTCATTGAGGCATGGACGCGTCGCCCGCGCCCCGGCGACACTAACGATTTCCCTACTTTTTCGTAGGGACTTTCATTGAGGCGTCTTTAACGGTGCTCCAATACTTTTCGATTTCGCCCTTATTTCCCTACTTTTTCGTAGGGACTTTCATTGAGGCGATGCCCGCAAACTGAACCCCAGCCCAGAGAACACAGATTTCCCTACTTTTTCGTAGGGACTTTCATTGAGGCTCAGGCGGCCCTCCTCATCAATCCAGACTGCCGAGAATTTCCCTACTTTTTCGTAGGGACTTTCATTGAGGCGGCTGCTGGAACCACCACGGGTCCTCCACCACCAAAATTTCCCTACTTTTTCGTAGGGACTTTCATTGAGGCAGGTCAGGTCGGCGGCAACGCACAGGCGGGCGACACATTTCCCTACTTTTTCGTAGGGACTTTCATTGAGGCGCTGTCGCATTTGAGGGCGCGCGATTCATCGCTCACACATTTCCCTACTTTTTCGTAGGGACTTTCATTGAGGCAGTATGGCAGGCCTGCCAGCCCTGTGCAAGTTTTGAATTTCCCTACTTTTTCGTAGGGACTTTCATTGAGGCTGTTCCTCTCGGTTGGTTCGCGCGGGGCGCGGGGTGGAATTTCCCTACTTTTTCGTAGGGACTTTCATTGAGGCGCCGCGCCCGCTTCTCCAGGTCACGGATAACCGCCGGATTTCCCTACTTTTTCGTAGGGACTTTCATTGAGGCCCTGTGTGACCGACCGACCGACGACCGACCGACGGGATTTCCCTACTTTTTCGTAGGGACTTTCATTGAGGCAAGACCCGCTAACGCCGGTACACCCGGTATCCCCGCCTTGATTTCCCTACTTTTTCGTAGGGACTTTCATTGAGGCCAGTTTCCTTCAGCTGATCAACCCACATTGCAGGGATTTCCCTTCCTTTTCGGAGGGACTTTCATTGAGGCGACCGAGGCGGCTAACGCCCGCCTGGGCGCGGCTGAGAGCATTTCCCTTCCTTTTCGGAGGGACTTTCATTGAGGCGGCTGACGAGAACCTTTGATGATTCCAGATTAACATCTTGATTTCCCTTCCTTTTCGGAGGGACTTTCATTGAGGCCTGAAAGGCTTGTTTGACCTCAAGACCAACCCGGAAATTTCCCTTCCTTTTCGGAGGGACTTTCATTGAGGCCGACTGGACGCTGAGCACGGTAGCGCCGGAAGCGTCCACATTTCCCTTCCTTTTCGGAGGGACTTTCATTGAGGCCGGGAGATTATGCTCGGGCACCTAGCCTTCCTCAACATTTCCCTTCCTTTTCGGAGGGACTTTCATTGAGGCGTACTCTTCCAGGGTTCGGGGGTCGCGGGGCGATTTCCCTTCCTTTTCGGAGGGACTTTCATTGAGGCCTTGCACATGCCACCCCCGCCCCAATATTCCAAAATTTCCCTTCCTTTTCGGAGGGACTTTCATTGAGGCAAACTTCCACCGTTGGCTATTGCGTCTAGGTGGTCGGCGATTTCCCTTCCTTTTCGGAGGGACTTTCATTGAGGCGGCAGTCGCGCGTGCCGGTGGGGTCTGCGTTGTACGGAATTTCCCTTCCTTTTCGGAGGGACTTTCATTGAGGCACTGGCCTTTCGGTGGTGGGTGATGGGTTCTTGGAGAGGGTATTTCCCTTCCTTTTCGGAGGGACTTTCATTGAGGCTCCAGGAAGCGCCGGAGGGCGAGCGCGGAGCACTCCGCTATTTCCCTTCCTTTTCGGAGGGACTTTCATTGAGGCTTCCTCGCCAATCGCCTTAAGTTCTGCTACGTCTCCATTTCCCTTCCTTTTCGGAGGGACTTTCATTGAGGCTGGGTGCCTTGCCGGAGGTATCCCACCATGAGCTAGATTTCCCTTCCTTTTCGGAGGGACTTTCATTGAGGCGCCATAGTGCCAAACGGCTGGCTCTTCGCATCGGGTAATTTCCCTTCCTTTTCGGAGGGACTTTCATTGAGGCATCACCCTGGTTGCTGAAACCCGTACTCTGACCCAGCATTTCCTTTCCTATTTGGAAGGGCTTTCATTAAGGGGGTGTGATACACTCGGGCTGAAAAAAGCTCGCTTGCGATTTCCCCTACTTTTCGTAGGGGCTTTCATTGAGGTGGCAGTGCGCATGAGATGAAGACAACCGGGAAATAACTTCCCTTCCTTTTTGGAGGGACTTTCATTGAGGCCCTTCTACTCGTTGCAGGTTGATTCGGTAGCCCGCGGATTTCCCTTCCTTTTGGGAAGGGCTTTCATTGAGGCGGCGGCACGACTAAGGATGCTATCGACGCGATCAATTTCCCTTCCTTTTTGGAGGGGCTTTCATTGAGGCAACGGCGTGCCTTCTGCCATGCCAGCGATGTCGGTGCATTTCTCTTCCTTTTTGGAAGGGCTTTCATTGAGGTACTCTCGCCCAGCTTCATGGTGCCCAAAAACAATTATTTCCCTACCTATTCGTGGGGACTTTCAATAAGACAAGACTGTTGTGATGGCCCAGGATGACTGATCGACTGCTTGTTCTAGTGCTTGAGATGTAGATTTTCATTGAGGCGACCCAGATGCCCACGCAGCCTCTCTGGGAATCCGCATTTCCCTTCCTTTTTGAAGGGGCTTTCATTGAGGTGGCAAGCAGCAATTCGGCGCGACCACTCAACGGGAATTTCCCTTCCTTCTTGGAGGGGCTTTCATTGAGGCGGCGAGGAGACCTATAACCGCCTCAACACCAAGGGCAAATTTCCCTTCCTTTTGGGTAGGGCTTTCATTGAGGCTGGGATGGTTTGCACCCGGGCGACGGTATTCACGAGGATTTCCCTTCCTTCTGGGAAGGGCTTTCATTGAGGCAAGTCCAGCGGCACCTCTGCACCGTAGCGCTCTTCCATTTCCCTTCCTAATTGGAGGGGCTTTCATTGAGGCGCGGCGTTTATGCGTCATAAGCGTGCCGGTGAGGAGGCATTTCCCTTCCTTCTGGGAAGGGCTTTCATTGAGGGGGGCATAATCCACTGCACTCGCCGCAGCGCCCGGCCTTTTCCCTTCCTTTTTGGAAGGGTTTTCATTGAGGCTGGGGTAACCAGAAGGGCGGCCGTGGCGCGACCTATGAATTCCCTCCCTTTTTCGAGGGGCTTTCATTGAGGAGGCAAACGGGACTGGGTCGGTTTGATTACAAATGTCATTCCCTGCCTTTCCGTAGGGACCTTCATCGAGGCTGGAGCATGGAAACGCGCCAGGCTGACGCCCCTGGCTTTTTCCCTCCTCCTTCGTAGGGACTTTCATTGAGGCAACCACTTGAACCCTGGAGTTCCTGCAGAAACTCCGGAGGAATTTCCCTTCCTTTTGGAGGGACTTTCATTGAGGTTTCTGATGGGAACCCTACCACCCCGAGATTGCTGAGATTTCCCTACCGTTTGGTGGGACTTTCAATAAGACAAATCAATATCTCCCTCAAGATAACCGCGGGACAGCTTGTTCTGTACCTTGAGGTGTAGACTTTCATTGAGGTGCCGCCACAGCGGGACGTAATGACCCCGCCTGTGTGACCATTTCCCTTCCTTTTCAGAGGGACTTTCATTGAGGCAAGAAGAGGGTGCGCACCGGCATAAAGAACAGAACCATTTCCCTTCCTTTTCGGAGGGACTTTCATTGAGGCCATCTGACGGTGTCTAACGGGGGGTGAGCCCGCCGGCATTTCCCTTCCTTTTCGGAGGGACTTTCATTGAGGGATCGACGGCTTGGGAATGGGCCGTGACATTGGCCAAAAATTTCCTTTCCTTTTCGGAGGGACTTTCATTGAGGGTGTCGAGGGCGCCCGCCGCTACGCCGCCGCTACCGCATTTCCTTTCCTTTTCGGAGGGACTTTCATTGAGGCTTCAATGTCGGCGCAGTGTATGAGAACCGTCCGCTCATTTCCCTACCTTTTTCGTAGGGACATTCATTAAGGCATTGAGGCGGGCTCATCCCGGCTTGCGCGGGAAACACCTCAACCTTCCCTACCTGTGTAGGGACTTTCCCTGACATATTTCTGCTCCGTTCCTGGACCCACTACAGTCCAGGAACGGAACTTTTCTCTACACAACGAAGCCAAAACGCCAGTAGTGAGACCCACCCGCCAGCTGCTACCCGCCTCCTCCATGAACCCAATCAGAGAAACTCAACACGCCGGAATAACGTCATAAACTCGCTGATAAGCCAAAATAATGATCTGCAGTGCTACCCTCAAAACCAAACAGACAAAGTAGACTGCTTAGCATATTCACTCACACAAGGAGACACCAATGTCTACCCCCTACAGCGCAGGCGACGAACTTCCCATCTCGCTCGTCATGCACACCGTGTACTGCCCCCGCCGCGCATGGATTGAATCCAACGGCGAAAAGACCGACACCTCACAAATGCAAGAGGGACAATCCGCCCACAAACGTGTCGACGACCCTAAAACATCCCGCGGCACACAACAGCGCGCAGTCACCATCTCATCAACACGTCTCGGGCTCACTGGACGGTGCGACGCCGTCGAACCCCAAGAAGACGGTTCTACCCGCATCATCGAATACAAGGCAACACCCGTACGCCGCAACGCCTCCGTCACACCAGCCCACAGGGTGCAACTCGCCCTTCAGAAAATCTGCCTCGAAGAATCCGGCGAAACAGTCAGCGAATGTGCGGTGCACTTCACCAATCACAACAAAACCGTGCCCGTCGACATCTCAGACGAAGACATCCGCACCGCAGAAGAATACGTACACACCACCCGCGCACTCATCGACAACCCCACAGCACCGCAACCCCTCGAAGACTCACCCCGCTGCAGCTGGTGCTCCCACATTTCCGTGTGCCTACCCGACGAATCCCGCGGAAAAGAAAACATTACACGCGTCGTCGCCAGCAACCCCGACAGCCAAGTAGCACACCTAACCACGCAAGGATCAAGAGCGACCGTCCAGCAAGGACGCCTCATCGTGCAACACCTCGGCGAAACAATCAGCAGCGTACCCCTCGAACGTGTGCACAGCCTCGTTGTCCACGGAAACATCGACGTTTCCTCCGCGCTTCTACGAGAACTCATGTGGCGCAACTGCACCATCATCTGGTGCTCCAGTACCGGCCGAGTCTACGGCTGGTCGCAACCCGGCACCGGACCGAATGGACTGGCCCGCGTGCAACAGCATGTCCTCTCAGCGCAGGGGCACCTGCCCATAGCGGCCGCCATGATTGCCAGCAAAATCTCAAACCAAGCGACCCTGCTGCGCCGCAACGGCCACGCCGCAGACGCATGCCGCACCATGCGAGACATCCAGAAGAACACGCCGCAGGCTACCTCAATCCCAGAACTGCTCGGCATCGAAGGTGAAGCCGCCTCGCTCTACTTCGGCAACTTCGCGACCATGCTCAAAGAAGACGTGCTCACCGAACTCGGATGGACCTGGACCGGGCGGCAGGGGAGAGGAGCCAATGACCCCATCAACATCCTGCTGAACTACGCCTACGCGCTGCTCAGCTCAGAATGCATCCGAGCAATCCTCACCTGCGGGCTTGACCCTCACGCCGGGTTCCTGCACAGCAGCTCACGCAATAAGCCGGCGCTCGCGCTTGACCTCATGGAAGAGTTCCGTGCCGTCATCGCGGACTCCGTAGTGGTTTCTCTTATCAATAGGAAGCAGGTTAAAGCGGCGCACTTCACCGCGGTTGGTGGTAGCTACCGGCTCACACCCGAAGGGCGGAAGACTGTTATCGCTGCTTTTGAGAAGCGTATGGCCACGGAGATTACTCACCCCACCTACGGGTACTCGGTGACGTGGCGCCGCGCTGTTGAGGTGCAGGCCCGCATGCTCCTGGGCGTAATTAACGGAACCACCCGCGAGTACACGGGGGTGACCGTACGATAATGCGTGACGATGCCCGACGAACACTCATCGCTTACGATGTGCCCAGCGACCGGCGGCGCGCCAAACTGGCCAAGCTCATTCTCAGTTATGGGGACCGTATCCAGTACAGTGTCTTCATTGTGGATGCGGCCCCGGCTAAGGTGCGGCGTATCAAAGACGAGGTTCAAGAACTCATCGATCCGGACGAGGACTCGGTGCTCTTCTGTGACCTGGGGCTGCTGGCCCGGCTTGATGAGCCGACCTTCAGCTACATTGGCCGAGCGCGCGAGGTGACCGAATCGGATGCGCTCATTCTCTAGCCGCGTGCTGCTCATTCGCTAGCGAGGCGCGGCAGGGGAGTGAGGGAATGACGAGTTCGATTGCGGACAGGTAACAGAGGTGGGGATAATGACCTTTGGAAGCTTTCGTCTGCGGATACTAAATTTCTCTGCCTTCGGGTGGGGACTTTCATTGAGGCCTGACCATGAAGCCCGAGCCTGACATCACCGAGCAGATATTTCCCCGTCTTCGGGCGGGGACTTTCATTGAGGCATACGTATTTGCCTGTTTTATGTAGTGTTGGCGGATTTCCCCGCTTTCGGGCGGAGACTTTCATTGAGGCATCTCATGCGCGTTGCCCTACCGTGACCCGCGCAAGCGATTTCCCCGTCTTCGGGCGGGGACTTTCATTGAGGCGTGAACTGCACGGACTTTGCATTGTGGCGGCTGAACCAATTTCCCCGCCTTCGGGCGGGGATTTTCATTGAGGCATCAGCGCGGCAACCTTAATCGGCTTGATAGTCTTATTTCTCCACCTTTGGGCGGGGACTTTCATTGAGGCAAGTACTACGTGAACGAAGTCGCCACTGGCGATGCGATTTCCCCGCCTTCGGGCGGGGACTTTCATTGAGGTCAGGCGAGCACGGTTGTCAAGACGCCATATACGCAGGATTTCTCCACCTTCGGATGACGAAGCTGCGGTAGGCATAGATATTGCGCGGTGTACACTTTGGGTACGTAATCCGCGAGACTTTCATGCCACAGCCGTTTTGGTTATGCCATAACATGCTAGTTTTGCTAGCTATTTCCTCGCTTTCAGGCGGGGACTTTCATTGAGGTGAAGACACCGTAGATAGGCTGATCGCTCTTGATGAAATTTCTCCACCTTCGGGTGGGGACTTCGTTACGACGCTGGACGTGAATCGGGAAGTCTCACGCGGGTTACGTTGCCCCGTTCTGGAAACCACCCTGGTTTCTAGAACGGGGCTATTCTCCTTAAAACACGAAGACAGGCTAGATGCGGCACCTACTGCGGATTTCTCGTGGCAGCGATATGGGTCTGAAATGACCAAACCAGATGCGCGTAATCTGCAACAACGCTATGGTGAAGTCATGAGCGAAGAGCTGAACCGGTTGCGCCACGATGGAGGTACAGGAATAATTAAGAGGTCTGGTAGTACCCTAGCGATAAGTGCCTCTTACTTATCTCTCGTACTCCATGGAGTAGGAGCTTTCATTGAGGTGGCTACTGAGTACTGCTTTGAGCAAAGGCAAAACATTATCCCCTGTCTGCATAATCCAGGGGCTTTCATTACTGGCTCTTCACTCAGATTTTTCTGAGGGAAGAGCCATAAATCTATATGGCTAATGAGTTCTTATATGAGCTCGAGAATTTTTTAGTTGCCCTGGCTTGAACTTAATGCTATGGTTGAGACATCAATCGGCATGAAGACCACTTCGACAGTCCGTAGGAGTGACTCTGCCCCCATCTTGGAGGTGAAGGATAATGACCCCGCTTATGATGTAGACAAAAAGCCGCCCGCTACGCGAGGCGCAACGGGCGGCTTTTATTCAAATTAGTGAAACCGCATCAAGCGGCGGTTATGCCTGTTGCCGCAGACATAACCTAATAAGTATACCGGCAGTACGGAGGGGCCTCCCAATCTGCCTGCATACTGACCGCTTGTGTGGCTACGCCATACCCTCTATACCCTGTGCTGTCACCACCCAAACACGGGTCGTGATAGTGCAGGGGAGAAGGGGAAAGGCATGCCGAATCGGTGACGTGACGAAAACACGCGCATCATTCGGAAAAGACAGGTAGCTTAAAGCTACACAACAAAAAACGTGCACAACCCACGCATCGACGCGAGAAGTGCACACACTACCTAAGGAGACAACCATGTCCCAGAACATCATTACCCTCGCCGACCTCATCGAAAACGTCAAGCTCGGCGGCGGTTCCGTCATCACCTCTATCACTGAACAGGAACCCGCAGCAGGCCCCCACGCATCCGTGGCACCCCCCAAGTTCGTCGATGGTAAGGGAAGCGACAGCAAGTCTGCCTTTGCATTCGAAACCCGCTACATCGTAGAGAAGTCTGAAGACCAGGACGAACCCGAGAAGGAAGAAGAATCCAAGACTGCTGAGAAGGCCGTCAAGGGTAAGCCTCAGAAGGTCGTCCTCATCGACAGCAAGCAGTCCGAACTCAACCGCGCAGAAGCCGCCATCGAACAGGGCCGCCAGTACGGTGACGAAGCAGTCGTCAAGATTCCCCGTGGCGTCGTCACCTACCAGACCGAAAACGGCCCCGTTGAATACACCGACATGGAGCTCTCCCACCGCATCTTCGACGGCCACTTCCGTGCCGGTTACGTGGACGGTAAGCCCATCACTGAAAACGACCAGTACCGCGCACTGCGTAACTGCACCCCCGCAGACATGAGCGCACTGCTCAACACCGCCCCCGCAGCACTCCTCTTCGGCGCATGGGACTCCACCCGCAAGAGCAACCAGGTACGCCTGCGCAGCGCCCTCGTCGGTGAAATCATCGGCGTTCTCGCCGACCAGGAACCTGGCGCTGAACACCGCCAGGCACGCCGTGGCGGCGCCCGCGTCGACGCCGTAGCCGCCAGCGTAAAGCTTGACGCTAAGGAACTTAGCTCTCTCGTCGATGATCAGGAAGCTGAACTGAGCGCCAAGAACGTTGCCGCACGCCGCAAGGAAGTAAAGACCGCCAAGGCTGACGCCCGCATCTCCGCATCCACTCTCGGCCTGGGTAGCATCCCGCCCACGCTCGAAGAAACCGGTGCCGTCGCATGCCGCCGTATCATCCGCTCCTGGGTTCTGAGCCTCGCTACCCTGCGCCAGCTGCGCTTCGGTCAGGACGAGACCAAGAATGTTGCCGCGCGTGCACTTCTTGCCGCACTCGGCCTCAACGCCATTGCCCGTGCGGAGCGTGAACTCTACATCCGTGCCAACTGCGACCTGATCGAATCTGCTGCACCCGTCGTTACCCTCGACCAGCGTTTCGGTGAGAAGAAGACCTTCGCACCCCTGACCGTTGAACACACCGACCAGCTTCTCCTCGAAGCTATCGAGAATGCCAAGAAGGCTGGCGTGGCTGACTGGAACGGCCAGACTTTCAAGGTCGACGGCAACCCCATCATCATTAAGAACGCCACCGCGGAGGACGCTGAATA
>ERZ772786.1191-NODE-1191-length-9937-cov-4.862477_pt1 | contig 9937 bp, 6 predicted proteins | sample MGYA00511473_ERZ772786 | MGnify/ENA primary metagenome ERZ772786 (study PRJEB29015, sample SAMEA2738025) | human oral metagenome | biome: human oral; feature: human-associated habitat; material: saliva | place: China | collected 2252 ...
CGCAGACAGGAACGGACGAGGAAACAGCCGGCGGGTTCTCCGTCGCGTGGGCGCCCCCCGAACAGCAGGACGGGACAGGCCCCTTCGGACCCACGATCGACGTCTATTCTCTGGCTGCCACCGTGCATGGCATCCTGACGGGCCACTCGCCCTTCGAGGTTCCCGGAGGAGACAACCGCGAACTCTCAGTGCTCAACCGGGTGCTGCGCTCCCCTGTTCCCGCCATCGGTCGAAGCGATGTGCCCGCGGAACTTGAGCGTATCCTCGCGATCGCCATGTCGAAAGACCACAAGCGGCGCTACCAGTCGGCGCGCGAATTCGCCCTCGCCCTGCAGCACGTCCAGTCCTCGCTGCGCCTGACCCCCACTCCCTTCGAGGCCATGGGCGTGGAGACCCCCACCGCCACCTACGAGGACGATGAGGGGGATGAAACCAGCGCCGCGCCGATCGCAGTTTTCTCCTCGCATGCCCCGACCCCGGCCTCGTCCATCGCGGACGAGGACGACCGAACCGTCACCGTCTTGACGAAGGTGGACCCCGCCCCGGCGCCCGCGAGCGCACCCGCGCCAGCCGCGGCGCACGCCCCCGCCTCTGCGCACGCTCCCGCCGATGCACACGCACCCGCGAGCGCACCCGCCTCCGCGTCGGGGGACACGGAAGGGGCCGAGGCGGAGGAACGCTCATCCAAGGGCTTCGGCGCGGTCGTGGCGGGGTTCTTGCTCGTGGCTCTGCTCCTCGGCGGCATCGCCTTCGGCGTGTGGACGGTGCTACGCGGTGAGGGAACCACGAAGGCCCCCACGCAGTCCGCGGCCGACGCTCCTCCGCTTGACGGGCTCCCTTCGGCCAACACGAACGCGTCGGTCACCGGCCTGTCGGGGACGCTCACCCCCGACGGCGTGACCTTCACGTGGGACGCGGCGGGGACGGGAACCACGTACCTGTACCACGTCGAAGACCCGAAGGAAGAGCACGCGGTACGCCAGACGAAGGAAACCTCGGTCACCGTGCCCGCCGTGCCTGGGCGCACGTGCCTGTCCGTCGCCGTGCGTAACTCGGACGGGCGCTCGTCCAACGAGGCCATTGAATGCGTGGAGACACCATGAGCGCCGCGGGCAACGAGCACGAGGCGATCGTGGAGGAGTCGGCGGTTGTCGACTACTGCGGCGAGATCTACCCGATCCGCGCGGATCAGGAATTCCTGATCGGACGCGAAGCCGACCTGTGTATCGACGACAATCCGTTCCTGCATCGGCGCCTCGTGCGCATCAGCTGTCACGACGGAATGTGGTGGCTGGATAACGTCGGGTCGCGCATCGCGGTCACCGTCGCCGACGAATCCGGGTCCATGCAGGCGCGGGTCGGCCCCGGGGCCCGTATCCCGCTTGTGTTCGACTCGGTCGTCGTCGTGTTCGCGGCCGGACCCACGACCTACGAGTTCTCCGTGACCGTGAAGGGGACGACGTTCCGCAGCTACAGTGCCCCGGCCGTCGACTCCGGCGAGGTCACCGTCGGGGAAGCACGTTTCACACCGTCGCAATACCTGCTGATTCTGGCGCTGTGCGAACCCTGGCTGACACAGGCCGGGTCGGGTCCCACCGACATTCCTCGCAACGTCGAGGCGGCGGCCCGGCTGGGGTGGTCGATCACCCGTTTCAACCGAAAACTCGACAACGTCGCTGACAAGCTTGATCGGATGGGCGTTCCCGGCATGCGAGGTCGGCCCGGGTCCTTGGCGACGCACCGGCGCGTCCGACTGGTCGAATACGCGGTCGCCGCGCGGCTGGTCTCCAGCGCCGACCTGCATCTTCTCGACGAGGAGAAACAACGTAACCGCGCCCCTCAAGCGCCCACCGGGAAGGACCGGAGATGAAAATCAAACTGACGCTGCGCGGGCGCGGGCACGGTGACAACGACCTGCTGGTCACCACCGACTCGACTGCGACTGTCGGCGATGTCGCGGCTGCCCTCGCGTCCTCGGGTCCGTCGAAGAGCGCGGGAACGCTCGCTTCTCCGGATTCGCTGACCCTTCGTGTTCTGGATCCTGCGGACGGGCGCATCGCTTCGGTTCTCCCCTCGTCTGCTTTCGTCACCGAGACGGGGCTTCAATCGGGGTCTCTCGTCGACATCGTGTCGACGAAGGACGCGATCACAGCGGGCGGCGTCGCCGGCGAGCTGCGCGTCGTGGATGGCAACGACAGGGGCATGTGCGTGCCCTTGTACTTCGGCGGCACCACCGTGGGCCGCGCGCCCTCCTGTACGGTGATGCTCAACGATCGTCGAGTGTCAAAGACTCACGCGCGTATTACCGTCGGCTCCTGTATCGAGATTCATGACCTTAATTCCGCCAACGGCGTTCTCGTCGGCAACCATCGCGTCCAGCATGCCACGGTGACCCCCGGAGACGTGATTCTCCTCGGGGACACGCAAATCCAGCTGGTTCAGACGAAGATGCCCGAGTCGACGGGGGAATCGACCGACATCGGGTTCATCAGGTCGCCCCAGGTCATCCCTCACACGAGCGCTCGAACCGTCAAGCTCCCCGAGGCGCCCACGCGCCCCAAACCGTCGCGTTTCCCGATCATCGGCCTCATCGCGCCGCTGATTATGGGCGTGAGCATGTTCCTCATGACCCGACAGCTGACGAGCCTGTTGTTCGTGGTCCTCAGCCCGGTCATCATGCTGGGCTCGTGGTGGGACCAGCGCAGACAGGCGAAAACCGAGTTCGCCGAGGCCATGGGACGCTTCGAGGATGCCCTGCGCATCACGCACCAGGACCTGGAGGAGAGTCGGCGCGAGGACGTGGAATCACGCCACGCGCAGTATCCTCCGATCGACCAGGTCATTGCGGGGGCCCTGCGTCGCGACGGTTCGTTGTGGATGCGGCGGCCGGAACACCCGGAGTTCCTCAAGTTTCGGCTCGGTCAGGGTACGGACGTCGCGAGGGTCACCATCGAAGGGGCGGATCAGCGCTCTGGGCTTCCGGAGGCCATCGCCAGGGTGCGTGCGCTCGCTGACGAGTATTCCCGGGTCACACACGTTCCCCTCGTTGCGGATCTTCGGGCCTCCGGCGGCTTGGGCCTGTGCGGTCCGGCGGGCATTCTCAGGCAGGCGCGCGGCGCGATTGCGGCGCAGTTGGCGGCGCAATACTCCCCCGCAGAGGTCATCGTCACGTGCCTGACCTCCGCTGAACGGGTGGATGGCTGGGAGTGGATGAAGTGGCTTCCCCATTCCTCCTCCCCGCACTCCCCCTTCGGCTCCGGCATCCACCTCGCCTCCGACTCAGCCTCGGGCAAGGTTGTACTCTCGCAGCTTGAGGGACTCCTCGAAGCACGCAGTAAGGGAGATCCCAGCGAGGTCTGCGACCGAGGCCCCGACGTTTCTTCCGTACCGAAGGAGGATGCCTCGGGCGAGGATTCAACCAAGGAGTATCCGAATCCCATTCCCGCGGTGGTCGTCTTCGTCGACGACGTGCTGGTGGACCGAGCGCGTCTGAACCGCATTGCTGAGCTCGGCCCCGACAGGGGAATCTATGTCGTGTGGATGGCCCCGACGTTCGCCGAGCTGCCAGCGGCGTGCCGCTCGTTCATCGCCTTCAATGGCGCTCAGGCGTCCATCGGCGATGTCCGGGCCTCGCGCGCGCTCCAGGACGTGTCCGTGGACCGCGTGTCCGACGAGGAGTTGGCTTGCCTGGGCAGGGCACTCTCGCCTCTCTTTGACGCGGGCGTCCCCGTCGACGATGACTCGGACCTGCCCGGCTCGATCTCCTACGTGGACCTGACGGGCCAGGAACTGGCGGACGATCCCAACGCGCTCATCGAACGATGGAGGGCCTCGCACTCGATCATCGACCGCTCTCCCGGGCGCCCACACAAGAAGATCCCCGCCGTTCCTCTGGCCGCGATCGTTGGACAGGGCGCGAGCGAACCCATGCAGCTGGACCTGCGCTTACATGGCCCGCACGCGCTGGTCGGCGGCACCACTGGCGCCGGCAAATCCGAGTTCTTGCAGGCGTGGGTCCTCGGCATGGCCCAATCAGTCTCGCCTGACAGGCTGACTTTCCTGTTCGTCGATTACAAGGGCGGTTCCGCCTTCGAGCAGTGTACGGAGTTGCCGCACACCGTCGGCTTGGTCACCGACCTGTCGCCCTACCTGGTGCGCCGCGCTCTGACCTCACTGCGCGCAGAGCTGCGCTACCGCGAGCGGCTGCTGAGCGAGAAACGGGCGAAGGACCTCGTCACCCTGGAGAAGTCCGGGGATCCCGACTGTCCCCCCTCGCTCGTCATCGTTGTCGACGAGTTCGCGGCGCTCGTGAACGAGGTGCCGGAGTTCATCGACGGCGTCGTCGACGTTGCGCAGCGGGGACGGTCCCTCGGCCTCCACCTTATCCTTGCGACGCAGCGCCCCGCTGGTGTCATCAAGGACAACCTCCGTGCGAACACGAACCTGCGCGTCGCCCTGCGCATGGCCGACACCGACGATTCTCAGGACGTGCTCGGCGACCACATGGCCGCCCACTTCCCGCAGAACACGCCCGGTCGTGCCGCTGCGAAAACGGGACCCGGCAGGATTTCGGTGTTCCAGTCGGCCTACCCCGGCGCGCGCACGACCGAGGGTCTCAAGACCACGCAGGTTGACATCGAAGCACTGTGCTTCGGCATGCCTCAGCAGTGGAAGACGCCCGAACCCCCCAAGCCTCGCGACGATGTCCCCACTGACATTTCCCGCGTCGTTGGCACGATTCGCGCGGCCGCCGAGAAAGCGCAGATTCGCCCGCCTCGCAAACCGTGGCTGCCCGAACTCGCGCAGACCTACAACCTCGCGCATTTGCCCCAACGCTCCGACGATAAGATCGTGCTCGGAGTCTTGGACGATCCTGAGGAACAGACGCAGGAAGTCGAGTATTTCCGCCCCGATCAGGACGGACATATCGCCTACTACGGGGCGTCGGGTTCCGGAAAGACGACAGCGCTGCGCTCACTCGCGATCGCAGCAAGCATCACGCCTCGCTCCGGTCCCGTCAATGTCTACGCCCTCGACTTCGCTGGCGGCGGCCTCGACATGCTCAAGAAGCTCCCCAACGTCGGCGATGTCATCATCGGCGACGACGACGAGCGAATCGCGAAGCTCATCACCATGCTCGGCGACATCGTCGAGGAGCGTTCAGTCTCCTACAAGGCGATCAACGCCAACCACTTGACCTCCTACCGCGAGCTGTCGGGACAGAAGGACGAACCCCGATACCTGGTGCTCATCGACGGGATCGCGGCGTTCGCCGAGACGTACCAGCTCACGGGGCGCTACGCGGCGATCTGGAGCCGCTTCCAGCAGGTCCTGTCGGATGGGCGCGAAGTCGGCGTTCACTTCGCGGTGTCGGCCGATCGACCGCAGGCCATTCCGAACTCGATCGCCGCGTCTTTCCAACGAAAAGTGGTCCTGCGGCTGACCGACGAGGACGCCTACCTCTATTTCAATCTTCCACGCGATGTCCTGAGCGCGTCGAGCGCGCCCGGTCGCGCGATGCAGGTGGGCAACCCGAACCTCTTGCAGCTGCCGATCCTGGGTACGAACGTCACAGACTTCGCGCAGGCCAGGGAAATCGAGTCGCTCGCCGGCACCAGGTACATGCGTCAACGCACGCGGCCGGCGCCGATCCGTTCCCTGCCGCTCGATATACCGGCGCGCGAGGTCGACCTCACTGTCGATGGACGCCCGGTCATCGGCGTCGAGGCTGGTTCGCTCGCCCCGATGCCGCTGCGCCCTGCGGGCACTGTCGCCATCACCGGCCCCGCCCAGTCGGGCAGGACCAACACGGTCCGGTGGCTGGCCCGCAGCGTCCACCGCGCATTCCCGAACGCGGTCATGCTGCACGCGAGCGCACGCCGCTCCCTGGTGGCGAGGGAACCGCTGTGGACGGAGACGGCGCAGGGGGCGGACAAGATCGCGTCCATGCTGATGAAGCACGCTCACCTGTTCGAGGAGGAGGCACCCGACAACACACCGGGAGTCGTTCTCTTCGTCGAGGGCATCGGAGAGTTCTCCTTCTCCGCGTGCGATCAGCAGCTGCAGGACGCCATCGCCTCGTCGAAGGCCAACGGTCATCTGGTCGTTGCCGAGGCCGACGTGTCGGGTTGGTCGTTCGGCGGCTCACTGGCATCGGGCGTGCGGAGCGGGCGAACCGGGATCGTCCTGTGTCCCTCGCCCGGTGAGGGCGAGAACGCTGTCGGCGTCGCCGTGCCCGGCGTCTCTGGGCGCGAGGCCGTGCCGGGCCGCGGGTACTTTGTCCAGTCCGGTAAGCAGTGGAAAGTGCAGGTGCCCCGAGTATGACAAGACCCGATGGGGACTAGTCCCCATCGCCCATGACAAGACCGAATGATAGTTTGAGGTTACGGGCTAATCACCCTATCCGACGTGGGAACCGTCGGCCCGAACACACCAGATCCCGATACCCACCCCGGGTATCCCATTCTCAACGGAGGAACACAATGGCAAACCTGAATGTCACCTATGACCAGATGCAGTCCGCGGCGACTCGTCTGCGCAACGGTCAGAACGATCTGCAGACCAAGCTCAACGAGCTGCGCTCGCTGGTCCAGCAGCTGGTTCAGAACGGCTTTACGACGTCGCGCGCCTCGGGCGCCTTCGACACCGCCTACCAGGAGTTCACCCAGGGCGCGACCCGCACGATCCAGGGGATCGACGGCATGGCCGATTACCTGAACAAGGCCGCTCAGGCACTTCAGCAGACCGACGAACAGCTGGCGCAGTCCATCGGCAAGTAAGGTCATCGTCTCCTGGGGCGCGGGGCGAGCGCCCGCGCCCCAGGCTCGATGCAGAAAGGAAACGCCATGGTGAACCTGTCACTCGACACGACCGAGTTGCGCAACCGGTCGAAGTCCCTGCGCGCGACGGCATCGCTACTGGACGATGCGAGGATCGACGCCTTGGACGTTGCCTCTGTTGTCGGCCACGACAAACTCGCGGGAAAGGTCAGGGAGTTCGGCAATAACTGGGACACCACCCGGGGGCGTTTCCGCGAGCACCTGGAGGCGCTGGCGAAGACCTTCGACGCCATCGCCGAAACCTTCGAGGATCTGGACAGAGACCTCGAGAACGCGCTGAGGAGAAAGAAGTAATGAGTACTCTTCCGGGGAACCCCACCGCCCTGAAAACGAAGGTCGAGGGGCTGATCACCTCCGCGAACAGCATCCAGTCCGCGATCGATGGCCTCAGCAAGTTTGTGACGACCTCGAATTCGCTCGCTGTCACAGCCACGTACGGGCAGGTGAAGAACGCCAAGAAAAACTTGGAGGCAGCGCACGGTCGCTACCTGAATACGGGCCTGGCGCTGCGCGAGTACCAGACGGTGCTCGCCGACTGCCACAAGCGAGCCGACGCAGCGGCGGCCCGAGAGAAGAGCGCCAACCAACAGCGCAACGACGCGCAACGCACGGTGAGCGCAACGAAGAAGCGCCTCCAGCAGCTGCAGAGCTCCCACGCCCCCACTGTAAACGTCACGAACGCGCAAAACGCCTATAACCAGGCCCGAGCCAGCGAGCGACGGGCCACGCAGGCAGCGACGGACGCAGCGACGGAGATAGCGCAGATCGTGGAGGAGGTCGACGAAGCAGCGAGCCGCGCCATCTCGAAGATCGACACGGCGATATCCAGCACCAACGACAACCTGATCGATAAAATCTCTCAGTTCATCAAAAACGTCGGCAAGGCCCTTGCGGACATTAGCGACTGGGTCAACAATGCCCTCAAGAAACTGATAGAGAAACTCAAGACAATCATTCAGGCAGTTGTCAATTTTGTCACCCTAGTTCTCGCAGTTACCGCAGTACTCCTAAGCGCAGTCCTCGCGATCATTATTTTCTGGCCTCTGTTCATCCTATTTCTCAAGATCGCCGCTGCTGCTGCCGTGTTCCACATATGCGTAAAGCTCATTTCAGCTTCACGACAACGAGAAGCGCTTGATCAGTACAACAAGCAACTTGACGAAGAAGAACGCAAACACGGCCAATCGAAAGTCCGATATGGCGATAACGGCGAGACGACGGACACCATCAACACGCGCCCGGGCAAGGAGGGCCTCATCCGGGACAAGATGGACCTCGCAGGCAGGCCCCACCCCCGCGGAGACTGGAAGGAGCCTCCCGGCTGGCACGAGGTGGGGCCCGCGGAGCTGCGGAAGCTGGGCATCGATCCGGCGCTCCTCGAAGACAAGAGAACCGGATTCCACGCGACGCTCTTCCGTGACGACAACGGGCGCTACGTCCTGTCCTACGAGGGAACCAATTTCGGCGATCTAACAGGCGACGTAGCAAATGACATTGAAGGAGCAGCAGGTATCTCACCACAAGTTCGTCAAGCTATCACCGCAGCGACAAGTGTCAAGGAACGTCTGATGAGCCAGGGGATTGCCGACGGAAACTTCTCCCTTACAGGGCACTCCCTGGGCGGGGAGCTGGCAGCAGCGGGTTCGATCGCGACGGGGACGAAGGCAACGACTTTCGACGCAGCAGGATTGAGCTACTCGAGCATAAACGAAGCCATGAAAGTAGCAAAACAAAACGGATATTTCACATCTGAGGTCGATGCTCGAGCGCGCGTTGAAAACTATCACTTCACCACCGATATTCTCACGAACACACAAAGGAGTCTCCCCCTTCCGTCTGCTTATGGAAAACAGACAGAGGTACAGGGTAGACCCATTGACTGGTTAAGACACCCATTTTCTTCCATGGGACACGGACTCGACATCATGAAAGAAAGGTATGACGAAAGATATGGGCACTTGTATGGTGCTCAGAAGGCTCAAAACCAGGATCAGGAAGTGCCCATCTACCTCGGTGGCCCTCCGCTCGTGAACCCGCGCACCGTACCAACCGGCATCTGACCTCCATGCGAGAAAGCAGAATCAACGATGACAAGCGATAACAACACCCGCGATGAACCTCGCCTGATCTTCACGCTTCCGGGCACCTGGTACCCCGTAGCGATCACGGATGAGGGGGCCTCGGAACAGGACGTCGAGCGCATGGTCCAGGGCATTGTCGGCCCGGCGGACGACGCGGCCGTGCTGCGTCGCCAGATGCACGATCAGGTGGTCGATGCGTGCGCCGAGGCAATGGAAGGCGGCGCCGTCGCGATGTACTTCGGCAAGGAGCTGGAAAAGGATGCGCCGTTCCCTGTGAACATCACGGTCTATCAGCCGCCGGGGCTGCGCATGAGCCCCGCGATTGGCACCGAGAGCGAGGAGGTGTTTGGCATTCTTCGAATGGGCTTCGAGGACGCGGACGACGAGTTCGTGGAAGTTGAGGGCGCGAACTTCCGGGCGCTGCGCCGCGTGCTCATTGAGAAGGATGATTCGTTCCACGTCGAGGCCGCCGAGGACGAGACGCCGGAGGGGGCGGCCTTGCGCGCCGAGGCGGAGAAGCTTCAATTCGAGCGGATGCGCGTCGATTATTGGGCGCACGTGCCCGACACGAAGCAGATCGTAATCGTCTCTTTCGTGACGCAGATGGCGATGATCAAGCACCTCATGCTCGAGCTCTTCGACCTGTTCATCGCGGCGTCTCGTTTCGTCACGGATTCGACCGACCAGGACGACGCAGGGACCGTGACGGAGGCCGAGAACGCGACTGCGGAGGAACCCTCCAGCTGAGAGCCACGAGGCCGAGGACCACTGTGACGCTAGTCGTCGGCGGGCGCGGACAAGAGCGACGCCCAGTCCCGCACGGTGTGAGGAAACAAAGGTCGGCTTTGCTGACTCCCCACCACTCTTTCGTACCATTATTTGATTCATAGGAGAACACTTCATGGAACTTGCGATAGTACTCCTCATTCTCGTCGCGCTCGGCTTCCTCTATTACGGGTGGATCCGGCTGCGACAGGAAGCCGAGGCGAAGGCACGTCAGCTCATCTTCCGGAAAAG
>ERZ772786.1197-NODE-1197-length-9922-cov-3.210702_pt1 | contig 9922 bp, 10 predicted proteins | sample MGYA00511473_ERZ772786 | MGnify/ENA primary metagenome ERZ772786 (study PRJEB29015, sample SAMEA2738025) | human oral metagenome | biome: human oral; feature: human-associated habitat; material: saliva | place: China | collected 2252 ...
AGCTCATCGGGGTTGATCCCTGCTTCACGCGCGGCATCTTCCTCGACAACCACTGTGTAGGAATCTTCATCGCGGATTAGAGCAAAAATGTCGACATTCTGGGGGATTTCGTCAACCAAGGAAAATACGTAAGTGCCGCTGGGTGTGGGATCAAGAGAGGCGAGGACGCGATCAAGATCCGTCGAAGATGCATGTGTCATAGCTTCACGATAGCCCAGCGCCACCCACAAAATACGGCCCTGTCTCACATCGAAAAACGATATAAGTTGCGCCTGAAGCGAAAGTCTTACATTCGGTCCATAACATCGGGGTGCTTACCGGTGCGCCCCGCTTCTCCGCGGTCCAGTGCGTCGATTCGAGCCATCTGCTCGGCACTCAACTCGAAGCCGGAAACATCAAGGTTTTCTGCCCGGCGCTCGTGTGACGAGGCCTTGGGGAAGACAACGTCTCCCCGCTGAAGTGCCCATCGCAAAACCACCTGAGATTCACGTGCGCCTACCTCACGCGCAATCTCAGCAATGCTTGGTTCTCCCAGGACAGTGCCTCGAGCCAGAGGAGCCCAGGCCTCGGTAATAATTCCATGCTCGGCGTTAAAACGGTGAAGCTCGCGGTTTGCGAAGTAGGGATGAGACTCGATTTGGTTAACGGCAGGCGCAATGCGTCCCTGCTCAAGGATCGGGGCAAGGTGGTGGGCCTCGAAATTTGAGACCCCAATAGAGCACACCAGGCCCTCATCCACAAAGCTTTCCATTGCGCGCCAGGTGGGCATGATGTCGCCTCCATAGAACATCGGAAGTGGCCAGTGGATCAAGAACAGATCCAGATAGTCCAGCTGCAAGTCCTCCAGTGAGCGTTGAAGACTCTCGCGAGCAACATCAGGCTCGTGATTGGGGTTATTGAGCTTAGAAGTGACGAAGATCTCCTCGCGTGCGAGAGAAGCGTCGGCCAGGGCGCGGCCCACCTCGGCCTCGTTCCCATACATCTGTGCAGTATCGATATGACGGTATCCCAACTCGAGTGCATCACGAACGCCCTCATATGCGTCTTGACCGGTCAGTTTGTAGGTCCCAAAGCCAAATTGAGGAATAGAGGCTCCCGAATTCAAAGACAGGTGCGCAATTGAGTGATCCATAAAAAACTCCGATACAAAAATGAATAAAATGCCAAAAAATTATGCCCTGAAACACATGATATGTCCCCGTGATGGCGCTGCGACTTTCGTAGCTTCAAATTTGGGCCTTAAAGCGTGAAAATCCTTTATTTTCCGCGTGTGTCAGCACGAAAAGCTCGTTAGACTTTTTGGCGTAGTTAGATATACCGCGGAGGTGGCTGTGGTTAAGAAGCGTGCAGAAGGCGAAAGTAGAGCGCGAGCGAATACACGTTCACGCCTGGTTGACGCTGCCATTGAAATTCTGGTGGAGCGAGGTTTCGCAGGGACCAAGATTGACGAGGTCGTGGCCCGCGCCGGATTCACCCGTGGTGCCTTCTATTCGAATTATTCGAATATGGATGAGCTGTTGGAAGATGCATTTATTGCATACTCAACGCGGCTATTAACAGAAATGACGCAGGCCTTTGATTCAATCGAAGGGCCGCTCACTCTAGATCGCATTGTTGATACCCTCGACAGCCTTTCTGCCCAGGGGCGCATGGCGTATATCCTCCTGATGGAATATCGCCTGTACCAAATGCGTCACCCTGATGCAGATGGAATTCCTGGAAATCAGCGCAATGAGCTTGCCGATTTCGTGACCCAGATGCTCGAATCCGCTTTGGATCGTATGGGACGCCGCGCACTATTGCCAACCAACATCATGGGAGAGATCCTTTCGATCTTCTACCTCGAAGCTCTGGGTAGCGTCAATGACTCTGCCGAAGCCAATCAAATGCCCATTCGAAAGATCATCGACGTGATCGTCTTTGGGTTCTCAATCCCCAAGGACAGCGCGCAGCCAGCCACTCAGGAGCTTGAGGGTGCTGACCGTGAGCAGTTCCTTGCCGAGGCCGTGGATCCTTCGCGTGAAAAGCTGATCCCCTTGGTCCGTCAGGCACTTGCACATAGCTGAGGTAGCGGCTCGAAAAAGCTGAGGTAATACGTGTTGAGGGGGTACGCCACAGTGCGTACCCCCTCAAGCTATAACTGCCGAAGTGTCAAGCGTTCTACTTCAGATCGCTTGGCCACCACTGCAGGTTTGTGACTCGACAGGTCAGTGCCCGACCGGGAAGGTCTGCCTCACTCTTCCAGTCTTTTGAGCCACCCGGAGTGACATCGGGGACCTTGACAATGCTGGTTGCAGTATCTGTTGTGCCCTCTAGGGTGTAGGTGATCGTCAAGGTGAGATCGGCCTTCGTCTTTGTCTTTTGAGCAAATTCAGGCCCCTTGAATTTATCGATCGTGCCGCTGAGACGAACGTGGTTGCCATCCGCTTCGCACTTGATCGTCCCGTTTTCGGTGCGTGCGCTCACGCGTGAGTAATCCAGAGAGGCGGTCAGCGCCGAGTATTTCTCACCGCAGACGTTTCGAACGCTCTTTTCATTGGGGTCGATCATCTTCAGCTGCTTGAGGAGCTGGTCGATCTTCTCTCGAGTGCCTGTTGAGTCAGCGTTCACGGAATCGCACCAAGGTTTAACCTGCTTCTCTGCGAGCTTCGTCTGTGCCTCGTTGAGCTGTTCCTGGAGGGTCTGCGCCTGCTGTTGCAACTGCGCAGATTCATTCTCCAAGGAGTGGTATCTGTTCAAAGCGACCATATTCTGCGTGAAAGTCACTAATGCAAAGATCAATGACGCGGCACAGATGATTGCGGTGATCAGGAATAAACGCTTCGACGAACCGGTCTTGGGTGCAGCTGCCTTCTGCTGTCCTGTTTCAGTGTGGCTTTCCTCTGTCGCGGCTTGGGCTTGAGTGGTGTTTGCTGCCTGTCCCTGATTCGGAATCTGGGGTCCGTTCGTGCTCACTTGCCTGCCTCCCCGAGCTGCTTATTCAACGTATCGACTTGCTTTTGCAATTCGCTGATGGACTGACGTGCTGGCTGAAGTTCTACATTGACCGTGTTGGCTCGCGCATTATTACGTGATGCGGCGCCAAGGAAAAGGAAGCCAAACACGATGGAAAGAACGCTCAGGACAGTAAAGACAACGGTCCAAGTCTTCTGCTTATCGCGGGGTTTCTTCGGAGCCTTAGGCTTCTTCGGCTTTGCGGGAGCCATTGGAGAAGCAGGGAAGGGTGATCCCGTCGTTGGAGCGCCCGTGTAACTTGCAGGACGCGGAGGGAATCCTGGCGTGGCAGCAGGTGCATTCTGTGCGGGTTGCTGGCTTGGATATGCGCCAGGTGTTCCTCCCTGAGCGGGGGGATAACCGCCCTGTTGCGCCTGGTAGTACGCCTGAGCAGAGCCACTATTTGCTGCAAGAGGACTTTGGGGAACAGCGCTGTACGAGGACGAAGTTGTCGTTATCGGACGCTGGGGCGCTGATGCCTGTGTGGCGCCCTGAGCTGACTGAGTGTTATTCGTCCACTGCATCCCATCCCACCACCGCAATTGTGAGGGATTTGAGGGATCGCTGTACCAACCCGCTTGGGGATTTGTCATGGAGGGATCCTTCCGTATTCGTCCTTTTATTGAACGGTAACATGCTGGACGCTGTCTGCAAGAATTCTGGATGCAGTGCGATTGAATGCGTGGGTGTATTCACACTCCACGCCCATTGTGCGCTGCTCTTTTGCTCATTTGACCACTACCCTTAGACCTATGGCCCAATTCCTCGCACAGAACCATCTTTTGACGATTTTCCTGGTTGTCGGACTGGGCGCTGTTCTAGGCGCGATCCGCTTTGGGCCGCTGCGTTTCGGTGCAGCCGGTGCACTGTTTGTGGGCTTGCTTGTCTCGGCTTATTCACCGCAATCCGGTCAGGGAACTGCGATCATCCAACAGATCGGCCTGGCATTTTTCGTTTACACCGTTGGTATCGCCGCGGGCTCGACCTTCTTCTCCGACCTTCGTAAACAGACATCGCTTTTAGGGTCGGCCACGATCATCTGTATTGTCGGCGCAGTCGTGGCCACGATCGGAGGCCACTTCCTGGGACTGGGTAAAGGCCTCGTGACTGGGCTATACACCGGTGCACTGACCGCTGCTCCTGCGTTGGATGCAGCGACGCGAGTCAGTGGTGACCCTCAGGCAGCAGTTGGCTATGCCTTCGGCTACCCCATCGGTGTGATTGTCGGAATCATTGTCGTCACCATGACGGTGACGCGGAAGTGGCTGGGGGAGAAAGATACACCATCGCTTGCGGGCGCTGGCCTCGACGCCGTTACTGTTCGGGTGGATCGCCCAATCTTGACGCGAAAGATTCTTGCTTGGCGTGAGGGGCGGATACGTATGTCCTACCTTCAGCGCGAGGGCCGCACCCGCGTCTTGATCCCCGGCGAAGAACTTCGCGCCGGCGACCTTGTTGTTCTAGTCGGCGGGACTTCCGCTATTGCCGAGGTCGTCGAACAGTTGGGAACGCAGGTTTCCGATCACTTGGCTAATGACCGCTCCGATGTCGCCTTTGAGCGAATTGTTGTGTCGAGTCCCGATGTCGCAGGACGAGCGATCGTTGAGCTCAATCTGGCTACTCGTTTCGGTGCGACCATTACTCGAGTGCGTCGTGGTGATCTTGACCTGTTGGCACGTGATGATCTCAAGCTCAATCTGGGTGATCATGCGGCAGTCGTTGTCCCGCAGGAGGAACTTGATAACGTCCAGAGCTTCTTGGGCGACTCGGAGCGTCGGGTCAGCGAAGTTGATGGAATGGCTTTTGGTATCGGTATGGTTTTGGGCATGGCCTTGGGTGCGATCCCCTTCCCGATGTTTGGTGGGGCAACCTTCCAACTGGGATCTGCGGCTGGACCCTTGATTGTCGGAATGCTGCTGGGGGCACTTCGTCGAACTGGGCCTCTGGTATGGACGCTTCCCGCCTCAGCGAATATTACGATTCGCTCCGTAGGGCTGATGCTCTTCCTGGCAGCTTTGGGCTTAAATGCGGGACCGGCACTTGTTGATCTTCTGCTGCGTCCAGAGGGGTGGAAGGCTGCAATACTAGCGACGATTATCGTTGTGGTGTGCTGCGGTGCTCAGGCAATCGCCGGCCGATATCTGGGTTTGTCTGCACCGCGAACCGCGGGTGCTGTTGCCGGCTTCTTGGGGCAGCCAGCGGTCTTGCAAGCGGCAGATGCGCGTGTTGCTGATGAACGTATTGAGGCTGCGTACGCGACATTGTTTGCCTTCGCGATCATCGTCAAGATTTTCTTGGTGCCATTTATTTGGACACTGTGAGCACAGGAGTAACGCATGGCAACACCGGATTTTGTTCTGGAATTACGTCGGCACGTGGGGCACTCCATGTTGTGGCTTTCGGGGTGCACTGCTGTCGTCTTACGAGGCCGTGGTGGGGCTGCGATTAATTGGCGCTCTCCCATCGACCCGGCTTCCGTTGAGGTGCTAGTCGTTCAGCGCGCCGATAATCACGCGTGGACACCGGTAACGGGAATTATCGATCCGGGTGAAGAACCGGCTCAGGCCGCATGTCGAGAGATCCTCGAAGAGACTGCATGTCAGGCGCGAGCCATGCGCTTGCTCAGTGTTGAGGTTGTTGGCCCGGTTACCTACGAAAATGGTGATCAAACGACTTACCTGGACGTTGCTTTTGCGTGTGAATGGCTCAGTGGGGATCCTTTCCCCGCAGATGGTGAGAACACTCAAGCGGTGTTCGTGCCGGGGGATCAGGTCCCGCAGATGAATGATCGATTCACTCGGACTATTGCACGGGCATTCAGCGGTGAGCAGGCGGCTGATTTTCGGCGCTAATCGCCACATGTCCTGTAACAAGCTTGAAGTGGAAGTCGGGGGCCGGGGAGGTTGTGAACTCCCCGGCTCCCACGGCCGTACATACGTGCGGCCTTGTCTGTTCAGAGCGTATCCGCTCAGGCACCTAGCCAGTAGGCGGCCAGAACCTTACGCAGTCCCAGAAGGTCTGCAACATGGCTCATTTCGCGAGCCGAGTGCATAGAGAGCAGGCCAACGCCCACATCCACTGTTTCAATACCCAGTCGGGTTGCGGTGATCGGGCCAATTGTTGTTCCGCATGGCGATGCGTTATTCGACACGAAGTTCTGTGTTGGAACCCCTGCCGAATCACAGGCGCGCTTCCACAGAGCCATTCCGACCCCATTGGTTGCGTAGCGTTGCTTGGCATTGATCTTGAGGATGGGGCCTCGGCCCATGACCGGGTGGTGTGAAGGGTCGTGAACTTCGGGGTAGTTCGGGTGAATTGAGTGCGCAGCATCGGCACTCACGCAGGTCGAGGAGGCGATCATTCGCGCGTAACCATCTTCGTCGCGTCCCAAGGCGAAAGCGGTGCGGCGCAGAACGTCTTCCAGAATTGGGCCAGCTGCACCCGTGCGAGACTCTGAACCGACCTCTTCGTGGTCGAAGCATGAGAAAACGAGGATGTCACCGTCTGAGGGGAGTCCCTGGCGAGCGAGGTCTTCAAGTGCACAGAGTCCGGGGTGAACCGATGAGAGGTTGTCCTGGCGTCCCGAAGCAACGAATTGCGAATCCGCACCAAAGGTGACAGGTCCCTGCGAAGGGACGCAGATCAGATCGAAAGAGACCACGTCATTTGCGTTATCCAAGCCTGCGGCCCGTGCGATGGTATCCATGAGCGATGCATCGGGAGTATCGACCGTCCATACCGGGTGCAGGTGCTTTTGGGGATCGAGGTGCAGAGAATCGTTAACCCCGCGGTTGAGGTGGATTGCGAGCTGAGGAATGCGGGCCAGCGGAGCGGTACGAACCAGGATTTCTTCTCCCGAGGCCAAAATCAGTCGGCCTGCAACGCTCAGTTCGCGGTCCAGCCAGGAATTCATGATCATCCCGCCGTAGACCTCGACCTCGATTTGTCCCCAGCCATCAGCCGTTGTGGTCTGAGGTGAGGGCTTGAGGGTGAACGCAGGAGAATCTGTGTGTGCCCCAACGATCCTGAACCCAGCGGTGTCGCTGATATTTTCGGGAACTACCCATGCCATGACGGCGCCTCCGCGAACCAACACGTGTCCGCCGGGAGTCGCATCCCATGCTGCTGTTTCGTCTTGGCGACTGAAACCGAGGTTTTCCAAGCGCTGCGCAACTAGGTGTGCAGCGTGGTAGGGGCTGGGAGAGTCTGCAAGGAAATGGACATAGTCCAAAGTGTTTGCGTCGAGTTCGGGATGATCCGATTCAAGTCGTGGTGTCATGCATCCATCCTACGCTGCACGTTTCGTTCACGAAGATGTGCTCATTTGTGCAGGAGGTAAAATGCGGTCTTCTCGATCATTTTGTCGACTAGCTCAGGAAGTGTGAGCTGACAGGCATTCAACTTTGATCATCGTGGTGGATGATTTTGTTGTCAGATCGTATCACTTCGTATTAATTCGATGAAAATCTGTCCGGTTTATTTGGGCATTTGCGCAGGTCAGAGGGTAGTTTTATTGTTGCTGAAGTGATAAATTAAAAGGGTGATTACACAAAGCAATGAGACTCTCCTCGATGAGAGCGAATCTGAGCTTTGGCACGCGTGGAGTTCTGTTACACGTGCTGTTCAAAGCACGTTAGGTTCGGAAATTAGTAAAAGTGCACCTCTTGCTCTGATTGAGTTTGAGATGCTTGATGAGCTTGCCAACGGTGAGCAGCCCATGCGTTCTGGCGAGCTGGGTGCGCTGGTCTCGTTGACACGTTCGGGAACTAGTCGTGCAATCTCTCGCCTTGCGGCGAAGGGATTCATTACCAAAGAAGGATCGTCAACGGATCGACGTTCTGTCCTTGTGTGCATTACCCCTGAAGGGCGTCAGGCCTATGAGGCCGCAAATGGCGTCTTCGCAAGCGCAGTGCGCAATGGGCTTCTTGGCGCGGTAGAAGGCGATGATCGCGATACCCTGCTCAGAATCCTCAACATCATCTCGGATACGCTTCTTTAAATAGAAAAGGTGGGACAGTGATTGCTGTCCCACCTCCCACATACGGGTCCTACGGGGGTCAGAAAGACTTCCTGTAGACGTTGGTTTCGCGCTGAAGGAAACCAACCCGACGGTAGAGGCGGTTCGCCGCCTCTCGCGTCGGCCGAGATGTGAGATCGACTGTTTTAGCTCCCAGCTCCCGAGCGTGCTCAACCGCGGCATCAACAAGGCTCTGTCCCACGCCTTGACCGCGTGCGGCCTGATCGGTAACGACATCTTCGATCCATGCTCGGCGGCCAGTCGGAATATCGAAAACAATCAGCGAGAGCATCCCCAAAATCCGGTCATCCTCATCGAGCGCGCACACCAAGTGCAAGCAGTCCTGAGCCAGAAGCTCCTGGATTTGTTCGAGCGACAAAGGCTGTGCGGAAGAGGAAAGCTGCGGAAGAAGACGGTCAAAGGCCTCGTGAACCTTTTCGATCGTTGATGAGTCACATTCGCTGAGGATCTCGATACGCATGGGTGCTCCTTGTTAATGCGTTATATAGGCCATAAGTATGCCACTGAGGATAGTTATTATCCGACGCTCACGAGGCCCGACTCAAGGGGACACTAGAATGCCGAGCGTTAAGGCCTCGTGGATTCAGTGATCGGATGGTTGAGATGGACGGTGCCGCGGGAGTGGGCAGCGCTGGTTTTACCGGTGTGTTTCCGCCCTGCTTGCTCAGCTGTGCCGAGGCTGCCTCTGCGACAGTAACTTCGAGGTCCTTCGCCCGGGTCTGAGTCGGAGACTTTGGCTGAGCCTGGGACTCATGAGGCGTGGTTTTGGAGCTCTGGTCCTGTGCGGGTGCGAAGACATAGCGGCTCTGCGCGGAATAGGACACCAGGTACATCGTCGTGTCAGCGATGATCTTCGCGATCCACAGTGGCATCCCGATTCCCGTCAATACAGCAAGCATTGTGTACGACCCGGCGACCACTGCGACGGCAAGTGCAGCATAACGGAGGGCGCTGCGACGCAAGGGCACTCCCGTGGCCTCGAAAACGCGGCGGTTCATTGCGAAATTCACTGAAGCGCTCACCAGACGAGCAGTCACAACCGGGAAGAAGAGAGCTCCAGTGAGGGAATTCAAGAGAAGGACCAGCACGTAGTCGATAACGGTTGCAACACCAGAAGAAGCGGCGAATTTCAACAGAGGTGCCCAAATTCGAGCCGAATCTTGCAAGGGACGGAAGTGGGAAGTCGGATTTCCGGCCTCGTAAATCGTCTCAATTGAGATTTGGGTGACCGGCTGACGGAACTTCGCCAAGTGCAGAAGGACGCGGAGCTCGTACTCGTAACGATCCCCCTGGATCTCGAGCAGCGCGGGAAGCAAGGCGACCGGGAATGCACGCAACCCGGTTTGCGTGTCCTTGAGCTTCCAGCCCGTTGCTAGCCAGAACAGGGCTGAAGTTGCGGTGTTCCCGATCCGGGAGCGAGCGGGGACATGCCCAACGAATTCGCGAACTCCCAGCACGCTTGTGCCGGTATCTGTGCAGGTCCGACCAACGCGGAAAATATCATTGAGCGTGTGCTGTCCATCCGCATCGGCGGTCACCACGCACTCCTGCGGGTTGCCTGCACTATCACGGATCCAGGTGAAACCTTCGCGAAGCGCGTAGCCCTTACCGCGATTGTTCTCATAAGAGATCACGTGCGCACCGGCGGTGGCTGAGGCCTCGAAAATATCACTGAACTTCTGGCCTGAACCGTCGTCAACGACAACGATCTTCGTTGCAGGATCTGCGCGATGCAGTTCAAGGATGAGACGCGGCAATCGTGCGTCCGGTTGGTAAGCGGGGATTAACACGTACATCGCTCATGCTCCCTTCGTGATGTAGATGATGTCGGAGGTAGCGCGTTCGCCACCATTAGAGGGGTTATTGACAACCTGGCCGTTGAACCACATT
>ERZ772786.1198-NODE-1198-length-9919-cov-3.610908_pt1 | contig 9919 bp, 7 predicted proteins | sample MGYA00511473_ERZ772786 | MGnify/ENA primary metagenome ERZ772786 (study PRJEB29015, sample SAMEA2738025) | human oral metagenome | biome: human oral; feature: human-associated habitat; material: saliva | place: China | collected 2252 ...
TCGAACCACTTTCGATAGCACGTAACCCAGATAAGGCTTGAATGAGTTCTGATTGTCCGTTTCCGTCAACCCCTGCAATCCCTACAACTTCACCATGTCTTACAGTTAAATCTAATCCTTTCACCGCTTCGATACCACGGCTATCTTTCACAATAAGATTTTTAATGACTAATGCATCTGTTGTTGGTTTAGCAGGTTCTTTTTGCGTTTTAAAGGATACAGAACGTCCTACCATCATGTCGGCTAATTCTTGGTCTGAAACATTTCCAATTTCCACTGTTCCAATCACATTTCCGCGACGAATAACCGTACAGCGATCCGCAACAGCTTGGATTTCTTTAATCTTATGGGTAATTAAGAAGATCGATTTTCCTTCTTTTGTTAATTGCTTCATGATTACAATGAGTTCTTCGATTTCTTGAGGAGTTAGTACCGCTGTAGGTTCGTCGAAAATTAAAATATCCGCACCACGATATAAAGTTTTCAAGATTTCAACACGTTGTTCCATCCCAACTGTAATATCTTCTACCTTTGCATCAGGGTCTACAGCAAGATGGTACTTTTTAGAAAGTTCCATAATTTCTGCTTTTACCGCATTTTTATCGATAAAACCGAACTTTGTTTGCTCTTTCCCCAGGATAATGTTCTCCACTACGCTGAATTTCTTAACAAGCATAAAGTGTTGGTGAACCATTCCAATTTTTAAGCGATTCGCTGTATTTGGCGAATCAATTTTTGTTGGAACACCATTTACTTTAATTTCTCCTTCCGTTGGTTCTAATAACCCTGAAAGGATATTCATTAACGTCGATTTCCCTGCTCCGTTTTCTCCAAGAAGCGCATGGATTTCTCCTTTTTTCAATGTTAAATCAATCTGATTATTCGCTACAAAGTCACCAAACTTCTTCGTGATTCCCTTCATCTCAATCACAAATGTTTCTTCTACCAATCGTCTCACCCCACAAAGTGTTCTATGTATACAAAAGTAGGAGCGAAGAAATACGTATTCTCTTCAACTCCTACTCCTCTCAATTCAAGTTCGTTTATTTAAAATTAAGGTTTCGCAGGAACTTCTTGTTTTCCTTCGATAATTGCTTTTTTGAATACAGCAATTTTTTCCTTAACTGAGTCTGATAATTGACCATCTGCTAAACCAACGCCATTATCTGATAATCCGTAAAGTACTTGTTCACCACCGTGATAGTTTCCTTTAGAAGCATCTTCACTAAATTTGATTAGCGCTTGTTTTACACCTTTAAGTGTAGAAGTTAATGTTACGTTACGAGAGTCGTTCACTTTACCTTCTGCTTGTTGGTCTTGGTCAACCCCGATTACCCAAATTTGACGATCTGGGTTAGCTTCAACGATTGATTTAGCTGCTGCGAATACTCCAAGTCCTGCACCACCAGCTGCTGCATAAATGATGTCAACATCTGAAGCGTACATTGCTTCTGCAAGAGATTTTGCTTTAGCACCATCTGAGAATGATTCAGCATATTGAATTTCAACAGTTGCTTTAGGATTTACTGCTTGAACCCCTGCTTTAAAACCAGCTTCGAATTTGTCTAATGCTGGACCGTGCATACCACCGATGAAAGCTACTTTATTTGTTTTAGTTGTTAAACCAGCTGCAACCCCTGCAAGGAATGCTGCTTCTTGGTCTTTGTAGTTGATTGAAGCAACGTTTGGTTGTTCAACCACACTATCGATAATCGCAAAGTGAGCATCTGGATTTGCTTTTGCTGCTTCATCAACAGCTTTTTGTAATTTAAATCCGATTGCGAAAATAATATTGTACTCATTTAAAACTGCAGTGTTAAGGTTTGTAGTATAGTCAGATTCTGCTTTTGAAAGAATGTAATCAATACCATTTCCTTTTGTTTTACCACCGTTGTTTTTACCCCATTCTTGAAGGCCTTCCCATGCACCTTGGTTAAATGATTTGTCATCAATACCACCAGTGTCTGAAACCATTACCGCTTTGAAGTTGTCTGAAGTGCCAGCGTTTTGAGAAGATGCTTGTGAGCTGTCAGATTTTGATCCGCCACATGCTGCTAATAGTGCAGTCGCACCTAGTGTCAATGCAAATAAAGCTAAATTCTTTTTAGTTTTCACGATAAAAAACCTCCAATAAATGATTTACTACAGTCATTCTAACATAAATAGAATGAAAATCAAGCTAAATCTTTTCATTGGAGGTAATTTTTATGAAAAATGTTCGGATTTTACATTTTTATGCGTTGGTTTCACCCGGTTCGGAAGCGTCATTTTCATTGAAAACATGAACATTAACTTTTCTTCCTTTACTTCCATCAGCAGGTCCAACATAGCCACGCGCTTCTAAATCATCAATTATACGCGCTGCACGGTTAAATCCGATACGGAATCTTCTTTGTAAATAAGAGGTACTAATCGTTTCTTGTTCTTTTAATAGTTCAATCACTTCGTAGAATAGTTCGTCTTCTGGTTCACTTCCACCAGCAGAAGTTGTATTTTCTGAAGGCATCATCGCTTCATCATACTCTACTTCTTGTTGATTCTTAACGAAATCAACGATACGTTCGACTTCTTCGTCTGTTAGGAATGCACCTTGTACACGAATTGGTTTATTTTCACCCATTGGCATATAAAGCATATCCCCACGGCCTAGAAGTTTCTCAGCACCATTGGCATCAATAATCGTACGAGAGTCTGTACCACTGGATACCGCAAAGGCGATACGAGAAGGAACGTTGGCTTTAATAATCCCTGTAATAACGTCAACAGATGGACGTTGTGTCGCAAGAATCATATGAATTCCGGCAGCACGGGCCATTTGCGCAAGACGAATAATCGCATCTTCCACCTCATTACTTGCAACCATCATTAAGTCCGCAAGCTCGTCTACAATCACGACGATATAAGGAAGTGTTGGGTTATTTTCGCCAGTTTCACGATTATATTGTTCGACATGAGCGTTATATCCATCGATATTACGCATTCCCATTGAAGCGAATAATTCGTAACGTTTTTCCATCTCAGCTACTACTTTTTGTAAGGCTTGAGCCGCTTTACGAGGGTTCGTTACAACCGGAGTTAATAGATGCGGAATGCCATTATACACATTCAACTCTACCATCTTCGGATCGATCATCATTAATTTCACTTCATGTGGTTTTGTCTTCATTAAAATACTTGTAATAATGCCGTTAATACATACGGATTTACCAGAACCTGTTGACCCGGCAATTAACATATGCGGCATTTTTGTAATATCGCAAAGACGAACATTACCAGAGATATCTCTTCCTAATGGTACGTCTAAAGGTTTTGGCGATTGAATCGCTGATTGAATCACATCGCTAAAGGAAACAAAACTTGTTTGGCTATTTGGAACTTCAATCCCTACATAAGGTTTTCCTGGAATTGGAGCTTCGATACGAATATCTTTTGCGGCTAGTGCAAGTGCAATATCATCACTCAAGTTGACAATCTTACTTACTTTCACACCAATCGCTGGTTGAATTTCGTATTTTGTAACAGCTGGTCCTAGCATTGGGTTTGGCATTACTTTAGCATCCACACCAAAACTTGCAAAGGTACGCTCTAAAATACGCATATTCCGTTCTACAATCGTACGTTCATTCGATTGATCCGATTGTTGTACGGGATTTAATAAGGTTACTGGTGGTAATTGATAATCTTCATCATTTTGTTCACCACTCATTGAAAGTTCCCCGATGTCTTCGCCATCATCTTCAAACTCAGGCTCTTCTGTTTTTTGAACTGAAACAGGTGCTACTGGTTGCGTCGGCATCACTGTTGCCACTGGAGCAGGAGCTACTGGTTCCACTGGCGGAATCGGTTCAATAGGTTCTACCATTGGAGACGTTGCATATTCGTCCTCTGTTAATGTTTCATCTTCATATTCATCAAAGAACACATCTTTCATTCGGTCTAATAACGAATGCGGTTTTCTTGGTTCTTTTGGCTTTTCAGGTGTTTCTGTTTGTACTGGAGCAGGAGCCGGTGCTACAGGTGTTGCCACAACTTTCTCCTCAGCTTCTTGTTCTTCTTTCAAACGTCGTGCTTCACGTTCGGCTTTACGCTCGGCTAATTTTTCAGAAGCATTCGCTGTTTGCGTACGAACAAAATCCATCACGTCACTTAAATGCACGTTGAAGATTAAAAGTCCGCTACATACTATTAATAAGAAGACGATTAAATACGTTCCCCATTGCGAAACAAGGAAATATGTACATGAATATAGGAGTGTTCCTAACAGCCCACCACCGAGACGTTGAGAAACAGTATTCGATGTAAAGTCCACCATAAAGCGACTCATCATCTCTTGGAAGACAGGAGAACCTGAACTTGTAAAATTACTATAGGTCATCACAGACACGAATAAGAGGAGTGCCACACTTGAAGAGATTGCTGCTGCTGTCCATCTCCACATGATTTTAGGCATTCTTCCACGGAATAACATTCCAAATCCAGCTAGAACGCCGCACACTCCACCGAAAACAAATAAATCTCCGATAAAGAAACGAATCAGATTCGCAAAGAATTTTCCAAGAAAGCCTAATTGAAAAATTGCTAATAAACTATAGACAATAATAAATACTGCAACAGCTTCAATGGATAAAAACGGATTTGTATTCTTTGTATTTTTTCGTTGTGTTTTTTTCTTCGTTTGTTTAGCCACGTTCTTCTCCTTTCAACTCTACTAATTGATTCTTCTCATCGACTAAAATGAGCCCGTGGAATATTTGAACATCACATTCACACGACACACAATATTCTTTTTCTTCTTTTGTCCAAAAGGCAACAGCACTCTCTCCTTTTGCACGCTTTTCTGGATAGTTTGATTCAAGTCTTGCTTCATGCTTCTTAAAGCTTTCGTACGCTTCTTCTAATGTACTAAAAACTTCAGTCGAAACAATCATTTTCTCCCAGTCGTCAAAAAACCACCATGGTTCATCCTGACCTACTGTTTCAATTACTTTAAACATGTTTTCACCTCGTCTATTAGTATACCAAATTTTGCGAAATCATGGTAATCTTGTTTCATAGAGATGACAAATAATTTATGATTTAGGAGGTCTTTCCATGATTACAAGACAAATTCGCGTCTGGGGACGTGTTCAAGGTGTTGGTTTTCGCTTTTTCACACAACAATTAGCGATCCAACTCGACCTGTGCGGAACCGTTCAAAATAAAATGGATGGCTCTGTATTTGCGGTAGCACAAGGCGAGGAGAAAGCTGTCTCTCGTTTTATGGAAAGAGTTAAAGCCTCTACTTCCCCTTACGGACGTGTGGATCGCTATGAAGAAAGTGAAGTCCATGACGCCCCGCTATACACAAAGTTTCAAATTATATAAAGAACGTTGCTATTTCAACGAAACACGTGTACAATAAATCATGTTATTAAATGAAAAGGAAAGTGATTATGAAACTAACTAAAAAAGCTCAACTGCTATTCGTTGCAACAGTTCTTCCCCTACTACTTGCGGGATGTACCGTTCAATATAATGAAAACCATGAACCAATTGGTTGGCTCTATAACTATTTAGTAGTCCCAACACAATGGTTATTAAACCAAATTGCTTCCGTATTTAACGGAAACTACGCGATTGCAATTGTGATCGTATCAATACTTGTTCGTGTCTTATTGATGCCAACACAATTCCATCAAATGAAAGCAATGCTTGTCCAACAAGAAAAAATGGCAGTATTAAAACCATATATTGCTGAGATTACTGCTCGTGCAGAACAAGCGACAACTCCTGAAGAGAAACTTGCAATCCAACAAGAACAAATGGAGTTATACAAATTAAACAATGTCTCATTAATGGGCGGCCTTGGTTCAGGATGTTTACCAATCTTGATTACACTCCCAATCTGGAGCGGATTGTATAACGCGATTCTATTATCAAACGAAATTTCAAGTAGTGATTTCATGGGAATCAACCTTGGAGCACAATTCTTACCAATTGCCCTTGCGACAATGGTAGCTTACTATGTTCAATCAGTAGTCAGCCAAATGGGAATGGACGAAGAAACGAAAAAACAAAGTCGTTCAATGAACTACATTCTTCCAGTAATGATGTTCATGATGACTTTCCAATCACCAGCTGGGGTTGGTATTTACTTCTTCATCTCTGCCCTTATCCAAATTTTACAATCATGGATTCAAAATACTTATATTCGTCCAAAAATTAAAGCTCAAATCGACGAAGAATTAAACCATGAAAACATTGTGTTACCACAACGTACAACACCACGTAAAACAGCTCAAAAAGTAACTCAACAAGAAACGTTCGCACAACGTCAAAACAAAACTGGTGGCCGTAACGCTGGTAAACAAAACCGTAGATAATAACGCAAAATACCTTTGAGAATTTCTCAAAGGTATTTTTTTGATGCAATGTGTATCATGCATGATACGTATCACAGATGATACACTTTTATTTTTTCCTTTTGTATCAATTTTGATACAAATCAATTTTGATACATTCAATTTTTTTGCAATGTACGGTGTAACAATTATGAACCGTAACAAAAATGTTACACTCATAAAAAAAGACATAGCGAATCTCTTCGCTATGTCTTTTCATATTTGTTTTATTCTTGCATCATGCCTGCTTGGAGTTGATACATCTTATAATAGAGTCCTTCTTTTTCAAGAAGTTCTGTATGCGTTCCGCTCTCTACGATTTCACCTTTATCGAGCACAAAGATTTGGTTAGCATCTTGAATGGTCGATAATCGGTGCGCAATCGCTAAGGTCGTTCTTCCATTTCTCATTTTCTTAAGAGACGTTTGAATGACTTCTTCGGTTTGCGAATCGATATTAGCAGTCGCTTCATCCAGAATCAGAATTTTTGGATTGGCCGCAATCGTTCGTGCAAAGGCGATTAATTGACGCTCACCGCTAGAGAATGTTGAGCCCTTTTCAGAAACTTTATTGTCATATCCTTGTGGCAATTGCTCGATAAAATGATGCGCATCTACGAATTCGCTCGCTTGTATCACTTCTTCATCTGTGATGTCTTGGTACATTCGAATATTGGAAGCAACTGTTCCATGGAACAAGAATGGATCTTGAAGCACGAGTCCGATTTTATCGCGAAGGACTTCCTGTGAATAGTGTTGAATTGGAATATCATCAATCAAGATTTCTCCTTCTTTGAAATCATAGAATCGTAAGAAGAGATTCATAATAGAAGATTTCCCTGAACCAGTCGAACCAACAAAGGCGACGGTCTCTCCAGGATTCACGACAAAGTTAATATTCTTTAAGACATTCCGCTTTCCATCATAAGAGAAAGTGACATTCTTAAATTCAATCTTCCCGTTCTTAATCTCATTAACCTTCCCAAGTTGTTCAGGCTCGTAATCCGTATTATCGATGACTTCAAAAACACGAGTTGCCGCAATCATCGATGTTTGAATAATCGAGAAGTTTTGCGTCACATCGATTAATGGATTAAATAACTGATTTGAGAATTGAATAAAGGCGTACATCACCCCTGCTGTCACTCCTGCTACTTCCCATGTAAGGCCAAAGTATAAAATAATGACCGCATAGGCAACAAGTTTCAACAGCGACATTGCTGGGCGAAGGAACAGACTATTCACATTAATCGAACGATTTGAGAATTGCACATGCTCCTCGTTAATTTGTTCGAATTCTTTTCTTAACCGTTCTTCTTGGTTAAATGCCTGAATCATCTTCATCCCGTCAATACTTTCTGCTAGCTTGACGTTAATCTCGCTGAGCTTCTCACGCGTCTTACGAATCACGCTATGAGAGAGACGGTTATAGATTTTAATGGATGCAAACATCACCGGAATAAAGAGAACCATTAATATCGTAAGTCCTACATTCATACTAAACATCGCAGACAGTGTGGCCACGACGATAAATAAGGTACTTAAAAACGTCGAGAAAATCGAACTAAACATATCGCTGACCGCCTGTGTATCGTTGGTTAACCTAGAAACGATGGCTCCAGCTGGTGTTGTATCAAAGTACGTCATATTGAGTTTTTGCATATTCGAAAAGGCTTCTTGACGTAAATCCCGTACGACACTATTAGATACATAGCTAAAGGCATAGGTCCCAATATACGTTAATAACACTCGAAGTAAGAACAGTGAGTAGTAAACCATAAGGAGCCAGTACCCCTCATTCCATGTGCCCTTTTCAATATACGTATCGATATAATAACGGGCCATCAATGGAATCACTGTTGCAGTCACACTGGATAAGAGGATAAATAAAATCGCAATCGTACTCGACTTCTTATATCGCCATAAGTAGGCAATGAGTCGATTAAAGGTCTTCATGTTCAACTGCACTTCCCCCTTCCTCAAGTGTCGCTTCAAGCTGTTGACGGTCGTAGGTTTTGGCATACCAACCACCAAGCGCCATTAATTCTTCATGCGTTCCTTTTTCAACAATACGTCCATCTTGGAGCACGATAATAAGGTCCGCATGCACAATCGCTGATAGACGGTGCGCCGTGATCATTGTGGTTTTATCGCTGCGTTCACGTTTTAAGTTTTCCAAAATTAAATGCTCTGTCTTGGCATCAACAGCCGATAACGAATCATCGAGCATTAAGATTTCAGGGTTCACAATAAGTGCGCGTGCCATCGATAGACGTTGTTTTTGACCGCCTGATAAAAGCACACCCTTCTCCCCAATTAACGTATCGAACCCTTCCGGCATCGCCATGATATCGTCATACAGTCCACAAATTTTAGTCGCTTCTATAACAACTTCGTCAGGAAGTGTTGGATTCCCAAAACGAATATTGTCTTTAATCGACATCGCAAATAGAATCTGTTCTTGTGGCACATAGCCCATCAGCGCACGCAAGTCTTTAATGCGATAGTCTTGAATGGAACGTCCATTCATCAAAATCTCTTCTTTTCCTGCATCATATTGACGAAGGAATAATTTTAAGAGCGTTGATTTTCCAGAACCTGTTGGGCCCACAATCCCCAGCGTTTGCCCTTGGTGAAGGCTAAATGCTACGTCTTCTAATGTTGGGACATCTTCGTATTGGAAGTTGTGAATTGCAACATCCATCTCACGAGCTTCTGTAATTGGAAGGGCCTGTGGAGTTTCTTCGACTTCGCTTGTTTCTTCCATTAATTTTTCAATACGACGATATGAGATACTTGCACGTTGACCGATGTTAAGGAGCCAACCAATGGCTTGAAGCGGCCATACCAGCATATCTAAATACGTCATAAAGGTAATCATTTCCCCAACCGTGAATTCTCCGCGTTGGATTAAATAACCACCATATCCCAAACTGATTAAGTAGCTGAGCCCCACGAAAATAAGAACAATTGGATCGAATAGATTATTATATTTTGCAGCGTGGTTATTCTTCTTCCATGCATCTTGGTTCGTTTTCCAAAACGACGCTGTTTCTTTTTCACCATAGCCAAAAGATTTCGTCACTTTTATCCCAGAAACACTCTCGTTCACATGATTATTCAATAACGAGAAAGCTTCTTGTGATTCCTTATAGCTCTGATGCTCTGCACGAACGACGATATTCGTCGCAATCGCAAGGAGTGGCAATGGAATAATCGCAACGAGTGTCACTCGCCAATCCAGCATAAAGAACATCGTTGCTAAGGTCACTAATGCTGTAATCGAGGCATCGACAGCCGACATCACGCCTCCACCAGCAGTCATGACTACCGCATTCACGTCATTGGTCGCATGCGCCATTAAGTCTCCAGAGCGATACTTTTGATAGAAGCTTGGAGACATGCTTGTAAAGTGTTCGTATAATTGATTTCTCAGTCTCTGACCTAACGAGTTCGCAGTCCCAAAGATAAAGAGCCGCCATACAAAACGAAGCCCGTACATGGCTACTGCTGAAAGGAGCAACAACAGTAAGTTCCATA
>ERZ772786.1201-NODE-1201-length-9888-cov-1.849181_pt1 | contig 9888 bp, 9 predicted proteins | sample MGYA00511473_ERZ772786 | MGnify/ENA primary metagenome ERZ772786 (study PRJEB29015, sample SAMEA2738025) | human oral metagenome | biome: human oral; feature: human-associated habitat; material: saliva | place: China | collected 2252 ...
CGTCTCCGCCTATATACTGTCTCTTAAGCTCTCGTAGTTCCCTCTCGAGTCGCCTCTGTACCTGCGTTGCTTGATAATATGTGTAGGTTCGTCCGTCAACCGTTACAGGGTCTGGGTCTTTTTCAATCGGGTTAGGCTCAGAAATGCCCTCAAGGAATGGATAGAACGTGTGGCGACAGTTATATCCACACAAGCCTAATGGATCGTCCGGATATCCCGTAACGTCAGACAGCTTATATATCTTGTAGCCGAGCCTTTTCTCTTCTTCCGGATGTTGTCTACCGCTGAGGCTGTACACTCTTCCTTGCCATGCTGCGTGGTCAGCGTGCCCATCACCTTCACGGGCTCCTGCATGTGACGAAACTTCTACGAGATCAGTTCCGAGTTGGACTGCGTTGTCCATTGATATTTGCGCGGCCATTTGACCGAGTGTAGTCCTAACCGCTAGTGCAGCAGCTACATCAATACCCCTGGAGATACCAGAACCGAAGTCAACGTGTCTAATTCCGCTCTTCTCTAGATCAGATACGACCTTTTCTATCGCCTGTCCGCTCGAGAAACCGCCCGAAGCTACGTTCATTACCGTGCTATCCATTGCGTGGCTAAACGCTTTATCTAGCCTTATAGGTGCACCGATAAACTTAAACCCAGTAGAGTGTGTAAGGTTCTTCAGTTCATGAGCTAATCGGTGTGAAGCAGTTGCGTTTATCTCAGCCAGTTCAGAGCTGTGTCTGAGATGTCTCCCCTTCGACTTCCAGAAGGCTAAATCGTCGTTAAATGCCATTGTACCAGCTCGGCTTACAATATCATCACCACGCTCTTTTGCATCCGCTACAAGCTGTTTTATGCGGTCTCTGACAGCCCTCTTGTATTCGAGTGTGTTCTTCGCAATCATAGCTTGATATGCTTTGTCTGCTTTGAGCTCACGCATGACCTTGTTCCGAATCTCCATTGGCTTATATCCCAAAGCCTCGAGAGTCTTTGCCTGTAGCTCTGCAGTTTCTGTCCAGCGCGATTCCTTGCGGACTCTACGAGCGATGTCTTGTATAACGTCTTGCTCTAGTTCCTGGAACAGCGGTATCATTTCTGCAGATAGTTGCTCCTTCTGTCTATCCGATAGCATATCGAATTACTCCTCTATAGGTTCAGTCGGATCTGCCTCAGTTCCACTCCCAGCGTACCACGCAAGCGCCTCGTCATCAGATAAGTTGTACTTTTCCTTGAGGTAATGGATAACGAGCTTTGGCAGTCCGAACGTCTGCGCATCCTGTCTCATTGCTTCAAGTTCGCTCTGCCTATCAATAATAAAACTGTCGTCGTATCCGATTGTTACTTTGGAATTGAGTGCGTACTGAGTCTTATTAAATGCATTTGAGAACCACAACAGAGCCCTGATAGTGTCCTCTATGTAGTCGGTTAAATTCTGCCTTTGTTTGTTAAGTTCTTGCATCGAGTCTTGTTTAGTTCCGATGTACTCCGTAGCGGTTTTAATCTGACCGTTCTCAAAGCTATACTTCCTCGAACCGTAACCGAACTTAAGTGATAGCAGAGAGAGAGCAAGCTCTAGCGCCTTCGTAATGTCGTCTATTCGAATTTCAGGATTTACCTCCTGTATAAGCGAGCCTTCCTCTGGGAGAGCCTGCCCCATAGAAACGAACAACTTCTTGTGCTGCTTGTTCGGAGTTATAGGCTTTCCGTTCTCATCAAACTTACAAAGAGCTTCGTTGTATAGAATCATCTTGTCTGATTTATCAAGGTCACCGAACAGTACATTAAAAACTAAATCAACGACTTTCAATTCTAAAATGGAGCCATAAAGCTTTGGAAGTCCGTAGCCTTGCATTCCTGTAAGGTTATTAACAGCAGCAGTGGTTAACACCGCAAAAGGCTTGATTGCGCCCAAAAGAATCTCAATTCGCTTGTTCGTTAACTCTTTGCCTTCGTAATCTAACACAACTGTTGTTGCTCTATAATTTTCCTCGACAAGCTCAAAAAGAACGATTGTAGTCTGTGCCTTGCCGTTTATGGTGTCCTCAGAGGCAAAGGCGCACTCAGTAACAACACCCTTCTCGACCCTTAATGGGAATATGCCTTTAGGCGGAACATACACAAGTTCGACTTCTCCACCCTGTAGCTCTTGTGTATCTAGCACATCAGCACCAACAACTCTTACATAAATGGCCGCAGTTCCTTCCGCAGCAATTAACTCTAGCTGCTGTCTGATGTTCTTCTGGAAGTTTTCAGCCTTTAGAACATCATTAATGTAGTCATTACTCGGCTTATCCTCGATTGTCAAGTCGACCACTTCGCATAGATTCGCATCGTCTTCACAGGCCCTTTTTGCGAAACCAGTACGAGCCACTTCGTACTTCTCGCCGTTAACTGTACAGCGGTCGTGGAAACCCTCTATCGGCTCTGTTCTATACCAGCTATCGCAGAGGTCTATCAACTCTAGCGCCTTGCTGTTAGTTCTGTATCCTCTTTTGTTGAGGAACTCAATAATATGCGTTCTCACTTACGTCCTCCTATAGGATGAAAATAATTTATGAAGTAACTCCATGAATAGAAGTCAGCATCGTATGTATCTACGTCAGTTGAGAAGTCATCAAGCAACTTCTCGTCTTTACTCTTGCTGTCGTACACCATTTCACTAATCGAATTTGCAATTGGTTCGCAGAAGTCCTTTACCCACATGAAACGTCCTGTATTTATGACAGCATTGTATGCTAGCACTCTGTCACTAAACTCCGTCTTGCGACATCCCTTCACGTTAACACCAATGCGGTTAGTCGTACTGTATAGTGCTAGTCCATTCAGTATAAGTTGCTCCGCATTGTCAACGAATGCGGCTGTTATTGGCACTCCTGGATAAAGACTTCTGACCTCGCTTACAAACTCTCCAAAGGTGTTATATATCTTCTCTGGATCAACTGTGCCTTTACTGTGCACAATCCGTTTGTAATATAGCCGTATCTGCTTGTTAAAGCCTTTTGTTATCCCAGTAGCGACGAATGGCGTATGTGACTTAGTTCCGCCGATGTCTATGCCGATAAAAATCTGAACTAGCTTGTGTCGACTCACCATAAGCTCGTCGTAGCCAATTGCGTACTTGTCTGCGTCATCTGCGAACTGCGGATGTACAAGTCCTTCAGCTCCGACCCATAATCCCTTAATAAAGCGCTTAAAAAAGACACCAACGAATTGGCGTCTATATCGCTCTTTGATTGCCTCCGATAACGACAGATTGTCGTCCATAGTGAAGTGTATGTATATAAGGTCTTTGTCGTCTGCCTTGTCTATCCAGTTAACTTTGAACCAGTGACGCGGCCTGTCCGGATTACAGTTGAACCACCATTTAGATCCCTCTACCGAACAACGAGCAGTAGCCTGATTAACGAAGCTCTCCGGCATGAGTGCAACCTCATCGAAGAAGAACCCTGCTAGCGTAATACCCTGCACAAGGTCTTGTGAGCGTTCGTCCTTACCGCCGAAGATGTAATAATAATTCGTTACCCCGTTGCGACTTACCTCGAGTAGGTTGTCGGCTCTATGGTCCTTGAACCTGTATCCTCTAGCGAACAGCATCAGCTTAAGCGGCTTTAAAACGTTACGCCTAAACGCACCGATAGTCTTACCAGCCATACCGAAGTTCTCGCCGCTAAACGTCTCCATTGACCACATGACATAGGATAGCGCCATCGATACAGTCTTGCCCGAACGGATAGCCCCATCTGCAATAATGCCGTTCTTTTCTTGCACGGGTGACTCTGGAAGCCACCACGTAAGCACCTGTTTCTGCTTCCTGCTAAACGGTTGAAACCTAAAAACCTGCGCTAATCTTCCCATACATCCGTAACCTCGCCCTTAAGAGCATCAATAAATCCGTCGTCTTGGTAAGTATCTGCGCCATCGTCTCCTTTTGCTTTAGCAGTCTGAGCCTTGATTAGATCTATTCGTGACTTCTGCTCCTCCGTCGCCATATCCCAGTCGCGGTGCAGCATCTCATCATACTGCTTGATTAAGCTCCGTAGCTCACCCTGCGCCCTTGCCTGGGCTTTAAGGAAGCTATTCTGCTTATCCCATGCCTGTTGTACTTCCCACTTCGCGCCGATTACATTGCCGTCCCTCTCTTCAACTCTCTCAATCGTCTTATCGTCTTTATCCTTCACATACGCAATCCTCTGCGCTCTGATAATGGCTGCATAGGCAATCTGTATTTGATGCCACAATAGGTCAAGTGGATTAGCCTGCTCGACAGCCTGTACGATATCAAGTGTTTCCTCCGGGAGATACTTCGAAAAGAATCCGTACTTCTCGGCGTTCTTGTTGCCTGGTGGTCCCGTAGCGTTCTTATTGCCGAGTTGTGCGATAGAGTTTTTGTGTGCACCCTTTTTATTTTTTTGTGTGCATCCTTTTCTATCCCAGTTATATCTCTTCTTCCACGACTTAACTGTGTTGAGGCTGACTCCATACTTATCGGCAATATCTTTATACTTCATGCCGGACGTATAATCCTGTTCGGCTAACTTGTGTTTATCTTCTGCCAACGCCTCTCTACACTCCTTTCGTCGTTTTGTAAGTATTAAAAAAGAGCCCCGAAGGACTCTTAATTCATTTAATCTTAAACATAATAGGTTTTTTTCTTTTATGAAATTTTAACTTTACTAGGTCTCCTTCTTGTGGTGGAACCTCACAAGAAATAACGAGTGTTTTTGCTGAAAATGCTTCTATTTTGATCACATCCAATGACGATGCTCGTCTTGCCTTAAACGCCTTATCTCCTCGAATCAGTTGAATTCGCTCTATAAAAACATCAACACCTTTTGAGTTAAAAACATTAACAAGAACACCGTTGTTAACCTTTTTCTCTGCACGCAGAAGTTCTTCCTCAGAGTAAAAATTTGTATCTTTAACGTGATAAGCCTCTATTTTTCCTATTCTTTTCCACAAAGCTGCTAACGCAAAACCAAATGCTACACCTAAAACATTTGATGTCGTCACAAAATGCCAAAATTCAATTAAAAACCACTTCATACAATCCTCCTAAAGTCAACATATAACAAGTGTATCACAAAAGAAAACCCGATACCAAATGGCACCGGGCAACACCTTATTAAGTTGACTTTATAATTGGTTTTGTTCAAGCAGTGCCGTGGGGTCTATTATCCCCCTCTCCAGCTTTGCTTGAGTATATCATAAATCAACATGGTACCTCTAATCAAGTAAAACGACCTCTAATCTTTTGAGAATATCTTGATGTTTTTGATATAGCCTCTGATACGAATAATTCATCCTATCCGCAGCCTCTTTCCAAAGCAAACCGCCCACGTATATCGCATACACAATATCCCTCTCCAACGGATCACTTAACGAATCAGCAAACAACGCAGCTTTATACACCAATTCATGCAGCTCATATATATCTCGCTCGACTTCTGTCTGTAGGTCATCCGCCATACTCAGACAGTCGCTAGCTGAGTCGTTCACACTTGATTGTACGCGCTCCTTGTACTCAATTGCTCCACCAGTTGCTCTCGTCTCATACAGTTCAATGCGTTGCATCTTGCGTTTGATATGCTTACGCAATCTAGGGATTCGCAGTAGTTCCTCTTTAGTTATCACAGCCATATTCAATCTCCCAGTTTAGATACACTCTAGCCTTCTTAAGGTCTTCTATGCGATTCTTTTTGTCCGCTCTCAGCAAATACTTAAGTGCGCAGCCTCTACAATGCGCTTTGAAACCATCTTTACCAAGTACCGCCTTAATTACGTCGATAGCCTCGATGTCTAGTCCGTCAAGCTTATAATGGCTAGGGGATTCAATCTCGTCATTTCCCTCGCCCGGGCTAACATGTAGTGATCCCACAGCGTTCTCGACACGCACCCGAAATGCTTCGAGTTTATCCGCAAGTGATTCGCCGCCTTCATTTTCGATTCGCCTCAGCTGCCTCTGAATCTTATATTGCATAATTACATCGACTTGTTCATCAGGTATGTTCCGCAAGTATTTAATCTGCGAAATCATAATCTCAACGTCAGCTATCTCTTCTGCTAGGTGTATATCACAGTTACCGCCCAAGGCCTCTATCAGCTCGTTAAGCTCCTCTTTGCATTTCTTCGTCTGTCCTTCTAGCCCGTAGTAGTCAGCTATGTATTTCAAATCTTCGTTAATCACGTTGCACCTCCATATCCGCTATAATCACTATCGCCAGTAATATCGTTGCCGCTATATACATCCCCTGCCTGTGTCCGATGAATAGACCCAGCAGCGGGATGATGATCAGGTATATTACCCCTATATCGAACACTAGGTACAACCAGTTAGCCGCTATTATGTTGCCCCTGTAGTGCTGCAACAGGGCAATTACTCCCAACAGCATTAGGGCTATTAGTTTAATTAGCATGGTTCCTCCTTAATCCTCTTAATTCGTGCCTTAAGCGAGTCCATAACGAACTGCTGTACGTCGTCCTTTCTCGCTAGTGCTGCCATAACGTCCTCGTCTCTTGTGCCCTCACACACTAGGTGATGCACGATAACCTTCTCGGTCTGCCCCTGTCTATGCAGCCTCTTGTTAGCCTGTGTGTATAACTCATAGTTCCAGTTGAGTCCGAACCACACAACGTGATTACCGCCTTGCTGTAGGTTAAGCCCATAAGCTGAACTAGCTGGGTGGGTAAGTAATATATCTATCTTGCCCGCGTTCCAGTCGTCCTCGTCATGTGTCGTCTTAAGCTCTCTCACAACTAGTCCAGTCTTGGCTAGCGCCTTCTGGAGTCTCTCCCTGTCGTGCTGATAATTATAAAAGACTAGTGCGTTCTTACCCGAAGCGCTAAGGCTCTCGATAAGCTCCATAAACGCCTCTATCTTGCATCCGTGTACCTCGTGTACACTGTGGTCTTCTCCATAGATTGCGCCGTTACCTAGTTGTAGTAGCTTGTTAGATAGCGCAGCTGCACTCGTAACAGTTACCTCATCATCTGGTAGCTCCAACACCATTTCACGCTCTAGCTCCCTATAGGCTTTAGCCGCTTTAGGATCTAACTCAACAGGTATCTCGTGCATAATGCAGTCTGGAAGTTCCAGGTAGTCTGCCGCCTTCATGGACACACATATATCTGATATAGCGCTTAGTATCGCTTCTTCTGACCCTTGCTTAACGCTGTACTTGTACACAATGCCGTTGTGCCTCGTTCCTGCATCGAAGTATCTTTCGCGGAATCCTGCATATCTGGTGCCTAACCTTGCGCCTTCGTCTAGCAGATACAGCTGTGCCCAAAGGTCAGCAAGCCCGTTGGGTGACGGTGTACCCGTCAGCTCTACGATTCGCTTAATCCTAGGCGCTATTGCTGATAGTGCCTTGAACCTCTTTGCCTTATGACTTTTAAAGCTAGATGACTCGTCTATGACAACCATGTCGAACGGCCAATCGTTTTTATAAAAATCGACCAGCCACACCACATTTTCGCGGTTGATAATATATACGTCTGCGGGTTCATAAAGTGCCCTTATACGCTTTTTTTCGCTGCCTAGCACCCTGCTGATGCGTAGGCACCTCGTATGGTCCCACTTGTCTTTTTCTTTCGACCAGGTGCCCTCCGCAACCTTCTTAGGTGCGATAACAAGCACCTTGGATACTGCGAAGCGATTATACTTAAGTTCCTTGACAGCTGATAGCACTATCGAAGTTTTGCCAAGTCCCATATCCAGGAACAGCCCTAGTCTAGGTGTATCGATAATTCGATTAATGCAGTGTCTCTGATAATCATGTGGTCTATACTCCAAGGGTCACATCACCTCCTTCCTAATCTGCGCTCAAGTCTGTATGCCGCGGTCTCTAGCCCGAACTCTAGGAAGAAGTCCCGAACCTCTGACAGCCCATGTAGTACTCTAACAGTCTGCCCTAGTTCAGCAATCTGTCTGCACTGTAGTTCCTGTAGCTTTGATAGCCTACCTGTATCTGTCTTAAGTTCGACAAACACTGCTTGTCCTCCGGGCAGCATTGCTATTCTATCTGGCACACCGTCGTTTCCTGGACTGGTGAACTTATATGCTTTGCCGCCAGCTCTCTTAATCTCTGCCGTGAATAATTTCTCTATGTCTTTCTCAAGCATTTTTGCGCCTCCGTGTTCCGTAAACTGTAAATCCTATTACGCGTATATAGGGTTAAAATATAGGATTTATAGAATTTATAGGATTTATAGACCGTATTTACTCTATATTTTTTATTTCTTATAGGTTTTTGGTTTACGTAGTTTACAAATAGATGTACTTATTAGTTTTTCAAGGGTTTTAGTGTAAACCCACTTTGTAAACTTGGCTGTAAACCGATTTTTTCGGTTTACAAAACTCTGTAAACCCTTTTTGTTGTAAACCGCTCTTTTTACTAAACGGTTTACACCCTTTTGAAGCCTTTTTGTATGCCGTAGGGACCACACCTCGTGGTAGATTTTGACTTTATCCAACCTGGTATCTTCCTTAATACTCTTGCTATCTCGTTCCTATTCTGTGGTTTTAGATACTTGATATCGCCATTAAGACACTCAGCCCATATCTGAGCTATACACACTCTGTCCATTGGTTCAAGTTCGCCCTCATATGCTACGTTACCGTTAAGGAACATCCTGCGTTCCTGCACCGTCATATCTAACCAGTTAGTAGGCACTCTCGTCTCGAGGTAGTCTCTTATATTGCCTTCAAGCGCAGAGTAGTCGCTGTGTTCGTCCTGCACCTCTAGTGCTATAGCCTCAATCTCTTTTGATAGGAAGAGTTTTTCACCTAATAGGTAGTGCGCATATGCTTCCGCCCATATCTGATCTACTTCGCCTGGGAGATCATCCCATACCGATTTAGTGGGTTCATACTCGCCTACGTCTATAGGCCAAAATCTGCGATTTCCCGTATCATCTTTGAGGAACTCAACCTCGTTCGATGTTCCGAAGAAAACGCACCTACGGGGGTATCTGGCTGTCCTGCGGCCATATGGTGCACGGTATATATCGTCCACCTTAGATAGGAACTGCTTAACCGCGTTAACCTCTTGGCGGTTCATAGCAGTTAGCTCTCCTACTTCGACTACCCATACACCTTGTATAAGCTCTGCAGCTTCCTTGCCCTCAAATGTGGTAAGCGAATCACTGAACCATGCTTTTCCTAATATAGATAAGAATGTACTCTTACCTATTCCCTGCGGTCCTGCCAGTATCGGCATGTAGTCGTACTTGACGAAGTCCCTCATAGCTCTAGTAACTGCTGCGCATAATGACTTACGCATAACCGCCCTTGTGTATGGGTTGTCTTCTGCGCCCAGGTAGTCGATTAGTAGTGTGTCTATCCTCTTAATTCCGTCCCACTTAAGGCTACGTAGGTACTTCCTAACATCGTTGAACTTGTGCTTGCCCGATACGATAGTGAGTGCATTACTGAGTAAGTCCTTGCCTTTGATGTCGTAGTAGAGCTCCATGTAGTTCGCGTAGTTAGCATCGTCGTTGTCTGTCCAAGGTCTCTGATCTGTTCCCTTATCCCAAGGCAGCGCTCCTAGCACGACACCCTGGTTAGCGAACTCATCAATAGCTATCTTATCCTTAAGTAAAGGGTCATGCTCGAGTATCATTACAGCATTGTTGATAGTCTTCTTAATCTGCCCGCCAGAGTCTAGTGCTAACTTCGATATCCAGTCAGTGTCGATGTCCTCTTCTGCTGTAGGTAATAAGTTATCTTCCTTAAATGCCTCATTGGCCGCCTCAATACGCTCCCTAGCCATAATATCGGTAACAGCCTTATCATTAGCCGCTAGAGTCTTCATAGCGAGATATGACGGCATTTTAGCAGTAGGGGTACCCTCCTTCGCGTCGTCGTCTCTATCTCCGTACATGTGTAGCCTTACGAGA
>ERZ772786.1202-NODE-1202-length-9884-cov-2.011090_pt1 | contig 9884 bp, 8 predicted proteins | sample MGYA00511473_ERZ772786 | MGnify/ENA primary metagenome ERZ772786 (study PRJEB29015, sample SAMEA2738025) | human oral metagenome | biome: human oral; feature: human-associated habitat; material: saliva | place: China | collected 2252 ...
CTATTCCTACGCTACGAATACCTCGCGTGTCCTCGACCCACGAGAGTACTACACGGCGAACTACGCTCCGTTCAATATCTTCAACGAGCTGGAGAATAACTACATCGACCTGGATGTACTCGACGCAAAGTTCCAAGCTGAGCTGCGCTTCAAGCCCATCCGTGGTCTGGAGCTGACCCTCCTCGGGGCCTTCAAGCATACGGCTGCCTCACAGCAGCACAATGTGCGTGACAACTCGAACCAAGCACTAGCCTACCGTGCCATGCCCAACAGCGTCATCAGAGAGTCCAACAAGTACCTCTACCGTGACCCTGATCATCCCTACGATCTCCCCAGCACCGTCCTGCCTAATGGCGGCTTCATGCACAAGGGTGAGAACCGCATGAGCAACTACGACTTCCGCGCTACGGCGAACTATAACCGTACCTTCGGAGTCCACACACTCAACCTCTTCGGTGGTCTTGAGACGACCAATATCCAGCGCAACCGCACCGCCTTCACGGGCTGGGGCCTGCAGTATGCCGCTGGCGAGACGCCCTTCTACCCCTACCAGTACTTCAAGAAGCAGGTAGAGGACGGCAATAGCTACTACAACCTCAACAACACGAACTATCGTACGGTAGCCTTCTACAGCAATGCGACCTACTCCTATAAGGGCCGCTATGTCGTCAACGGCACCTACCGCTACGAAGGCTCGAACCAGCTCGGGCGTAGTAGCAATGCTCGCTGGATGTCTACGTGGAACGTCTCGGGCGCATGGAACATGCACGAGGAAGACTTCTTCCAGAAGCTCAAGCCTCTGAGCCACCTCACGCTCCGTCTCTCCTATAGCCTCACGGGGACGCCTCCAGATCCCTCCTATAGCAGCTCGACGACCATCCTCAAGTCGTACATCCCCTTCCGCCTCTTCGCCGAAGACCAAGAGCCTGGGATCGGTATCGAGCAGCTGGGGAATGCTGACCTGACCTACGAAAAGAAGAACGAGCTCAACGCTGGCTTCGACGCAGGCCTCTTCGGTGATCGCCTCAGCCTCTCCTTCGATGCCTACACCCGTCGTAACTTCGATGAAATGGGGCCCATGATCACGCAGGGTATCGGTGGTACGATCATCCGTCCTGCCAACGTCGCAGAGATGATGTCCAGTGGTCTTGAGCTCAGCATCACCTCACAGAACATCAAGACGAAGGACTTCAACTGGACGACGAGTTTCATCTACTCCTACACGCACTCGGAGATCACGAAGCTCTACAACCAGGGGCGTATGATCGACCTCGTCAGTGGGAACGGCTTCGCTAAGAAGGGCTACCCCGCACGTGCCCTCTTCTCTATCCCCTTCGTCGGCCTCAATAACCAAGGTCTCCCCCAGCTCATCAACGAGAAGGGTGAGGTGACGACCGACAACATCAACTTCCAGGAGCGTAACCACACCGAGTACCTCAAGTACGAAGGTCCTACCGACCCCACCCACACGGGCTCACTCGGCAATACGCTCTCCTACAAGGGCCTCCACCTCAACGTATTCCTCACCTATGCCTTCGGCAATGTCGTCCGACTTGATCCGAAGTTCAAGGCTTACTACGGGGATATGGCCTCGATGACGCATGCCTTCATCAACCGCTGGCAGGCTGCTGGCGAGGAGGCTCGTACGGACATCCCCACCATCCTGAGCCGTCGTCAGTACGCTACCAACAACAATCTGCGCTACGCCTACAACGGCTACAACTACTCTACGGCACGTATCGCTAAGGGCGACTTCATCCGCCTCAAGGAGATCTCCCTCGCCTACGACCTGCCCACAAGCCTGATCAAGCGTACGCCTCTGCGTAGCGCTTCGGTCAAGGTCCAGGCTACGAACCTCTTCCTCCTGTATGCAGACAAGAAGCTCAATGGCCAAGACCCAGAGTTCTTCAACATCGGTGGGGTAGCTTCGCCTACGCCCCGACAGTTCACTCTCACCCTGAAGCTTGGACTCTAACGCATCGACACCAATGAAGAAGAAACATATCATCACTTCAGTCCTCTCGCTGGCACTGCTCTTCTCGAGCTGCGGTAAGTACCTCGACAAGTACCCCGACAACCGTATGGAGCTGCACACCCCAGAGGATGCGGCGAAGTTCCTCGTATCGGCTTATCCCGATGCCCATGCAGCCTACCTGCTGGAGATGTACTCCGACAATAGCGACGAGCACGACTACACCTCGTGGAGCGCTATCAGCCCCTTCCAGGAGCAGGCTTATCGCTGGAGCGATATCTCCGAGATCCGCGAGCAGGAGACCCCTCAGCAGCTCTGGGACGCACACTATACCGCGATCACCGTCTGCAATGAAGTGCTCAAGCACGTCGCTGGCGTAAGCAATAAGGATGCCTACGCCAGTCAGGTCGCCGAAGCCAAGCTATGCCGCGCCTACTCGATGTTCCAGCTGGCGAATGTCTTCTGCCAAGCCTATGCTCCCGAGACGGCAGCCTCCGACTATGGCCTGCCTTATCCTACCGAGCCTGAGGAGCATCCTGGGCGTACCCTCCATCATCGAGGCACGCTCGAGGCGCTCTACAAGCACATCGAGCAAGACCTCACCGAGGGCCTGCAGGATATCAATTCAGCGAACTACGGTAAGCCGAAGTACCACTTCACTGCGCAGGCTGCTCATGCCTTCGCTGCACGCTTCTACCTCTATGCTCGTCAGTATGCCAAGGCTATTGAGCACGCTGATGCCGCTTTGGGATCGGACCCACGTACCGACCTGCGTGACTGGGCTTCGTGGAGCAAACAGGGACTCTCAGGCAATGTACAGCCCAATGCCTATATCCAGTCTTCTGTCAAGGCGAATATCCTCCTGCAGACGGTAGCTACCGAATGGGGTGGCGTCAGCATCCCCATCCTGCGTGGTAGTAAGTACGCCCATGGTGCACTTATCTCCACCACCGAGACCCTCCAGGCCGACGGCCCATGGGGTGCTAGTGGCGACGTGATGAACTACGTCGTGGTGAACAACAACGGGGTATCTAAGTACGCCCTACACAAGCTCCCCTATACGCCAAAGTACATCGACCGTGTAGCAGGTATCGGTATCCCCTACTCGACCTACGCTACCTTCACCACTGATGAGACACTCATGGTGCGTGCCGAGGCGAAGGCCCTTCTGCAGCGCTATGACGAGGCTCTCGCTGACCTCAACATCGAGCTCAGCGCCTTCACGAAGCGCAGTGTACAGCTGACCCTTCAGCAGATCAAGGACTTCTACCAAGGCATCAAGTACTATACGCCTGAGAAGCCTACTCCTAAGAAGGAGCTTCACACGACACCCGCCCTCGAGACGGAGACTCAGGAGCCACTCCTGCAGGCTATCCTCCAGCTCCGCCGCCTCATCACCATCCACGAAGGTCTCCGCATGCAGGACGTCAAGCGCTACGGCATCACGATCTATCGCCGTCGTGTGAGCGTCAGCAATGCCGTCGAGGCTGTGACCGACAAGATGGAGGCACGCGACCCACGTCTGGCCGTCCAGCTTCCTCAGGACGTCATCTCTGCTCAGCTCGAAGCTAATCCCCGAGCTTCCCAACATTAACATAGCGACGAAGGACCTATGAACTACATATATCAAGGACTCATCGTAGGTATCATCGCCTGCTCCGATGACCAGCCGAAGGATCCCACGATCTTCCCCACAACCTCGGAGAAGCTCAATGACTTCGAGCAGTGGCTGGACGTGAACTACCGCAGTCCATACAATATCCGCTTCAAGTACAAGCTCGAGGACTCCGAGACGGACCTCAGCTATCACTTTATCCCCGCCGACTCGGCGAAGACAGCCAAGCTCGCGATCATCACGAAGTACCTCTGGTTCGATGCCTATGCCGAGGTTCTGGGGCCTGAGTTCATGAAGCTCAATGCCCCACGTATCCTCGTGGCTATCGGTACGCCTGGCTACACGCGCCAGCGCACCGAAGTCGTCGGTAGTGCCGACGGTGGCTACAAGGTCATCTTAGGGAAGGTCAATTCGCTCACCGACCAAGCTCTGGCCGACTACGAGACGATGACGACCTACTACTTCCACACGATGCACCACGAGTTCACCCACATTCTCAATCAGAAGAAGCCTTACAGCACGGACTTTGCTCTCATCACGAAGTCGGGCTACGTCAGTGGTGACTGGTTCAACCAGTCCGAGCGTGCAGCCAATCGTGCTGGCTTCGTATCGCCCTACGCGATGCAGAATGATGCGGAGGACTTCGCTGAGATGCTCTCCTACTACGTCACCTACACGCCCCAGCAGTGGCAGCAGATCCTCAACAATGCAGGCTCTGCTGGTGCCGCACTCATCCAGCGCAAGCTCCAGCGCGTCAAGGACTATACCCGTGACTCGTGGAAGCTTGACCTCGATGACCTGCGTGACGTCGTCCTGCGCCGTGGTGGCCAGATCGCCACATTAGACCTAACTAAGCTCAACTAATCATGCGTCCTACCTATATATATATCCTCCTGGGGCTACTGAGCTTCATGCTCCCCTCCTGCCTCAAGGACAATAAGGAGATCTTCGACAAGCCTGCGGCTGCTCGCATCGACGCCCTCATCGCTGAGGAGAAAGCCCTTCTCGAAGCTGCGCCCAAGGGCTGGCGTATGGAGTACTATGCTGGCCGAGACTACTCGGGTCCTGGCTTCACGCTCCTGATGAAGTTCGAGAACGGTCACGTGACGATGGCTGGTGACAATGTGGATCCCGAGCTACTGGCTACCAGCGAGTACTCGATCGTCCGCGACCAAGGCCCTGTGCTGACCTTCCCCACCTACAATGAGGTGATTCACTCACTGGCCTCCGCATCACTCGGTTATCCCGAGGGGATCCAAGGGGACTATGAGTTCGCCATCCTCTCAGCTACTGCTGATACGGTACGCCTCCTCGGTAAGAAGTGGGGCAATGAGATGCGCCTCGTCCGCATCCCCGACGACAGCAGCATCGAGGAGCAGATCCTCGGTATCCTCAATGTTCGCGAAGGGATGACAGCAAGCACCTTCGACTTCTCTCTCGGAAGCAAGGAGCTGGCGCAGGGCGAGATCCGCGGAGACGCCCGTCGCCTCTCGGTCAAGATCGGTGAGCGTAGCTTCGACACGCCGTTCAACTTCACCGCTACGGGTATCACGCTACAGAGCCCCATCGTGGTCGAAGGCAAGAGCTACAGCACCTTCACTTGGGATAGCGAAGCCCAGCAGTTTACCTCGGGTGACCTCGTCGCTAAGCTCTTCCTCCCCAAGAGCTATAAGCCCATCGACTTCTGGTACGGCACGTGGCGCATCCACCACAACCCCGTCCGTGGCTGGCGTAAGCCTACGACCCTCACCCTCTCGGCTGGTGAGCGAGCCAATACCCTCTCGGCTGTCCTTACCTTCTACGGAGTCAGCTACAAGATGGTCCTCCCCTACGATGCTACCACGGGTACGATCAGCTTCCAGGGACAGGCTCTGCACGACCCGACGAATAGATATGCTGGTGGTATCATCCTCGTACCAGCATCACTGGCTGATGGGCGCAAGCTCCTCGCCGCTGAGCTCCATAGCATCACCTTCGCTTGGGATGAAGATCTCCAGCAAGCCGTCGCTAAGGGTACCGAGCTCGCCGATGGTAAGGTCGACTCCTTCTATGGTATCGCCTACGGCGAAGACCTCAATACTCCGCTCGTCGATAGTAAGGGCAACCTCATCATGCCGATCGCTATCGAGAATATCCAGTACATCAAGAAGCAGCCTTAGTGCCAGCCTCATATGTACCTCTCTCAATTCAGATGATTACAATACTCATGAAGAGAATAAGCTTAATCCTCCTCGCTGCTCTCGGACTGCTGAGCTTTGGCAGCTCATGCAAGAAGCAGCAGGATGTACCTCGACTGAGCCAGGTGGACTTCTCCGTACTGGAGGCTAAGACCTACCTCCCCGTAGAGTCCTCTACGGCGACCGTACGTCTTGACAAGGCTCCAGCGAAGGCCTACAGCTCCGCCTCTTGGCTTCAGGTAGCTCAGGAAGGTGCGACGATCCGTCTTACCTCGACCGACAATATCAATCCCCAGTCACGCAACGCCTCGCTGGTCCTCAAGGACAGCAAGGGTGACTCCATCGCGATCAACATCATGCAGGCCGGCATCATCTTCGGCCTGCCGAAGGAGCAAGCGATGATCGGGGGAGATGCTGCCATTGACAAGACGATCAAGGCACCCTCGAATATCACCGTCACCTACACCACCTCGGCCGACTGGATCCAGCTGGAGCCCAAGGATCAGCAGCTTCGCGTCATCGTCGCAGAGAACACCACGGGCCGCCCCCGCACGGGCTGGATCATCGCCAAGGGGGTTGGTCTCGTTGACTCACTTCAGGTCACACAGGTCGATCTCGCTGACATCGTAGGGCAATACACTCAGAAGTCTATGACGCTGGATGCTGCTACCGGGACGATGGTACCCTTGAGCTCCGACGTGGAGATCAAGAAGGTCAGCGACACGCAGGCGCAGTTCATCATCGACGGCACCTACACGTGGGAGGCTGCATTCACGCCTGGTCAAGGCCTGGAGCTCCTCAACGGGAAGGTGGTGAAGACGGCGACAGACCCAGCCAGCGGCAAGAACATCTACATCATGAGCGTCCTCGCCGCCGATGACTTCACTGCTGAGCACAAGACCTACATCATCGGGACACGTGAACCTGTCTTGATCTCCGTCAACCATGACGGCAAGCTCATCTTCAAGGAGAAGAGCAAGATCTCCTCGGAGCAGTACTGGGCTTCCTATGGCTTCGTCCGCTCAAGCTCACGCCAGATCACCCAAGGTACGTTCATCGGCATCGAGAAGTTCTTCATCCAGCCTAAGCTCGAGGCAAAGTAACCCTCCTCCGTCCTTCGGACGAATCCACTAAGCATCAGCCCCTCACCCATAGCATCTGCTATGGGTGAGGGGCTTGCCTTTGAGCCTGTATCCTCCATAGCTACCTGACGACAAAGCGATAATGGAACAATAGGCTACCACAGAAACGGGCTCTCACCATGTACCCTTCGGGGCTATCTTGAGCATGTTCGTTATCTTTGCCGATGCTTCGCACAAGTGAAGCAGGATCAAGCCACATGACGAATAGCCTCCCCGACACTCCGCTCGACGTAGTCATCATAGGTGCTGGCCTCACGGGCCTCACCGCAGCCTTCCATCTGAAGGAGGCTGGACTCAGCTTACACCTCGTCGAGCAGCGAGAGCGACCTGGGGGCGTCATCGAGAGCCACAGCGAAGGGGGCTTCATCTATGAGTCGGGGCCTACGACAGGCATCATCAATCATGCTGCCGTCCCTCGCCTCTTCGCCGCCTTCCCTGGTCTCATGTGCACCGCTTCACTAGAGGCCAATCGCCGCCTCATCCTCAAGAGCATGGGGAAGCGTACAGGCGAAGGACAGACCTTCCTCCCCTTACCCTCCTCACCACTCTCTGGGCTAAAGACTCCTCTCTTCTCGATGCGTGATAAGCTGGGCATCCTCCTCGAGCCCTTCCGTGCCCGTGGTCAGAAGGAGAACGAGTCGATCGCAGAGCTGGTCGTGCGCCGACTGGGGAAGAGCTTCCTCGACTACGCAGTCGATCCCTTCATCGGGGGCATCTACGCAGGCGACCCTCACCGTCTCGTGACGCGCTACGCCCTACCCAAGCTCTACGCCCTCGAGGAGCAACATGGTAGCTTCATCCGTGGGGCTATCGCCAAGGCGCGCGAACCAAAGGATGAGGAAGCACGCAGTGTGACGAAGCAAATCTTCTCCACCTCGGGCGGGCTATCCCAGCTCACACACACACTTGCAAATCATATCAGGAGGGAGCACCTCTCCTACTCTGCCACAGGCTGCCATATCACACGCACCGCAGAGGGGCTCTACGAAGTACAGTTCACAGCGGAGGGCACCACACGCATACTCCGATCTCACCACATCATCACGACGGCACCTGCCCCCGCTCTTCCCAACCTACTCCCCTTCCTCTCCACAGAAGACCTCGCCCCGATCACTGCCCTTCGCTATGCGCCTATCGTGCAAGTGGCTTGGGGTATGCGTGCGACGAAGCTCCCCCACTTCCATGCCTTCGGTGGTCTGGTACCCTCGCACGAAGATGGCGAACTCTTAGGTATCCTGCATCCATCAGCATGCTTTGAAGAGCGCGCACCTAAGGGCGGTACACTCCTCTCTATCTTCCTCGGTGGGATGCGAGCCCCAGAGGTCATCGATTACTCAGACGAAGCCATCGAAGCCCTCGTCCGTGAGCGCCTGCAGCGCCTACTCGGGATTACGGCAGAGCCCGACCTACTGCACATCTTCCGCCACCGCTTGGCTATCCCCCAATACGAAGCCTCCTCAGGAGCACGCTTCGAGCGGATAGCTCAGCTTGAAGAGCGCTATCCAGGCCTTCACTTAGCTGGGGCGATCCGTGACGGCATCGGCATCCCCGACCGCATCAAGCAGGGCGAAGCCTTGGCCCGCCTCATCAGCAAGCAGCATGGCGCCTAATAAAAGCACCTACCCCGAGCGCACGAAGAAGATCCTGCGTGTGACGCTCCTCGGCAGTGCTTCCAACGCCCTCCTCGTACTACTGAAGCTCTTCGTCGGGATCGTAGGGCATAGTAGCGCGATGATAGCAGAGGCGATCAACTCGATCTCCGACTTCCTCACCGACATCATTGCCCTCATCTTCATCCGTATCTCGGGCAAGCCTCAGGATAAGGATCATCACTACGGGCATGGGAAGTTCGAGACGCTCGCCTCGGTCGTCATGGCGGTCGTCATGATCAGCGTCGGCGTCCTCCTCCTCTACAATAGCATCATCTCGATCATCGGCCTTTGGATGGGTACGCTCCAGCTGCCCCGTCCCAGCCGTCTGACGCTCATCGTCGCCTTCGTCTCCCTTCTGATCAAGCTCTTCCTCTACCGCTATACCTACCAGTGGGCAGGGCTACTCAAAAGCTCGGCACTCAAGGTCAAGGCCCTCGACCACCGCAGTGATACGCTGGCACTCATCGCCGTACTCATCGGTATCGCTGGAGCTATCTTCCTCGATGAGCGCTGGCTCTTCCTCGAGCCACTGGCAGCAGGCGTCGTGAGCCTCTGCATCATCCACATGGGCTGGAGCGTCCTTCGCCCCGCCTTCAATGAGCTGACCGAGGAGTGCCTTAGCCCCGAGGTCGAGGGGGAAATTATGGAGATCGTCCTCTCGACGCACCGTGTCGAGGGCATTCACCGCATGCGTACCCGTAGCATCGGCGGGAGCTACGCTATCGAGATCGACCTCCTTGTCGATGGGCGCATGAGCGTAGCTGAGGGTCACGACATCACCCTCATCATCGAGCGCGAGCTACGTGCCCGCTATGGGACGACGACCCACATCGCTATTCACGTAGAGCCCAGCTCCCACGGACATTACTAACATCCCTTACCCCGCGATAAGCCAATGAAGATCGAAGCAATGAAGATCACCCTGCACGAGATGCGCTTCTACGCCTACCACGGCGTCTTCCCACAGGAGCAGCGTGTCGGCAATCAGTTCATCGTCGAGCTCACTTTCTGGGCTGACGTAGCTGGGAGTGTCCGCAGTGACGAGCTGGAGGAGACCATCAGCTATGCCGACGTCTACGAGGTCATCAAGGCCGAGATGGCTATCCCCTCGCGCCTCTTGGAGCATGTAGTCGGCCGTATCAGTGAGCGCCTCTTCACTACCTTCCCCCGCATGCAGCGCCTCACACTCACCCTCAGCAAGTGCAATCCGCCCTTCCCTGGCGAGGTACAGTCCGCTGCCTTCACCCTCGAAGCCAGCCGCGACTAAGCCACCACGCCTCAGACACCTTGATACAAAACACGGGAGCGCCCCAGCGATATCGCTGG
>ERZ772786.1205-NODE-1205-length-9872-cov-7.839360_pt1 | contig 9872 bp, 5 predicted proteins | sample MGYA00511473_ERZ772786 | MGnify/ENA primary metagenome ERZ772786 (study PRJEB29015, sample SAMEA2738025) | human oral metagenome | biome: human oral; feature: human-associated habitat; material: saliva | place: China | collected 2252 ...
AGTCCAGACCGCGAGCAATCGACAGGTCAGCCAGCACCTTACCCGGCGCACGGCGAGCCGCCTCCTCAATGACCTCAGCCAGCTCAGCAAGACCCTGATCCAGCAGCTCATGCTCCACCGAATACTTAGCGGCAAGCGCACGCACCTGCTCCACAAAAGAAGCATCCTCAGTGCGGATCTGCGCCAACTCCAAGGCGGCAGCGGCAGCATCCGCGCTCGCACCAGCCTCAGCCTGCAGCTCCTCAGCCACACGCTCAGCACCGATCTTCTCCAACTTGTCAATAGAACGCAGAACAGCCGCAGTATCAGTCAAACCCAGGCCCAGGTAGAAGCCCTCAGCCAGCTTGCGGTTATTCACACGCAGCTTGAACTCAGGAATCGGCAGCTTCGACAGCGCATCAACAACAACCAGCGCCAGGGTCACGTCGTAACGGAACGGCAGCTCGCCGTCACCAACCACGTCAATATCAGCCTGAGTGAACTCGCGGGCACGACCCTCCTGCGGACGCTCACCACGCCACACCTTCTGAATCTGGTAACGCGAGAACGGGAAATTCAGGTAACCGGCGTTCTCCACCACGTAACGGGCAAACGGCACGGTCAGGTCAAAGTGCAGAGCCAGCTTTTCCTTAGCCTTAGCAGCCTCATCCTCCTGCAGGCGAGAAATTGCGTAAACTTCCTTGTCAATCTCACCCTTACGCAGCAGCTGCTCAATAGTCTCTACCGAACGAGTCTCAATCGGGGAGAAACCGTGCAACTCAAAAGTCTCACGCAAAGTGTCCAGAACATGATTCTCAACCAACCGCTCAGCCGGAAGATACTCGGGAAAACCAGACAGCGAAGCCTTGCGAGCCATACGCGATACTCCTTGACAAAGAACTCGACAACAAAACCCCGGAACACCTCCGGGCATATCTACCCATCATACCAACACCCACCCCAGCACAGCACCCACTCCCCCACCTCACCCCGCGTAAACCCGCACAAACCCGCGGCCGGCAGGTTCGCCCACAACACAACACGACCAGACACTACTCACACACACCCCACAGAGGCTATGCTTAGGAGGTGCACACGCACACCCAAACGGGTGCCCACCACGGGGAACAGCGCAAAGGCGCCCCACCCCCAGCACCCCCGAGTGAAAGAGTTATAGCGGTGACTACCAAACCCGACGACACTGTAAACCTCGAAAAGGCACGCCAGTACGGCCGCGTCTCCGAGGACGGCCACGTCTTCGTCATTGTCGACGGCGAAGAATACGCCGTAGGCCAGCTGCCCGGCGCCTCCGAAGAAGAAGCGCTCAGCTACTTCGCCCGCAAGTTTGAAAACGTCGAGGCGCAGGTTGCCCTGCTCGAATCCCGCCTCGCCAACAACGCCCCCGCCGCAGACCTGCAGAAGGGCATCACCTCCATCGGTGCACAGATCGGTGTGCGCAACATGGTCGGCGACTACTCCGGCCTGCAGAAGCGCCTCATCACCCTCGCAGAGCAGATCGCTGAACTCGGCGAAAAGCAGCAACAGGCACGCACCGAAAACCGTGAACGCGCCCTCGCCGTCCGCGAAGAAATCGTCGCGGAAGCCGAGCAGATTGCCGGTCAGGACCCCGACCAGATTCACTGGAAGAACTCCCACTCCCGCATGAACGAACTGTTCGAAGCGTGGAAGAAGGCACAGCGCGAAATTCACCTGGCAAAGAGCGTAGAGGACGAGCTGTGGAAGCGTTTCCGTGCAGCCCGCACCACCTTCGACCGCAACCGCCGCGCACACTTCTCGCAGCTGGACGACCGCAACGCACGCATCAAGCGCGCCAAGGAAGAGCTGATCGCACGTGCGGAAGAGCTGTCCACCTCCACTGACTGGTCTGAAACTTCCCGCGCATACAGCGACCTGATGCGCGCCTGGAAGCAGGTACCCCGCGGCCACCGCCGCGAAGACGACAAGCTGTGGGCACGCTTCCGCGCGGCACAGGACGTGTTCTTCAACGCCCGCAACGAAGCCGAAGCAGCGCAGGACGCAGTCTACGCCGAAAACCTCAAGGTCAAGGAAGCACTGCTCGAAGAAGCACGCGCACTCCTGCCCGTCGAGGACATTGAGGGCGCGAAGGCAGCCTTCGAGAAGATCCTGGACCGCTGGGATGCGGCAGGCCGCGTGCCCCGCAACGACCTGCGCCGTATCGACGGCGAGCTGCGCCGCATTCAGGACGAAATCAACGGCGCCGAAGAGGCAAAGTGGAAGCGCAACGACCCCGCCAAGGCGGCACGCGCGAACTCCCTGCTCGCACAGATCGAGGACTCCCTCGCCGAACTGGAGGCAGAGCTCGCCGCAGCTGAGAAGGGCGGCGACTCCAAGAAAATCGCCAAGGCCAAGGAAGCTCTGGAGGCGCGCCGCGCCTGGGCAGCAACCCTGCAGGGCTTCGGCAACTAAGATCTAACCGGAGTTCTAGCCGATAGGTAGTGTCCGGGGTGCCGGCCGATAGAGGCTGGCGCCCCGGGTTACTGACCTAGATTAACGCCGAGAAGCCACATGTGTTTCGAGAAGCCACGATAATGGTGGCTTTTCGAAACACATGTGGCTTCTGCGTGCCTGCGGGGGTTATATTCGCGCCCCCACCAGATGCAGATGGAGGGCGCACCGGGTTCATGGATTTTCGATAGGTTAGTGACTTTAACACGGGTTAAAGACCCACGGAGAAGACACTAACCTATCGAAAACCTCTGTCTAAAAAGCAGACGACCCCCGGATGCACCAGGTAGGCGGGCGGAATCCGGTAATGACTTAGTGTTTTCGGTAATGAGTTAGTGACTTTGGGCTGGGGTTTTAACCGTCGCTAAAGACGCTAAGTCATGACTGAAATTACTAAGTCGTGACCGAATCTTTACCCATGTGGAGGTGGAGCCTTCGCAGAAATTTGGTCGTAGTTTAATGTCTTTGACCATGGTTTTTAACTACGACCAAAGACACTAACCTATGGTCGAAATTTTAGACGCATAAAAGCAGGCGGCCCTGAACGTTCAAACATTCGAGGCCGCCTGCTGCGGTTATCTATATATTGGGTCAGAACTGGTTTACATATCGGGCCAGTCACGGTGCAACGAATACTCCGTATCCCCGTCGCCATTGTCATTCAGGTGCCAGCGCTGACCGGTGCGGATGTCGGCTTTGCGTAGGCGCGGGTTCGGGTTATCCTTCTTTCCCATCGTGGGGTCGTTCTTGCAACCCCAACGGGTGTCGTCGTAGCTGCAGTCGCCGGCTACGCGTCCCACATCAACCCACCACACACGGATCAGCAGCGGATCGACAGTTTCCTTCGTCAACACGACATCCAAAGCATGCCAGTCACCGCCGTTCACACGGAAACGACCAGAGTAAGAAACGGTCGCGTAGGCATGGAAATTACCTGAACGCTTATAGACATAACTGGTCGCGGTCTTGCGTGACTCTTCACCACGTGTCCTGCTAACCGGCTTACCCATCGTGTAGAAGCTGCCCTCGTCACCGTTGCCGTACTGGATGGTCATCTGAGTAGGGTAGGACTCCATCTCCACATGGCCAATCATGAGGTCGCCTTCCCACCGTGCAGTGGGTGCGTCGACGTAGAAGTTGACTGCCTGATTCTTATAGACGTTAGGGTTATCTTCGCCCTGACCAGAGCCAAGGTTATAGGACTGCTTCAAAACAGGGGCCTGGATATCGGTTTTAGCGAATTGGTCCTCAACTTCTTGGAGCATTTCCTCAATGGTGGGACCCTTGGGCTGGGCCGGGTCATTAGAAGTGAAGGTTTTAGCATCATTAGGTTTGCAGAACTTTGATAGTTCAAACCCGCCCCCTCTTTTTACCGTCTGCACAGCCATTCCATCTTCTAGCGCATATTCCGAGTATTCCTGCTTTCCAGGACGGTAATCTTCCGTATAGCATGTATTATTTCCGTCAAGTGGCGCATAGTAATCAACGCCACCACTGTCTTTGTTGACCCTGTGAGTTTGATGTATTTCATCAATCCAATTATGGTAGGATCCACCTATTGGTTTTGCAGAATGCTCATCATTTGAGGGCAAATCGGATTGTTTTTCTTGGTTACGTGAGGTGGAATCACCGCGACGCTGATTTGGCTGACCGGGCACTTGCACGCAATGTCCACTAGAGTCTTTAGTTGTACACTCTGCACTTATTGCGGATGGATTATCTATAGCTGAAAAAGTTGTTGCTAATACAACACAAATAAATATTCTTGGGTAACGAATTAGATTCATTTTATTCTACAGTTCCTCTTCTGATTTACTTCCAGCAATTTTCCAATAGCCGTCGGAATAGGTGAAAAGGAAGTAGAAAGTATCGTCACTGGTGTCAGTGTTAGCCTTCATTGTGAGGTGGCCATTAGATTCCACGTACATAACTGTGCTCCAGAAACGACGGTGCTTCATACGATACATTTTCTTTGCTTCATCGTAGATAAGCGGGCCCTCTGGCTGGTAGCTATCCAACCCGTCAACAGCCCATCCTCCGCGCTGGTAAAGACCCTGAATATACAGGTAGAACTCATATTCTTCCGCTTCTTCCGTTACATATTTGAAAGCGTAGGAGCAGTCACCGGTCTGGATCGCGTAGTTGTGCGCAACAACCCAGTCCTTCATCATGCGGTAGAGGCCTTCTTCCGTCTCGGGGTACTGAGCGGGCTCATTACGAGGCTTGGGAACATTCTGAGCAGGGCCGTACTCATCGGCTTTACGGTACTCACCATCCGGGGCTTTGGAATTACCTGAATACCCGCGAGTTACTCTCGGAGTAGAACTCGCCGAGGGAGATTCAGAAGCCGCTACAGATGCCGAGGCAGATTCGTTTGGTGCTGCGGTCGATGATGCCGAGGCGCTCGCCTCGTTATTGGCCTGCTGGCCGCACGCCGCAAGTAGGGCGCCCAGGCCCGCAAGTGCGCCGCTGCCCAACAGGGTACGGCGGTTGAAAATGGTCGAATCCATAGAAGATACGCTCCTATCATCGGTGACGGTGTGATATATATGCATGTCAGGCCATTATTCGTAGGTCAAGATGACCACCGGAAGGAAAACAGCCCCGTAGCGCACCCAACAAACACATCAATGCGTTATGGAACACTACAGTTACCACCCTACCGCATCTTTGTGTCTATTTGCGTTGCTTTGAGTGCAATAGTATCTGAACGTCATTATTCGGACACATCAATGCTTTATGCATCAAATAAACCTACACTCACGGAGGCTCCGCCCCAGCAGAATTTGTGCCATGGTTTAGCGTCTTCTGCCATGGTTTTTAACTACGACCAAAGACACTAACCTATGGCACAAACCCGTAACCATGACCAAATTTGTGTATGCGGCGGTTAGTCGGGCGGGATTCGGTAATGACTTAGTGTTTTTGGTAATGGGTTAGTGACTCTGGGTCGGGGTTTTAACCATCGCTAAAGACGCTAAGTCATGACTGAATTTTCACCGGCAACGGGTAACTGACCGTTTCGATAGGTCACTGTTTTCACTGCGGATTAAAGACCCACGGCGAAGGCACTAACCTATCGAAGGGTCCCCGCCCCTCCCCTAAACGGCGAAAAGCCACATGTGTTTCGAGAAGCCACCAAAGAAGTGGCTTTTCGAAACACATGTGGCTTCTCGATGAAATACTGCTGGGCGGATTACTGCGGATAACCGTCAGCTATAGTTGCCGCTACATTCGGGTCTACTCACCCCTCAGGAATGCCGCGACCTTACCCCAGAAACCCTTCTGGTTTCCCGTGTAGCGGGTGCCCGTGGGGGTCGGCTGGAAAACCGGACGCTGCTGGTTCGGCACATCCTGCTGATACGCCGGGTTCTGCTGGTACGGGTAGTTCGCCTGCGGATGCTGCGGGTTCTGCTGATACCCCTGCGCCTGGTACGCACCTGCCTGAGGCTGGGCACCCGGGTGGTACTGCGCATTAGAGTGGTAGTGGGCATCGGGGCGGTACGGGGCGTCCGCGTAGCCCTGGGTCTGGTACCCCTGCGGGTTCGGGCGGTACTCGGGGCTCGGCTGCGGAGCCTGCTGGTATGCAGGCTCTGCCTGATGTGCCGCCGCCTGGTTCGTTGCGGGGCGCGGCGGGTTAGAGTACGCGGGGCGCGGGTTCGGCTGCTGCGGCTGGGCAGGTGCCTGATGCTGTGCGGGAGCCGGACGGGACGCTGGTGCCGGGCGCGCCTCCTGAGCAGGACGAGTAGCGGGTGCAGGCTGAGCGGCAGGTGCAGGACGCTCCGGATTGCCCTGCTGTACGCGCTGTCGCGGTTTGCCACCAGGAACTTGGATGTGCGACCCTTCAGGAAGGCCACTCTGCTCGGCAAGGTCTTGAGCAACAAACGCCGAACTGAACAGCATGTCTTCCATGGTCCACTCAAGCGGCGGCTGTGCGTTCGGTGCCAGCTGCAGCTTGTCCAGTTCGCGCAGGTGCAGGGCGAGCACATCCACCATGTAGTTGATGACGGCGAGGTTCGGCTGCTCCCCCAGGTTCTTCGGGTAGGCGAAGTGGTAGATGTAGGTGTTGATGTTCTGCCGCTTTTCCAGGGCTTTTGCCGCCTTCTCAACGGGGACGCCGCCGCAGGTAAGATCCGAGAGGCTGTCGAAGGTTGCGGGGCCTTCAGAGACACGCACGGTCAGCGGCCGCGTGGGGTCTACGGCGGACTGCTTTGGCCAGAAGATGCCGGGTCGGAATGCCGTCTGCAGGCTGTTGTTGACGACGATTTCCTTCTCGGGTCGCCAGGGCTTCTCATGGTCCACGATGTACTTGCGCGGCATGGCGTACGTGGTGAAGGAGCACGCGAAGTTCTGCAGCTCCTCCCCCGCCGGCGAGGAGCTCAGGATGTACGCCTTGGCGCGGTTCCAGGTTTCGCTATTGCGGACCTTGTTTGCGAACATGGACAGCTTGGTCATGAACCCGTCGACCTTGACGGTGGGTGCGTCGGCGGTAATCAGGTAGATGCGGGCGGTGCCGTACAGCGAGGAGAGCGCGTACTTCTTATTCGATTCGCCGAAGTTGGTGCCCATGATGAGGTGGCAGGTGGGCGGGTTGACCGGTTCGCCGTTGTAGTAGGGCGTGTAGTCGAAGCCCATGTCGACGACCTGGCAAGATTCTGCGGCGGCGTGGATGCTGTCGAGGGTGAGGGTTTCGTTGGTGGGCGTGCCGTCGGCGTTGTTGAAGGCGATGAAGACGGCGGTGTAGCCGTATGCGGCGCTCTTGGGCTTGTCCAGGGCGAAGGTGTTGCATTGCGGGTGGTGTGCGGCGTACTGCTGCTGGATGTGTGATACGGCGTTGTTCGTCATGGTCACTCCTTGGGGTGTGGTTGTTTATCGGATTCGATTGTGTGGGTGTGTGATGTGTTTTACTGTACGCTACTCCCCTGACAGGCTCAGCGGGTAGGGGCGCATTTTTCGCGAAAAATCGCGACGCGGAGGCGCGCAGAACGGCGGAGAGGGCGACGGGCGGAACGGCGACGGGTGGAAGGGCGGAGGGGCGGTGCATCCAACTGTGCGGGTGCGCCGCGCCCTGTGTTTTACCGGCGCTTGTTTTACCGGTGCTTTAGCTTGGCGGGCTACTTGCCGCGGCGGCGCTTAATCTCCCGGCCCCAGACCATCACAATGTCGATGCCGAGGACCCCGTACTCGTACTCGTCGAGAGCGGCCCGAACTGCCTCAGTGTTCACCGCGAACCAGTCGTCGGGCAGCGAGTCGATCCACGCCTCCCAGTCTGCGATGCGCCAGACGTAGGCCCGTTCCATGTGCTCCTCATAGTCATCACTGCCAAGTGATTCGGGGAACTGACAGTACCACAAGGGGGCTGACTCACTATTCGGCTGTTCTTCCCGATAATGAACGAACTGGCGCCAGTTCTTCTTCGTGATGATGAAGGACTGTTCCCCGTCAGGCCCGAACTTTTCCACGGTGCCCACGTACGAATTGGTTTTAACGCGCGTCCAGAACGTCGGCACGTCAATTTCGCCGCGCTTGACCAGGTCGGCCAGGTACTCGATACGGTCGTGCGGAGGGGCGATGGCGCCATCCGGGAGGGCGTCGCCGAAGGTCAGCAGGCGGCCGGCGCGGTAGTCGTCCATGTTGATGGTGTCCCAGGAGAAGCCGTTGATTTCTTCGTACTGGTCAGGCTCCAGGCAGGGGTACCATTCGTTGTCGTACACCATCTGCAGGAGTTCGTTGGAGCGGCGTTCGCCTTCGTAGGCGAAGTCGTTCACCTGAATATTGCGAACGTATTCTTCCTGTTCTTCGTTCAGGTGGTACTGGCCGCCTTTGCGGCGGAAGTTGAGCTTTTTGGTTTCGGTGCCGTTCTTCAGTTTTGCCTTGTGGATGTTGACGGCGTGTTCGATCATCCACTGGCTCGGGTCCAGTATGTATGCGAGGCGAAGCTGCGTCTCGTACGGGGTGATGATGTTCAGGGTGCGTAGCAGTTCTTCGCATCCGTCGGGGTCTTCCCAGTACATGTTTTCGCCGAGGTACTTGAGCTTGTCGTCGAGGGTCATCTTGGGGATTGCGTTCCGCAGAGTCTGCGCCCATTCGGCGGCTTCTTCGTCGTCGGGATCGGCTTCAACTTCTGCTTCGACCTTCGCCAGTTCCGTTGCCATGTAGGTGTCGATGTTGAAGCGTTCCGTGTACATCGGTTCCATGGCGTCGCAGCGTTCCTTGTTGATCTGGCGGCGCTTCTCTTCCAGAGCCTGGTAGTACTCGAGGTCGTCCAGGGTCTTCTGCTGCTCTTCGGGGGTGAGGCTGTTCCAGTACTCTTCCTCAGCAATACGGTCCTGCTCATCCTCATCGGGGGCGGGCTGCTGCGGCAGACGGAGCGCACCGGGGCGACCGTACTGACCGGTTCCGAAGGCGTCCAGAGTGATGGCGCCGTGCTTCTCTTCGCGTAGCGGGTGGTCACTGTTCAGCCACGCGCGGGCCTCACTGATGCTGATGGGTTTGGTCAGGCGGTACAGGCGCACCTCCTGGTTCAAATCGTCCAGGCGCAGCTTCTGACGGTCGTAGGAGGCGCGGGCTTCCTTCTCGTTCAGGTAGACGTAGATGTAGTCGCCGCATTCCTGCCACCAGGGTGCGTCCAGGCGCGGGTCATCCCAGACCAGCTCCTTGCCGTCCTTACGCTTGTAGCGCGGGCGACCCTTAGGAGGGTTGTTCACCTCCTTACGACCTCGGTTCACGTGCACGAGGTAGCCGTACACGCCGGGTTCGCCCTCCAACTCGTTCTTGAGGGTGATGTCGGTGTCCAGGTCCTCGATGACCCAGTGCTTTTCGTCGTTGAAGTAGGCGATTTCTTCGTCGGTCATGTTGTCGAAGAGGGTGCAGTCGAAGAGCATGCGCGGGTCGGTGAAGGATTCGTAAGGGGCTGCGTCACCGAACGCGTTGCTCACGTAGCTGGGGAGGTCTTTGGGCATGCCCTGGCGGCGCCACTTGAGGGGGTGGACGGTCAGGTCTTTGTCCCAGGGGGTTTCGCCGGTGATGCCGGGGGCTCGGCGCTGCATGAGTTCGGCGGAGAGGTCCTTGCCGTTGACGACGACGCGGTGTGCCTTTTCGAGCCGCTCGTAGGAGTAGCGGGCGCGGGCGTTGCGTTCAGCGTGGTACTTCTTCTGGTAGGCCTTGTAACGGGCTTCGGCTTCAGGGCTGCGTGCCATGGTGTTGGTCCTTTCTCGCGGGATGCGCTGGGAGGCTGCGGTGCTCTCGGCGCGTGGGCTTCGGTGCTTCTGATTACAGAATAGGAGGGACCCCTGACACGATAAGCGGAACGGGATTTACCCGGGGGTAAGACACGGGCCACCTACAAGAACGGCGAAAAGCCACATGTGTTTCGAAAAGCCACCAAAGAAGTGGCTTCTCGAAAC